>JAABUU010003257.1_pt1 | contig 20918 bp, 31 predicted proteins | sample 5559301 | NCBI WGS metagenome assembly JAABUU01 (sample SAMN10711884, study PRJNA513360) | rock metagenome | isolation source: Antarctica rocks | place: Antarctica: Victoria Land, Richard Nunatak white | reverse complement strand
TCCCACCCCACCCCCCCCCCCCCCCCCCCCCCCCGGATTGCAGAACAGGTACCCTTCCCCCCCCCCGGATTGCAGAACAGGTACCCTTCGCTCGGCAGGGCGCGCGCCTCGCAGCCCGGCCCGCAGCGCGAGCAGGCCGGTGCGCTGCAGGTCGGGCGCCTCCGCAGCCGGCGGCCGGCGGCCGAGCGCCGTGCGGCGCGCCGGCGCGAGCGCGGCCGCGCCGCCGCGCCGCAGCGCCGCGCCTGCGGCCGCCGCCAGCTGTGCGTCCAGGCGGCCGTCGCACGCCCTGTTGACCGGGTATGGTATAGGTTCTAGGGCATAGGGTAGGGTGTCAGATCAATAACATGTCAGTCAACCGCGTATCGCATGCCACGAGCCATTCCATCACAAACTTGTCACTCATCTTGCCCGGCCCTGTAACTGGCACATCGGCCAGTCCGCCGCCACACTGCGCCACCGCTGCGGTCAAGTGCGCAACCAGGCAGTTTTTGAACGCCGCGCACACTACAGCGGCTGCCCGGTGGTGCAGATGCCTCCCGCCAGAGTGCGGGTCATGCGGGCTGCTTCTGGCATGTCAGAGGCTGACACCAGCCTTGCGCCGAGCGCCTTGCGTTAGGTGCCTGGCGCAGCCGCCGCGCTGGGAGCGAGCCTGCGATGTACTACTTGCCATGTAATCGATCCGTACCCAGGAGCAAAGGACATAGATGAGGGGCGCGCGCCGTGCGGCGGCAGCGAGCGCGCGCAGGCTGAGATCCACCACGAGCGGGTCGGCATCGGCGCGCTCCAGGCCCGCCCACACGCGCGCGGCCTCGCCCGGCGGCAGCTCCGCCGCGCTCGCCGGGGGCACTGCGCGCCCGGAATGACCCAGCTGGAGCAATGCTAGCACTCGCGAGCATAGCGCAGCATCGCGGCTAGCCAGGCCAGGCACAAGCGCGCGGTGCTGGGCCGGATCGAGCTACTGCGTGTGGCTGCTGCGGAGCAGCCAAATGCTGCTTCAATCACAGGCACTCCCGCCGCCGGAGGGCCTTTCTGAAAAGGTGAAAAGGGCCCCTCTGAGGGCGGACACTGGCCGTGCAGGCCAGGGGGCAGCGCCCGGGCGCACGCGGGGCGGGCGTCGGCGTGCCGGCCGCGCCCACGCCCAGCAGCACGCCCAGCAGGTAGTACGCAAAGCGCGCGAGCCGCCTGCGCAGGGGGTAGGGTTAGGATACACCCGGCCTTGTGCCATCAGCCGTGCTTGCGCTTGCCGGGCTTGCGTGCACGCCATGCTTGCGCTCGCTGGGCTTGCGCGCATGCCATGCTTACACACGCCGTGCTTGCGTGCATGCCGGGCTCGCACACGCTGGGCTTGCGCAGCCAGCTGTGCGAGTGCGTGAAGCGCTGCAAGCTGGGGCTGCCGCGGCACGTAGGACAAGTGAGGCCAGCGGAAGGCTCGCCGGCGCAGATGAGAGACGGATGCGTGGAGCGCCAAATCGCATGGCTGCAAACAACAGAATCGACCATGCGGTGCATGAGCTCCGCTGGGGACCAGGCATGTCAAGAACAGAGCTCAGTCCACGTACGCTGGCAGAAGCACGCTGCAAGAGGTCACTGGGAGGCCCTCAAAGCACGCCGACAGTACGCATTGGCGCAGGGAGCAGGGGATGTGCTGCTGCAGGGTGCTTGCATGCAGTCGTCTGGTATGCTGACGGCCAGCGTGCAGGCGGTCCGGGCAGGCGCCGCACCGGTCGTCGCCGGCGCGCGCGAGCTGCAGCAGAGCGGGCGCCAGGCTCGCGGGCGCGCCCTCCAGCTGCGCCAGCCGCGGCAGCGCGCCCGCCAGCAGCGCGCGCCCGCCGCGCTCGCCGGCCGCGCGCGGCTCGCCCAGCGCGCGCACCAGCTCCTCGTACGTGGCCGCCTGGCCGCCCCAGATATGGTAGGGTAGCCTAGCGCTCCTCATGACCGCCCGACACTCAGCACCATCACTGCATGCTGTGCGCTATGTGCTGTGTGCTACTCCCATCATCACTGCATGCTGTGTGCTATGTGTGCTGTACTTAGCAATACGCGCCGTTCCACCCTGCAACCAAACAAGCCAACAGCGGCAGGCAGTCTTGGGACGCTTGTGGCTTCTGCAGGGCGCTGTGTCAGTGCCGCCAGTGGCAGGCGGAGCAGCAAGCATCCCAGCGCGTGTGCACACTGTTCAGCGGCCATGCATTCTGGCAGCACTGCAGTTGGTGGGGGTGCGGGCTGCAGGCACGGCCTTTTAACCCCCCAGAGCCCAAGTGCGTCTGGACGGTGGCTGAGGTGCGGCGGTGGCCTTCCGTGTCCTACCTAACACGAGCAAAGCAGGCAGGCATGTGGAGGGAGGGGGCAGCAGGGCGCGCACCTCACCCCGCGGCACCCGCGCCCGCACAAACTCGTTCAGCTCCGGCTGCGCCCCGCGCTCAGGCGGCGGCCGGCGCGGCGCGCGCACGCCCGCAGGCGGCGCGGCGCTCGGCGCGGCCGGGGCGGGCCCGCCCGCTCCGCCGGAGGGCGCCGCGGCCGCGGCGCCCACGCGGGCCGCGCCGCCCGCGGGCGCGGGCAGCTTTGCGGGCTGCCCGCTGACGGCGCCCAGCTTGCGCAGCGCGGCGGCCATGCCGCCTTGCAGCGACGGGCGCCGATGGTCAGCAATTGTGGATGCCGCTTCAGCCGCTGCGCACGCAGCGCTGTGTGCTGTGACGGCGCGCTGTCCCAGCGCCACAGGCCAAGCAGCCCAGCTTCACAGCAGGTTGCACCACACTCTGCATGGTCACGAAAGTGTATGCAGCCTAGCGCTCGCTGAGCGTGCACCTCTGCATCGTTCCATTGCCAGCTGCTTCTAATGGCGTGCTACTCGGTGATCAAACAGCAGATCACCATTAAGCGCGCTGCATGATCTGGCACTCTTGGCGCCACCTGTCCAGCAGTCAAGCCCCAGAAGCAGCCAACTGCTCTTGGCTTGGCGCACTGGCAACAGTGTTAAGCGGAGCACTTGAGCTTCTCAGATACTTTGCTGTACCCTTGCTGTGGAGTCCATGCATGACATGAAACATCATGGCAGAGGTCAATAGCTTGAGATATCCAGGGATGGTCAGCGCGCTGTGGAGGCGCGCTGCTCAGCAAGCTGGTTCAGTGGCAGTGAGGCCGACCTGCACATGCGCCTTTGCGCGGTCCAGGGCACTGCTGCACCAACGGCAAGGCGTGGCGCGGCTGCATCCGCTGACCAGGCAGCGGCGGTGCTTGACTGCCATGGCTTCAGGACTGGCATGGCAGGTGAGCAGCGCTCCTCCGTATCTTAGACCTGTGAAGCTTAAGCCTACTATGTATCGCTGTCCACTTCGCTGGGCGTCTGGCACGTGCACAGCACCGTCACACGGCGCTACAGCAGCAAGCGCAGCTACTGAAGCTCTGTGGCACAATGCTCGACCAGGAGATTGCTGTGAAGCCTGAGGACCGGCCCAGCCTGCCGCGCTCGGGGCACTGCATGGTCGCGCTACCGCCTGAGCACCCCGACGACGTGCTGCTGTTCGGCGGGTGCGCGCCCCGCCTCTCCCATGTGCCCCGCCTGTCCACAGGAGCTCCTGCCGCTCTGGACTGGCGGAGCAGCTGCCTGCACGCGCTCGCCTGGTCTGTCTGTCTTTGGCGCGGCACGCTCTGCCGAACAGGCAGGCACTGCCAGAGTGTGTAGCACGCGTCGCGCTCCTCGCCGGCTGCAAAGGGCTATGTGCTTGGGCACCGGTCGGCTTCGCGTGTCCATGACCCAATACGCAGCATAAACAGCCTTGCCATGGTGAGCGTATGTGGGAGCGATTGCCTGACTTTGCTTTCATGCATATAGGCATGGGCTCTGGCATGCGTTGGCTCCCTCACGGCGGCAGGTACACAGAGGACGGCGAGCTTAGGCAGGCCGCCAACGACGCATGGGTGCTGCGCCTGGCCGACGCGCGCTGGCGGCCCGTGCAGTTCGCTGACGGGCCAGTGCCGCGGGTGCGCGCTGGTCCCTGCATGCTGTGTGTTGCGCGGAGCTGCCTGGCGTGTGCGCCGGCCCAACGCTCCGCTGCCAGGTGTCGGTATGCTGGCATGTCGTTGGCAGGGCCCAGCCACGCCAGGTGCAGCGTGGGCTCTGGTGGCGTTTGTGTGGGTTCAGGCCAGGTCAGTGGGTTCCGGACGGATCAGCCAGACTGCATGCGGAGACCACCGAGGGCGAAAATATGATGACGCGGCGTGCTGTGAGGAGCCAGCTGCGCCGGCAGGACAGACAAGTTCCCCTTTAGGTCACACCCATCAGGCAGCTGCGTCTGAGCGCATGCCGGGCGTTGCGCGGGGCGGCAGGTGCGCCTGGCGGCCGCCGCGGCCGTGGTGGGCGGCACGATGTGGCTGGCGGCCGGCTGGGACCCGGGGCACAAGCGCGACGGCGGCGCAATCCTGGCGGATCTGTGGGCGCTGGACCTGGCCACCTGGGCGTGGCGGCAGGTCGAGCCGCAGGTTAGGGTTCCTGCCACCACCCGGAGCGCAGACGTCCTGGCTTGACAGAGCCGCGGACCCACGGGCGCCGGGCCCGGCCTCCTGGGCCCGGCGGCGGGGCCGGCGGCGGCGGGGCCCGCGCCCGGCGGCGGGCGGCGGGCGGCGGCCGGGCCGGTCGCAGGCGCCGCGTCCAGCAAGGCGCCCGCCGCGAGCCGCTCCCTGGCTTCGCAGGCCTCGTCCGCCCCGCCGTGCTGCGCACCGCGCAGGCGGGGGAGGGTCAGGGTTGGCTGCTACGGCGGCACAGCACGCTGAGCAGCGAACCCGGAGATGTATGCAGAGGGCACGCGCGGGGGCAGGGCGAGGCGATGCCGGCCGTATCGCGCTTCCAGACGGCCGCGGTGGGCGACGCGGTATACATCCACACGCACCGCAGCCTCGAAGACGTGCTGGTCCTGGACGTGTCGGACCCCGGGGCGCCCAAGCTGGCGTCTCGCCCCGTCACGGGCGCCCAGGGCACACCCATGTCGCGGCGCGGCCCCTTCGCAGAGCGGCGCCTGTGCTTGTCTGCGTGGCTCTGATGGCGCAGCGTTTGCCATGGCACGCCGTTTCAGGCTCACCGCCTGCAACTGCGCTTGATCGACGTGGTGAGCTTGCACAGCAGGCAACGTTGCAGCAGCTGTCAGCGCCGGCCCTTGCACACAAAGCTTGCGGCGCTGCGTTTGCTTCAAGGTGTTGAGCGCTGCAGTGGCACTGCACACAGGCCCAGCTGGCCTGACAGGGCGGCCAGCAGGCGGCGAGCCATTCTCTGCGGGCGTACACCGCATGCAGTAAGCCCGGCTCACTCAATGGTGCGGCCGCGCTGCAGGGGCCTGCACAGCCTGACCAAGACGGCCGCCGGCCGCCTGGTGCTCTTCGCGGGCGCGCCGAAGAGCGGCCCCATGCTGGGTGACCTGTGGGCGCTCGACCCTGCGTCTGGCGCCTGGGCTGAGCTAGACCCCGACGGCCAGGCGCGGCGCTCCCGGCCTTCATCCGGCACGCGTCCACTGTGATCAGCGCTTCCAGCCTTTGTCCGGCACGATTAAACAACGGACAGCAGTCCTAGCCATTGCTCGACACATGCCTTCTGTGGATGGCGAGCGCAGCTGTGGCGCTCGCCGGGCATGCCTGGAGGGGAGCAGGGCGCTGTCGGGCGCGCCGTAGTTGCGTTGCAGTCCGTGTGGGCCCCGCTACGTGATAGGCTAAGTCTGCGTGTGGTCCACCTCAACAGTGCCGGTGCGAATGCTGTGTGCGTGTGCGCAGGCCCCGCATGTGCGCTGCTCGCAGGCCGCCGCGGCGGTCGGCGACGACGTATTTTTCTTTGGCGGCTCCTACTACAAGTGCGCATTCGACTTCATACTTGACATCGCCGCTGCGGTGGGCTGGGTTGATTGCACCTGCGCAAAGTGCACGTTTCCACAGATGTTGGGATTGCGCGTCAAAGCAGGCTATATTGAGCTGTCCCCCTTAAGTGCCAAGCTGCAGCGGCTGTGCCTTTGCAGGGAAGACCAGTCCGGCTTGCAGCCGCTGGCGGACACCTTTGTGCTGGACAGCAAAGCCTCCTGCTGGCAGGCGCGGGCGCCGCGCTCCTGATGTGGCAATCATGCACGTGTCGTCGTCTGTCCGTAATTGCTGGGCATGCATGCTTGCCGATGGATGCGAGGGTGCATGTGCGGGCCAGCGCTTGCTGCATGCTCCTGCACATTGCCACACGCTGCGTGCGAGGCAAGGGAACCGCACTGCAAAGCAGTGGTGAGCATGTTTACCGGCACTTTGCAGTAAGCGAGCGTACGCAAGCAGAAACATGCCTGAAAGTTTGGCCAGGCATAGTCGGTTGCCGCAAACAAGGCGTGATATCAGCTGTGTGCTTGTGCGTGCCGGCAGTATCCCCAGCTAAACGGCGGCGCCGCACCCTCGCCGCGCAACGCGGCCATGATGGTTGCCGTCGGCTCCCACTTGGTCTTGCATGGCGGCTGGTGCGCGGGGTAGGAATGAGGTAGTGTAGGGTGTCACAGCTAGCCGGCGGCGCTGCACCCTCGCCGCGCAGTGCGGCCATGATGGTGGCCGTCGGCTCCTGCTTAGTCGTGCATGGCGCTGGTGCGTGCGACGCGCGCGCACCGCGCTCAGTGGCCTGTACCCTTCTGTGCTCGAGAGCGCCGGCCCCGCATCCCAGCCAGTCTTGCCGAGTGTGGCTGGGTCTGTCGTGTGGGAAGGCATGTGTGCTAGTTGCAAGTAAGCCTGCATTCGCTCCCACGAGTCCACCTAATTTACACTCATACATCCAGCGCTGTTCATGCTTGCGCAGCCTGCTAGAGCACTGGCAAACATGTGTGACGCTTTTGCGCATGCCGCGCCAGGTACCCATTTAAGGAGACATACAACGACACATATGTGCTGGATGTGGGGGGGTACGACGCCATGCGCGCCAGCGTGGCCCTGGAGCCGCATGGCGCTGACTTTGGCGAGGCTAATGAGGAGGATGAGGAGGATGACGCAGAGGACGAGGAGGACTGACAGCGCCGGAGAGGAGCTGATGTTGCATGTCATGCGTACTCGGCCGCGCCGTCCTGCCCTGCAAGGGTGGGCTTGCAGACTAAGGAAGCAGAGTGCAGTGCAGCAAGGTACTGGTAAGTTCCTCACAGCATGAAGCGCAGAGTGACACACAGGCTCTGCCTACCGCATGCGCAACAGCATGTACAGAGAAACATGCAAGGAGATGCGCGCCTCCAATCCCATGCCAGCCCTGGCTGGTGCAGCGCAGCATGCGCACTCAGACATGCCGCTGTCGGTGTGTGCACAGCTGATGATAGCGAGCGACCCTGGCCCGACGGTCATCGACGCTTCTTTGACGCCGGGGCAGGCTTGAGGCTGCCGCGCGTCTTTGCATACCCGCCCAGCAGCAGCAGCCACGCATTGACCGGCAGCCAGTGTGTGACGGCCGCTGCGGCCAACGACCCGCCTGTGGCGTGGTATGCGCCCGTGCAGGCCGCCCCCAGCACGCCTGCGCACCCCCGTGTGTGAGCCATGACAGAGGTAGAGCCAGGGGCAGGCTGTGATGGAGAGGGGGCCATCATGCAGGCCCTGCATAACAGGGTGAGGTGCCGAAGCCCGTCGCAGGACTGCACCTGACCGGGCGCACCGGCCAGCGCGAGGAAGCGCGCGTCCCAGAACGTCCGCCGGGCATGCTCCTGCGGGTTCACCAGGTGATAGCCGACGAAGAGCGCCAGCGGCAGCGCCGCCGCGGCCGCCAGCCGCGCCGCGCCGGGCGCCACCCCGTCCACCGCCGGGTGCGTCAACAGCATCGCTCGGAAGACAGCCTGCGACACTTTTGTTGCCCAGTGTTAAGTGTGCTATCGCCTATAGCTGCCTGGCGTACCTCATGCGAGGCGCTCTCGCCAGCCGACAACAGGTGCGAGCGACTGGCAAAACAGGCTGGAATGTGCATCCATGCTGCTGTCATTTGCTGACAGGCTGCGGAGCTCTCGTGGTCTGCGGCGGCACCAGCAGTACACGCTGAGCTGCTGCATCCAGCCAGCAAGCGCCCAGCACGAGCTGCAGCGGGCGCCGCACCTCCTCAGTGAGCGCAGGCGCAAGCATGGTAGACAGCGTCACAGGGAGAACAACTGCCGGCGCCGCGATGGGCTCCCACATCAAGAAGCCTGCATGCGGCGGAACCTGTCAAGGGCCCCCGGCAACTTTGAGTCACAACCAGTTTGCAAGATGAGGGCCGGGACGGCGCCTGTCCCAAACCCCAGCGGCAGAGCAACCAAGGCCTGCGCGGCGCAGGCGCCCGCTACGCAGCACCAGCCGCGGGGGGTGGGCCAGGTACACGCAGCAGCCGCTAGACGAGCAAAGGGCAGGCGTACCAAGCCTGCCAGCCCCATACTACCGGCGATGTACTGGCGCTGTCGGCTGAGTGTACGGTTAGCCCTTGTCTGCTTCAGAAGAGGCTTCAGCTCGAGACCCTGCAATGGGGGTTTCCCGCTCGAGCTTGCTCGGCTAGAAGCCAAGAGCAAGGACGCCTCCACGGCTATTGACTCGCAGCTAGTTGTGTTTTGCACAGGCTGGACGCACCCACATTGGTGCTTCAGTGCACACGGCATACTTGGGCATCTGCTGTGTCACAGCCCTGCTGCAGCAAAGAGTCCATCTTTCTGTGTCCCAGCTGAGACCAGCTGCTGGTGCACACAGTTCAGCCCTGGCACGGCGCACACCGTCGTTGGTGAACACCCGGCCTGCCTTGCAGCCTCGGCAGCAGCCCACTGTCAAGAAAGCGGGCTATTTCTGTCTGTGCAGCACTTCTGTACCGGCCTCTGCGCTGGCGGCCGTCGCGTGGCTTGGCCTGCAAGGCATGTCCGCGTGAGGCGCAGCCTGTGCAGCGAGCCCGCGCAGCTCGGGGGGGCGCTGGTGGCGGAGCGGCCAGCCGCTGGCGCCGCCGCGGGCGCTCCGCATGCAGCGGCGGCTCCACGGCGCCGACACTGCGGCAGCGCATGCGACGCGCGGGGTCGACACGGCTGGCTGAGCGGGCCCCGTCTGGGCGGGCATGGCTGAGGAAGACAGCGTCGGCCGCGGCTGGCGCGGACCAGAGGGCGCGGAGAGCGGCGCTCGGGCCGCAGCGGCGTGCGCCGGCGCCCGCGCGAGCAGCTCCCCCGTCGCGGGCCGCCGAAAGAGCAGCTCGGGCGACAGGGAGCACGCCGTCAGTGTTGAGTGCGTCGGCAGCCCCTCGGCGCCTGCTCGGAGGAGGACTGCTGATGAGGCTGGTGCGGGGCGGAGGAGCCGGAGCGGCTCGCCCGCTCGGCGCGCGGCGCCAGCGGACCGGCCGCCGGACGACTTCCTGGGCGCGGGCTTCGTCGCGGGCAGCACGTTTGCGCAGGACCAGGACGTGCTGCTGCGCCTGGTGCGCTCAAAGCGCACCATCATTATTTTTCCCTGCAACTGACAAAGTTTTTTCAGGCTTCCAACTTTTCATCACCATGCCTCACTTTACTTCTTTGGCACAGACGACAGCCACTTCAGGAGCTCCCGGTTGAACTCCTCTGGTGCATCGTCCTGCGCGCGGTAGGCTCAAGCTGCACAAGCCATGCTGTGTGTCTGCTTAGAAAGAGATGAGCGAGCGACGCAACAGCCCATACAATGCCATGGACGCCATACAAACCCAGTTACTTTTTTTCATGCCTGAAAGTCTGCAGCCCGCAAAAGTACGGCATTCTGCTGCTTATGCCTGTGCCTGAGCCTGCTGAGGCATGCACTGCAGTGATGCATGTTCACGGCTTTGCTGAACGTCACGTGACTGTCTGCGGCGGCCACGGCTCGCTACGTGCAGTGATTGGCACGAGCCCATCTCGTACAGAGGCCTGGGCAGCGAGGCCGGGCGCTGTGTCGCAGGAGGTCATGACCGCGCGCGAGCTGCGTGCCACGACCTCGGTCATGACGCTCATGGTGCTGGCGGGCATCGCCGGCTTTGTCACGCTGCTGGTGCTCAAGAACATGCTGAAGGCGCGGCGCTGCGCGCGGCAGGCGTCCCTGCTCCATGTGTCTCTGGGGGTCTGCAGTAATGTGTAGCTTGCAGTGCGCTCGCCCGCACGGCGATGCGAACCAGCCGTGCATGTGGGAGTTGCAGTCTCCAACCGCGCGCTGCGTCGCCGTGCGAGCCGTGTTGGAGCGTGTCGGAGCGTGCGCCCAGCCTGCTCGTTGCTGGCCGGGCACGGACCTTTTTCTTTCTCTCTGTCCGGAGGTGGGAGGCGGTGCATGTGTCGTCAGTCAGTCACTGCTCAAGCCGCTTGTCTCGCATAGAAAGACGCGTACATGCGGCGCGCCGGCAGCCGTCAGCAGCCCTGCCGGCTGTGAGCTGACAGGCGCGGCCGCCCTGCGCAGGACGGCGCGTTCTTCCGGAACAACGTGCTGGCCGAGGTCAACACGGCGGTCGGCTGCGTGCTGGTCGCACTGACGTCGGCGGTGGTGGTGGTCATGCTCGAGCGCATCGCGCGCTGCTACCGGCGGGGCATGCGCTGGTGCGCGCGAGCCCCCGCTGGCGTACTAACCTTAAATCTAAACCTAGACTTAACCTATCCTTGATCTCGCACGGCCGCTGCGGGGCATGCATGCATGCGCCCCCACGCATGCCTCCTCGAAGTGCGCAAGAGCGGGCCCCCGTCTGGCGCAGGTCCAAGCGGCGGAAGCGCATCTGCGCCTTCTACCTGATGCACGGCGTCCTCCAGGTGGGGACCGCGCCGCCGCGAGAGTGAAACAACCTAGACTTTGGTTTTTTCTTTTCTTCATGCTCCGCCTGTGCTGGCAGCTCATGCGGGCGGCCCGGCGCGACAGCTCGTGCAGGAGGTCGCGTGGCTGGCGCCGAACGTGTACATGCTCAATGTCCGCTGCGGCTGGTTCGACCGCTTCACCGGCTACTGCATGGCCGTGCGCTGGTCCTGCCTCAACCTGGTGAGCACCCGCGCACGAACCGTGTTTCCAACACACCTCATGACGCAGATGCAGCTCTCCCATCTTGTAGCACAGTGTGCTTCATATGCACGGTTTGTTTGATCGCCCGGCGGGGCTGTGTCTGCAAGAGCAGGCTCACGCGTGGTGCGCCGCGCAGATCTTCCTGGTGTTTGTCATAACAGGGCACAACACCAACCCCTGGACGCACAAGGACGGCGCGCGCCTCGCCCGCCCCGCTGGCCCTGCGCACACGCCTCCTGCCCTGTCCGTGCGCCGCTGCGCCGCACCTGCCCCTTACCTTGCACAGCATGGCGTGCAGCGCTCGCGCACATGGTCCGCTGCGCTTTCAGGAGCTCCCTGCTTGTGAGGCATGCTAGTAATGCTAGTGTCATGCGTGCAGGCAAGTGCAAGGGCGCCAGCGATGGCCTCGTGCTCGACGCGCCGCAGCTGCGCATGCACTACCCGAAGCTCATCCTGGCAGCCATCTTCGAGGTCCCATACGTCGTCATGCTGGTCGCGCTGGGGCTGCCCGTCAGTGCGCGCACTGGCGATGGCCGCAGCCATGTCTGATAGGACCTGAGCGCAGGTGCATGTCTGGCGTTGGCGCAAGCATGTTCCCTCTGCAAGTCCGTCAGCTGGGTGCAACAGCTCACGCTGATGATAGCAGAGAGACGGTCGCAGATGGCTGGCCCCATTGTGCGCACGCACCGGCAGCTTCTGTGATGTGTGTCATGGGACTGTGCGCTGAGCACAATGCCGGGACGGCAGGCTCGCCGGACAGGTACGTGCTGAAGCGCGCCGGCGCCGATTGCCGCCAGTGGCTGTACCGCTGCTCGCCGCCGGCGATCGTGGAGATCGCCACCCTGAACGCGTCCGCGCTGCTGGTCATCTACCTCGCCCTTTACATCTACTACATCCACAGGCGCGCGCCGCTCTGCGCCCTAACCCTACCTACCCTATGTATGGTCATCTACCTGGCGCTCTACATCTACTGCATCCAGAGGCGCGCACCGCTCTGCGCGCGGCTGCCCGGGCGGCCGCCGGCCACTGCTGTCTGTCGACAGGTCACTGGCATGGTAGAGCACAGCCTGCGAGGAGGCACTGGCATTTAGTGCCCGATTTTACTTCAATATTGCACCCTGCCTGGATGCGTTTCAGCTGCCACTCCATTTCTAATGCGAGGCATGACTCAAAGCTAGGGCCTTCACTTGTGCGTCCTGCGCAGAGGCTTCAAGCTGCTCAAGTCGCGCTCTTACATGCACTTCCGCGTCGGCAACATCCTCGTCCGCCTGCAGGTTCGGCCCTGCTCATGCCTCTGTCAGGTCGCGCCCAAGCACTACTGCGCCCAAGCAGCGCTGAGCTGCCGTGCGCAAGCCTGCGCTTGCTGCTATGTCACCGATGGTGCCCGCGACGAGAGCCAATGCAATGCCTCAAGCAAACGGGCATGCTACAGCGTGGACATGCAGCGCTCGGGCATGCACGCGAGCGCACGGCTGTCAGAATGCACGCGCACGGGTGCCCTAACCCTAAACCTGAAATCACGCGTGCAGGCAAGTCGCACCATCTCGGCGTTCACGGTGGTGATGGTAACCATAGCGCTGCTGTGGTACGTGGGCGCGTCCAGCTGCACGTCCTTCTTCTTTGCGTTCCAGGGCTTTCTGCCCATGCAGGCACGCGCCCGCGGCCTCGCGCGCAGGCCGCCAGCGCGGACAGAATCTGCCAGCACCGTCGTGCACAGAAGGCACGCACCAGGTGGCAGGCGCAACGCCACGCCCGCGCCGCTGGGCGCCAGCCGCGCGCGCGCCCGCGGCCGCGCGCGCAGGCCGCCTGCACGCGCGCGGCTGGCGCCCGACGGCGCGGGCGTGACATTGCGCCTGGCACATGATGCGTGCCTTTTGTGCACGCCAACTTCTGTTGGAATATTTGAATGTGTGGACTTGGATCTCCGTGTGTTGTCTCTTGATATCTGTCTACCTCCTTTGTAGGGTTCAACAGCAAATCTGGCTAAGTTGTCCGCGCTTGCTGTGTGAGGACTGTGCTCGCCGCCTCGCTGCCTCTGTCAAGCCAGTGCAAGTGAGAAGTTGTGAGCACGCCGAAATGAATTTCCTGTGCGCGTCTGCCCGCGCCAGATCATGCTGTCGGCGCTGGTGATCGCGGACTGCGCGGCGTTCATGCCGGCCAGCCCGTCCGCGCCCGACCCCGTCCTGCAGGCGCGGCGCTGGCAGGCAGCCTGTTCAGGCAGCCAATCCAGGCTTCGCTGGCGGGCCCTCATTATTGTGAGGGAACTATCTCGGAGTGAGTAGCATGCTGCATGCTATGGACCATGTAAGCACGGGCAGCCCCGATTGCATGGAGGGTGTTACAGGATGTATCACCCATGCTGCAGCTGGCCACTGATATGCTCGTAGTGTGAGCTCTGTTCACCAGGCGCTCGCACGTGCTGCCGGCCAGGCATGCGCTTGCCGCCCCGGGCTGCTGCGCTGGCCATGCTAGCCCTAGCCTGTGCCGCGCAGGTCACGCAGTTCTACCCTGTGCCCCTAAGGCCACGCTAGCGCTACCCATGACGCGCAGGCCATGCTAATTCTACCCTGCGCCGCGCAGGCCGCGATCAACCAAACGATGCGCCGTGCAGGCCACGCTAACCCTACCCTGCGCCGCGCAGGCCACGCTGGGGCTGTTCGCCTGGACGGAGGAGGCGAAGCCCGCCGAGCTGGCCTGCCGCGCCGCGCACGCCGAGACGGCGGCCAAGGCCAAGCTGCTGGCGCGGGTGGGGGCCCCGGGGCGCGCGCCCCACGCGCTGTGCAGCATCCTTTGTGATGCGAAGTGTGCCCTGCGCAGGGTATGCGCCTATGCGAGCGTGGTGCTCGGGTGCCGAGCGGCGCGCGCCCGCTACGTGCGCTCGATCTTGCTGACTATGAGTGTGAGCTGTAGATGTGCTGAGCACTGGCCGTTCAGCCCCTGGCGGCAGCCGCGTTGGTGCCTGCTGTGGGGCGCCGGGCGCGGCCCCTGTGCAGGGCTGTGGCAGGACTAGCTGCTGCCAGCACTGTGGGGACTCTCTGTCTCAGCTGTCAGCGCATGATGTGGATTGTTCCCTGGCGCCGCAGGAGCCCATGTTCTGCTTCGAGACGGCGATGAAGGCGCTGTATTGGAGCATCCTCGTGTATCGCTATGAGCAGGGCGACTCAGACCAGACTCGAGACGTGGGCGTGGGCAAGGTGCGCCTTTCGATCAAGCTGCCCATTCCATCCTTCTGCCCAAGCTCTTGCTTTTCTGCAAGAGTCTATGTCTCCTACCAGCAGAGCGTAGTGAGAGATGCTGTGCTGGTAGTGCTGTGATGTAAGATATAGGAGAAGACGCCGCACGAACCTGGTCAGGTTGGCAGCAACGAAATGCTTCGCTTTCTACATGTATATAACATGCTTGACTGTACATGACTCACTCGGAGTCCCTGCGAACTGGTTCAGTCCGCTGCTGATGCGCTTAAGCGCTATGTGACATTCCTGGCCTGCTGGGGCGCAGTCGCTCCCGCGCGGGCCGCGCTACACGCCGCACGCCGGCATGGCCATGTTCGGGCTGTCCCAGGTGCAGCTGTACTGGGAGCGCGCGCTGGACACCAAGGCGCCCCCCTCGCAGACCCTAACCCTAGATCGTACATGTCTGGCCAACCTTGCCTCCTGCAAACACTGCCGTGGCTCCTGGCATGCGTGGCCCCGCGCCGGCGCGAGTGCGCGCCCGCCGCAGCGCTCTGCCAAGCACGCAGGCACGCGGCGTCCGCTGCCCGTGCGGCCAGGCCCTTGTCCGAGCGGCAGAAAGGCGCCCGCGCGGCAGGTGCTCATCGGCTGGGGCGCGGATACGGTTGTCGTGTCCTGCCGCGGCACCGCCTCCTTCCGCAACGCGCTCTCCGACATCCAGGTGCTCTTGCGCCCCGCGGCTTTCACAATCTGCAGCCCTGTACCAGAGGCTCACATTCTGCGCACCCGGTCCACTTGATGAACAAGCAAAGCGCGGACACATGCAGCGAGAGGAGCGCCCCGTGCAGGATGCTGGTGCATGACCTGCTGCCCCAGCGCCAATCTGATGCGCCCGTGTCCCCTGCGGGTCAATCGGCATGAGGAGGAAGAGCCAGGATGGAGCGCTGCTAAGAGGCAGCACGCGCACACGCACAGGCGTGGCGTGTGTGCCACCCGCCGCGGCGCGGCGCCTGGTGGCTGGGCCGCTCGCCGCTGGTGCACCGCGGCTTCATGCGCTCGTGGGCGGCCAACGGGCTGGGCGCGCGCGTGGTGGCCGCCATCCGGCACGCGGTCGCGGAGTCCGACGCGCCAGCGTCCGCCATGCGCATCCTCGTCACAGGCGCGGCCCCGCCAGGGCGGCGCGCCTGCCGTGCGCTTCGGTGGCTCACGTACCATCACTGTACCTCTTCTTGGTGAGACGCGTCTGGTGCAGTGCCGGCTCCCACTTGGCGGTGACGTGCTTCAGGTCCGCACCGCTGCACGAAATGCGCCTGCGATTGCTTCGGTGCTCCGGCCAGCCGCGCGTCGCGCGACGCAAGCTGCGCGGCGGCGCAGGCCACTCGCTGGGCGGAGCGATGGCCGTCCTCGCCGCGCACGACATCGCGTCCCAGTGCGGCGTGCACAACGTCCAGGCAAGCGCCCGGGCCCGTTCGCCTGGTTCAGACAGCGCGGCATACAGGGTGCCTACCCTACCCTATGCAGGCGAGCAGCCGGGCCGCCCTTCCTGCTTCAGACTCTGCTGTGCACATGCTCGTGCCGCTCGTCTGCCTCGCGCGCGCCGCGGGCCACGCATGCCCGCGGCAGCCGGCACAGCATGCGCGTGCAGCCCGACAGTCTGCGGAGCGCGGTCCGCGCTGCCCGCGCCCCGCGGGCGAGGCATGCTCATGGACGGCGAGCGCGGCGCGCGTGTGCATCCCGCGGTCCGCAGAGCGCCCGCCCACATACCCTACCCTACCCTACTTCCATACCCGCCATCCGCGCGCAGGTGTACACGTTTGGCGCACCGCGGCCGGGCGACACGAACTTTGCGTGCGAGTGCGACCACCTGTTCCCCGACATGTGGCACATCATCAACGACGCGGTGCGCCGCCCGCGGCCGCGCTGGGGCGCGCAGGGCGCGCGCGACGTGCGGCGCTGCGCAAGGATCAGCTCCTGCGCGCGGCCTTGCCCCGCACAGGACATGCGCGCCTGCGGGCCGACAGGCTCCAGCGACAGGCTGGGCGCTGGTTGTGTATGCTGTTTCACCCCTGGCCAGCTGCGCGACTGTCAGGAGGTGCATGTTCGAGCGCCAACGGGCGCTTCCCCGTGCGCCGCTGCAGGACGCCATCCCCCGCGTGGGCAAGTTCGGGACCCTGTTCCGCCGGCCCGGCCAGCGCGTGATTGTGGACTACCACGGCGACATTGTGGTGCGACCGTCGCCGCACGAGATTCAGCTGCGCAACGGTGCGCCGCTCGCCGCCGCGGTGCCCCGGGCATTGTCCGGGAGGAGCGGCGAGCGGGCACAGCGCCGCGCCGCTTGCTGGTCACTGCCGCTGGACTGAGGCGCCTCAGACTCTGATTGCTGCCAGTTCGTATCCGTGTCCTCACGAGCCTGGCTCTGTGCTGCCAGCGATGTCTATCAAGGCGCGCGTGAGAGTGGAGCGTGTGTGTGATACATGGTGTCCTGTTTTGTCAGCCGCAAGCACTTCGTAGGGGCGCCTCTCATGCGTGAATGGCGCTGCTCACGCGCTGCGCACAGGGCACAACCCGGGGCACCACTTCCTGGCGTCGTACCGGCGGGCGCTGCTGGCAGTGATGCGCGCGCAGTTCGGCAGCAAGGCGCTGCCGGTGCGCCGCAGCACGCCCCGTCCGCTTCACAGCCGTGTGCCTCAGGCTTGCAGGCTTCGCAGCTTGTTCGCATGCAGGAACGCATGCTGCGTCCTCTGCTCGGACGGTGCTCCGTACGCAGGCTGCCAGCCACCTCCCTGTTGCAAACACTGTGTATGTGAGGCACCTGTCCTACCCCATCCGGGGGCACGCCTGGGCCGACCTCCCCGCTTGAGACCGAGGCTGCAGTTTATGAGAACAAACTGCATCGTCCCCACTGCGCCGCACCTGTCTTCGGACCATGACCCTGTTCGTGCGCGCAGGGCGGGCGCGCGGCGGTGGAGGCGATGATGCGCCAGCCGGAGCTCGGCGCGTTCCTGGCCGCCTTCGGGCTGAGCCCGGCCGCGCTGGAGGGCCGCGGGGACGCCAAGCGGCGCCGGCTCGCCGGCCGGCGCCTGCGCCTGGGCTCGCTGGGCTCGCTCACGTTCGGCGGCCGCGCGCGCGGCGGCCTGGCGCCGCACGCGGAAGGTGCGCGCGCCGGCCCCCCCTTACCCTACCGTGTACCCTACACTGACCCTATACCTAAACCTACCTACCCTGTATTATCCGTACCGAGCTAGAGGGCCGGCGCCTGCGTCTGGGCGCGCTGGGCTCGCTCACGTTCGGCGGCCGCGCGCGCGGCGGCCTGGCGCCGCACGCGGATGGCGCGCGCGCCGGCCTCGCGCTGCCGGCCCGCGGCGGATGGGGGGTCGCCGAGCATGGGTGCATGCGCGCTTTTCTACAAAACAAGAGGGCCTGCTCTCCAGATGAGATCTGCTGGTTGTCTATCAGCTGGTGATCGAAGTGCATAACCTGTGAGCGCTTGGACTGCTTCTGCTGCCCTCGACACTGACTCGCGTGTCGCGCGCGCTGCAGAAGCGGAGGCCGAGCCGCCGGCCGCCGCAGCGGGCGCGGCCGCAGCTGCACCGGCGGCAGAGGCGGCGCCCGCGGCGGCGCTGCCGGCGCAGGCGCCGGCGCCCGCCGTCGCGCTGCCGAATGCGTGGGCGGCGCCGCCGGCGGCGGCGGACGCGGCGCAGGAGCTGCTTGACTCGCTGGCTTCCACGCTGGAGAGCCGGGCGTCCACCGACAAGCCGCCCAGCCCCTTCTTCGCGGTGGCCGACGAGGACGCGCCCGGCGAGCGGCCCGAGCCGGCAGCCCGCGGCGCGGCTGGCGCGCGCGCGCCGGACGACCCAGAGACCCAGTCCGCCGCGTCAGAGTCCCCGACGCGCGCGCGCTCGCGCGCGCTCGCGCCGCTGCTGCTGGCGCGCCGCTCGGTCCTGCTGGGCGAGCCGACGCCCAAGGCGCGGCCGCCCGCCACGCCCGCCGCGCGCGTGCTGCGCCGGCTGACCAGCCTGGGCTCCGCGGTCGCGGCGGCGCCGCGGGAGCCGCTCGGCGAGCCGCTGGGCGACCTGCTGGACGGGGCGGACGGCGAGGTGAGCCCGTGGGCGGGCGGCGCGGGCCCGCCCGGGCCGCTGCGCCCGCAGCGCTCGCTGGGCGCGCTGCTGGGGCGGCTGCGCGGCGCGGCGGGCGACGCCGGCGGCGCCGGCGCCCACAGCCCCGCGGGCGCGCCGCTGCGCTCGCAGCGCTCGCTGGGCGTGCTGCTCGGCATCCGGAACGACCCGGACGACGCGCCCAGCGACGAGGACTCCGACGCGGACGTTGGCGCGGAGTCCTCTGACGAGACCGACGTGTTGGACGGCGCGCCGTTGCCCGCGGGCGACGCCGACGCGGACCCGGAGAAGGGCCTCGACGGCAGCATTGACGGCGGCCCGGGCTTCAGGCTGCGTCCGCCGCAGCTCCAGCGCCGCTCCGTCCATCTGGGCATGCCCGGGGCGGGGTCGCCGTCGCCGTCGGCGCGCGCGCTGCGCCGGCTGGCGCGCGCTCTCAGCGGCGGCGTGCAGCTCGCCGAGGGCCCGCCGCCCGGCGCGCTGTTCTCGCAGCGCTCGCTCGGGGTTCTGTTTGGCACCCGGCGGAGCCCGGGTGACGCGGACGACGATGAGGCCGATGGGGACGCGGCGCATGGGGCCGCCCGGCGCGACCTTGGCGGAGCACAGAGCCCTATACAGGGTATTGGGCAGGGAACCGATTTGGACCCGGAGCTGGGCGCGGCGGGCGGCAGCCCGGCGGCGCTGTGGCCCCCGGCGGACCAGCTGCAGCGCCGGTCGGGCGCGCCCGGCGGCGGCGGCCCGCCGTCGCCGCCGCCGTCGGCGCGGCTGCTGCGGCGGCTTGCGCGCGCCGTCAGCGGGGGGTTCGCTGGCGGTGCCGGGTTCCCGCCCGCGGGCGCGCTGCACCGGCAGCGCTCGCTCGGCGCGCCCGCGCGCGCCCCCGACCAACGCGAGCGATAGCCAGGCTGCCCGGGTGGCCCGGCGCACCGGCGGCGCTCCGTGCAGTTGACCGTGCGCCAGCTGCGGCTGCTGATGCCAATAGCTGTGGGCGGGACAATGCTGGATGTTGTTTTTTTGTTGCAGTGTTGCGGTCAAAGATCTTTGAGCCCATGCATGGGCTAAGCTGCTGAGCTGGCGCTTCTTGGGAGCTGCCCCTTGTTAGGTTTAGCTACCCACAGCGGAAGAATGCTTCCGGGTCCTGCTCTGTCCGTTTTTGTGCTGTGCCTGTGGTCTCAGTCGTGCCAGGATCTGTGCCGCCCAATGTCGGAGCTGGTCTGAGCGGGTGCTTTGCGCCGGGCTGTTATGGCAGTTGGGCGCTGCTGCAGTGGAGCAAAGCAGCTTACATTTGCGTGTGTCTTTGCACTCAGCGTGTACAGGTGTGCACCAGTGTTGCTGGGAGGCAGGGCCACCTAGTTTTCTGCTACCTGTCCAGTCCTGCTTGTTGCATGTGTGATAGCTATGTCCCTGGCTGCGCGCAAGTGCTGTGCGTCGCAGCACTGTGTCGCAGTTTGCAAGTAAATAAGCTCGCCGCTCTGTGCCTCAATCTGGCTCAGCAGGCGACCGGCTGCCTGGCATCAGCTGCTTTCACAGCGCCGGCCTGCGACCTGCCGGCGCTTGGCGCTAGTGGTAGAGGAAGCGTGGGCTGTGCTACTTGCCGTGGTCTGGCAGCCTCCTGCCTGCCCGCCCAGGCCCGGAGTCGCCAAGCGCCGAGAGTGATGAAAGGCTCGGGGGTGCAGCGTCGTGGACGCCGGAAGCGATGTGCCGGCCTCTGCGCCGAGGAGAGCGCTGCAGCGGCTCAGCGACGGCGTCAGGAGGGCAGGTGTGCGACACGACGCTGGAACGGCTGCCTGGCTCGTGCACCGAGGCACCCCGGCTTGGGTCCTCCCTGTTGCAGGCCCCGAGTGAGGAGGCTTGGGGTCTGCTGCGCGTGCAGAACTTGTGGAGAGGGGGGCGCTGGGCGACGGCGCGGCGGCGCAGCATGCGGGGCAGGTGGACCTGACTGCGCCAGGTGCCGCCTCGGCTCCGCCCTACGCTACACATGGGAGGCGGCGCTATTGTCCTGCGAGCGACAAGTACCAAGCCTTTGCTGCATATAGCAGGTTCAGTGACGTTTGGGAGCGCAGCGGCAGTGCGCGCCAGTTTGCAGCAACACGGCAGCTAGGAAAGAGTGCGCCATCCAGGTAGTGTCAAAGGCGTTTCCGTGTTGGACGCGATGACCGGGGCAGCACGTATGCTCCGGTACAGGCTATGTTGCGCCGGTGAGGTGGCAGGTGGCGGAAGCAGGCGCGACGATGCTGAAAGCGCTCCTGCATGTTGAGCTGGACAGCTTGCCACACTGTTGCGGAGCTGTGTGCGAGGGCCTAGCGCGGGCTGCAGAGCATGCGCAGCTCATGGTGCGGGGCGGGGTGCGGGGTCTGAGGCGGAGGCTGCAGCAGGTGCTAGCTAACGGAGGGGCGCGCTGCTGGTGCTAGGAGCTGTGGAGGGATCCGCTAGCGACCCTGAGATGCTCAGACGTGCCTCCATTAGTCGTGTGCCAAGCTGCGGAGTCATCAGTGGAAGGGGCGAAGCAGCGGGGCAAGCAGTGGGAGGGGCAAGTAGCCTGGCCGGACAGCGTATGCAGCACCGTGTCTTCAGCGCTTGGCAGGCGCCTGCACTGCTGCGCACGTTGTCCCTGGGCAGCTATTCCAGTTCTCTTGGTCCACTCGAGTGCCTAATACTGCCCAGGCATTTACGTTAGGAGGGA
>JAABUU010003256.1_pt1 | contig 20919 bp, 22 predicted proteins | sample 5559301 | NCBI WGS metagenome assembly JAABUU01 (sample SAMN10711884, study PRJNA513360) | rock metagenome | isolation source: Antarctica rocks | place: Antarctica: Victoria Land, Richard Nunatak white | reverse complement strand
CCAGAAGAGCTCAGCTAAAATCCCGACTTTATCCCGCTTTAAGCGACAAATGTCCCTTTAGCTAAACCCAATAATTCAGTCCACTTCCCAAACTGCGGATGCTAAGGTTCAGGTTAATGATGGGACTGGCCCAGGGCAATGAGGCTGCCGCCGCCGGGCATGGCGCCGGCGAGTAAAAGAGCATGAATATACAGTCAGTAGGGGGTCTGAATAGCTTCAATATGGAGCTTCAATTTCCAAGAGGGAGTGTTGGAAACAGGGAACAGTACTGTTGTTACCCTGTGTGGTTGGCAATCTCGCTTAGCCCTATAGGGCGCGGGAGTCAGAGTTTTCACCTTCTTCCTCCCTCCGTAGTTCCTACTTTCTACAGTAGTTCAACCAATATATACACATGCGGATATGCTTCTTCTGACCCTCATATCTTAACAGAATAAACTCTAGATTTCTGAATTGTTGGAATACGAGGTCATATGGGGCATATTGGTATTTTGGTTGTTGTTGTTAGGAGGCTATCTAGGAGGTGAAAGGTGAAAACTCTACCAGCGGGCCCCAGCCCTACCAGCCCTATGAAGGCGGAGATTACCATCTCCTATTTCCAACATGAATACAGTCTCTAGCCTGCCGATTTCATTATAAAAATAATAATTGGTAGAGAAGAATCTGTCGCGGCCAAAAAGATACACCAGAACATCAGACAACCCTTTTTTACTTTAAGTTGGTATCAACCCGACTTTGGCACCATTTCTGCTATCTGTGGTGATCTTGTAATCTTCGACAAACTCAAGTACAGGGTCGCGGTTCTCTATCTTTTGGAAAGTCTGCAGAATCTTCACAACAGTATACCCAACCTCCGTCAAAGCCAGCTGTTGACCAGGACAGACGCGTGGGCCACCACCGAAGGGAAGGTAGCTCCAATGCCCAGGTCGCAGATTCTCCCACCGCTCTGGGCGGAAGACGTTCGCATCGTTTCCAAAGAGATCCTGGCGCCTGTGCAAGGCATAAAAGCTGAAGGAGATAATGTCGCCTTTTCTAACGTAGATGGATGATGTACCATAACCCGATGGCCCGCCACCAGTTGGGAGACACGTGTCGCGAAGCGCCATGCGTGTATTTGTACCAATGGGCGGGTTCAGGCGGAAGCTCTCATTGATCACATATTGAAGGTATCGGAGGCTTTTCAATCGCTCGAATGTCCACTTCGTTTCGCGGTCGCCCATTTCAGAAATTTCTTGACGAAGCTTAGCGTATACGTGAGGGTTGCGTGCGAGATTGAAGAACACATTCGTAAGTGCAACGCCGGTTGCGTCGTGGGCAGGAAGGAAGACGTTGAGCAATTGATTTCGGACATCATCTCGATTCTTGGTCTTCTTGAGCAGCTCGTGAGCCAGAACGTATCTCTCTGGCCTCTTTATGTCCGCTTGAGTCTCATCAAAGTAACGAAGGGCTTTGGCGATGTAGGCATCCACAAAACTGTGGGCGATCTTGCAAGAAGCGGAAAATTTCTTGTCCTCGGTCAAGAAATTCCACTTTGGAAGCTGAAGTCTCCTTCCGACGGCCGTCTGGCCGTAGTTGTAAGCTTCAAGAAACGATTTGGCATCCAAAGATACGGTACTTGGCTCCAGAGTTCCAACCGATTCCCCAAATAAGAACTCGGTCGAAGAGTCAAGAGCCAATTGAGCGAAAAGAGGCTGCAAATCAACAGTGGAGCCGTCTCTTGGTATCAAGTGAAGTAATTTATGCACATGAATTGCGTAAGCACGCAGATGCAGGTCTGCTATCTGCGTTTTTGCAAACGTAGGCTTGATCATGGCCCGGGAGTGCTCCCAAAACGCTCCATCAGAACACATGATGCCTTTCCCAACAAATGGCTCGAAACCATATAACCGCATGGGCTGGACTCCCCAGTTTGCGAAATCTGTAGCAAAAACTGCTTGAAGGTTCCGTGGCTCAATGGTGAATACCATGGTTGTACCGAAAGGCTTAGATTGAAAAGTGTGGCCATAGACTTCAAACTGCTCTTTCATAGACATGTTACGTCTGTTCTCTTTGAGAGTCCGAAACAGCTGGAGCACCAAATCGAGGCCGAAGAATGGGTCACGTTGAGGGAGTGAGGGTGGTTGTTTGCAGCCGAGGTTTCGAATGGCTTTTTGGCGTGCCAAAAATGCCTGTGCCCTGGAAATGCCTTGCAATACTAGGAAAGCAGTGATTGTGATCAAGAAAATTGTGGAATAGGCCATGCTTGCAAGAAATATGACGGTAGATGTATTTGAATTAAGTAAAGCCAAAGCATTTCTTAAGTGAGTAGGTAACTGATATTACACTCTAAGTAGCAGGGAGGTCGAGGTTCAGCCTCATTGACTACGGAGTGCGAACGAAGAAAATTCCTGAGGCCGAGTCCTATACCTACCCCACTTGAGACTCACCATATTTTTAGCCTGCTGACATATATCATATATCGCCTTATACATATCACTGTTATAATTCGATATCAGACACTCTTATAAGGCCTTGTATCCGGCAATTCTACAATTCAGAGTGCTTTCTGCAAGCCGATTTATGCTATAGACCCAAAATACTTTGTCAGGATGCAACATAGGAGCCCGCAAGCACAACTTGCAGACAATATGGCACGATATTCAAGAGCCTATCGCTTAGACCCAGTCACCTTTCCAAACAACCTCTATAATCCCCAATCTGGACCCAGCCGGCTGTTTCACACCCAAAAACTCGAACCTTGAGTCCGCGCATTCAAATAACTGGACCCAGTCATCAACATCACGCTCCTTCGCATTGTGAAATTCCCACATCGCCAAATCAAACGCTCTAGAATCACCATGTCAGCTACAAGATCCGTACATGCTACTTAGAAAGATGACCACTTACCGTGAGGCTCTATCTTGCAAGACTGATGCAGCTCCCGGCTCTGGCAACACGTGCTCGCAGACCACGATCTTTGCTCCCGGTTTCAGCGCAGGAATTAACGCTTTCAGGATCCGGATTGCGTATTTGTCTGACCAATCATGCAATATCCAGCGAAAATGGTACACGTCGGCATTTTTGACTGGCTGTTCAGTGAAGAAATCATGTTCCATAAAACTCACGCGGTTCACCAGATCAGGAGGTAATTTGTGTCGCCCGAAGGCTACAATCTCAGCTCGATCTTGGACTATGCAGTGAAGTGAGGGAAAATTGTGTGCTATTGCAATGCTGACGGAGCCATGAGAGCCTCCTACATCTACAACCACACCGTTACCGAGGGCCTCCCATGCAAAGCCATTCAAAATGTGGGTAGGCTCCAGTCCTGGGCCGGTAGAAAACCAAGTCATAGCTGCTGCATAGCGTTCCTCCCTTTCCGGAAACCTTGAGAGTTCTTCGAATACCGTTTTGTCCGTGTTGTGCGCAATGTTGAATCCCTAGAATTCTCAAATTAGACCAGCCGATCTTGAACAATAGTCAGGAGGGGAATCTTAATTACTGAGTGATTCGGTTCTTCAGAACCTGGCCATCTTGCGACAGCATCGACGGTCTCCCACAGAGTTATCACCAAAGGTTTCCCAACAAAAGACTAGGTTACTGACCTTGGCAGCAGACGGCCACATTTCTTCGCTTACCATCCCAACCCATTGACGCATACTTGGATCTACTGCCAGCAATTTTGAAGCGGCCGTATGGGCAACGACACCTTTCTGAGGTTCGCAGAAGATACGGTAAGTCATGGCATGGCGCAAAATCCTCCGAACTTCAGACTCGCCAAGTCCCGATGCTGAGGCGAGTTTAGCAAATGTTGTCTCGTTCCCATCGGTAGGGAAACTCGTAGCAAGGTGGAACCGGTAAATGGCTTGAAGGCTGATCATGAAATTGTGCTGGTTCGGGTACAGTTACGTTAGTCTGAAGGATACCTGCAAAATTCATGTTCGACTACAGACAAAATTGCGGTGATACGAACAGAGGGGCTGGTTAAGATCCCAATTGGTCCGAGCACCAGGGCTTGAAGCTCGTCCGTCGCTTCAAGGATTGCTTGGCGAGATGATGCGATCTTGTCATCGAAAAGTAAACGCGCTGGTGCATCAGCATCAAAGGAAGGTGTTGGGAGGCCCTCTGACGTAAGATGAGCATCCAAGTTTGTTGTGTTGATGGCAATGAGTGATGCTAGCTCGGAAATTCGAGTAGCGGCCATTCTCTCAGACTCTGATCCGAAACGGGCTACTTCACAAGAGAGGAGCTGATATCTCACTGGCCGTAAATACTTAATAGAACCAAAGCATAGACTAGCTCGAATGATAATACTCCGTATGGAATAATATCCTGCAAACTTTTCAGATCGGATATGGCCCCAGATAGCCAAAAGTAGGAAGATTGCGGTGTCCTGCAAACGTATCTAGAAACGTCCCTGGCCCGGCTCAGAGAAGTGGGGGTTCGAGTTGCAGCGAATGCATCCTGATGATGGGATGGCCAGCATCTTAACCGGGAAGCATAGTGGACTGTGGGACACGCTGCAGAGTCTGCTCGCACGAGTCCCAAGCCACACCGTAAATTCAGATGGGGTGAGGGGTTCCCCTAATCCATTAATCTCCGCGGAATATCAGAGGGCTCATCTGAAGTTGTGCATCTTACATTTTGGAGAGCCCCGTTTTCAAGGCCAAAGAATGCTCATGATGTTCTCCAAACAGAATCATCGATACTCTCAGCTAGAGAGCCGCAAGGGACTCAAAACTGCATTATCGTCAAGACTCTCTCTGCGCAACATTTTCACAGGGTTCCTCGTTATTTTGTGTGTTGCTGGAGCCAGTTTCTTCGCGGGCAGGTCATCCGTCAGAGACCAGTCCCTTCTCACCATCCCACGTGAGTTCTCCCGAAGTATAGAAGCGTACTACGAATGACGTTTTGTAATTTCACGTAGTGGCCACGAAGTCTGAAGTTTTCCACTACGATAGAGCGTTTGGATCAGCTCCTTCAAATATCTCGAACCGCGCCTGGATCTCCATCGCTCCCCAACGCTCTGCCTTTGCCGTATTTCACCAGCTTCACTGTCTTGTTAGAGCCCACTTCCATCTTGCAAGTTTAATCAATTATTTTCCATTTACAGAACAGCGTTCGCGAGGGGTATCGGGCCCTACACGATGCCGCGCTTGAAGGACGAAAGATTGCAGAGGACGATCTCCCTATGATGTCCTCTCCACCACATGTTCGGCACTACATAGATCTACTACGGCATAGCTTAATGTGTCTGCCAGATACTACAATCGAGGTCAAGGACGAGAAAGTAGGCGGCGTAACAGGCTTTGGCACGGAGCACCAATGTCGAGATTGGGACCAGCTGCTCAGTTGGACGAGGAAGTGGCAGACATACATGCAGGATCCGAGGAAGGAGTTTGAAGGACATGAACATGAGAGTCACATACTTCACGAACATGACGAGCAGAATACAATCATGCTCGACGTGGGCCAGTTGCTACTTTTGCCATGATGCCGGACAGCTATCCCTTCGGCGTTCTCATTTGTCATGCATCAACGGGTTTTTCAAGCGTCGAATCTCCTCCTCTTCTACTACTCGACCCTCCGTAGACTCCATAAGGACGCTCCAATCCACGCAGGTGTGCACGGACTCGCTGGCGTTGAACATCGGCTGATCCTTATGGGGGTGCCAAGTGAAAGTTGTCAGAGAAGCATCGGCATGGCAGACGGCGGACTGCCGCAACATTTCAAAGCAGTGATCTATACGTGGCGTAAGCCAGACTCTCAGACGACGAGGCCTACAATATGGCCATATGGAGTAGAAACAAGATCGAAAGCAAGAACAGAGCTGGCATACCGATATGAGACTGCAAATGCTCCGCTTCTCCTGCAGTAATGTTTGGGTGGTAATAGTCCCGGTAGTTCCATTGACGCAGCATTTTCTGGGCAGGCGAAATCAACATGGATACGAACACCTCTCGTAGCAGATAGCTGCCTCAGGCTGGGCAACTGACTATACAATGTAGCTCATGGAAAACTCCCATCCAGCCCAGGTATCCACCACCTTCGGGCAGAATTACAGATTCCTGATTGCCGCGCTCTAGTTCCGCCTCGGAAACGCGGATATGCATCGGTGCAAGAAGAGCGCTCCATGCGGCGTCAATTTGTGGCGACGGTGGGCCGGCATAAGGATTTCTGGTTAGATTACGGAAGATCGTTGGTACGTATTGGATGGTAAGATGATCGATGGCATCTGTATCCTAGAATCAGTCTGAGGGCAATTACGGATTGCCAGGCTGCTTACGCTGAGGCAGTAGCATTGGTCGCGTGTGGGCACGAATAATGGCGATCCCCACGATCGTATAGAGAGAAATGAGGGTAACGTGGAAGAGGAAAGAGTTTCTACAAGTCGCCCATATTGCGAATCGATTTGACAGCGAACGCTGCGAGTATTCGATATTTGGATTTAGAGATTCATCTTTGAAGGGCAGAAATGGCTGTCGGTCTGTGGCCATTTTCCCGCGTGTTTCGTTTTCTTTCAAGCGACGAGTGAGAGGTCTTGGAGCAGAAGGCTATTCTGACAAACCCTAGCCAGGGAAGTGTTTGAGTAGAAGGGGTATTTTGACGAACCCTAGTAAACGAAGTATTTGAGTAGAAGGGGTATTTTGACGAACCCTAATTAATACGCTGTATGTAGCCCATGCCATCGACAACTTCCGTGGGGAATCCATGACGCTGCAATTTCGCAGCCTTGACAGACTCTCCTACTATTAAATCGATGTGGTAGAGCGAGGTAGTATTCCCACTGCCCATTTCGACGCAAGGCCACGCAGTCATGTCTGAAAGGAGGGCACTTTTCAAAAAGCTTGACACCAATCAGTGGATCAAAACCATGCGTGCAGCCAAAACCATGCATCCTTCTCGTTCCTGCAAGCAAGAGTAGGACGCCTAATCACACGGGATGGTACCCTATCCATGGAGTCATGGAGCAGATGAGGCTGAAGGCTATTGAGATCATGCATGGAGCACGTTTCGGTCATGCGTTGGGGGGAAGAAGCACCTCTCGGAGATTATTGGGCTGAAAATGGCGGAGCACATTGAGGCTTAACAAGTTCGAGACCCTTCACCTTGCAGGCTCCCCCGATAACTAATTCTATGTTTGCGGATAGACTGCTCCTTATGCTGAAGGATCCGCGGTGAGAGCGTTATTTGCGGTTCTTGCAGGATGAGATGAGAGGGTGGCTGGCGCATGGCGTTCATCCTTCGCTTAATGAGCTTAGGGCGGCAGGCCGGTCGGCCATTGCGGTCTTTTTCAGCTCTAGGTATTCTAAGCCGGCAGCTCCACCCACCCACCAGACCTATGTTACATGTACATATTCTACCTCTATCTCGGCTAATCTCTACTAAAACCTCCCAGCTATTTTGATGGTGCGCCTGCCGCTACAGAGAATGTACTTGTACGGAGGATGTATCATTCGTCGCATGGATTCAGGCAAAATGACCGAGTGTCATAGACCTTCCTGGACTTTCATTGTCTGCTGACATTGACTCGGCTTTACTGATGTGCAAGGATTGAAGCGCTCAAGCATGCAGCCAAAACCCACAGGGTTCTGATGCATATTGAAGGATTCAGAGTTCATCACGCTCGAAGGATTGAAGTGCTCATGCATGGATCCAAACGCTGAAGGACTCTGATCCTTGTTGAAGGATTCAGAGTCCGACACAGTTGATTGTGATGGTAGCAAAGCCTAACGGAACAACCCTCGACTTCGCTCGGTCCTTACCTACGATGCATCTGCATATACTGGCTGCAGCAAGGTGCTGGCAAATGACTGACTCTTTGACTCATTTTTGGGATAAAGCGCTAAGATTGGACTGGCTTTGGATGCATCTAGTACGTACGAGGCATTGCTACGGGTTCGAGAAGAGCAATGCGATTCTCTGTGGAGCTTCTTTACGCGAGCATACTCGATGTTGCTATCTATTAACGGGCAGATGCCAGGCTAGAGCCATCTTGACTCCATCTGTAATCGATTGAGGCCACCCACACACATTCCTTCGTCGTATCCCCCACTGGTCTTCATCAAGTATACCGCTCATTAGAATGCACGTTTGTGGGCTGACTCGAGTTTGGGATTGGCAGCAGGAGGTAAGAAGAGCCGATACCTTACTAGCAGGATCGATGCCAGCATGTCAGCAGCATTTCCCAGGGGTTTCTCAGCTCCCTCCACTTCTGTCACGGAGCTCTCTTGCAACAATCAGTCTCAGTGGCACAGGTAGTTAAACAGGGCATACCCTCAGATAATTTCCGAAACTACTTGTCACTACTCTACTCAAGCCTTGAAATCTAAACATTGCCAAACATGCATTCCTCAATCATCCTAATTGTGACACTCTGCGCGAGCGTCATCGCGGCGCCATTGGGTAAGATTCCCTCTCTTGCTGTGATAGACTCTCTAGCTGAAGCCATTTCAACCTACTAAAAGTGAACTAATATTCATAGATCCCTCCGGCAAGCGGAACATGGCTGAGGATGCCATCGCGTATCCGGATTCTTACAAACGTGATGCCGCAGAGAACGCCATCGCTTACCCAGACTCCTACAAACGTGATGCCGCAGAGAATGCCATCGCCTATCCGGATTCTTACAAACGTGATGCCGCAGAGGACGCCGTCGCTTACCCTGAATCGTACAAGAGAAATGCCGCTGAAGATGCCATCGCCTATCCGGATTCTTACAAACGTGATGCCGCAGAGGACGCCGTCGCTTACCCTGACTCGTACAAGAGAAATGCCGCTGAAGATGCCATCGCCTATCCGGATTCCTACAAACGAAATGCTGCGGAAGAGGCCATCTCCTACCCAGACTCCTACTAAAAAAGCTTGGTTGAGGACGACATCGCCCTATTCTAGCGCTCGTGGATGCGTTAACCAACGTTGAAGATTTATTGGAAGCAGCTGGGAAGCAGTTTAGTAGAGAGATGTTTTAGATCTGTTAGAATTATCTAGGCAGTGTTTCCTATGTGACCATTTCATTAGATAGAAATATATCAAGCCGGTTGTTCTAGACAAGGTGGTAATTGAAACATCTGATGCTGCTGCGTATCGTGTGTATCACAATTGTCCCTGCTGTGTATTCTAGAGGCTGAAAGTGGTGTGTTGTACATGATGGCGACCTGCTGTTATAATGTCATTGGGTTCAAGCATGGTAAATAACCAAGTACGCTATATTAACTATGCCCTCCATAGCATAGCGCACTGCTACACTTCCAGCTCATCTACTTAGAAGACTAGCTGCACGCACTTCTGATATCAGCAACTAGTATTCTCAAGGCTGGGTTTCGCTCAGCTCATTTCTTTGAGCTCTCTTATTGCATCTTGCTTGGAGCAATACTGGCGAATGGCAACCCCACCGTCTCAACAAAATGGTGTTCACCCTTCGATATCAAGAGGCGGGGCTAAAAAGCTCGCCGCAGTCGTCGATAGTGTTTGGTACTACCTAAAACCCATCCCTGGAGTCTCTTACTAAATAGTCATGCCTAGGGAATGGGTCGCGGAAAGTGCAGCAGCATCTCCAGTCCAGCCTGTAGCAAACCTGGGCCTTGGCCTTGGGTAAGACGATATATCGTCTGAATTCTTTTCTGCCACTGAAAGATCATGAAGGCAGGATAATCCTCCAGATTTCCTTGTTGAGGCACATAAAAAAGCTCTGGATCTCGTCGAATGCAACCAATATGCTCCAACAAATGTTTGGTCTTGCCACTAGGGAGTCCCGAAATTGCGTTAATACGAGCTCCAGGGATTACCACGCTTCACACAAACACTTTCTCGTTTTTATTCTCCTTTATACGGGAGAATTCTCAGCCCAGACGAGGAGATCTCTGTTCATTCTGGTGGCACCGAAGCAATCTTGAGCGCTATCACAGCATTTGTGGAGCCTGGAGATGAAGTTGTTATATTGGAACCAGCATTTGACTTGTAGGTCTGATACTCTATCTCAGGTTTTTAACTAATACATTCCAAGGTATGAACTGCATACCAGATTTGTTGGCGGTGTTATCAAATGCGTCCCATTGCATCCACCACCTCATGCGGATACAAGCGTCAACTCTGCAGACGATTGGATGTTGAGATTAGATGAGCTGGAGAATGCGATATCTCCAAGGACCAGGGTATTAGTAAGTTCTACTTCGACTCCGAAGTCGAACTGATGGTGATAAGCACTCATATGCTTCAGGTTCTGAATACGCCGTAAGCTCTTCACTCACAATTCAAGCTTGTCTGATTCACCTACGCCTGCTGATCTGAAGCAGTCACAACCCACTGGGCAAAGTCTTTTCAACTGATGAGCTGATTTCTATCGGCAACATGTGCGTCAAGCATGGAATCATCGTTCTCTCCGATGAGGTCTACGAACAATTGTACTATTCCAAATCGTTTCCTCGCATCGCAACTCTGGGAGCTGAGATAGCCCGTCATACAGTGACGATAGGCTCCATCGGAAAAGCGTTCAACGCCACAGGTTGGCGTGTAGGCTATGCAATAGGACCTAAAGATTTAATCAGACACATCCAGAATGCACATATCATCCTAAGCTACACCACAGCAGGTCCAGCTCAGGAAGCCGCCGCGGCAGGACTAGAGCAAGCAGAGGAAAACCTGTTCTGGGAAAAGTCCAGGCAGGATATGAAAAGGAGGATCAAAAGCCTCTGCGAGGTTTTCGAAGAGCTAGGCTTGCCTGTAAGTCGTCTAATTGCAAAGTGTGAGAGGTAGTTGGCGGTATATGCCAATATTCATAGCTGGCTCTAATCATACCCATAGTACGTGGAACCTTCGGGCGCACATTACATTTTTGTCAATGCTGGCAAGATGAAAATTCCCGCAGGTTATGTATTCCCAGCCAAGCTATCAAGGAAATCTCGGGACTGGAAACTTTGCTGGTTCCTGATACAAGAATTAGGAGTCGCTACCATTCCTGCGAGCGGTAAGTCTTTTCCAGTTTCTCGACTTCTGAAGATTGCCTGCCAAGAGCTTTAAGATGGGTGATCTAACGCGTATTTGTGCTTGTACAGCTTCCTTCAGCAATGCCAACACTCATGTTGCCGAGGACTATTTGAGATTCGTTGCCTGCAAAAGTGATGAGGAGCTAGCCCTTGCCAAATTAAGGCTGAAAGCATTGAAAGCTTTTCTCTAAAGCGCGGCCCAGCCTGTCTCGGTGTCGGAGGCAGGAACGGCCCAACAGGATTCTCAACAAAATAATTAGTCAGCGGAGGCGGGGTTAAATACCCGCTCGTGGTCAACAGAAATAGACACTTCTTTCCAATAGAACTTTGCAGAACCAGTTCAGTAGTTTTCACAACACCGATGAGTTTGACAGAATAGGTAAGACCAGAGAGTCGTTATATCTACTTCGGCATAGGTGGCCTCAGGCTCCTGGTACCGTGTATGACATAATCAATCAATCAATCAATCAATCAATCCCTTAAGAACAGGGCGGTCAGTCCACGGATTCAATCGCCAGATCGAACGGTCCTCCGATGAGGCGCAATGTACAGGGTTCAACCTCAATAACAGCTTTGCATCCGAAGAATGTGTTGCCTTTGCTTTCACAGGTTTTAGTCAAGGCTGGACTTACTTCGGGGTGTGTGGTTGCTTATTCCTTGTAACGTGCAGAAGACTTTACAGGGTATTCTCGCAGCCGCTTGGAAGTCGCATTCCCGGGCTAAAGGCCAAAAAAGCCTCTTTAACGGGGAGAATTTGTGTGAGGGCTTTAATTCTCTAGATCTAAAGAGCTCCGTGACCGCTTATGCAGTTTCAACCCGCTGTGAAAACACCCTGTATATGCATGCAACCCACCCAACCCCTAAGCGCTGTTACGCTGGCCCTACTTCCCAAACTTCCGACGACATGCACGTTTGCAATCATACGGCGTGGGTCTGCATGATTGTGGATCCCGCAGGATTGCCTGGTTTCTGGGCTTCCCCTCTCTCGATCCAAAGGTCTCTGTGATGGAAAGCCTCGGAAGCGAGCTACCCATTGTCTTTTGACACAGTCCTGGAAGAAGCCATTTGCCAAGGATACCTCTCATCCTGTGTCAAGAGCCGAAATCATGCTTGGAAGCGTTCTTCCATTCTCGCCGGAGCTGGCAGATCGGGTATCTGAATACTGCGAGAAGCACTCCGAGGGCAAGCAAAACCATGATCAATTCTTACATCCATTGCGTCGAGCTAACAGACTCTTCAAACTCCAGCCCTCCCTCCTAGTCTGAGCAAGCACTGGGAATGGACGATCCGTACCTGGATGGACGCTGAAATGATGTCGTCGAAGCTGCAAGGCCAGTGGATGATCTGGATGAGCCAATGGATTGCCCCAAAGCGAGGTTAGCACCGAAAACCCCCCCCGAGATCAGTCATCCATCCGGTTATTTGTAACCTAATAAGCGCAGTCCTCGAGGTTGGTACCTTTACGGGCTTCTCAGCGCTGGCGTGGTATGAAGGGACGAAAGCAACAACTGCAGAAATTGTTACGATGGACGTGCGTGGAGAGGTTCTGAATTTCACGCGGAAGGTTTTCAAGGATTTGGGAGTTGATGATCGGATCCGAGTCATTGAGGGACCGGCGATGATGTCGTAAGCATACGTTTCCTTGACCTTTGAGAAACTTTGTAGGAACCAAGATACCAAGTGTTTTGCTTACTTCCATCGCTTGCCGTAGGTTGGAAAAGATAGAGGGCGAATTTGATCTCATCTTCCTGGATGCAGACAAGACAAATTATCAAGGCTACATGAACCTGATATTGGAACGAAGATTGTTATCGCCAAAGGGCATTGTTTTGGTCGATAACGGTAAGCAACCCGCAAAACTTGCACCAAATACGACTTTATTCCAAAAATCTAACTCCGATCTCAGTTTTTGCCCGAGGGTTGACAATGGGAAATGAATTCAACCCCTACATGGAGACTATCAGGCGTCCGTTCTGGGAGGCAAATGGGGAGGTGCTGCGCACGCTCAACAATAGCTTTCTAGAGGACCCACGTATAGATACTCTAATCTTGCCCTTATTCGATGGCGTAACGCAGATTAAATGGAAAGAAGGATATTTAGACGAGAAGGCGCAAGTCGGAAACCCATGATACCTCTGCGGGTTGAGGACGCGGTCACTCTGGAGGCCGGGAAAAAGCGATAGATTTGCCGAGGTAGTATCTTATATTCGACCAAGAGCTGGGAATCACAAGAATACCAATCCTTCACTAAAGCTCAAGGTCTATCTGTGACATTCCCCTTTTTGTTGGGACCAGCTCAGCGTAGGATCAACCCGTCTCTTCTAAGCAGACGCCCCTTCAAAATCGCCAACAAGCTCGTGTAGGATCTCTGTCACCTCCTGCGGCCGCGCAGCATATGCACTATGGCCCGCTTCAATCTCCTTAACTTTCCACTCAACCCCACTCCGTTGCAGGAACATATCTTGCACGAAAGTCGGCAAGGCCTGGTCTTCCAGGCACTTCAAGAACGCAATCCTACCTTTGAACGCTGGCTCCGCCCATGCCGGCGGCGGGGCTGGGGACTCAAATGCCTTCAAGGCGTGAGGGAGAAGCCCATGGTTCATTTTCTCCGCTACGGTCTCATCGACATCGCCATAGAGTGTACTCACGGCGCCTGCAATTTCGCACAAGCCTAGCGAGGGCTATCAGCGAGGAAGAAGAAGAAGAGTCAGTGACGGGCTGATGATGGAGCAGTATAGGGGACATACCTCGTTCTCCTGGAGATACGGTGGGTGCTTGCCGCCCAGGAAGTCCACCAGGCTGATGCCCTCGGGCACGATAAAAGACGACATGTAGACCAGACCGATAACGCCTCCCGTCTTGCCGTCTTCGGCGCGGGTGCTCTTCCCAAGGTCATAGGCGGCGCCACCGCTCGGGATGCCGCCATAGGAGTGGCTGACCATGACGATATCTTTTCCTTCGGTCTCGATCAAGGGAAGGACTTGCTGGCGAACGGCCTTGGCGTCAATGCAGCAGGTCACGGTCAAGGGGTCGCTGGAGTTGAGGCTGGGGAGATTGGCGACAAGCGCTGGGTAGCCGGCACCTTTGAGGTGGGATATGAGAACATCGTAGTGGGAGGGTGGATGCCAAGCGCCTGGCACGATCACGAAAGTTGGCTTCGAGGTAGTCATTTTTCTAATAACAAAAAAACTATGGGGCCAGAGTAAGTGGAGTAATACTAGAATAAAGGGACGAAAATCGACTATGTAGCAGAAAACGAAGCGCCGACTTACTAGTAGCCAGTCGCTCTTTAGAGGCGATATGACAAGCAAACTATTCGCTGGATTTGGGGGCAAGTATTGCCGCTTCAAGCTGAAGCCCGAGAAAACACTTCGACACCTGCATAATAAGCCTGCCATTACTGGGGTCCCGTCTGTGGATTGCCTTGCGGACTTTGAGACACGCACTGCCCCGATGGCTCAGTGCTTGCGCTCAGCTAAAACGTAAGGAAGGGGTTGCCTGCATGCATGAACAACGTACTCGTACCTCCGACAATTTAGCCATGTCGCGCAGCCCCTCTAATTTAATCATCTCCATCCAACCACGGAACAAATCAAACTGCTATTACTTCAAAGCGTTCACCTTGCGGATCGAAATCTTTGCTCTGAAGCTTTTGGGCGCCTCTTTGTTTTGTTCTCATAATGATGGCTTCATCACCACCAATTCCTCCGGGGATAAATCTCAGAGAGAGCCGGCAGCCTCAACTATATGCAGCGTCAATCACCACGTACTGTCTCGCAGTACTCGCTGTCGCCATGCGATTTTGGTGTCGAAGACTGATGAAAGCCGGATATCGTTGGGATGATTGGCTTGTAGCTGCAGCTACGGTAAAGTTTCCCAGTCCTTGACACAGCACGTTTAGCTCATACTATTTATCTTTCAGGTTGTGGCTACTGGGCTTCTGGCAAGCACAATAATTTGTAGTTCATTTTTGATATTACATTGATCGCCTCGCCGTCGCGATCGCTAATGCGTCTTTGATAGGGATCAAACAAGGCTTTGGAAAGCACTTTGAGGTTCTCGAACCTGATTTCGTGACCAATTTCTTCAAGAAGCTTTTCGCTGGCGAAATTCTTTACACGGTTATTATCTGCCTCGTCAAATATTCCATTTTGGCTCTGTATTGGCGGCTCTTCGGCTCTTCCGCGATTTCTTCCTCGATCAGAATTCCCGTTTATGTGTTAGGCGCCATCACAACTGCTTGGGGAATCGCCGTTGTAAGTCACGGCTCTCGTGGTCAGTCCTATCAGCGCTGTCTTGCTAATTCGCGAGCATCAAGGTTCTGGTCACTATTTTCCAATGTAATCCGGTTTCAGGGTTTTGGAATCGAAAGATGCCTGCCAAGTGCATTGTCGATGATTACGCTTTCTTTGTAGGTATAGCAGTCCCCAATATCATAACAGACGTAGCTCTCCTTATACTGCCTCTTCCCTATATCTGGCGTCTCCACAGAGCAAAGTCGCAAAAGATCGCCCTGATTGGTATCTTTATGCTTGGAAGCTTGTGAGTAAAACCTTTCCATGTATATCAGGGCTCTTGACTTTCTTTGGCTGACCGAGAAAAGCGTTTGTATCATTTCGATCGTTCGTCTTGTGGCTCTAGTAAATGAGGATCTTGTGTCGCCAGACATGGATTGGAACTTTGCCCAAGTTGGCGTTTGGACCGTGACAGAAAGCAATATCGCCATAGTGTCTGGTATATCGGAACCCTAAAAGCCCACAATCTCCCGAATCTAACCTCTTACATAGCTTGTTTGCCAACTCTACGACCAATACTTTCCCTCATTCTTACTGGCAGCCCAATACCTTCCCAATATGGGAATTATTGGGCAAAACGATCAGGTTCGTCTCGACAATGGAACGACAGTCAAAGGCCAAAGCCTGTCAGCCGCAGCCACGATGTAATAACGAGCGACAACGAAAGTCAGCACGGATTTATGGCTCTACCTGATGATGTCCCTAGTCAAGACGAACGATCTAAGGCTGTGCAAACTAACATTTCCGTCCGAGGCATAAACGACGAGGAGAGAGCACAAAACAAGAGAGCGAAGCAGGGCAAATACCTGAATACCGGGTGGCTAGGGAAGAGAATGGATAAACCCGTCCCTGACATTGAATTACAGCATACAGGTAGTGGAATCAGTGTGAAGAATGATGTGACGGTAGAATGGACCGCAAATCAGCGGAAATGATGTTTTAACAACAGATCAAGCTTATATGATACCGTATCTTCATTAGCAAATAACAATTAGAAGTGAGGCGAACCAACGAAGATGGGACCAGAGTGGCCCTAGCGCACAAACTTGCCTGGGCAGGAAGTAGCCCCGTTGCGTTCAAGTTCTGCTGCAAGAATCTTTCTAACCGCAACTTACAGCCCAATAGGTGCATCTAAGGTGCATCATCTAGGCCGCAGTCCACGTCTTATGCAGGGAAAATAGGTACGATTATTCTTGTAACAAGCAACGGGGAAGCCTCTTTCACTCTTCCTTGGCTCGCTTTCCCGCAGAACTTCTTTCTACCGTTTAACTCGCATACCTTGAATTACCCCCCAATTGACCTCCACCAAGTACTAAAAACTCTTTCATAGGACTACCTTAAGTATGGCATCCACGTACGTTCTAGGGCGGGACTACAAATCTGCCTCGCGACTCAACTACGAGCACTATCTCTGGAAAGAAACCATTGCGTTTAGCCTGCATCCCAACATCGTACTCACAACCAACAACTCCACGGGTGCCTCAGAGGGCAACCAATGCGCACTTATTGCCGACGTAGCCTGTGGTACCGCAATTTGGCTGCGTGATGTGGCACAGACGTTCCCAAACGCTCAGCTTGACGGTTTCGACATCAGCCTTGCGCAGTGTCCTCCAGCGAAGTGGCTACCGCGCAACGTCACGCTGCGGCAGTGGGATCTGTTCAGCGAACCGCCTGCGGAGCTATTGGGTCGCTACGATGTGGTACACGTGCGGCTTGTCTTCGTCGTGGTCGAGAATGATGATCCCCGCCCACTAATCCGCAGTCTGTCGCGCTTGCTGCGGCCCGGCGGATACTTGCAATGGGATGAGCTGAATGTTGGGAAATCCTTCATTCTGAGTGCCGAAGAGGTGACGGAGACGCCAGAGATGGCGGGCATGCTGGGGATTTTGGGACGAATGGGTTCTTGGGTTGAGGAACTGCCAAGGATGATGGAAGATTGCGGACTTGTGGAGGGGAAGTTATACCGGTATCGCGAACGAGAGGAGCTTGCGAGGGCATTTTTTGATAACCATCTGGCGAAAGATGAAGAGATGGCGCAGACGGCACTGAAGGGAACCAAGGAAGGGGAACAGCTGGTAGAGAGGGTCAGAAAGATGTATGAAGAGTCGAAGGGGGGTGCAGTGTTGTGCACACCAAAGTTGGTGTCTATTGCGAGGAAACCTCAGCGTTGAGGGTCACGAGATCGCATAGAGATTCTACCTATCTTAGAATAAGCCGATGACTATTTCAGCAGCAGTATGAAACTGATCACCTCGGTCACCGGCATATATCATGATGCAACATTAATCTCGATTCTCCAATAGGTAATAACAATAATAATACTAGGCGTAGTGAGGGATAGATTACTCTAGATAGATTAGTCATTCATGCCTTTTGTAGCCCAGTGGCACTGCTCACTATACGCGACCTCCTTTGCTCCAGCTAGCTTTCTAATCCTCCTTCTTTTCCCCCCCTAGCCATACCACCAGTACAGGGGGCGATCCCTCTTAGCGGTTCTGTGACTTACTGTCCTCATGATCCCGATCAACTTCACACCATTTTGTTGCGATGTGCATTGCAAACTATCGTCCTAGCTTCGATCTGTGCCTTACAGGTGAGTGGTGTGGCTTGGTTCAAAGCCAATGGCGGCCTGGGGAAGCGGGAACTTGGCGAAGAGCCTGGATGTAAGCCATCCACTGAAAGCAATCCGTTAAGACACCTGCTGTGGGCGGGCCAACTTACTGCAACCTCTGCAGGGACCGAGAGAGCCGACTTCCACCACTGGGCCCTGCTTTAGGTTGGTGTGCTTACAATCCTTCGGAAAACTCAAGCTGCTTCTGCCACTTTCCGTAGCCCTGTCGTCCTAGACATTAATATAAAGCGCGATGCCGGCCCCAAATCCTTCTCATCGCTATTTCAATATACATTACAACGCTTGGGACTACGAGAGTCCATAGCTGCCTATGCGGCTTTTCAGGATGTTTTTCGCTCGACTCCTTGTCGAAGCGTTCATAGCATTTACACTTATACTCCCTGTTTTGAGCGCCCCAGCCTATAGAACCCGCAGTGAAAAGCCCATCATCGCTCTTGTCCCTGGTGCCTGGCACTCCCCTGTTCACTACACCAAGCTCATCGCCGATCTTGAGGGCGCTGGCTACACCGTTGTTACAAAGCGCAACCCCAGCTGCGACTCTAGTAATCCCAACGCACAGTCTGTTACCACCGACGCCAACTCAATTCGCAACGAACTTCTTCTACCTCATATCAATGCAGGTAAAGACGTCATTCTTGCTGCGCACTCATATGGTGGTAGTCCGGGTTGCGCAGCCGCGAAAGGCTTGAGCCAAGCTGAGCGCAGCGCTGCCGGCAAGAAAGGTGGGATCATTGGCCTGATCCTGATTTGCGCCTTCATAGCCAAGGAGGGCGACTCACTAGTCAGTCAACTGCCTGGCCAGACATTCGACCCTTGGGTAATTGACTACGTACGGTCTTCCCTACTTTCAGTATTCTCATGTTGTGCTCGATTACTGAACGTGTCTCGTAGACCGGAACCGGCCAGCTGGGAGTTTCAGGTGCTAAGCAAGTCTTTTACGCCGACGTGCCCAGCCCAGTAGACCAGTACGCCATCGCCGCCATAAGAAACCAGTCTAAGAACGCGCTTTCGTCCCCTAGCGGGCCCCCAGCTTGGTCGGACTCGTATTATAACGGTCGCCGTTCGTACTTCCACACTCTGCTGGATCACGGAATTCCGCCTATTGCGCAGGAGATCATGATAGCAAACAGTGGAGTGCAATGGAATGTCAAATCCTTCAGCTCGAGCCACAGCCCCTTCTTGAGCCATCCCCAAGACTTAAGCATGTGGATGGTGCAGCAAGCCATGTCTTTCCAGGGTGCCGGGACTTCAGAGTCATGATGTAGGAGAGAAATTTCTACCAGAGAGGGCAAGACTAGGCCATGGAAAGAAGTAATTAGGTAGTGATTTAAGGCCAAAACTTGAAGCATCGTTGACCCTTGGATCTTTAATTTTCGATGTGACTTATGCATAATTATAAACCTTCAGTTTCTAAGTTGCGATCTCTCAAAGTTTGAGAAAAAACCGAGAATTTAGACGAAGTAATATATTAGATATATTAGCACTGTTTTTTATTAAAGTTGATATCTGCGACGACATTATCTCTCGGGATTCGATTTTTCACCTGCGCCGATCAGAACGAGTGACAATACCTTCTTCTCAAGAACATCGTTTTCGATCCAGCTTCGTCAAGTATCTTTCTCTTTCTACCTGCCTTTTCAAAAACGTGTTGTGTCACATAATGTAAGGCTATGAAGACGAGAAAAAGAAAGCCCAAACCGGTGAAAATGCTTGAAAGCTCATGACTCAGTTTCTAACGTGATGACTCATGCTCTTTCACAATCATTCGATGAATATCAACCAAACAGAAAAATGTAACTATCAACTGACTGTCACTGACGCATACAGAAACATCAGTTATCAACAATCAATTAATCAATCGTCGTGAATAAGAAAGAGCATCAAACTTTTTTAACACAAACATTATCATTGTTAATCATGTTCACTCATTTTCTTTATGCTTCTACTTCATAAGCTCATAATACATGATGTTAAACAAGAAATTCTTCGAATAAAGAAATAGAATTAATCATTAAGTTAAGTTGTCATAATGCTTATGATGTGCAATTCACAAATTTCAAACACATCACATCTTCTTTCTTTAAATTTTCTTAATCTTTCTATTCTATACAAAAAGCTCAAAGATTAATCATAAAATTAATCAACTTATTAATAACTAGTACTTATTAAAGAATGAAATCAGAAGCTAGCATATCTGATTAGTAATCTTGATGAATTTCAAAAGTTATTAATTGATGTCATAATGTCAAATCATCAACTCAATTTAAAACATAAATCATTGATGTTTTAAATAATCTTGATTCATTGAATCTGTTTTGCTGAATCAAGTCATTAATCTAGTCATCATCATCTTAATTTAGTTTCAGTAATTTTGTTTCAATCATTTCAGTTATGTATGCAAATCTTTGCAATCTTAAGTTATAAAACTATTGTTTAGTCTTGATTCTGCTTAATTCATGTATATAAAAGTTGAGCTTTTGTTCTTTTCTTTCATTCTTTATCTTTTATCTTATACATTATTTGATGTATTATTTTATATTTAAATTTTATTAAAGTAATAATAATATCAATCTTTTATATTAATACTATCTTTAGTTTAGTTCAGTCTTTGACATTGTTATGATTCTAGTCTTCATCTAGTCTTCATCTGATTTCATTTTAATTGAGTCTAGCGAAAATCTGATTTAAAGATGATGTCATTGAGACTCTGCATTATATGTGTAAGACATCAATTCAATCAAGTTTAATACAGAGCTGAGAAATATACATATAAGAATTGAGTTCTTTTCTGTAAATACTTGTTACAAACATGATTGAATTGATCAGAATTCAGATGATGTTATGTGTCAGAATCGTGTCTAGATGATACAATCAAAGAAGATCAGAATTGATAGTGCTTGATCTTTAAAAATAGCTATAACTGAATATTAAGAATACAGAAGAAGATTGATACAAAAGCTTCTATTTATGTAATGTTCAGAGACTGCGCTAGACTTGAAAGAAATGTGTTTGTAACATGAAAAGAAGATGATGT
>JAABUU010003255.1_pt1 | contig 20921 bp, 23 predicted proteins | sample 5559301 | NCBI WGS metagenome assembly JAABUU01 (sample SAMN10711884, study PRJNA513360) | rock metagenome | isolation source: Antarctica rocks | place: Antarctica: Victoria Land, Richard Nunatak white | reverse complement strand
CTGGTTCTGGTTGGTGGTGTCAAGTTGGGTCTCGCCCTTGCCAAGCGCGCCAGCATTAGCAGGCACAACAGCCCCAGTGGTTACACCGGCGCCATACAAGTCGCCCTTCTGGGATGGTGGAGCCCACATTGACGGCACCCACAATGGCAGTGTTAAGGAGAGCAGAGTTGGCACCGTCACCCAGGACGTCAAACAGTTCAGTGGCGTAGAACATGATGCCGGTGAACTGCTGGAAGAAGGGCTGAGGCACATGCACACTGAACCACTGGGGAGGCAACTCCTGTGGCTCGGGCGTACACCACAGTGGCAGCAGGGCTGATGCATACTTAGCAGGCCCTTTAGCCCCAGAACCAGGCTTTTTGCTTGACCCCTACCTTTGGTCTGACCCCTCAACAGCCCCCAGAACCAGGCAGCTGTTGAGGGGTCAGACCGAAGGTAGGGGTCAAGCAAAAAGGCTGACTTCTGCTACTGCTCATCTGTTGAGCACCATAATCTACTCTGATTGGTCCCTGGCTTGGAAGTACTGGTGCTATGCATACCCACACTGCAGCCCCAACTGTACACCTGACGTCGCCATCGGATTTCCACTTGATTTGCACCACTGCACTGTGAACATGCTATGTTTGTGTGCAGGCGGTGCCATGGCCTCAACATCAACCAATTCTGCAGCCGCTTCATTCTTCCCTATGGTCAACTGGGGAGATGACGAGACCACAGGGTTGCGCCAGTTTGATGACTGGTGTGCTGCGGCTCTGGCAAAGGCTCAAATGTGATGCTGAGGGCCAGAGCCACAGCACATTAGTCATTGAACTGGCCCAGCCCTATGGTTTTGGCATCTCCCAGTTGCCCATTAGGAGAATGTAGCACAGGCAGAAGTCATGCATGTTGAGGCCATGGCACCATGTGCATGCTGCTGTGGCTGCATGGATGAACAGAACCTCGCAGTCAGCTCCCTGCTCATGCCAGCACTCACCCAACAAACTCTCTGAGCTTGAGTTCGTCTTATTGGCAGACAGCGCCTGCATAGACAAGACCCAGGTTTAGGGTGAACAAGTGCAGCTCACATGCCTATACACATTGTCATAACATCTCATCATCATGACTATCATCATGCCACTGTGTAAAACAATCTGCAGGCTCATCAGTCAGTCAGACTGACAGATGCACAGGCCCCGTACTCATAACAGGAGGTCATTTGTAACACAGCACTTCAATGCATGTTACATTGTGGACAGCAGCTCTACCTTGGCTTTCAGCAGAACCAGGACATCTGCATCTGCTTGCTAAGCACGTCAAGTACAACACATAAAGGAGCCAGTCAATGATGACTTGCATTGAGATCAGGAAGATGTTTGAGAGCATCATACAGCTTAGCATTCTATTAAACGTCACACCATCACCCAGACTGGACATACGACCGATGCCCACCTTACTGGCCTTGTTTGTAGCTGTGTCAAGGGGTTGCCCTGCAGCGCTGCTCTTCCTTGAGGCACTGGGTCCAGACAGACCAGCATCAACAGAGCAGTGGAGCAGCAGGCCACAATAGCGATGAACACCACCGACTCATGGCAGCATGGATGCTGAATGCAGGTCCAATATCGGCTGCAGGCACAATGACACCATTCAAGGCACGCTGTTAAGATGCTTGCAGAGGAGTTTCAACATTTGCCTCACAGAAAGCACACATGCCATTTGCAAAAGCAATGTTCTTGCAGACAGACTATCTGGGTGACAGATTGCACGTCCAGCACGAGTGCATTGACATCAAGCTAGGCCTTTGCATGACAGCCGCACGTAAGGTATGCTGGCACCAGGCAAAGACTAAGCTCCATAGTATCTTTATCAGGTCTGCATGACTCTCTGCCACATCATCTGTACCATGTGTCTTGTGGGAACAAGCAATGCGCAGCATGCATACAATGTGAAAAAGCCACAAAAGCCGCTGAAAGCAGGCACCACAAAGTTTGGGGACGGACGTGACACAAGGGATGGCGTCCACTACACAACAGAGGCATCTCAGGGTGATGATGTGGTGCTGACCTTGATGGAAAGCAGCTTTAACAGGGCAGCCTTTAATGCCACGAGTAATACCAACTGCGCCGTGTCGCTGAGCGTGATGGAGTCCTCAAGGAAGTTTTCGGGAGGATGCCCAGGCTCATTAGGCCTGCATCACCGGAGCATCCAGGCAGCAGCACAGTGTGTGCAAGTGGTCAAGATCATAACGTTTATTGGTGAACTGTGAGAGGTTCCACTGTGAGATCTGCACTTCTGCTTATTGCACAAAGTGACCACCTGTGAGAAATGCAGATCTCACAGTGCACCAAATGAGCGTTTTGATCTTGTCCACTCGCAGACACTGTGCCGCTGATGGGTGCTCCGATGTCGCAAGTACTGCACACGAGACAGCTATTGATTCATTGAGAGCCTTATGCTATGTGCTCAAGGCCCTTCAGAGGTGGAGCAAGCTGGGCAGGGGTCGGCATGCTACCGCGCAGCTGTTTGTCGGAGCGTACAACATACCTTGCAGCTGCCACAGGAGATATACTGGGGGGCCAATCAGCAATGGGAATACAGTCTTGCCACGCACATTCACTGATGCACAGCGTGAAAGACGCATTTTGCCAACTGCAGCAAATACCACAACACAAAACGAACCAGCTGCACAATTGCTGTGCCTCTGGGGATGGCCCATTGCAGCATGCATCATACTGCAACCTCTGTCTCCTGAAGGGCATGACACTGTCACTCAGCACAGCTCACACAGCCAAGCTCATTGTTATTGGCTTTGCATTGGTTCCTGCAATGCTGCACATGCACAAAACATGAAGCGCAGGCAACTTCTGACTGTAGAGCAGTATCTGAGAGTGTCTGTATTTATTTGCTTACTGCGCAGCGTACTGTGATGCCTGGATCACAATGCCAACAAATCTGATCACTCTGGAACCATTCCATTTGACTGATGTGTCTAAGATTCACTGCAAGGCTGGCTTGCTTATGGTACATGTGCAGCGCACTATCAGTCACAGTAAACGGCTACCGCGCATGTCTCAGAGTTTGTTTCAGCAAGCTGTCTGGACAGATCTGTAACAGTATGGACAGATCAATTATGTTTTGAAATGCAGGCTGCCCTGTGACTGAAGTGAAAATATCTGTACAAAAACAATAGCATATCATGGTAACATACAACAGCAAGGTTCAACTGTAATCACTCAAAAAACGACTCCACCAGTGTGCAGATCCTGAAGGTCAAGGGTGTCCAGTCTGCTTGCTACAACCCACAGCTTGCATGTACACGTTCATGGCTGTGCACCCGTCACCATGACCTCCAGGATCGGCTCAAGGGCTGAGGCAAATGCGCACTGGACCACTGGGGAGGCAACTCCTGTGCCTCAGGTGTACAACACGTCGTAGTGGCAGTGCCTCCTCAGCAGCCGAACCACCGGCCTGTCAGCATGTCCAGGGTTGTACGGATCGCTCCGCTGAACAGCTCGTAGATCGTGAACATGTATGGTGATGCTGAGGGCCCTTGCCAGAGCGGCAGCACACCACTCATCAAACTGACGCAACCCTGTGGTCTCGCCATCACCCCAGTCGACCATTGGAAGAACAAAGCGGCGGCAAAACTGGTTTGGTGTGAGGCCACGGGACCGCCTGCACACAAACATAGTATGTTCACAGTGCAGTGGTGCAAATCAAGTACAAATCCAAATGCAACGTCAGGTATACAATTGGGGCTGCAGAGTGGGCGTGCATAGGACCAGTACCTCCAAGCCAGAGGACAGTCAAAATAGATTATGGTGCTCAACAGATGAGCAGTAGCAGAAGTCAGTCTTTTTTGCTTGACCCCTACCTTTGATCTGACCCCTCAACAGCCGCCTGGATCTGGGGCCAAAGGGCCTGCTGATTCTGCATCAGCCCTGCTGCCGTGGCTGCACGGATGAACAGGACCTTGCTGTCAGCTCCCTGCTCATGCCGGCACTCACCCAACAGACTCTCCAAGCTTGAGTCCTTCTCATTGGCAAGCAGGGCCTGCATAGACAAGAGCCATGTTGTGGGTGAACAAGTGCAGCTCACATGCTTACGCACATGCACCAGGGGACTGTGATCAGCAGGACAGGACAGGACATCCAAATGGTTGCTGTTGCAGTGACCTGCAGGCTGAGCTCCCTAGCACAAGCCCCCTGCAGAGAGCTGTACTGTACAGGCCCTACAGCATGAAGCAGCAGAGCAGCAGTGAGCCATGTCAGACATCAGTCGGCACGCCAAGCCTTGACAGCTCTGGGTGTCAGTGAATGCAGGGTAGTGAGGCAACAGATGATGCACTGGGCTGAGTAATCCTGGAACCCATGCTCTGCTGCTGCCGCGATTCTATGATGATGGGCATGATTTGGCAACACACCCATACCTCCAAATGCGCTTTGTGCAAATAAAACAATTTGATACGAGTGCTGAGGCAACAGATCACCACACCTATTGAACACACCTTCATTTCATGCTCCACAGCACAGCAATGGTCAGTGTGTCATGACTTTCATTCTTGGTGCAATACTGACATGAAGACTGCACCCATAGTCCTTGCCCCTGATGTAAGATGCATGTAACTTCATCCAGACATATCTGAGCCCAAAACAGTCAGCACAGCATGACACATCTTATCCATAAGACACCATCGCAAGCCATACCACACCATGCAATGCATAGTTGTCATATGGTTTCATCAGGTGCCTGGTCAGATACACCTTGCGCATCACCATCATCAGAGAAGCAGTGACGTCAATGAGAACACACCATAAGCTGGTTGAAGCCCTGGTTGATGTGGCATGTTTGGGCCCGCCTCCTGCCCTCGGCAAAGCCACACCGCCTGATGTCCGCCAACCCCTTGGGCAAAGATGCCAACAACCACTGCTTGAAGGTGGCGTCGGCATGTGCCCCCTCGATGAGCCCAACCATCACAGCTCTGTAGCCACAGTTGCCCTCGCCTGCAGCAACACCTGACGCTGTCAGAGTTCAGACAACAGCATCAAGCACATGCATGCATGTTGGCTGGCCAGTGCAAGCCGCTGCCAAGGCACTCAGGTGTGTCACACAGGCTTAGGGGTGGCCATATATAAGCAGGTGCTGATGCTGTCGACTTTGAAGCAAAGTGGCAACACATTCACAAGAATATACATAATGTCAATGTGGACAAGAATAGAAGTGTGTGTCACAGATCAGACACAAAACCCACTTTAAAGCAAACAACAAGATCAGTGAAGCGAACCTGCGATGTGCCTGCAGCTTCTTATCTGATGCTGCCCGGTCGCCAGCTCTGTCAGATTGTCAAACACCAGCTTCTTTGCTTGCTTTCCCTCAACAGAGTCACTCTCCCTGGGCAAGTAGGGAAAGACCAGATTGTCCATAGGCACCCGGTCCATGACCAGCAGGCGGTCCTGCTCCTTAGGTACTCCCTTGCCTGCAGCCTTAGCATAGGACATGGGCCCAGAGGGTCCCTGTGCAGGCTGTGGAGGCTGTGCACTCAGAGCTGTGGCACCAGAAGAGAGCAAAGCAGTCCTGGAGGCGGAATGCTGGGCAGCAGTCTGGCTCTGGGTCTTCCAGGCAGCGGCAGGAGGCTGCTTCTAGGCTGCAGGCCTTGCAACAGAGTGCGCCTTGCTCCTGGTATGCGCATGGGAAGACTGCACCCCAGCCTTGCTCTGCCTGTGCCTAGCAGGTGGAGCCGCTGAGGTGTGCTGCGCTGCAGCCTTACTGACACCGGAAGCTGAGCTCCTGTTGCTGGTCTGCTGCTGAGAGGGGCTAGGCAGGAGGGCTCCCCTCTTTGCAGCAGGTGCCCTCACCTTGTTGCCACCGCCAGGCTGCTGCCTGGAAAGCAGAGCCTCAGCAGCAAGCGCTCTGCTGCTGCTGGCAGTTGGTGGCTGCTGTGCATGGGAGGAGGCCACAACATCCGGGCTTTCGATGGCAGGTGCCTTCAGCTTGAAGCTCTTGACACCAGGTTTCGATTGCTTCTGTGAGCCCGGCTGGACAGGGTCGTGATGGGCGGCCTTCACATTGCCACTGAGGTTGACAGTGGATCCCCCAACACCAATGGTCTGCAGGCATCAGAGACATGCAAGCTCAGATAAAAGATACGCCTGCAAAAGATGCTGCAACAACACCTGATCTGAAAAGGCCCGTGACTGGCTTGGTTACACATCAGAAAAGATGGCAGAAAGTGGCAGAGACTATGCCAAATAGACACAGCTCAAATGCATCTGCTGCTGACAACAGCAGCTCGTAAGCAGACATCTGGTGCAAGCATTGCCACATGACAGGTCAGCACCCAGCTGATGACCATGGCAATGAAAAGCAGATGTATATCTTGCATTGTGCATCAGCTTAGTGTTCAGGATGTTGCCTACCTGGCCTGCTGAGTTGTCAGTGATGCTACCAGCAGCGGCCAAGTCAGCAGCAGCTTTCCTGACGGCTGCAGCCTTCTCCCTATTTATCCTCTTCTTCTCCTGTATTTGCAAGAAAAACAATCAGGATGTTGCCTACCTGGCCTGGGTGGTCTGCTGAGGTGGCAGTGACGGTACCAGCAGCGGCCAGGTCAGCAGCTTTCCTGCCAGCCCGCTTTGCTGCACTATGTGTTCCTCTTGCCACACGAGATAAAGAAGAAGATTAACAGGGAGAAGGCAGCAGCTGTCGAAATGCTGTTGAATTTCTTCTTGTCCTAGAGTGGCTTGAGGAACAATCAGCGCAGCAAGACAGGCTGGATCCTCATCAGCAGCTGAATGGAGTTTCAGCAGCATAAAAAACACACACTGGCCATGAGGCAGCAGCTGGCAGAGTGGCATCAGTCTACTGGCAAGATTGCTTCACATGTGTTTGACCGGAGAATGAAGGCTTGACAAGGCAGAGACACGTGAACTGGCAGCTCTCTTGTTGCTGATTCATTTGATCCACCTAGTACTCCCTGAACCGAAGGGTTCATGAACGATTGTACACTGGCAACAAGCACAATGAAAGACATGCTGCAGCCTGCTGTCCGCTTCAGAACATAGACTTGAACAGTGACTGCGCATGCAGCTTGCAAACAGCAGATCATGTACCTTCCGTCTCTGTTCCCTGGCAGTCAGGACACATCCTCCAGCAATGTCCCCAGCATCAGCTGGCTCAGCAGGAGCAGGAGGCTCAGCAAGGGCAGGAGGCTCAGCGGGGCCAGAAGCAGCGGTGTCAACAGGGTTAGAAGCCTGCAAAGAAGCATGCGTGTTGATTCATTGGCTGAAGATGAGCCTGCACAACTTGGCAGACTTACACCAACAATGACAGCAGCATGCTGGGAGGCATGTGCATATAAAACAAGCAACTGACGTTTTGACATGCTGATATGCTACAAACTTCGTGAAAGCCCAATCATGGCAACAAACAAGCCATAGTCAGTCCATGGTCACGTCAGCATTTGTCGTACAGCACAGGTTTGGGGTTGAGTCATCTGAATGGTCATATCATTTTTAAATATATCACAAGAATAGTCATTGTCACGGTTGGCGGTATCTGTACCAACTTGAGTCAAGTGCTCAGCATTGTCAAAATTGCACCCCCAGCAGCTTTTAAAGTCGCTGAGCAAGAGTCTTTGTTCACAGTTTGCTCTGTTGTGATGACGTAGGGCAGAGATAGCAAGGAAAGCATGAGGGCTGGCAGCGATGTGCTTGCTGTCTCTGCCCTACACCATCACAAAATGCTTATTGATTGGAAGTTAATTATTCCTTCTCGGCATCTGCACCTGAAGGAGCAAGGCAGAAGGGGCATTGAAGGGCTATATTGACAACTGAACAGAGCAAAGCTTGCACTGCCACTGAAACAACACCTTATGGATATCAGGCGTGTCCTTTTCAGAAGCAAACCACCATCCTCCATGATCGTCAGCCTGCGAGACCAGGATGACCAGCGGGGTCTTGTATGCATACCTGTTGCAGGTCACCTCCAGCAGCCCCCGATCTAGCCGCAGCAGCTGCCCTCCTGATGCACACACCTCAAGCAAACCAGGTGCAGCAGCACAAGCAGTCAAAGTGTTGCCCAGGCATGCTGGCAATCACACAGTCATGCTGATCGTGCAAGCTGTTTGTGTGGAATGAGAGAGGATGTCCACCTGACTGTTGTCTACACCTTCAGATGTAGTCCTCTCTGCAGCAGCACCTGCTGCATGGGCAGCTGCAGCTTTATCCTTGCGCGCCTGACTTCGCTTTTGCTTCCTCTGCAGCACCAGGTCAAAACTCTCAAAAGTCATGACAGCTTCAGGAAAAGTAATCTACGGGCTTGTCAATAAGTGTGAACAGACCCTGTACCCAGACCAAATCGTCCTTTATGATGGAGCACTTGCACTGCATGTCAAATTGTGAGCGGCCACTCTACCTTGGCTATTAGCAGAGCCAGTGCAGTCACATCTGCACGCTCATCATCTTAAACTGCAATTCGTTCAATGCATCGTCATGTCAGTTCTGCTGTACTCTGGACAAACATAGGCTGTTGTGAAACAACACACTAGCCCTTTGGCTGTTTTTCAGATGAACTGCTTGCAACGCATTTGTGGCATATCCTCGCGCGATCATGTGCCAAATGTTGTCGTACTGAATAGGTGCAACACCCTATCTGTGGAGTCTCAGCTGCAAGGCAAAAGACCCAGGTGGCTAGGTCATGTTTTCAGGATGCCTTATGACAGATTGCCTAAGAAGCTTTTGTTTGGTGAAGTTAAGGGGTTTCGCCTACCCGGCCGCCCTAGGTCTAGTTTCAATGATGTTGCACTACGTGATTGTCAAAACTGTTATATTGGTAGCCCTTTCAGGGATGCGCAAGACAGGCTGCTCTGGAGAGACAAGACTTGTCCTGCACGTACCTAGCTCATCATGAGCTGGAAAGCGTTTAACTACTATTATTGTCAATATCCTGTTGGAAACAAAGCACGTAGGAGTCAAAGATGAGTTGCAGTGAGATGAAGAAGATTGACAAGAGCATCACATGGCGTAGCACATCTGAATTGTCATGTCATTACTCAAACTGGATATCAAAGGAACACACTCACCTTTTTAGCCTTGTGCTGAGTGTGGTCAGGGAGGCACTCCACAGTGCTGCTTTCCCTTGGGGCAATGGGCACAGAAGAACCAGCCTCATCAACGGTAGAACAGGCCACAATGATGATGAAGACCACTGTTTGGTGGCAGCAGGTGTGCAGGTACACCGCGGTCTGCAAACATACCAAACATATCAGGCATACTGCTAAGCTGCTTGCACCGGAATGCCCACTCAAACACAATTGCCTCACAAGACACACAGACACCGTGTGCAAAAACATTTTTAGTGCAAATGGACAGCTGGTGGCAGACTACACGTGCAGCATTTACAGAATGACATCAAGACAGGCCTTTGCACGATAGCCGCGTAAGGTATGCTGGCATCAAGCAAGAAGTAAGCTTTGTCACAGCACCATAAGGTCTCGCATGGCCCTCTGCCACAGCATCTGCATCTTTGTCTTGTGGACACACGCATTGCAGTAAGCATACATACAATGCAGAAAGCATGCACCACAAGTTTGAACAAGACATGACACACAGGATGGCATCCACAATGATTGTACAGCGAGGCTCTCACCCTGATGTAAACCACCAATGCGCAAATGTAGATCGCTATGGATAACTGCCAGAAGTCCAGCAATTGGCTCCCATACGCCCATCCACTCCAAGGATTGGGAGTGAAATTGAAGAGCGCAATTGCCCTTCTGCATAGTGATGCTCCCAGTGCCTGCAATGCACAACGACATACATCATTGCTGGTACTCTGAGTGCCAATACAGCGAGCTACTCAGGTTTGTACAAACCTGGCCCTGGGGGAAGGCACGCTCTTGATGAAAAAGTGAATGAACAACGTAGGTTTTAAGGTGGCCAATGCAGCACGGCATGTTTTGTTCCGCAAAGACTTGCAGCATCAAGGTAGCTTGGAGACACTGTGGTGTTGACAGAGGACTGATCTTGCTCCTACAGAGCTATGCTTCTGGTAGTATTACTACCCGGTGCTGACATGAACAGGTTTATGGAGCAGTGATGCAGCATGGCTAGGTGCAAAATACTTAAAACTGCGCAAATACACCAATGCATACAGTGAAATTGAGTACTGATGTCGAGAGCACCGGTCCAGGCAAACATTTGCTAAACAAAGACAAGATGAAGCAGAGGCACAAGGGCTATATTCACGGCAACAGGGTCCCGCCAGTACTGCGACTGTCAGCACATCACCGCTGTGACAAAAGTCATGTCAAATACTTCAGATGGCAGGCAACAAGCTGTGATGCAAAGGCAGAGACAGTTGGTGAGCTTATCACACCTGCATACGCAGCAACAGACAGACATCTTAGGATTATGAAGCTGAGCTGACCTTGATGCACAGCAGCTTGTACAAGGAAGCCTGTATTACATAGACAACGTATGCCACGAGTAACACCAGCCACAGTGTGTCGCGGAGCGTGATGGAGGTGTCAAGAAAGTCCTCAGGAGGACGTCCAGGCTCATCAGGCCTGGTTATCTCATAACTCTCAACACTGCCATCGTACTCTTGACTACTTGCAGGTACAATGCTGCTGGTGGATGCTCTGACGTCGCAGGCACTGCAGACGAGACAGACGTCGTTTCACTGAGTGCGTCATTCTTTGTGCTTAAGGTCGTTGTGAGGTGGAGCAAGCTGCAAAGGGGTCATGGAAGCTCGAGGGGCGCCTAGACTGACATACTCACGCGCAGCTGTCTGCAAAAGCGCACAACATACCTTGCAGCTACCACAGGTGTCAAAACGCTGATTTGTGGAGATGATGTAGAGGTCACTGCCCCGAAGCTCAAAATAAACAGAGCGTACACCGCAAAGGTGCTTCGCCTCTTCATATCTACGCTGTCTTTGTCTCGTGAAGCACCACAAGTCACGCAACAGGAACGCTTTCCTGGTCAGTGCCAGAAACAGGATTGCTAATTGACTGCAGATTCCTCGTTATGCCAAAAATACACCGGTTTGATGCGCAATCATGTACGGTAGTGTTGCGGCCGGAAGTTGTATAAGTCATACCAGGGCGGTTGTTACAGCCTGCGGTGCGCGCACCACCGTGCACCTTGAAGACACCGCTTTGCGACTTTCTGTTGAGTGCTTCTTCCCATAATACACCCTTTACTTGTCAGAGGAGCAAACCCAGGTTCCCAAGTTTATACGGCATGTCCACAACTTGTAGCCGTGGGAATGCAGTGAACAGCAAAAAGCCTTGATGGCACAAGCAAAAGAGCCAGGTCCCAACCCCACCAGGAGATGTCACTTGGAAAGACAATACAACTCTGGCAACACACAGAGGCTGTCAATCCTGCATTTGTCTGACACTATGACTATGTGCTCATTCCAGCACTGGTGGTAGAGCAGTAATTTCACTGTACTAGCTTGGCTTGTATGAGAGATGGTCATGCCTGATGGTGATATTGAGTTACAGCCAAAGCTGTCCCCTGAACAACAATAACAAGCTCGCTTGTAAGGCTGCTGTGACTTCAGTGTAGACTGTGAGAGGCTCATAGATGTGTGTTGGCTGTTTGAGCCTTCATCAAGAGCTGACTGATCCTGATTGTGTTGTTGGGTAGCAGTATGTCTTTGTGCACATTCCTGTGCCTATATAGATATATCTTTGATAGTGAGATACAAGTCAATCATAAGCTGACTCTCCAAAAGTGGTGACAGGTGCTTGGTGATCCTTGCTGAAGCAATTGGCGCATCAAGTGTATCTTTGGAGTGGTGACAAAAGATGTAAACCTGTACACAGTGTGCGTCTCTTTCAGCAATTGACCACATCGGTATCGTGATCTAGACACCACTTGGTCTGCATGCCTGCGAATGTTAACTTGTACTTTTTTATACATATTGCGTGCGAGTTGTGATGACAGTGGGATGGTTGTGACAGTATACGGATGTGATAGTAGTGTACATGCGTAAAAGTAGTGACAGCTGACCCTAGATTCACAAACTCGTGAAGCAAACTCAGTTGCATTTACAACTGCAAGAACTGGTCTTGCTGCCAATCTTCACTGTGGAGCAGATCTCTGCAGCAAGGTTGTGACACGACAGTCCGGCTCAAAGATCTGGCTCTTTGTACTGCATCCTGGACTGCACTCAAAGCCCACTGCCATGCACCATGTTCTGTTGTGCATTGTATTTGACTACAACTGTATTGCAGACCAGCGCTGACATAGTAAACCTCATGCAATGCATCACATTCCCCCTATAGGCTATAAACGGCTGCTCAAAAGCTGCCGCATTGAGCTTGGCGGCTCAATGAGCAGCCAAATTGAAGGTTGTCACACTGCTTCTCACTGCCTGGCGCAATGCAACACCATGCTGTGGCTGATTCAAGTTGCTCACCTTGTTGGTGCAAAGCCAGCACTGCGTACTTTGTGTGGTGACAAGTGCACTTGCGACAACACAGGCCAAAATTGTGTTGGTTTAGCAGTTGTAAGCAAGACTTCCATGGGGATGATCAAGTACTATGCTCAGCAGGGTCACAAACAGACGCAGACAACTGTCCAATACTGCAAGGATCCAAATGTTCATGAAATGCAATGCCAGGCCCTGTTGGAGGTGCAGATTGCGCATTGTTACAAACTGTATTGGATAGTTTCAAACCAAGGCAAAGCAACACAGCCTAGAGCCTCTGCATCCAGATCAAAGCTTGTACACAGTTGCAAAGTACAAGACATGTCAAAAAGATTGATGCAGACGCTCTGAAGTGTGTGTAAAAAACCCCATGTGGGACCTGAGGATCCGTATTGACCTGATAGAGGCCGTGGACACAACCAGTGCTGCCTATATATATTTATCCGTATCTACCAGAATGGTAATGGACACAGCAAGAGAGAGCTGACTGCTAAAGGAGTCATGCTCTGGCAAAACCAAGCTAGTCTAAACATGCCAGGCAACGCAGTCTGCTGCAAGTCAGCAGTGGCTGGAAGAAAATTACTAAAAAGGTAGAGAGTTTGTCATTGAGAAGCAAAAAGCATCGCCTGAAACAGGCTAGGCAAAATCAGCGCAGACAGTGTTCAAATGCTGGCAGAATCACTCAAGTTTCCACTCCGCTCAAAAAAGCTGCAGGTTTATCTACAAGTACAAAAACTGCATCCAGAGTGTTGCATCTAGGCAATCTAGACCTTGTGGACTGGCAGGGCCTGGTTCTTGTTGGTGGTGTCAAGTTGGGTCTCGCCCTTGCCAAGCGCGCCAGCATTAGCAGGCACAACAGCCCCAGTGGTTACACCGGCGCCATACAAGTCACCCTTCTGGAAGGCAGCGCGCTCCTCAGGGGTCATGATGACCTTGCTCCAGAACCAGTGGCGCCTCCACAGGATGCCCATCTCCTCAATGGGCACTCCCTTGGTCTCAGGCAGGAAGCCCAAGGCGTATACAGTCATGCAGAACACCCAGAAGGCGAAGAAGATGTAGGTGCCGTACTCCAGGCTGCACACACGGACAAGACGTCAGACCGTCTCACGAATGACACATTGCTGTACAGCAGGTTCTAGTGTCACACAGCTGCATGTGACTAAACCTTGAGCACAGACATTTGCACAGTCCTAAGCGTCCTGAGACGTCAGTCTAAGCAGCAGCAACAGCTTGCTACCAGCACACAGCAGAAGCAACAGACATGTACAAGTCATGGGCAACATATGCAAGCAGCAGCAACAGATACAGACCAGCGGAGGGAAGAACATAAGGCACACAACACAGCTAGGATGCTTACTGGCAGAGCATGGTTAGGTAGACTTGGCCGATGACGAAGGAGAAGATGAAGTTGACGCAGACGGTGATGGCCTGCCCAGTTCCTCGGGTCTCAATGTTGTGGAACTCAGAGGGCACCAGCCACCCTAGAGGGCCCCAGGACCAGGCAAACCCAGCAGTGTACAGGCACTCAAACGCCAGAATGGTAGTTGCAGACTTCCTGGGGATGTAGCCGGTGACCTTGTCAAAGCCGCTGCCCATGACAGCAGCTACAACAACGAAGCAGATGAACATCTGGAGACCACCCTCAGCAAACAGCACCTTGCGGCCCAGCCTGTAAAGACAGATTGCTGTGTCAGCAGACAGCAGTGTGAACATACAGTCCGGCCAAAGCAAGGAATGACGGCAATGCAAGAGCTGCACAGACTACAATGTAAGAGGTGCACAAACTGCAATGCAACAGCTGCACAAGCAAGTGCAGTGGCAAGGCGCTGTGAGCAGTTTGGCACTGAGCTGGCAAGCTGGTATGAGCTGAAGGTACACATCAGGTACAGCATACCTGTCAACAAGGACGATGGCCAGAATGGTGGAGCCCACGTTGACGGCACCCACAATGGCAGTGTCAAGGAGAGCAGAGTTGGCACCGTCACCCAGGACGTCAAACAGTTCAGTGGCGTAGAACATGATAGTGTTGATGCCGGTGAACTGCTGGAAGAAGGGGATCAGGACAGCTCCAGTCTGCATTGCAAAGCAAGAGGTCATCAGCCAAATGTGCCGAACCCATCCCTTCATGTCAGGTAGAAGAGGATGACATTAGACAGAAATGAGCAGCACCAGTACAATGCAACAAGTAAGAAGAACACCCGTGCACACAAGGCAGGGCAAGACCAGAGGACAAGACAGAAGGCAAGGCTGGCAAACTCACCAGGACAGGGCGGTACTTCCTCTGGAAGATGGCCATCTTGTTGACGCTCCTGCTAGCATCCACAGCCTCCACAATGTCAGCAAATTCAGCGTCTACGTTGGGGGTGCCGCGCACACGCTCCAGGGTTCGGCGAGCCTGCTCAATCTTGCCACGAGCTACCAGACTGTTGGGGGTGTCAGGGATGATCAGACTACCGAGGAAGAGGATGAGGGCTGGCACAATGGCCAGACCCACGGACAGACGCCAGCCATGGGGGTGCATGTTCTGGGTGCCGTAGTTGATCCACTGGGCAACCCAGATACCGATGGTGGTGGCCATCTGGAACATGATGTTGAGGGTGCCACGGGCGTGAGCAGGGGCAATCTCTGACAGGTACAGAGGCACAGCCTGCATAACAACAGCAAGCCAGGTCAGTCATGCAGAGACCTATCGGTGGTGGAAATGCACACATCATTGACAAAAGCAATTTGCAGGGGGTATCACCAACAGCATTAAGTTTCTTCAGCCACGATGCATAATGCCAAAACTGACAAAGGCAGTTAGCAGGGGATGTCACCAACAACATGCACGATGCCAGGATGCAGTCAAATTACACAGTGGTAGCAGTACAGCATATGGGCAGTATGCATATGGGCACCACGCACATTAGAGTTGCTGCAAACTGCAGATTCTGTCCACACATGGCTGAGCATACCTGGTTGGCAAAGCCGACACCAGCACCAAGGCAGACACGGCCAATGATGAGCATGGCAAGGTCCTGGGCAAAGGCACACAGAATGGCGCCAATGCAGAAGAAGGCACCACCCAGGATCATGACCAACTTTCTGCCGCCAATGCGAGAGACAGGGCCAGTGAAGAAGGTGAAGAAGGCACCTGCAATGGGTGAGCATAAAAGTTGCAGCAAAGGTAACAGCATAATTTCGTATGCATTTTCACTAAAAGCAGAACAAACAGCAGAATGAGAGGGCTCGACAAAGCAAACTACACTGACAGATAGCAGTGACCAGCAGAGCAGGTAGTCAGAAACACAGAATAGCACCATACATACTGGACAGGTAGCAACAGTAAAGCTCTGGATCAGAACTGACCTGACAGAAACAGCACTGAAGTGAAAGCTGCCAGCTTCTGGCTGTTGTATGAGCAGTATGGGTTTACGGTTGCTGCAGCTGCCTTCTGGGCGGCGACGTCAGGGAAGAAGATCTTCTGGAAGTCCGGGAACGACTCCACACCACCAGTGACACCCAGGTCGTACCCGAAAAGCAAGCCGCCACTGGCAGCAATCAAAGAGACCAAAATGACGTACCAGGTGACCTTGCCGTTGTACTCGGCGGCACGGCCACCAACGTTGGTGACGACCATGCCTCCTGCCATTTTGAGGTGTAAACCACGAAACCTAAAAGACAAAGGAAAGTTCGTCAGTGTGTCAGACTGGAGAGAAAATCATGGCACTACACAAAGAGACGTTCGCAACAGTCAGGCAGTCATTCAGTCTGGACTCTTGACAGTCGATAGTAACAAAAAACGCAGGGCGTGAATCAATGAATTGCAGAGTGTTCACACACTACAAGCACAGGCTGCAAGGGACGGGCAGGACCAATTGAAGATCAGAGTGGACATGACGATGGCGAAGCAAGCACGTACCTACCTGACAAAAAGCGCAAGGGTGATCAAGAGCTCTGTAAAGCTGTCCGACCTTGTGACAGACACCCGCTGCAACAACCAGCGCCCGCAAGAACTCGCAAGACAAGCGTGACGGTAGACTTCCGCGCTGCTGGATGTTGTGCTGTCGGTGAAATCTGTGCGCTGCTCAACAGCCAGCGCGCCTTAAAACCTTGATCCCTGAGTCAGCGCACTTTAACACATCGTTTGTCACATTAGTATTCGTATCGTCTTTAAACAGCGCTCACGTGCGCTACGTGGACAATCAAACCCAGCGTGACGCCCTGTCGCAATACTTAAAACCTACTTAAACCAACACGTGGTTGACCCAAATGACACACATGCAAATCCGTAGGTGGATATGGGTTACTACCCCTGGACGCTTATCAGTAAGCGGATTGATACACTCGGCCAGAACACTACCACTGTCTGACACCTCATTTCGTGCAATGCACTGACAAGCTACAGAGGCTGATTGTAATGTTGCATGTCATGAAGGCAAATGTAATTGATGGGCAGCCTCGATACCAGCAGCAGTGCATTGCACGAACATGACATGCAACGTTACAATCAGCCTCTGTAGCTTGTCAGTCGCCAAACAGCATGAGCTGTATGCTGTCACTTTCACCTAGGCAGCACACAGGAGCATTGCTTACCTCAGAACTGAATGTCTCGAAAGCAGACTGACTTGCTTGGTGCCACGACAGTCGCCAACTGCGTGTGTAGATGCCTGTAGCGTGGCAGTGCCATCTCCTCATGCAGCTTGGCCAGGGTGCCTTTGTAAGCTGACTGCTTGCGCAGCAGCACTGTCTGGAAGGCATGCAGGCCCAGCCACTGGATATGGCAGCGCGAAATACTATTCTGGCACTTCACCATGAGCCTGTGCATTCATGCGTGCAGTGAGCTAGCACAGTACTTCTGCTTACTGCCACAGCATTGCGCACCCACTCAGTTGTGGACCTGCCCCAGAGTGCACAACATAATGTTCTGCATCTCAATGTAGCATTTTCAGATGCAGGTTTTGATGGGCCCAGGTTTCAGGCCTAGGCAGCAAACACCTGGTGCGAATGCCTGTGAGAAGCAGACATAGACCTGGGATTGGGAAGAACCGGGGCCTGCTGCCACTCACAACACACAATGCAGCAAACCTGCCGTTGTCTTTGTATGGACAATGACCTGGCAGTACAAAACAGTCACTGTTGCACACAAAATTGTTGACCAACATGCATAAGCAGGTGTGAAGGTGGCACCTCCTGCATGCTCCCTGTACTCTGGTCTTCACCAGGTTGGACAGATACTCAATGCCTCGTTGTATCACCAGCCATGCAAGCTGTGAGTCTGCTTGAGCTCTGAGTGGCAGCTCTTTGACATAGCAATGGAACTTCATAGCTGCCAGCAGGAAAGCCTGTAACCATGTATGCTTGTCAGCTGTCAATCTGTTCTTGATGAAATCAGCAGCTGAAATCATAGGCCTTGATGTGAAAACACTGGGCAATTGGTGGCTCTGGATTGCACCAGAGCCACCAATTGGATTGTATACAGTGTAAATGAGCCAACACATGTAGTGTGTGCCTTGAGCATCGTCCCAAGGTGCCTGCAAAAGACATGCTGTCACACAGACAAGAGATGTTGTCTCATTTGACAGCATCCAAGAGCTTAAGCTATGTCATGCCAGGCCAACACCAGGACCCAGCAAGCACAGCCTGGCTCTGCCCCAGGGCGAACTTGACAAAGTTTCAGTGTATGGCAACACAGCTTGAGGGCATACCATAACAAGTAGTATACCTGATAGATGTTCAGGCGCACTGTGGTGGACGATGTGATGCTCACATCCAGGATCAGAGGGTGACACTTGGGCTGCAGGTAGTGGCACAGCTTCTGACACAGCTGCTGCCCTGGCTTCTGCAGGCAAAGCATACTGTCAGTCAAGACGCTAGGGTTAAAATGATATGGTCCAAACAATAGGGTCAAATCTGCAGCGTTAGGGTCAAAATGCTAGGGTGTCATTTGCAGTGGAAATGCTGTCCCCATGGCAGAATGCAAAGAGCCGTGCTCAGCATTTGTTGACTGGCTTGCAAGGTAAGGCAGTGTAAATGCATGATCAGAGATTAAAACTGGGTTGTTTTGCACACGAGAAAAGCAGCAGGAAAGCAATGAGCCTGCACACAAAGAGTGAAAGGGCAGCTGTATTAAGTGGCTAGCAGTCAGGGACAGTCACTGGACAATACTTTGGACAGGGGCACTGTAAGAGTGCTTGACAAGGGCAGCCCTGCATAGCGGGTGTAGTCAGCTTGCAGCTCCAAGTTGCTGGTGTTGATGAGCAGGCCACACCATTTCACAAATGTTGACCCATCTCCAGCTAAATATGTCCCTCTCTGCAGCACCAACAATCTTTGTCATGTGTTGCTACGGATCAGTTTTCTGCTCAATCAGACTTGAGACGTACGATGTGGCAAAGCAGGGGTTGGCACCATGCCTACCAATGTGCATTTTGTCTGTTTTGGGTGAACGGCTTTCAAGGTGCATACAATTGTAACCCAGTAGTGCTCCGTATCAGTTTCAAGAAGCAGCTGGCGGTCAGCCAAACACAAGGTATACTAAAAGCAAAACAGGCACGTGTTTGCAAGTTGTCAAGAGCAGATTGCAGTCAGAAGTTAGGCAAGGCTTTGCAGCTGCACCTGGTGAGGTCACTAGGGGAGTCAAGTGAGTTTGCAACATGCCTGAAGGTGTGTGCCATCACTAGTGGTCATGTCAAAGCTGAGGCAAGTTTTCAAGGGGTTCACGTTTACTCCGTAGTCTGCAAATCCTGCAAACATGCCCTTTGCCATGTAAGGGAACATAGCTCATGTTCCGGAGGTAGCAAGCTAGGCTGGTGTTTTGCTGCATGCAGGAAAGCACCTGTGCATATGAGCAGGGTGTGCATTGATTTGTGTAAAAGCCCTGCATACATCTGCAGCAGGCAATGTGCTTGATGCCTTTGTGGTAAGCAATCTGGTGAACACAGGTGCGACACTGGCATAGATCTGCTCATGGCTTGTGCAAATTCTACATGGGCCTCAGTCAAATGCACTCTGAAGGTATCAGGTCACATTATGCGTTGTTCAGCCTTGGTGCTGAATGTGCAGCATGATGTGAGTGTTGACGTGAGAAAAAGCAGCTTTCCTTTCAGCAGCTTGTTGACGAGCGCCTCTGCTGCTGTACGTGAGGGTGTGATGAACAGGAAATCGTCAATCAGGCGCATCAGCAGGGACTGCAGCCTGGGCGCCCTCCTGTCTGAGCCCTTCCCTGCAACCCCTGCTGCTGCAACAAGGCCCCTCTTTGCCTTGTGGCCGCCCCTTTGGTCAAAATTGCTTTTGTGCCCTGGGGGCCGACATGATCCCCCTTTTGTTGAGGAAGCTGGAGGCTGGTGGGCCTCATGTTCAGGAAGAGTGTTGTCCACTGGTGGGGAGAGAAGTGCAGGCATCTGTGTCAGACGCTGTCTCTTCAGCTGCTGACAGTCTTGCTGCTGTTCAGTTGCTTCATCATCGCAGCAAGCAGGGTCAGTATCAAGCAGCGGCATCACGCTGCCAGTGCCAGCTTGGCTTGCTGACTGAGTGTTCCATGCTTCCCCTTCCTTGTGTACCTCTGTTGGCAACGCGTGAAGCCAACTGCCATCACTGCAATTGTGCTGGCTAGGCTCTGCATCTGTCTGTGATGGCTGTGTGAGCCACTGCTCTCCATTGTCTTCATCCATGTGTTCATCGAGATTGCTGTCAGCCTGAGGCAGCCTTTCTCTGGCTGTGCTATATCCTTCCTGGGCAGGTACTGGACCTCTGCCAGCCTGGGATGCTGCTCCTGTGTCTTGGGACAGATCTGCTCCTCTTTGGGACGGCCTTGTCCCAAGACACATCTCGGAAAGAGGCTGTTCATGTCTCTCTGCTGCTTGGGCCAGGTCAGTCAGATGCGCGGCTGAAGAAGAGGCAGGGTGGCAACCTGAGGTGGGCTGGCTGGGGTGAAGGTGGGGTTGCACACGGGCAGAAGGGTGCCAGGAGGCCTGGGGCAGCAGGTCTTGGAGATGGGTGGACTCTAAATCAGCTAGGAAGATGCTGCACAGCAATGATGACAAACAGGAGCCCTGCACACAACACAATCCAGTCACACCGCATTGCCCTGTGATGCATGACTCATAGGATTTTGGCTGCTGTTGCCAGTAGCAAAGGTTTGACACATGGCTGGTTACTTGAAAGCTGTGCAGTGACAGACACAGCGCCAGACATGCTTGGCACTGTGCAAGAGCAAGAACTGATGTCTCCAATACTACTTTTTCAATGAAGGCCTGGCCTCATTTGACCCCTTCCCCCACGTCTGATCTACCCGCCGATCTCCCTGCCTGCTGACTATGGTCAGCGGGAGGCCTTTGTGGGTCTCCAAACAATGCCACACACCAGGTTCTGGGGTGGAGTACCCTTCAATCTTCCTTCGTCATGAAAGCAATGGTTGGATAATCAGATGCGTATGAACACACCTGAGGAATCCCCTTGCTTTGAAAGTGCCACTGCTTTCCAATGCGCACAATGTTGCGCTGCAGATGCTCTCTGAGCAACCCAAC
>JAABUU010003252.1_pt1 | contig 20942 bp, 29 predicted proteins | sample 5559301 | NCBI WGS metagenome assembly JAABUU01 (sample SAMN10711884, study PRJNA513360) | rock metagenome | isolation source: Antarctica rocks | place: Antarctica: Victoria Land, Richard Nunatak white | reverse complement strand
CCGCACTGACCTCCACCACGCTCAAACAGCGATAAAACTCCTCCAGCACCAAACTCATACTATTCAGCAACGCGCCCCCATACCCACTCCCTCCTCCCCCACCGTCCCCGTTACTGGCGTTGTCCTGTTCCTCCTGCCGGAGCGCTGTCTGAAAGGCCTCGAAATCCGTCATCCAAGCGCGGGCAAAGGTGGCGGGGCGGACGTCGGTTTTGTTGAAGACGAGGATCATGGGCAGGCGCGTCTTGTAGAGGATGCTGATGGCGTACAGCATGTTGCTCATGAAGGTTGCGGTGGAGGCGGTGCGCGGCGTGTCGATGATGTAGGCGAGGACGGTGGGGAGCGTGCTGGCCAGGCTGTCGAGCAGGATGCTGCCCGAGGCGCTCCAGACGAAGACTTCGATTTGGCCGGGCGTGTCGATTAGGACGTGCGTGATGGGGGGTTCTGGTGTCGTTTCTGGCCCTGTCGTCCCCGTCTTCTCCGCCGTCTTCGTGTCCGTCTCCTTCTCCGTCTCCGTCCCTGTCTTCCCGGAAGAAGAGTCACTTGCCGACGCCGGCTTGGTGCGTTTCTCGAGCAAGCCGACGATCTGGTCGACCTTGGTGGCGAAGAGGTTGAGGGCGGTGAGGATGCCGCCGTTGGGGCCGAGCCGGTACTGCCGCATCACCTCGCGGTAGTCGATCGAGTCGCGGATGTCGATGTTGCAGCCGAACGGCACGCGCGTCACGGCCGGGTCGAGGTTGATGACGTAGGGCGGCGTGCGTTGCGCGTGGAGGTGGGAGTTGATCCGTTGCACGAAAGTTGTTTTGCCGGAGCCTGGAGGGTGAGAGAATTGGCCGGGTCGGTCAGTGTCTGGTCGGGCTTCTTGGGTGTGGGTGCGTGGGGGGAGGTGGTAGAAAGGGCATAGGGTGGGGCTTACCAGCCATGCCGACGCAGACAATGGCGACGGGCGGCGTCGCCATGGTGGTGGGAGGTTCTGGGGTTGAGTTTCGATGCTGGGGTTCAGAGCTGTGGGATTTGCTGGTGGGGTGTTAAGTACTCTGCACTTTTTGGGAGGTTGTAGACGAATCGGCCAAATGTTTAAGACCTGCTGGTCTGTGCGTAAGGCTGAGGACGGTCTCGCTACGGGGCTTGGAGATAACCGATTGTGAGGTTGAGGGAGGGCTTTCATGTGAAATTGACATTCCAAAAGAGCCACGGAGCCAAATAGACATACGTACAGAATGAGCTGATAATCGAGGTAAGAGATTTTACGTCCTACTTTACTTTTCTTCAGGTGAGATCAGATCACAATGGGCAGATCATACCACCGATACAGAACAGTCGTTTGACCGCTTCGTCATGATGAGACCAAGGGGAGAGATGAGAGATCAGCGGTGTGGACTCAGTGGTTAGCATGGAGATACTTGGAAGACGGGCTCTTACGACGGGGACGGGTGGCTTGTAAACCGAGCGTAAGTGCAGAAACGTTTATCTGAGGACTTTTCGTTTGTTTACCTATGACTGTCTATCGAACAACCAGGGTCAAGTACACCGAGTCCGGGAAGAGGTACATCAACAAATAGCCACCTCGCACGAGGCAGATCGAGAGAGGCCCCGTCCCGGTGCTAGGACCCAAATCGTCATGCCATATCCTTCTGCTCCGGCACCGGACTCGCCAACTTTCCCGTCTCGATCGCCGATCGGACGTTGTTGATATTCCACTTCTCCATCTTCGCTTGAGTCTGTCACCGTCAGTACACGACCGACTCGGTCTTACCACCGGACTAAGTGTTGTGATTGCAAGACTTACCTCTTCGGTCCAAGTCCCCATATGCGGCAGGAGCATGACTCGCGGGTTGGCGATCAAACCGGGATGGATCTTCGGTTCCTCCTCGTAGACATCCAGACCGCAAGACAGGATTGTTCCCTTGTCGAGCGCTTTCACAAGAGCGTCCTCATCCATGATGGCGCCTCGGGCCGTATTGACGATGACGACGCCAGGCTTCATCTTCTCGAATTCCTTGGTGCTGATGATGTGGCGGGTGTTTTTCTATCGAGTTTGAGTGACATACCAGTCGTACGAGAGCGAGGAGACTCACATTAAGGGGCAGATTCAGCGAGATGACGTCGGAAGTACTCAGCAGTTCGTCAAAGGTGCAATACTTGGCCCCGCCACTCAATTCCTCGCTCAACCGGCTGCGGTTGTGATACTGAACGTGCATGCCGAACGCCTCTGCCTTTTTCTTCAAGTTCCGCCCGATCCCTCCCATGCCGAGGATTCCGAGCACTTTGTTCTGAGGATCATGACCCAGAGGCGCAGCCGGATTCCCTCGCCAATCGTCCTTCCGCAGCGCGAACATGGTGGAGTTGTAGTTCCGTAGGGCACCGAGGATCAAGAACATGGTCGTATCCGCCGTCGCGTCGTCCACGGCGGTGGGAACGTTCGACACGTGGATACCGCGGGACGTGCAGGCTGGAACATCGACTTGGTCATAGCCAGCACCTAAGAAGGGGTTCAGCCATTGCTCGATTGGAGAGTCTGTCGTTTCTGGACGAGCGTTGGAGGACCTTGCGAGCATGATTCGATTGTAACGCAAAGTAGACCAAACATAGAAGCTCAATTTGAGAGGAAAGCAGCGCGAGAAAAGCATCGCGCAAGCCGGGCGTTGGTCCCTCATAGACTTTTCAAGCGTAGGAACAGTAGGAACAGCAGTAATTAAAGCGTACCATTATGACAGATAAACCTCAAACTCTCGGGGACATGTTTGACCAGATCCTCATCGATCCTCCCGGTAATGCTCACAGAAGGAAATGTCCGGTACGCGGCCACGACACCGTCATATTTCCCAACATCACATTCCTTGATGAACCCGCTACGGTCCGTGGCGCCCGTCTCGACCAAGTCGGCAATGCTGCTCAGAGACTGCCATTCTTCGCGGGCTGACTTGCTTCGAGCGAAATGTCAACGCCTCACGATGCCGTTATCGGAGCCGTGCGGCTTCGATTGGTGGGGGTTTGGCAGGTTTTGGTGCGGGGACTCACTTTTCTATGCTTCCGAGTAGGAGGATCTTGGGTTTTGCCGAAGATGCCATGTTCCGACAGGACGGGTTGAAGGAGATGGTATGGAGATTGGAAGAGAACGAAGAGATGTGCGCGGAGAGAATGGGAAGGCTCTTGTATGTATTTCTATTTGATGAAGTACATCCGTAAAGGAAGGTGGTGGGTAGGAAAAAAGAGCGCTATGACCTCGACTTAATTTTCCGTGCCGCCAATGTTTGCTCCGTCACCCTTGACCCACCTTACCAGGTACCCCCTTTGGACCCACAACCCGTTTCCCGTTGTGCCTTTCCTGCTTGGTTCAGAGAGCATGGAGACGGAACCCGGCGGCGTGGGGTTGAACTTCGAAACCCTTACGTAGTGCGGGAGCGACCGAGGAACGGGGCGCGGCTGGGATGTCTTTCCCTAATGCATCCGCTGCTTGTGAAGCTCAGCTCGTATTCCCACCTTATTGGCCCCGTTGTCGCCCACACTCTGCTCGGCCTTCGGGGCCCCGTGTTCTATCCTGCTTTCAACAGAGGCCCAGTTTGTGGTTGTCGTCGGGGGTCTAGAAAGATAGGGTGCGTCGGTGCATAACCGAGGAGTCACTGCATTGCGTGGCGGCCGTACCAGGGACGACGTGATTGGAAGAGACAAGGCACGCCGTTATGCATCCTGCAAGGCTCATGCGAAGAAACCAAGTACCACCAACGTTCAGTGATTGCTCTTCTCACCGTCATATCGCCCTTTCGATGTGTCGGAGCTCGACATCGTTAGAATCCAAGTTTTTGATATGGCCTAGAGGAAAGAGGTGCTCAGTGTCCGCGACATAAAACAGGGTTGGGTATCGTTTTACGCTTAGGCAATTACCCGTCGAAGGCGCATCTTTGTAGATAGGGTCTGGCTATATACAAGTTTATCACCAGCAGTTCAATATGTCCCCGAGGCGCCTTGTACTATTGTGAACGTGATGCCGAGCGAAAAACGTCTGGCCGCGACAGGCAGATCATCCTTCGGTCAAAACCTTAGTCCAGTCAAACTTCCTCCACCTCTTCCGAAACCCATCAAGCCTTCGATCTCCACCTTTCTGCCATCTTCCCTGCCGCTTAATGACATCCGGCTCGACATCCAGCATCCCACCAAGAACCTCCCTGGCGAACAGATCCCCCTTCGGCCAACGGTTGGCGTCTTCGACGACGTGACCGAGGCCGCCGTCAATCTCGAACCAGACGTGAAAGTAGGGCATCTCCTTCACCAGCGAGCGGCGGAAGGCAAGCTTGCCGAGGCCTTGCTTGGCGCGAGCAAGCGTGTCGATTAGCTTCTTGTGCTGTGCCCATTCCTCGTCGGCTGAGAGAATCGCTTCTTTGAAGAATGCTGGGGCCGTCTCTCCTAAACTATAGGGCAGCGGAACCGCCTCCATGGCGGCGTGCTTCTTCCGCTGGGGCTGCGAGGCGTTTTCGTAGAATATGACATCCCGCCCTTGGTCGTGGTACATGCGCGTCAGGCATTTCATGAAGTTCTGAATCCCGATTAATGATGTGGATGATCCCGTCGCTCACAGACTTGCTTACTCGGATTTCCTCCCATTCGTCTTCATCGCACTCCATCAAGTTTACTCTATGTTGAACTGGTACGACGCATGCTCCGCCTTCGCTGATTTCAGGTTCGGTGGGGAGAGTCAGGTACACCCGAGTCGCCAAAGATACGATTGGCGCTATGGGGGAAGTGCCGGTATCTTCGTGATGGCACAATGGGCAATTATCCAGGATCCTGTTCATCTTCTGGAAGTCGCCGATCGCCATGTTCTTGAGATTGAGCTCGGACTTCTGGACACGCTTGGCCAGCTTATTGGCGTTCTCGTCCATGTAGTCGAGGTCATTCTATCAGTCACGAATCAGTAATGTAACAAGGGCTTAGTATAGACGTGAGACGAACGTCGAACTTTGCATCCTTGGCAATTCTCTCCGCAAACCTCTGACCATCGCCCCCGGCCTGACCTTTCGTCCTCCTCTCTTCCCTCACCATGTCTTCGATACTCATGTCCTCGTTCTCTTCCACCAAGCCCCGTTCTCTACCCCTCCTGTTCTCTACCGCCTTGACTTCCCCTCTACGACTCCCCGCAAGCATTCGGCTCTCCATGGCTCCTAACACCACCACTTCAGGCTCCTTCCGATTCGCAAATGATGACACGGCGATGTTGTAGTCTGCCTCGAGCTGTGCCGCCTCGGACGAACCTCGCAACTTAGCCTTCATCATCTGAGCTTTCAAGCGATTGAGGCCCGTTTGGTCGAGGGGCACCGTCTGGGCAGCCGGCGGACCCGTGACAACGACCTCACCCTGCGGCAACTCCTTGTCGTCTAGTGCGTTGGCAATTCTCGTAGTATCTCGTCGTAAGCCTAACTCCATCTTCCGTTCCTGAAACAGCTCCCCACTCGGCCTTTCCTTCCCAACGTAACCCGGCCCATACGTATCCCGCCTCTCCAGCTCCGTCTGCTCCTCCCTCGCATCATCAAAGGCCCGTAGATGCCCATACCGCTCCAACGCTACATCGTCGACATCCCGACCGCTCTCTTCCGCCTCTCTGTGAACGGCCTTCAGCTTCGTCATCCGCCATTGCGCACCGGGATCTCCGAAAGTATAGTCCACCTCATGCTGCGCCGGCTCGTCCTCTAGATCGGCAACGTCCTTACCCTCCGCTAGATCCTGTAAATGGTGTTTATTCAGTTCGTTGTCGTGGATCTTCAACTCGAAATCAGGCCGCATGGACTTGGACGTCGTCGGTTCCGCGGGCTTCCTCGCGCCCTTTTGCGTGTAGTCGACGTCCAGCGCTGACGACGCTTCCATCCACGCATCGCGCTTCAGACTGCCGGAGCCTCTTCGTGGCTGGCTGTTGCTCTCATAGGTCTGACTGGCGGCCCTTGCACCTTTCCCCACCCACTCGTCTTCTTCTTTCTTAGCAGAGTCCGGAGATGCGTTGTGTTTCCGATGCCCGTGCCGTCGCGTTACTTGTTCCCCCTGTTCTTCGTCGCCCTCTTTGGAACCTCTACTCCGTTTGGGCCTATGCTGGTCTTCATCATCGCGTTCGTCGTGATGACGCCGCTTTGGACGGTGATGGTGGTGGTGATGATGGTGCCCTCGTTTCCTCCTAACGCCTACTCCATCACCTTCCCCGCTGTTCTTTGCCACTCCTTTATCCTGGGCCAGAGTTTTCTCGAAGTCTTCGAGAGTCATGTCTGGTACCTTGTCGTGTTTGTAAACGATGTGCTACTCCCGGATGTGCGACAATGGGTGCTAAACTTTAAGCTGTCGTTAAATACAGAAGGTGCGGCGTGGCACGTTTGAAAGGGACCTTCTCAAAAGAGAGTGCTTCAAACACTTTGTCTAGATCCATCTACTTAGATAATCTTACCTACAGTAACTTGAGCTTACACAATATGGGCCGTGATTGGAAGGTGCGGATCTGGGACGAAGGCAGATTGAGGAAGTCCTACAAAGACTCCAGGTCATCGCGATAGGCTGACAGGTATTTCGCAAGCACGTCCGGCATAGTACAATGGATGATACACGACCTCGAAACTGACAATGAACTGTCTATTCCGTATGCAGCATTACCGTTCGAATATTGTGATCTCAAAATTCCGTTTGAGGCCGAACTCGAGCTACCTGTATGGTATGAAAAGCAAGAAGCAGAGACGCCAGACGTGCCCAGCTATGCCGTGTAGAGTGATACTGGTAAAGAGAGAGGGATAGAGGGTAAAAGTACATTTTCCTGAGTGAGGCTAGAGGTGAGTGCCCACTGGTGGAGCAAGCATGCTGAATTCAGGATTTGTGATGTGCAACTCCATTAGCAAAGTGTGATTTCCATCCCCGGTCAAAGTAGTGAAAAGGGACCGGTACAGTGATGCAAGTATTATGGGTGGAGGCCGGAGGGGGAAGGCTTGCAGTCGCCATCTCTAGAGGTTGATTGGTGAAGGTTTTGGGTTTTGCATACTGTTCGAGGGTATCAAACAGCAACGCAAGTTCGAGTGTATGGTGTGTTAGCGTCCAAACGTCCAGGACCGCATGGCCATGCCGCAAAGCCTCTGAATGACTTGTGATGTTCCCTTGCCCATCGCCTCATCCTCGATGAATTTCTTAGCGACAAACAACTTCGTCCTGGCATCTTGCTCATCGTTGCCTACCGGATGCGGCAGATTGTCAGGGAATTCGGCCATTCGTTGTCCGACATGTCGAGCAATTGCAATCGAGTACATGACGTCTCGTCCTTCCCGGCTATCCAAAAGATTTCGGCAAAGTGCTAAAGTGTCGTCGATTTCTTTCGCCGAGCTGGCTTCGTCGTCCCTTAGGGTGAGGAACTTCCCCATCAGCCGCCAAAACTCACGTTCTCGAGTTTTCAACTGATCCTCTAAAGCCGACCCGTTTCGACGAGTGTCAGAAGATGGAGGCTCCGAATCCATATACTGTCCAGAAACCAGATGCTCGAATACGTCCAAGCGCTTTACCGCGTCGTCGACCCCATCATGAACGTCATAGAAGTTGCCTTGCCCATTCGTGCCGTTCCTTACCGCCGAGGTGCGACAGAGGTTCATTAAACCCCAAATAACACAAGCTTCCAGGCTCTGAGTGACGGCAGTCGCCTGAGGGTCGTCGAGCCGTTGATGGTTGAACCGATCCACCAAACACGCGAACTGATCGCACAGCCGGCTATCACTTAGCACCCTGGGTAGCCCACGTAATTGAAACCACCTTGTCTCGAAGAACTTGTCGATGGCTGGCGCGTATACAGTCGCATAAATGTTTTTGATCTCGTCATATGTGGAAGGAGCAATGGAAGTTGAACGCGTTATTGGTGGAAGTGGGATCCCTCCTATCAGCAGAAGGTCATCGATCTTGGTCCGCTTTGCTGGAGCACTCGTGTAAGCGGGAGTCGTTCTCATCCCTTCAGTGCCAGCGTTCAAAGGCTCTGTTCGGGTGAGAGGGTTCTGGGCTGGGGTAGTGCCACCTCTTTGATTGTGTGTTTCAGACGCACCAGATGAGTATGGACTCGCATCATCCAGACCCCCTTTCAGGTCTGGCCGGAAGCCTTGAGCTCCGTCATACGAAGTGGGTGGACCCGGCATTGGTGACGGCCCAGCACCCTCGAGAGCTGGATCAATCGCGGCGGTGTAATCGTACGGCCCAACGGACGACCCTGGCGAGCTTGCCCCGGTCGAGAGAGCTGGCGCGTATCCCTGACTTGCTGCTGGCATGTAGCCTTGAGGTGGAGGAGGATATGGGGAAGAGTTGGTGGGGGTAGCTTGCATTGACGTTGCCGAGCTAGGTGCCGGCTGGATCGCTGCTGGACCTGGTTGTGTTTTGAAAATTGGATCGTAACCCAGGCATTCACGTTTGCTCTTCTGACAGTTCCGACAAGCTGGGTGTGCTTCGTCGCACTAGAAAGACGTGAGGCAAGATATCAGCACAAGTATCAAAGAAACTTATTCGGGTCAATATTTGGGTGGAATTTCGTCAACCTCAATGCGAGGAATCAACGCGAAAGGACGCGGCGACAACTCGCTTGAGCCGCGAATTAACCGATCGCAAAAGACGAGATCTCGGTAAATTGATTCACTCAACAACTACACGCAAACCAACAATGAACATGGCGACACTGCGACCGGTATGAAGTACTGCTTCATACATACCTTGATTCGCCGCTTGCGACAAGTCAAGCATCCTGTCTTAGTCCTTCGCTTGATCTCCTTCTTATGCCTCCCGCCTGACATTATTCGTCCATCTGCGGGCAGAGGGTACCGCATGGCCGGGTTATGAGGAGAGGAGGTTACGTTGGCGTGCTGTGGTGGTGGTAATGATTGCCCTTGGTTGTGATAATATTGGCTCATCTGCGCGACCGGAGGTGGTAGTGGTGAGCCTATCGGTGCCTGTCCCACCTGTTGCGGCAGTGGCTGTTGTGTCTGTTGCAGTTGTTGTGCTTGTGGCTGCGGTTGCTGCTGCTGTTGTTGCTGTTGTCTTGGATCTATCGATCGGATTGGAGGCAGATTGAGTGAAGGCAGAGACACGTGTGAGCCTGTGGGAGAGGCCCGGTACGGTTCAACAGCCTGTGTCTGGTTTGGTGGTGGATAGGCGTAGGCCGACATCGAGGGAGACGGGTATGAATGGGGCGATGGATAGGAGGTGGCTTGACGAGACTGATTGTTGTTCTGCTGCGACATCGCCGGTTGGGCGTATTGGGGATATGGCGGTGACGGTGTTGATGCCGTCGAGTTTGGAGGTTCGAGATGTGTTTGATGAGGTGAGGCGTGACTCTGAGACATGTAATGTTCAGCAGTAAAGCTATTCACTTGATCCTGCAACAACGTCGATAGCTGTGGGGAACGATCCACCATCACCTCTCCGAACCGAATATAATTGTTCGACTTCAATTACGGGGCTGCGGCGGCGCCGAGTAACGAGCAGAGCGAGCTACCTTAGGTACAGGTACCGAAGCGAGCGAGAGTCGCGAAAAAGAGAATCGAGAAATAGAAGCTTTGTAGTCGTCGTTGTAGCGAGAACACCCGACCGAGGGAAGGATGGAGACGAGACGAGACGAGGCGAGGCGAGGCGAGGAGAAAGCGGACGAATACGTTAGGCGAGAGGAATGCGATATAATACTCAAGTCAGTAATTAACGGAATGCTATAGGTAATCATGACAATATTAATTTGAAAATGAAAATGATAATAATAATATCATTATTATTGTGTGATACAAACGTAATAACTAATAATCACTCGACTTTAAGGAGAAAGAGAATTGGGCTGACTTTTAGTGTGGGAGTCTCGCCGGCTGCTTTTAGCTTTGCGCTGCGCTGCGCTGTGCTCTGGGTTACTGTACAACTTACTGCGTTGCCTCACTGTACCGTCGATGGTTTCGGCGCCACCGTCGCTAGAAGGCAGAATCTACCTACCTAAGGTACTTCGTACATTTGGTGGAGAGAAGTCGGCTAAACTAGCGAAAAGAACATTCGAAAACGAAAAGGAAGAAATGACTTTTTGGCGAAGATCGAAAACGGGATGGGAAGGAAATGAGTGGACGGTTAGACAAGAAAACCGGTCAGAGTCGAGCCAAGCGCATTTACACGATTGTGCAACCGGCAGAGATGGCATGCTTGACTCGGCCACCCAGCATTATACAAATACCTCTCAAGTACGGACGTTACAGCGCCAACGGTCGTAAGCAGTTGTTTTGGGGCTATGTATGTGAGCCGTGATGCCTTAATAAGGACCCTTCCACCTGGCACAAGCTGTACAGCGCAGTACCCAGCAGACAGAAAGGCATGCTTCCATGCATGCGGGCTGTTCTGTGCCCGCTGACTGGGGGAAAAGAAGGTTGTGGCTTGGCCCACCAGCGTCTCATCGTCGCTGAGCAGTTGGTGGCAACGAGGCATAGTGGTTTCGGTGGAAGGAGGGGAAGGAGAAGAAGCCAGAATCGAACAGGAGCCCCGGGTACTTCGTACTTAGCGACTCGACGGCGGGACAAGACTCTGGTGTAACGTTTCGGCATGTAGCGAAATGCGCGATGCGTCCGACAAGGTTCCAGGTTTCTTGGTTGGACCGCGTGCTGTGTGTCTAGTATGCTCGTATAGGGTAGGAGTACCCTTTACCAGTACAGCAAGGAGATGCAGCGTAACGGTCCCCGGTCGTAAATAACGGATGCCGTTGTGGCTCATCTCATCACCAAAACGATACTCTATGTATGAACTCAGCCCTATGCATGTTTTCCACAGAAAGCTTCTCCCGACAATCACACTCAGTGGGGTCTCAAATCGCTGCTCAAACGATGTTCCCCTGATTGTCTTCGCCGCTGATCTCAATATATATATGTTCTGGCTTTGTGTGGTCTGCATTGTTTCCTTCGTGCTCCGTACAGCATTACACAAGTTCTTCGCAGATGCCACAACTGCATCGTCTACACCAATTGGGAGCTTATCAATTGGACGTGATAGACGTGAGATCCGGAGCTATACCATAGTAGGTAGTCTTTGTCACTTCGGCAGGTCAATGCCCTCGAAGCTGGAGATGAAGATGATGGGAAACTTGATCAATGTGCCCTACCCTAGTACCTCTTTAGCATCTGACCTGACCTAGGTAGTAGAAACAACATTCAATGTTCTTGGCGCCGAACATGGGGCCACAGCCCTAACTAGGCCCTCTTCAATTGTGTAATGCTTTATCAAAATAATCAGAAAAGGTGCAACTGATAGGGAGGATGGCCGAGTAAGCTACCTACCGCCTTAACAGCTTCATCGAAGGGCTATGTAACGTGGCGAAGACTGGATAACGACGTGAGCACTGCCTCTAGACCACTCGATCTCTGATGGGCTACTCACGACCTGCCTATGCGGGGGCGGAGGTCAAGCTTGTCGATCCTTCGGGTTTGCCCGAAGAATAGGGCTCGCCTCAGGCCATTGTGCTCGCAAATCACAGAGTCACGGGTACATGCTTATCATCAAGCCTCTCAGTGGCACCGCACTGTCAAGATGCGCAGGGAGGCTTCATGTAGCCGCGTCATCTGTCTGTCCTCCGGTCCAGCTATCTAAGAACCATTCAGTATGGTCACACCACAGTGCCGAAAGCCGTTGTGGCAGGGTCTTTGAAACCGCCTCTTGAACAACGTTGGACCAGTCACCGAGGCCATGCTTTGCTACCTCGGAACATGGGTTCGGACCGAGGAGCTTCAGTTTGTGTGTACTAGACGTAGACGTTGGGTGACTTGTCTTCTGAAGTAGGTATGCGGTGGTACACACGTCGTCATGCTGTGTCCAACTTTTTACGTACGGCATGCGGTACCGATGACTGCGGAAGTTCGTACGAGAGGAGATTGTAGGCATTTTCAAGTGGAATGAACCATAGATAGACCGATTCGGTCGCCCCTTTCTGCAGTTCGGTGTTCCACAATCTTGCCAATCCAAGAAGTCAACGATGACAACAGCGATACCTTCGGCGACCATATCGCCCACCAGTTTTGCTCACAGCTTCTTAAGCCAAGTAGTGGCGTGGTCGAACACAGCGCCATCAGAAAGTCGACGTTTGATCATGGCCTCTAGCGTAATGACCGGACAGAAGAAGCAAAGACAATGCTTCTAGCAGGGACTAAGGCCTTCGGACATTGGACCTGTAAAACACCGGCCCTTACTGCCAAAACCATTGGTACATCTGTCGAAGAGACGGACGATGTGATCGCAGCGAACAGAACTATAGAGGGTCATGTTGTCTAGGAATCCCATCGCAACTGTTTTACTCTTCCAATGATGTCTTGGGCTTGAGACCTTGACGTCGAGGACCAGTGAATCTTCAATGGATGAAGTAGATCATGGGACTAACTGTTCCCACTCAGAAGATGCTGCAACGCCGTCACGATACTCTGTGCCAGCTCCCATCCCTGACGCCATACATCATCATGCTTGCCCTTGAGAGCAAGGACGAGGTCTCTCCGACCAGAGCCAGTACAGTCTTTGAGTCTCGCGGCCATGCGGTCAAGCTGGTCTTGATCGACAAGCTCATCGTTGACAGAGTGTGCCAGCACTGCCAGCTTTCCATTGGTCCAGCTCTTACTGAAGTCGGTAGACGTAGGAGAAGCGCTGTCCCAATGTTTCTCATTACCGAAGGCGTTCTCAATGATTTCTTGATACACCGGGATATCCTTGTGAGAGTCCCTCAGAGCAACAAGATCATAAATACCCTCCAGTCCCAAGACGCCTCGGGGCATGGTCACGGGTGCGGATCCTCGAGCGTGCCATTTTGCCATCGTTACCTGAAAAGCAAGCGTGGCGCCGCAGCTGTGGCCGACTAACAAGTATCTTTCCTCAAATCCATATTCCACTTGTAAAAGGGTTAGTGCACTTAGCACGTCCTCGATATGATCAGGATGCTGTGCATTGCGCGAGCCATCGCTGGGTGAGCTCGGACAAGTTGGGTGCGAAGGGTAGGGTGACAAGCGGTAGTTGATTGAGGCAAAGCCCGCGATACAGTCGTTATATGGATGATCTAAAAGGAGATGTAGAGCTTGGTCAAACGATTTGGAGGATATGTTCGGATCTCTCCATGCTCCACCGTGAATATAACTGGTGTAACTGTTAGTTGTTTATAAGAATTCTAAGTGATTGGGAGCGAAGCTCATACATTACCCACAACTTGGACGAGTTATGACGAGTGATAGGTCTTGGCAGGCATATATCGACAGTTTGCAAAGCCGCCTTGTTTGCATATTTGACATCTTTCATGAATACAGGGTAGTGGGTTTCCTCGTCGGCAGACATTTGAAGATTAATATTCAGATGCGATTGCCCTACCGTTCCCCAAGAGTACCTGTCCGGGTGAACCATAAGCGGGAACACCATGTTTACACTGATTTACAGTAACTATCCGGAATTGTCAGTGTATCCAAGCAGAGTATTGGCGTCGAAACAGAGTCAAACTCTCCGAACTGATACTCATCTTACACTTTCTACAGTGATGAGTTTAGATGCCTCAACACCAGTTTCCTCGCTCCGATATTTATTGTATCCAGTCAGGTTGTTAGTACTTAGTCGACGCACCAGCCCTTCGTTGTACGAAATACTCTACGTATAGCCCGAACATCAACATGAAGGTGCCCTGACAACGAGAGAGGGATCTCAGGGATATATGATTTTTTGTCCATTTCTATTCAGATGAGATTGATACAAGACCGATCGTGTCTGTCAACTATCTCAAAATGATCAAAATGCAGGGCTGGGCGAGCGCCAGAATACACCCTCCCTTGCCTGTTCTTTCTATCCCATCCATGACCGCCTTGAGTCTTCTCGACTACCTCTCAAAATCGTTAGTGGCTATAAGAGTGTTGGCGATAACTTCTTGGATTCCGTCGGCGGCCTGAGGATACCGATCTACAACAGCATAAGATCTCGATCGCAGACGTACAAGCCTCAAAGACGAAGACGCCTGGCGAATTGAGGGTGGTCACCTGCGGATTCCCGAACGCCAAGTGGATATCTGCTGAGGCTTCATACAATGTATCTACTGATACCGAAGGCTTTGGTGGCTCCACTCTTGTAAAACTCGCTCAGCCAATCCTTTGCAATATTTCGTTTGACAAAAGACTCGAAGATTCGGATAGCAGCAATAAGGCAAAACAGATATTCAACGCTCCAGACTGAGTTACAACCCTCAAGGATTTCGTTCTCATGTGGGCCTGACGAGGACTCGTCCCAAGAGGGATTCTGCTTCCACATCAAAAGCCGAGACTCCCGGGTCAGCGAATGCTCTGCTGTGAGCAGTGAGGCGGATAGTTGCCTAAAATTCGACAAATGGTTCTACAGAACCGCTGAATGACGAAGGCCAAGGCAGCGAGAGCGCGAACAGGGTCAAGGTTCCACCACACTAGCTTTCGGCGCACCTCGAGCCCCTGACTATGCGAAGCTGCTTCGGCGAGGTGTGCCATCGCATTGCTAAGGTGACGAGCGAAGACTGTGTCACGTTCTTCACTCAAAGGACTTTGACTGAGGTTCACCGCGAGAAGGAAAGTCGGAAGACTCAGATCCACGAGGGTCGAAGGGGGTATCACGGTTGTGAGGAGCACTCAGGAGGACCTAATCTTGTCGTAATCCGTAAACTTCTCATCAAGCTTGGTTGTATGTAATGGATGCGGGGATTATCCCATCTTTCTTTTCCCGGTGTTTCATCTTAGGATCGAAAAGAGAGTCATTGAGCTGATTGATTTCCTGCTTGTAAGACAGTGCTGTAGTCCGTCAAGATACCCAAGTCCCCAAAGAAAGGCTCTGACAAGGAAGTGAGATCAAACAGGAGCTGTCTTTACCTGTGCGAATAATAGTACCCATTCATGTACTTGCAATGATATCTCATATTCTTGCACGCATCGAGTGAATGAAAATCACATATGGGAGGTGCCCTTTCATTGACCTGTCCACATTATTCCCAGTCCTACATCAGCTCAACGTACGATAGTTCATTGGCCATCTCGGAAAGCCGATCTCCCAGTAGTGACACCAGCCTGCTGTCCAGGTCTACATAAAAAAGTTGATAGTGAGTCTCGAATCTTTCGGAGGATCTTCGATTTCTTGGCACCCTATCCTGACACGGCTAGCGTTAATCAGCTCAAGATGCGGCGCACAAACAAGAGCAACTCAAAGTTTGAGCTCCTCGAATTCCAAACGCAAGGCAACCCAATTTGGGTACGAAGTTCCAGAATGGCGGACTCTCTACTGTAAGGACGCATCTTACTTCTCAGGATGCTCGGCACTGACATTTCTCAGTAAAGACGCGCCACTCAAGTCGGTGCAAGTTGAAGCATTGGTAGGGCTTCCCTAGCGGCGAAAGAATCTCGACTGACTTGTCTGCAGGTGGTTATGAAGATCATCAAGCACTGCTCCCAAGCTTTTCCGACCGTGGCGACAGGCTCCTTAGTTGGCATGGATGTAAATGGTACTCTTCAAGTTACCAACACATTTCCTTTCCCGACAGTCGACCTACCTGCGACGGACTCCTATCATGATAACAATGCCGCCTCGAATTATGCAGCTGCTGCTCCCAGAGCGAAAGCCAATACAACCTATCAAGTCGAAATGATCAGAAACCTCCGCGAAGTCAATGTCGATGCCAATAATGTCGGCTGGTACACGAGTGCGAACATGGGCAACTTTGTCAACGCGAATATGATCGAAAACCAATACTACTACCAGAAGGAGCTGAACGAGCGGACAGTGGCGATCGTACACGATGTTAGCCGAAGCTCGCAGGGCAGTTTGAGCTTAAGAGCTTTCAGGCTCTCTACTGCTTTCATGGCAGCGTATAAGGAGAGCAAATTCACCACTGAGAGGTAAGATTGACTGTGCATGGGAACATCACCAGCAGCGCTAACTTTCTGAACAGCCTGCAGAAGAGCAATTTGAGATACCAAGATATCCTAATCGAGCTCCCCCTAACGATTCACAACTCCCATCTCCTTACGTCGTTCCTCCATCAATTACCTGCACCGCCACCATCCGAAGAGCTCAATTTCCCCTCAAATCTTGCAGCCTTGTCGAAAGACCCGAATACGCCCCACGCGCCGCTCTATCCTAACTTTGACGCACTTGACCTCTCGATTGATCCTTTCCTCGAGAAGACCTGCGACCTGCTCCTTGACAGCATAGAAACACATCACACGGAACTAAACAACCACCAGTACTATCAACGCCAGCTGGGACGCGAGCAAACCAAGATCACCACCTGGCAGCAGAAGAGGAAAGCAGAGAATGCGGCTAGAGTAGCTGCCAAGCAAACGCCCCTTCCGGAGGATGAGTGGACGAGGCTTTTCAAGCTGCCGCAGGAACCCAGTCGACTGGAGGTGTTACTGAATTCCAGACAGGTGGAGCAATATGCCAGGCAGGTAGATGGATATACTGCAAGCGTCAGTGGGAAGATGTTCGCTGTGAAAAGCAATCTTCTGCCGGGCGAGGTGCAGCAGTGAATTGCTTGTGGATGCGCTGAGGACGTGTCGGTTCTGAGGCATCTTTGTCGTGGACTGAGGCACAAGCGGTGTTGAGGCGCAATGTCTGGAAGTGTTAGATTCGTTGCCATTCAGGGTTAGAGCAGTGGGAGCAGTTTGCTGGGTGATGCATTTCAAAGCTACGAAACCTCAGCCCTGCACACATGAAGTATTATTGAAAGTGCCTCTGAGCTACAATACCATACCTGCCAGGTGACCGTGCGGGTAAGGCGAAAGTAGATGCCCCTAGGCCTAGAAAACTCTAGCGAAAATGAGGCTCAACTAGTACTATACCTTATTTCCGCGCCCCACAAAAAGATCGGCAAAGCAACGTCGCTGCTTTTCCATCACCAACCTCACGCCGCTTCAACGCCGCGTTATCGGTAGTCGGTCGCGATACATATATACAAGACATGGAAAGGTCGGAGGTCGCTCTTCAACAGCAACTTCCCTCCACACTCAGGAATCTGCAACCTGCCGCACTGCAAGCTCTCCACCATCCACAGGCGCATCATGATATTCCTACTCTGCCAGCTCAGATTGGCTCGGAGATACATGGCTTCGACACTGCAGATCAAGATGCAATGTCACAGCATTTCCAACATGATTTAGGAGGACCTTCACATGCCAACAATGCGCAGTCGACCCATGCATTCGAGCACAGTAATCACCCTCGACATTACTCGGCGCACGCGAATGGTCAACCACAGACTCCGCAACACCGTCCATCGCATACTTTCCAACATCATTTTGGCGGTCAATTTGGAGTACTCACGCCGCAAGCTTCTTTGACAGGTCAGCTGCAATCACAGCGCAGCTCCATGGGTCAGCTGCAGCAAGAGCAAGAATTCTTCCAGACACCTGAACACGGCGGTGGGAAAAGTGATGGACACTTCCGTGACCTCAAGGTTGTCCCACATCCTCCGAATCTTGACGAATGGAGGGAGAAGCTGTTCCACGTGAACGAGACAATCACTCTTACGGAAGAGGAGTAAGTTCTGACCCTGGCTTGGATGGGGCCTGCTAACGTGCCCTACCACCCGTATAGATTTCAGGTGTACTTTCCTCATGTCGACAATATTTATTCGCATCGATCCACACAGCGGTACAAGCGCAAGCCTTTTGTTTCGCATTACTGGGACTGCCGCCTGAAAGGCCGACCTCCCGGTACGCCCAAGTCGGAAGATCCGACTAAGAAGAAGCGTAAGCGGACCGCTCGTCAGCGCGATCTGTGTGAGGTGAAGATCAAGATCACGGAATATTTCCCAGGTGCGATGATGGCGCAAGAACTTGGATCATCAGGCGGATCACGACCTGGTGATGTCAACAATACCAACAACTTCTTTGCGCCAGGTCAACCTGGAGGGACAGCGTTGCAGGAGTCCCAGTCACAAACATTTGGACTGTTGACACCAAGCATTGGTCTTCCAATGAGTCATGTTGGTGTGGCAGGTCAACGGTACTATACGATACAACGGGTCAATGGCAACGGCGGAAATGGAAAAGGTGATGGTGTCGCTGGACCACACAAGCACACGTTAGAGGAGAGCGACCGAGTGAAGAGAAATAGTGTGCAACGGCATATGGTCAAGGAGGAAAAGGATAGGAAGAAGATTCAGGTAAGCGGGGTCTAAAATGTGTCGGAGAGAAGGCAGTTTCATAAGCGAGGAAGATCAACGGCCTATGTTTGCGCTACGTCATCGATGTCAGTGATAGACTACCAACCTTGAGGATTCGCTGTCGGCTTCCAGAAATCCACCGCAACCCTTCCCAGGTATCGGTGGGTGAGTGCAGCAGCGCTACCTTTGATCCAGTCTTGAGACGTTGCTTATATGCGTCCCTAAGCTCCCCACCTGCTTCTGACTTCAAAACATCTCCAACATTTGTGAACGCTACAATTTTATGTTGTATCTTCCAGCGCACTTTATCAATTTCCTATCTGAATCGGGGACTTGGAAGCTCCTTCTGTTTTCGGCTCAAGTCTGAACTCCGTGGTATTCGAAGTAGCTCGTTCAGAGGAGCAATTCTTCATCCCAAACGGTCATTGGTTACCATGTCTGACAAGAACAAAAACGGACAGAAAACCTATCACAAGAAAGCGACCGGACAGGCATTGACCACTGTCAAGAAACGGTCAAAGGAGAATGAGTTGAAGCTGTTCGGCAGCTGCTTCTGGTGGGTCAAACAATCTGACGTCAAACGATCTGTTATCGCAATCTATCTTATCTTATCGCTAATATATCCTTTGCAGTCCCTTTGTGCAGCGAGTGTGGATTGCGCTCGAAGTAAAGGGGCTGAACTACCAATATATCGAGGTAGATCCATATAAGAAACCGGAGGCACTTCTCGAGGTCAACCCTCGTGGATTAGTCCCTGCTTTGCGCCATGGCGATTGGGGCTGTTACGAGAGTACCGTGTTGATGGAATACGTGCGTATACGACCCCGTATGCGGATACAAGCTACTGACTCATAATCATACAGCTCGAAGATCTCGACACCGGAGCTCCTCTTCTACCACCGAACGACGCCCAGGGGAGAGCACATTGCCGGCTATGGTCCGACCACGTCAGTTACTTCCCCCCCCACGTTCAAGAACAAACAAGCTCACAAGCTCACACCAACAGCTCAACCGCAACATCGTCCCGACCTTCTACCGCTACCTGCAAGCCCAAGAGCTCGACAAACAGATCGAGCACGCCGAAGAACTGAAGTCCGAAATCTCCAAGATCGTCGACGCCTCGCACCCGCACGGGCCCTTCTTCCTCGGTCCGCACATCTCTTTCGTCGACGTCCAGTTCGCCCCCTGGATGCTCCGCCTCTCGCGCGTCCTGAAGCCCTACCGTGGCTGGCCCGACCCGGAGCTCGGCAGTCGCTGGGGGGCGTGGTTGGAGGCGGTCGAGAATGACGAGGCGGTCAGGGCGACGACGTCCGAGGAGGAGTTGTATTTGGATAGTTATGAGAGATATGCCGGTACGCGTCCCTTTTCATCGTCTCGTGCTGTTTTGGTGAAGTGTTTGAATGGGAAGACATAGACTGACGGAGCGTCCTGGCAGAAAACCGTCCGAATACGTCGCAGCTTCAGAAGGCGGTCAATTCGGGACGGGGTCTTCCTTGATCGTGAGTCGGAAAAGGGGGGGGGAGCTCCCGGCTTTGTACGGTACGGTACTCCAGGCTGGAAGACCGGACCATTCGTACTATCGCGATATGGGACCTTGTCTCTTTTGCATTCTATCACCCCACCGGCTCTTTCTACACTGTGTTTGTACCGCAGCCGACATCGTAATGTTCCTAATACCCCAATCTATACTCTCCCACCACGTCTACAACAACGTCAACACCTTCCTAACCAATACCCCTGACATATCGGTATCCGACCTCCTTATTTCTAACATCCCGTATCTTTGCTCGCAATCAATCTCCCCACTCCGAACAACCAACCAACCGTGCCGTGCCGTGCCCTGAACCCCTAACAGAAAGACATCCCGCGAAGCCATCGGTTGCCACCTCAACCGTAAGCATGTTCACCGTCGTCGTCCTTACTCTACAATGAACCGTCATCTAATGCAGGAGTGAGGCATCAATGCAGTATTGTGGTGCACCCGTGCTGCGCTGTGCTGTCTGCTGCGACGCGAGTGTTGCGGCATGCGGGTTGCGGCATGCGGGTTGCGGTCGCGGTCGCGGTTGCGGTTCCGGTTGCGGGTTGATTTGGGTAGAGGTGGGTAGTCAGTCAGTCGGGCCGAGGAAGATGGGGTTATGGTGCGTCGGTCGGAACGAGAAGGAGGAGTAGTAGGAGGGAGAAGAGGAGGCGGGGCGAGAGGTCGGAAAGTGAGAAAGAGTCGTCTGTCTGGGGAAAAGGCGGGGTGCCGAAGGATGAGGACGAGGATGAGGACGTGGTTGGTTGACGATTTCCGGACGAGTGACGACGACGAGGACGGAAAGGGAGGGTTCGAGGTTGGGTTGGATGGGCAGGGAGGGACGAAGGGAGGAGAGCCGAAGCGCGTGATTTGTAGCGGCACGGATACGCGAGGAGACTCGTGACTGGCGGAATGGTTGCGGGCGCGAAAAATTGGTTAGACGGCGCCCTGTGCTGGTTGTGGTGGTTGGTCTTGTTGTTTTTGTGACGACCATGGATGCTTTCGCTATAGTACAGTCCGTCGCGTGTCCGGGAGCAGAGATGGCGCATCCGCAGACACATTGACGGACACAGACGAGCTCGGAACGCAGCTCGAACAAGCCTCGAATCGCCCCCACCCCGTCCCCCTCTCCCAAGGCCAGCCAGCCAAACCCCCATCTCTCCCATCCACCCCATCTCTCCCACCCCCCCCCTCTCTCCCCCTCCTCACCCCCAACCCCCCCCCCCAGCTTTTTTCCAACGCCTCCCAACCACCCCCAATCAACCCCCCCCCAAAGCAAACAACCCCACC
>JAABUU010003248.1_pt1 | contig 20953 bp, 16 predicted proteins | sample 5559301 | NCBI WGS metagenome assembly JAABUU01 (sample SAMN10711884, study PRJNA513360) | rock metagenome | isolation source: Antarctica rocks | place: Antarctica: Victoria Land, Richard Nunatak white | reverse complement strand
TGCCGCCCGCGACGAGCACCAGGCCGTTCGGAAGCAGCGTTGCCGTGTGCCCAGTGCGGGCCGCCGTCATGCCAGCTGTCGCGGTCCACGTCCCTGTCTGTGGCTCGTAGCGCTCAGTATTGCTCAGCGCGTGACCCGCGACCGACTCTCCCTGGCCACCCGCGATCAGGATCGTCCCGTCAGGTAAGCGCGTGGCCGAGTGGTTGTACCGCGATTGGGTCATGGCGCCGGTGGCAGCCCAGTGACCCGTGCGGGGGTCGTACAGTTCAGCGCTAGCCAGGACACTATCACCATCCGACTGTCCACTTTCACCGCCCGCCACCAGGACCTGCCCGTTCGCGAGCGGCGTCGACGTGTAGTTGGCGCGCGCGCTACGCATGTGACCCGTCGCGGCCCAGCGGCCCGTACGCGGGTTGTACAGTTCAGCACTGCGCAGGACGGGACCCGACCCAAACGTGCCGCTGGCGCCGCCCGCCACGAGGACCTGGCCGGTGGGCAGCAGTGTCGCCGTCTGAGACGCTCGGGGCAAGGCCATGCGGCCGGTCGCCCTCCATCGGCCGGTCGTCGGATCATAGAACTCCGCCGTGGCAAGGGTTGTACCGGCTGCGTTGACCCCACCGACAATCAGGACGCGACCGCTGGCTAAGACCGTCGCCGTATAGTTGTAGCGTGCTGTGGTCATGGCGCCGGTAGCGGTCCAGCGGCCCGTGCGCACGTCGTAGAGCTCGGCGCTGCGCAGCACAGGCCCAGGCCCAGCCGTGCCGCTGGCACCGCCCGCGACCAGCACGCGCCCGGTGGGCAACAGCACGGCCGTCACACCAGCACGAGCGCGACGCATAGGTGCGCCTGTCGCCCACCGGCCTGTGCGCGGGTCGTACACCTCCACGCCGGAGAGAATCGCGCCCGAGGCAGCCACCCCGCCCATGACGAGCACGCGGCCGGTGGGCAGCAGGATATCGGTGTGATAGACACGCGCTGTCCTCATGCTGGTGGCGGGGGACCAGGCGCCTAACATACTCGGGCTCACGGCCAGGACATGCAACTCGTTGACGCTTAGGACGAACAGCGTAACGAGCACCAGGAACCAACGATGGGCAAAGACAAAGCCGTGCGGTAGTTGTGGCGTCGCGTTGCATGGGTATATCCGGTTGTTCATAGGCGACATCGGTCTCAGCCAAGGTATGGTTGTACGCATCTAGGCGTGCCCCGTGGCGAAGCGGGAGGACCGCATCTCAAAGGTTTGGAGATAGATACTCATACTGTCCCTTCCACATACCTTGCCATAATACGAAATCGTAGGGGTGTCCGTTCCATTTTACATGTCAATAGTGTACGTTGTCATAGCCAATGAGGTTCGTGCCACAAAGGATGAGGCGGCGTGCCATAAAGAGTGAGGCACGGCGTCGCCGCGCGCCGTCCACCACAGATAGCGGCACGTCGATCGTTGGCCACGCCGTGATCGCTGGCCTCACCCTCTGTGGCACAACCGACCCTTGGCCTCACCCGCTGTGGCACGCAGCCTCATCCGCTGTGACAAAACGAGGCGATGCCACGCTCAGCCCGCCTCATCCGCTGTGACAACGTACACCGAGCGCCGCGCCCCCGCTCCGGCAACCGACACGCCTGCCTCTTTGGGAACTCGGCGCGTCGGGTACGACGCGCTAGTGCGCAGCGGCGCCGTTGGGCGTCGTCTGAACGATGAGGCGTGCCATCGGGCCGGCGGCAGCGAGCACGGCTGCACGGGTCGGATACGGCACAGGGACCGAGAGCCGTCCAAACAGGCCCGCGTCGCTCATGGCCTTATACGCGTCACGCACCGTGCGGAAGAGATCGGTTTCGAAGGCCTTGTCCGCTGGCGGCATCTCGTGCGGCACCCCTTCAAGGATGAGCACGGCGCGGGCGAGCGCGCGATTCTCGGCATGTACACTCGCGGTTTGACAGGCATAGGTGGCCAGGTGTGGTTGCCCGAGTTCCGCGAACTGCCGCGCCGCTGCCGTAAACGCGCCGACGTAGAGCACGGTGTCCTGCTCCTTGGCCTGCAGCCCCGGGGTGCTCTCCCCTGGAGGTACGGGTAAGGTAAAGGTGTCCGTGAGGCTGCGGCCGCCCCGCGACTCCCAGAAGTCGGTCTGTGCGAGGAACGCGGCCACGGACGCCTGCTCGATTGGGATGTGCAGAGGGTGCAGCCGTGGCTGGATCTTGCCGGTGAGGTTGGCGGTGACCACGGCCACGCCAAAGCGTTCCAGGGTCACCAACACATTGAGGATGTCCTGGATCGTGGCGGCAGTGCCGCTGATCGCGCGCGCTGGGGCGGCGGAAACGCGGCTGGGGACCGCCGTGAGCATGAGTCCGGCGCCCAGTCCAAGGAGCTGCACGCGGTTCAGGTGCGTGTGCGGGCGCCTGGCCGGCATGGTCGTGGCGACGGGTACATCGTGAGTCTGGCTGTGGCATGTCATCTCGTTCTCCTCCATAGCTATCCACATAAGCAAGCGGGCTGAAACACCAACGGTCTGCGCTGGAGTTGCACCTCGATCTTGGCGAAGGCATTGAAGCAACACTAGCGCAGCACGTCGACGGTGGCCCTCATGCCCAGGTCGTCGTTAAGGGCACAGTAGACGGTGAAGTGGCCGGCCTTGACAAATTGCACCTTATAGGACGTGGCGTAGTTTGGCCCGTACTGTTGCGCCCTGCCCAGCAGGCCCGACGCCAATGGGGTCCCGTCGAAGCGCGCTGGGCTACTCTGCGTTTGCACAGTCGGATCGCTTTCCTGCGCTGAGTCGAACGTGACGGTATGCGTGTTGATGGGGTCGCGGTTGGTGAAGGTGACTATGTCGCCGACATGCACCACAATGTGCACGGGGAAGAACCGGTTCACGCTCACGTGACCGTTCCCCATACCCAGCGTGACCTGGTGGTTGTTCGACTCGTGCGTCGCGCGCGCGGCCAGGGCGCGGCCCTCGGCCATAGACGCGGCCACCTGTTGGGCTGCCGCGGCATCGACCTGCGCCTGGGTGAGCGGATAGGGCGTGCCGGCTGGCCGCACATGGATGCGGCCCGTGAGGCTGTGGTAGAGCATGTCCACGTAGGTAAAAGAGCCCGGCTTCACGAACGTCAGCATGTACGTGGGCGTGGTTGAGTCGACGTAGTAGGAACGCGGTCGCGCGGTCATCGGGCCAGAGCTGGTGTAGGAGACACCATCATAGTGCGGGCCACCCGTCTCGGGCACCACACCCGGCGAGTACGGCGGGGGTTCCACGCCGCGCTGCTCGAATGTCACGGTGTGCATTTGCATTGAGCGCGACGTCCAAACGACGGTGTCTCCGACGTCGATGTACAGGTCGCCTAGCAGGTAGCCCATCACCATGATCGCGTGGTCCAGACTGTCCGTACCGATACCGACGTGCCAGGTACGCGCGCCATTGGCGTGGGCCGCCTGTCGTGCTTGGCGGTTTGGGGCGGCCAGCGCACCGCCCTGCGTGGCGCTCAGCAGTAGGAGCACGGCTCCCACCCCGAGGAGCTGTGGCCGGTGCAGGTGGGCGTGCCGGCAGCTGGCCGGCAAGGTCGGGGCGACTGGCGCATCGTGCGTCTGGTTGAGGCGTTCCATCTCATTCTTCTCCCTCATGCTTCTCCCTCATGCTTCTCCGTTGCAATCCTCTTCACGCAGCCGGCCGGTACACCACCAGTCTGCGCCGGAGAGGCCGCCGGTGCCAGGAACACGCACCGGCACAGTCACCGGCACACTTGCGCGGAAGGGCGGCAGCAGCGTGTGCTATGATGGTGCCAACCGCGATCCTCTTCTGGGACGAGGCAACGAGCGGTGGCGGCAGTCCGTCCAGGGATAGAGAGCATGGAGACGGGAGCGGTGCATCCGCCGCGTCCTTCCTTCGGTGCGCTGGTCAAGCGGCACCGCGAAGGCGCGCGGCTCACCCAGGAAGAGCTGGCTGAGCGGGCCGCGGTGAGTGTGCGTGGCCTGCGCTACCTCGAGCAGGACCAGCGGCGACCGTACCGGGAGACCGTGCAACGGCTGGCCGAGGCGCTGGCCCTCACCCCCGAGGATCGTGCTGCCTTGCACGCGTCAGCGGACCAAGCCACGCCGTGGCAGGGACTGCCTGCTCCGCGAACTGAGCAGGCATCCACCGCCGTCCCACGCCAGATAGGCGCCAGCACAGTGCTCGATCCAGATGGACCTCACCCTGCGCTGCCCCACCCGATAACGCCACTCGCCCACCACAATCTGCCGGCGCAACTGACTCGCTTCATCGGGCGCGAGCAGGAGCTGGTTGAGGTGCAACAGCTGCTGGCAGAGACGCGCTTGCTGACGCTGACCGGGACCGGGGGCGTGGGTAAGACCCGCCTGGCGCTACAGGTGGCCGCTGCCGCGCTCGACCGCTACCCCCAGGGCGTGTGGCTGGTGGAACTGGCGCCTCTGGCCGACCCCACCCTCGTGCCCGGCGCGGCGCTGGCGGCGCTGCGGGTGCAGGAGCAACCGGACCGCCCGGCACTGGAGACGCTGCTGGAGGCCCTGCGCATGCGTCAACTGCTGCTGGTGCTGGATAACTGCGAACACCTGCGCGACGCCTGCACCCACCTAAGCGCGGCGCTGCTGCGAGGCTGCCCGCAGTTACAGATCGTGGCCACCAGCCGCCAGCCGCTTGGGCTGGGGGGTGAGCAGTGCTGGCGGGCCCCCTCTCTTTCTGTTCCGGCGCCGGAACAGTTCGCGTCCCTGACCTCGGTCGCTCGGTGTGAGGCCGTGCAATTATTCCTGGAGCGGGCCCGGGCTGTGCAGCCACAGTTCGCGCTCACCTCCAGCAACGTGCAGTCGGTGGCCGGGGTCTGCGCGCGCCTGGACGGCATCCCACTGGCGCTGGAGTTGGCGGCGGCCCGCCTCGGCGCCCTTGGGCTGGCGGAACTGGCCACCCACCTCGACCAGCGATTCCGGCTGCTGACTGGGGGCAGCCGCACCGCCTTGCCTCGCCAGCAGACGCTGCAGGCGACGGTGGAGTGGAGCTACAGTCTGCTCACGCCACAGGAGCAACTGCTCTTCGCCCGGCTCTCCGTCTTCACCGGCGGGTTCACGCTGGAAGGGGCGGAGGCGGTCGGCGCCGGCGGGACTATCACTACGGATGAGGTGCTGGATCTGCTGGCGCGGTTGGTAGACAAATCGCTGGTGATCGCCGATGAAACGGGCGCGGGCAGCACGCACTATCGGCTGCTGGAGATGCTGCGGCAGTATGGTTGGGAGCGTCTTCTGGCTGGTCGTGAGACGGCGTCGGCGCTACGCCGGCACGCCAACTATTATCTGGCGCTGGCGGAGCGCGCCGAGCAGGGGCTCATCGGGCCTGACCAACTGCGCTGGCTCGACGGGCTGGAGCGCGAGCACGACAACCTGCGCGCCGCGCTGGCCTGGAGTCTTGGTGGGGGCGAACACCGGGATAAGGACGTGGCCGCGCAGGCAGTGGAGACCGGCATGCGCCTGGCCGGAGCACTCTTCTGGTTCTGGTTCTACCGCGATCACCACCAAGAGGCGCTGATGTGGCTGGAGCGGGCGCTGGCACCGGGTGCTGTCGCCCCGGCGGCCGTGCGGGCAAAGGCCCTCTATGGCGCCGGCGTCTTCACCCTTCATGTGAACGACGACGCCCGCTCACGGATGCTGCTCTCCGAAAGCGTCGCATTGACCCGAGAGGCCGGCGACAGCGGGCAGTGTGTACTGGCGCTCTGCGGGCTCGGGTTCACCATGTGCCACTGCGGGCAGGACGAGCAGGCAGTAGCGCTCCTGGAGGAGAGTGTTGCGCTGGCTCGTGCGGTAGGCGAGCCCTGGCCGCTCGCCATTGCGTTGCTCCATTGGCTCTTGAGGATCCTCTCCGGCGAGGTCATTGAGCGCGCCGAGGAGCGCGCCCGGGCCTGGGCTGCGGGCGCGGAGAGCCTGCACCTCTTCCAGGCCGTGGGGGATCCGATGGGCGTCGCCATGGTGCAGATGTTCCTTGGGCAGATAGCGCTGTATGAAGGCGACTACGAGCGTGCCAGGGTCGCGTTCATCGCGTGTCTGCCCATGATCCGTGCGCTGGGCTGGCGGTCGTCGGTCGCCGATGGACTGGTCAGGCTGGCGAATGTGGCCCGCGCACAGGGCGACTATGCGGAAGCCACTGCGCTTTACGCGGAGGCGCTGACCCTCTATCGCCAGGTCGGGGATCACCTGTCGCCTGTCATCGCCTCGGTGCTCTCCCGTCTGGCCGCCATTGCCGTGGAGCAGGGTGAGTGGACGGTGGCACAGACCCAGGTGGCCGAGAGCCTGGTCATTGCGCGGGATATAGGCCAGGTCGGAACTTCTGAGGGCACGGGCGCACTGGAGGCGCAGGCAGCCTTGGCGACGGGCCGGATAGGAACTCCTGAGCTCGCGGTCGCACTCGATGTGGTGGCGGCGCTGGCGGCGGTCCAGGGCGCGCCAGGTCGGGCTGTGCGGTTAGCCGGGGCCGCCGCCTCCCTGCGCGCCCACAGCAACCGGCCGCCGGCGGCGTCCGAGCAGGCCACCCTGGAGCGCATCCTGGCCCCTGGCGGGCGGCCACTCAGCGCAGACGAGCAGGCCACGGCCTGGGTCGAGGGGCAAGCCATGACGAGAGAGCAGGCCATCGCCTACGCTCTCGATGCGCCGCCGTCCACGCACCGCACACCTCGCGCAAAGAGTAGCTGCTCATGACGCTCCGGTAACCAGGTGCAACCGCACTGGGAGGCGCAGATCGCCCCGCTCTGGACGGTGCGGTTACGAGCGCAACGGCACGGCAAAGCCGATACCTCGTGGCGCTGTGACGAGATCTATATCAAGGTGCATGGCCAGTAGTGTCACCTGTATCGGGCCATAGACCGGGACGGGAACCTGGAGGACTCGATGCTGAGCGAAAAGCGCGACATTGATGCAGCCAGGCGCTTCTTCCCCCAGGCGCGCACGGCAGCCGGCCATGCACCAGAGAAAGTGACGACGGACGGGCACGATGCGTACTTCAGTGCCATGCGGGAGACTGAGGGCCTCCTCAGTTGGGTGGGCACGTTGGCTGTATGAGTTATTCAGGAGCGGGTCCTTCGACCGGGGGTTCTGTCACCGCTGCAATCCGTTGTCCTGCCATTTAGTCCGTCCGTGAGTCTTTAACGCTGCTCGACTATGATGGGAACGGCCCGAGACTGGGATAGCGCCCACTGACCCCGCAGGAGGAAAGCGTCCACCGTCTGATCCAATTGGAGCGTTAGCTAGCGTCGGCAGGTACCAGCTACAACTACATGGCATGTGATATGCGCCCCCAGCGTACGCCTCTCAACGGCCCACGGCAGCGGGAGATGCCGCCCCCAAGGGTAACCGGCATCCCCACCTACCCAATGTATGGCTATGCACCTGCTGTGGTGCCCGCCGGACTCTACCAGCGGCCGATGGTCTCACGCAGCTGCCGGTCGCTCCACTTGGCGTAGATGCGCGTGGTCTCCAGCTTGCTGTGCCCCAGGTGCCGCGCGGTGGCCTCCAGGTCGTGCGTCTCCGCATAGAGGCGCGTCCCCGCCGCGTGCCGCAGCGCATGCACCCCTTCGCCGTCACCCCCGCCGACGCGCACAGCAGCTGCATGTGGCGCCAGGCACTCCCTGCGGTCCTGTAGGCCAGCACCCCGCCATCCTCCCGCCGGGCCAACGCCTGGAGCGCCTGCCGGAGCGACGCACTCAGCGCCACCACCCGCTGCTTGCCGCCCTTCCCCCGCCGCACCAGCACCCGGTCGGCCGGGTCGGTGGTGGCATGGAGCAGGGCGGCCGCCTCGTCGTCGGCGTACGGCATCCGCTTTTCCCAGGCCGGGGTGGCATCGCGCGGCGCATGGCAGGCGACGAAGGGGTCGCAGCCCACCGCACGGCACCAGCGCAGCCCGGCGTACAGGCCACGCGCGGCGGCGATGCGCGCCTGGATGGTGGAGGGAGCGAGGCCGCGACGCTCCAGCTGCCGGAGGTACATGGTGGCAGCGTCGGGGTCAGGTCGTAGGAGGTCCTGCCACGCCCAGGCCACCAGGAGCAGGCGGATGCCGCCGCGATAGCTCCGCACCGTTGCGGGCGAGACGGCCGCCCCGGCGGGGCTGAAGGAGCGGAGCTATGCCTCGGTCAGGCTCCAGAGGGTAGCGGCATCATGGTCGTGGGCGGCCTGCATGGCGGTGCGGCGGCGCTCCGCTGGGGCGAGGCGGAGCCAGGCGAGGGCACCATCGTCGCCGGGACCGAGGTAAGGGACGAGTGCGGTAGCGGGGAGAGCGGACATTGGTGGACCCTTCTGCGGTGTGGGGTGGACCATGGCCGAGGATGGGCATGGTAGCGGCAGCATAGGGCGCAGGTGCCTGGCCAACAGCACGGTTGTCCACGCGACCTGTCCGGTAGTGACCGCATGCGTATACACGGGGACCACTGCTCAAATCCTGCCAATCCCTGGACGCAAGGAGGGACCTTGTCGCCTCCTCAGGCACGACATGCGCCGTTACCTTTCACGGCTGCAGTAAGGTGACATGTTGGTGTCACCGTCACAAGGTGGCATCCAGACGTCCGCTGAGTCGGTCAGCATAGTTAGCCCGGCGAGAACGGTGAGCACGCCACATCCGGATCCGTCGTGGCCATTCCCAGCTGTCGCTGCGGCGCGAGGCCACACCAGAGGCTTCCGAGCGATATGCTGGCGTGGGAGCTGAGGGAACCGCAGCTGCCGCGTCGGCCCCGGACTTCGGGCGCTCCGCCAGGGTGATCCGCGACCCTGAGCTCCTACTGAAAACAGTGCATTCCTCGGATGGACACCCACTTTGCCACCGCAGCAAATGCACCGCCCCCTGCACGTGCCGCCGCTAGAGTGACGGACGGCGGAACGGAGAGATCTGGCTCAGCCGCTGCATACCTGCCCGGATAGCGCCCCACAAGCCCGCCGGCGCGACGACAACGATCAGGACAAGTGCACCGCCGGTGATCAGCGTGCTCCAACTTTCATAGTCCTGGAATCGCTGTTGCAGCGCGAAGATCACCACCGCGCCAATTACTGGCCCCTCCATCGTCGACAGCCCTCCCGTCACGGCCATACTGATCATGGTGATTGTCCAGGTGAGGCTGAACGCCGATACAGGTTCGATGCTGATCTGCTGGATGGCGATCAGCGCACCGGCCAGGCCCACGAAGCATGCGCTCAAGACAAAGGAGCCAAGCTTGACCGTCAAGCCGTGCACACCCAGCTCGGCTGCCGCATCCTCGTTGTCGCGGATAGCCATCAGCCGCAGCCCAAAGCGGCTTTGGTCCACCATGGCGACGTACAGGATCGTCAGGATCATCAGCCCTGCTGCCAGGTAGTACTGCGCGACGCCATCGAGCATGGCACGATCCGGCAGGTTGAGCCCGCTGGTCGCTCCCGAGTAGGACCAGTTGACCATCCAGGCCTGCGCTGCCAGCGCGACGCCCAGTGATCCGACGGCGAAATAGTGACCGCGTAGGCGAAAGAGCAGCAGCCCGGTCAGCGCTGCGATGGCGCCGGCGCACAGGCCGCTCAGCACGATGGCCACGGCAAGCGGCACCATCGTGTGGATGAGCAGCAGACCCCCGGCGTAGGAGCCCACGCCCACGAACATGCCGTGGCCGAGGGAAAACTGACCCCCGTACCCGCCGACCAGGTTCCAGGCGTGCGCAAGTGTTATGTAGGTGAAGAGCGAAAACGCGAGCACGAGGTCGTATGGACTCAGGTACAGGGGGCCTGCGAGGACAAGGAGCAGCGCCAGGGCCACCCCCAGCACATGCGCCAGGCGCCGCGCCTGGCGTGGGTAGCGTACTGGTGGACGGGGAAACGAGCGCAGCACCATAGCGTCATCCCGCCCTGGCGCCGAGCAAGCCCCGGGGTCGCACCACCAGGATCAGCACCAGCAGCGAAAACACGATCAGGTCGCGGTACTGCGGTCCCACCCAGACCGCGCCATACTCTTCGGCCAGCCCCACGACGAGGCCGCCGAGGAACGAGCCCCACACGGAGCCCATGCCGCCGAGGACGATCACTGTGAAACCGCGGAGCAACCACCCCGCTCCGCTGGTCGGGGTGATGCTGAAGGCCAGCGCGATCAGCACCCCCCCAACGGACGAGAGGGCAGCGGCCAGGCCGAAGGTGGTGGCATAGACATGGCGCACATCGACGCCGAGCGTGGCGGCGGCGATCGGGTCCTCGGCTGCGGCACGCAGCGCCTTGCCGAAGCGCAGGCGCGTCAGGCCAAGGTGGGTGAGGGCGACCAACGCCAGCCCCATGGCGAAGGCCAGCACGACGATCGTCCGTACCCTGTCACCCAGGATGCTGACACTCGTCAGGGCGTAGGCGGCGTTCAGGGACTGCGGGTTGCCGCCAAAGGCCAGCTGCAAGGCGGTCTGCGCCATGACGGAGAGGCCAAAGGTGGCCACCGGCAGCGCTTCGGGGCGGCCGGTGACCACGCGGTTCAGGATCACCCGCTGGATAGGGTAGGCCAGCAGGAACATGGCCGGAGCCACGACCAGCAGGGAGAGGAGGGGATCCAGCCCGCTATGCCCGGTCAGCAGGTAGGCCAGGTAGGCTGCCCCCATGAGCAGCTCCCCATGTGCGAGGTTGACGAGCCGCATGACGCCGTACACCAGGGTCAGCCCGAGGGCGACGCAGGCGTAGAGCCCGCCCAGCAAGAGGCCGTCGATCAGGTGATTCACGGGGGCTTCTCCTGTCCTCTCGATGTCACCGGCGCACCCGCTCAACCAGCAGCGGTCCTGGGGCATGACGGGCGAAATGCCCGTCATGCCCCAGGATCCTTCCGTTTGCGCGCTAGCCGGCCATGCTACTGTAGGCCCGGCGCCGGCGCTTCAATCTGGATCGCAGCCTTGCCTGTGGGGAAGACCTGTACCGCGCTCGTGCCCTGCCATTGGTCCATCACCTGAGGCAGCGAGTCGAAATGGTTCGGGGCGAAGGCGAGTGGGCCGAGAGGATAGGTCTTGTGGGTCCGGGCGAGAGCGGCGTTGATCGCCACGGGGTCGGTTGATTGCGCCGCGACCACGGCGTCAAAGAGCACCCGTGCTATGGAGTATGCCGTGACGATGGTCGACAGATCCGGGGTAATGCCGCCAAGCTGCTTCGCGTAGCGCGCCACGAAGCGCTGCGTCTGCGGATACCCCACGGAGGCCGACCACCAATTCCCGGCCAGGGTGCCTTCGGCGAGTGTGCCGAGAGCCTGGCGAAACCCTCCCGCGTCCCCACACTTTTCACAGAACACGGCCACCGGCCGGTAGCCGAGCGCCTTCATCTGTTTCCACAGGGTGATCGCGTCCGGTGGGGTCATCTGCGCGATCATCACCTGCGCGTTGGCCGCCTGCGCCGCCGCGATCTGGCTGGAGAAGTCGGTGGTGCCGGGGGCGAACGAGGCGTGATAGACGATCTTGTAGCCAAACGCCGGCGCCCGCTGCGCAAAGATCTGGCCCTCGACGATCCCATCCTGTTCGGTATCGGTGAACAGCGCGACGCGCCGGTTGGTCTTGACGAGGTTTGCGGTCTGGTATTGCACATCGCCAAACCGAACCTCATCGGTGAATAGGTCCCACGCGTACTGCCACCCGGAGGGTCGACCGCCGAGCCATGCGTGAACCGGCACGAATGAGGTCACCAACGGACGCTTGAGCTGATCCGCGACAACCGAGAGGGGATTGTTGAGCGGCGGGGTAGCGGCGCCAAGGAGCGCGATTGCGTTGTCCCTGAGGATCAGGGTGCGGGCCTGCGCGCTCGCCGTGTTGGGGTCGCTCTGATTGTCGAGCAGGTGGAGCGCGACCATGCGCTTGCTCCCGCCGAGGCTCAAGCCACCTTCGCTGTTCACATCATCCACGGCTAGCTGGTACCCCTGCTTGATCAGGGGACCGAATACCCCGAGGGGACCCGTCATCGGCAGACTGGCGCCGACCACAATCGGGCCGGCATCGCGCGGACTGGCCCCGCGCGCCACCTCCATGCCGGGAACCAGGGTCAACGCGAGCGCTCCGCACATCACAGCGGTCCGCGCCAGGCGCGGTCGCGGGATCAGCCGGCTGGTTTGCAGTGTCTTCAGTACTGGGTTCATGGCTGGTTTCTCCTTGCCTGTTCTGTTGCGTCCACGTCATCTGCGGGACCAAAATAGGCCGCGCGTAGCGTGGGTTGGTGCTGCAGGTCGGCGGGCGACCCACTGAATGAGACCTGTCCCCGCTCGAGCACGTAGACGCGATCCGCCAGAGCCAGGGAACGATAGACGTTCTGTTCGATCACGATCGCGCTCACGCCCCACGCGCGGAGCTGGCCGATCGCCTCGTAGATGCGATCGATGGCCTGGGGCGCCAGCCCGAGCGAGAGCTCATCGAAGATAATGAGGCGCGGGTCCGCCATCAGGGCTCGCCCAATCGCCATTATCTGCTGCTGGCCGCCCGACAGACGCCCGGCTCGCGTCGTCTGCCGTTCCGCCAGCACCGGGAAAAGTTGGTAGATCCGCGCCAGACGTGTCTTGAGGGGGGTAGCCGATCGCGAGGCATAGGCGGCGCCCAGCTCGAGGTTCTCCCGCACGGTCAGCTGGGTGAACAGGCGCCGGCCCTCATGGCACAGCGCGATGCCTTGGCGTGCACGCTGGTGGGGCGGCAGCCTGGTAATGTCGCTGCCGTCAAGCCTCACCTGCCCGCCCCTCAGCGGGACCAGCCCAGCCATGGCCCACGCCAGCGTGCTCTTGCCCGCGCCGTTGGCCCCGAGCAGGGCGACGACCTCTCCATCGTACACCTCGAAATCCACCGCCTGGACTGCACGGAGCTTGCCGTAGTCGACGCTCACATCGTCGAGCCGGAGCACGGCTCGACGGGCGCCGTCCGGTGCGGGAGCGCCCTGAAACGGGGCACCGGTGGAAGGCGCCGGCGTACTCTTCTCGGTTCCCAGGTACACGGCAACGACCCTGGGGTCCCTGGCGATCTCCGTGGGCGTGCCCTCGGCGAGCGTGCGGCCCTGGTCCAGGACATCACGCGCGTGGCCAGCGCCTGGATCAGCGCCTGGACGTGCTCGACGAGCAGGATCGTCACCCCCTGCTCATGTGCGGAGGCGATGAGCTGTGTGACCTCCTGGACCTCGTGGCCCACCAGGCCGGCCGCCACTTCGTCCAGCAGCAGCAGCCGTGGCCGCAAGCAGAGTGCACGCGCCACCTCGAGCCGTTTGAGATCGAGCAGTCCCAGACTGCCGGCGAGCCGCTCGCTCTTGTCGAGCAGATCGCACCGCTCGAGCACCTGGCGAATCAAGTCGTCACGCTGTGCCCTATGCCCGGCAATGGAGTGGGCTGCCACCAGCAGGTTCTGGCGCACGGTCATGCCGCCGAACGGCCGCGGGATCTGATGGGCGCGCCCGATGCCGAGCCGCGCGATCGCATGGCTCCGCATCCGGTCCAGGCGCCGCCCGTTGCAGACGATCTGGCCTGAGCTTGGCCGCTGCGCCCCGGCGATCAGGCTCAGCAGGGTGCTCTTGCCGGAGCCATTCGGGCCGATAATCCCGAGCAACGTACCCTGCTGGACGTCGAAGCTGACGTTCTCTAGGGCGCGCACCCCGCCGAAGCGCTTTGACACGCCCTTGAGCGAGAGGAGTGTGCGCTCCTCAGACGGGCTCGCCGTATGGAGCACTGGCACCGGGACGGGGGAAGCGGTCATCACTGCTCCTTTCAACTGAGCGTACCATAACACGTGAGTACCTGGGCACATCCCGTGGGTGGGCAGATCCACGGGGGCATGGGCGCCCCGGCCGGCCAGCCACTCACTGCGTCAGGCCGGGTGTGACAAAGGTATTCTGCGCGCTAAGGATCCTCCAGGTCCCCTGGCGCTGTGTGAGGATGTGCTTGAGATGGGACCGGATGACGCCGTGCGCATCGGCGTGGCCGCCGGGCGGAGACTGATGGACATCGCGCAGATCCAGGTCCAGATCGACGAGCAAGACATCCGGCCCGAGTCTGCGCCTGCCGCGGACGGTGGCCCCGATACGGCTGCCCTTGAAGATGCTGCCCCAAAGATCCACGTGCATCTGCGCGATCGCGGCGCGGCCGGTCCACACCTGACCGGAGGGGTCCACGAGTTCAGCGTCGGACCAATAGCTCTCCCCATAGGCCGCCCCATCGGCCTGATTCCACGATTCGACGAACCGCGCGAGCATGGCCGCGACCGCGACCCACTCATTATCATCCTCGTGCTTTGCCATCTGCTCCTCCTGCACACGCTAACTCTTGCTTCCAACAGATTGCCCACCTGGTCCGGGTCTGCCGGCCCGAGCGGGCGGTCAGAGCGCGCCGCGGCTATGCATGACGTGGTAGAACAGGGAAGCAAGTACGGCCTGCCCCCGGGCGTTGGGCACGTCGTACCCCTCGCCCGCGAGCATCGCGGGATTACTCCAGATGGCCTTCGAGATGGCATACACGTCGACCACCACCGCTCCATGGCGCCGGGCTTCCGCGGCAATGATCGCGTTGTAGGCGAGCCCATTCTTGGCCTGGTGCGGGCTGTCGGGGTCATGGAAGAGCCGGAGGTCGGGTATGTTGCCGATAAAGACACGGGCATGCGTGCGCTGTAACGCCGTCAAGAGGGTGTCAAGGTCTGTCCGGTAGGTCGCGGGCGGCGTGTCGCCCCCGTAGGCAAGGTCCACGGTACCCAGCCATACGGTGACGAGGGTGGGATGGGCCGCGAGGACGGCAGGGAGTTCGGTAACCAGGGCGCTGGAGAGCGTAGTTGCAGCACTGGCAAGGTTGAGGTAGTGCGCGCCGCGCGGCAGGTGACGTGCCAGGAGGGCTGGGTAACAATCATCGATCGGACCGGGTCCGCCATCGCCGTTCGTGTCGCCACCGCCCAGGGCCACGTAGACGACGCGGGTCGGGGACGGGTGCCCAGACGCCTGCGCTGCCCCAAGACCGCAAAGGGTCAGGAGCATGAGCCCAGCGAGTGCCAGACGCCAGAGCAAGCCAAGGCGTCTTGCGCCTGCGGTGGCCGCAACCAGACCTGCGTGCAGCCGTGAACCAGAAGTGTGCGATGCCATTGTTCTCCTCCTCATGTGTTCGTGCTAGCTACGGTAAACCCGTGGCCACATCCCTGTCTCTCTCACATGACCCCACTGATGATCCCGATGTCCCGTACAGGCCATGTGCCTATTCTAGGCCGATGCGACGCCGCTGCCCATCCACACTTTCAACAGTTGTCCCAAACAGTTCCCCGCACAAGTGCGATCCGCCCTTTGCACAGCCGTTCCGTGGGGTGATATGCTGGTGCTACCCCCTGACGCGGCTTCCGGATACATGTTAAGCCGGTACGCACACCTAGCCCTGTGAGGACGATGAGTACTGCACCGCCAGAACCGCTGCGGTCACCGCACGCGGAGCACGCGACCTTTGGGAAACTGCTCCGTCAGTTTCGGCTGGCCGCCGGGCTCTCCCAGGAGGCGCTGGCTGAGCGGGCCGGGATGAGCGTGCAGGGCCTGAGCCTGCTGGAGAATGGCAAGCGGCAGGCGCCCTATCGCAGCACCGTCGCCCTACTGGCGCAAGCCATGGGCCTGTCGCCCGACGAGACCGCCAGGCTGGAGACGGTAGTGGTGCGCTCCCGGATCCCTGCCGGCACCGCCACCGTACCGTTTCCCATCATGTCGTCCGCCCCAGCGCCGAAGACCAACCTGCCTGTCCAACTGACGAGCTTCGTCGGGCGGGAGCGCGAGATGGTGGAAGTCACGGACCTGCTCGAGAGCACGCGCCTGCTGACCCTGGCCGGGACCGGCGGGGTGGGCAAGACTCGCCTGGCGCTGGCGGTGGCAGAGGGGCTGCTCGATGCCTACCCCGCCGGGGTCTGGCTGGCGGAGCTGGCGCCCCTGGTCGACCCTGCCCTGGTGCCTGGCGCGGTGCTGGCGGCGCTGCGGGTTCCCGAGCAGCCGGGTCGCCCGCCGCTGGTCACGCTGCTCGAGGCGCTGCGCAGCCGGCACCTGCTGCTGGTGCTGGACAACTGCGAGCACCTGCTTGATGGCTGCGCCCGGCTCGTCGAGGCGCTGCTGCAGGCATGCCCGCGCCTGCGGATCCTGGCCACCAGCCGGGAGCCGCTGGGGCTTCTCGGCGAGACGCGCTGGCGGGTCCCCTCGCTTTCCCTGCCCGCGACGGACGAGCATGCTTTGCTGGCGTCGGTCGCTCAGTGCGAGGCGGTGCAGCTGTTCCTGGAGCGCGGACGGGCCGTGCAGCCCCAGTTCGCGCTCAGCCCTGCCAACGCTTCGGTGGTGGCCGGGGTATGCAGGCGGTTGGACGGCATTCCGCTGGCGCTGGAGCTGGCGGCGGCTCGCCTGAGCGCCCTGGGGGTCGCGGACCTCTATGCCCGCCTTGACCAGCGGTTCCGGATGCTGACCGGAGGCAGCCCTACCGCTCTGCCCCGCCAACAGACGCTGCGGGCGACGGTGGAGTGGAGCTATGCCCTGCTCACGGCCCAGGAGCAGACGCTCTTTGCCCGTCTGTGCGTCTTCGCTGGCGTGTGGAGCCTGGAAGGGGCGGAGGTGGTCGGAGCGGGCGGGGCCATTGCTGCGGCGGACGTGCTGGAGCTGCTGGTGCGTCTGGTGGACCGGTCGCTGGTGCTGGCAGAGGAGACCGACGAAGGCAACACGCGCTATCGGCTGCTGGAGACGCTGCGGCAATATGGACGGGAGCGGCTGACGGCGGCTGGTGAGACGGCGCTGGTGCAGCGTCGGCACGCTGCCTACTACCTGGCGCTGGTGGAGCGCGCTGAACCGGAACTCACCGGCCCTGAGCAGTTGCGCTGGCTCGACCTCCTGGAGCGCGAGCACGACAACCTGCGCGTCGCCCTGGCCTGGTGCCTCGACGGGAGCGAGCAGCCCCTGGAAGAGGATGACGCGTTGGTGGGGGAGACCGGCATGCGCCTGGCCGCGTTCCTGCACTGGTTCTGGCTCTATCGCGATCACAACGCCGAGGGGCTGGCGTGGCTGGAGCGGGCGCTGGCGCGTGGTGCTGCCGCTCCGGCGGCCATGCGGGCACAGGCCCTCTACTGCGCTGGCGTCCAGGCAGGCCGGGTAAACGACCGTGCCCGTTCTCAGGCGTTGCTCACCCAGGCCGTCGCGCTGTGCCGCGAAGTCGGGGATGGGCGGCAGCTGTCCGTGGCACTCGGCGTGTTAGGGTGGGCCACGTGGATTGGCGGGCAGGAGGAGCAGGCCGCCGCAGTGCTGGAGGAGAGCCTCGCCATGGCCCGCGTAGTGGGCGAGCCATGGCCTATCGCCCACGCGCTGATGCATTGCCTCTTCAGGGTCGCGAACAGCGCGGCCATCGGGCGCGCTGCGGAGCGCGCCCGCGCCAGGGCGGCAGGTGAGGAGAGCCTCCAGCTCTTCCAGGTCACAGGGGATAGGATGTGCATCGCCGTTGTGCAGTTGCGCCTCGGGCAGATCGCCCTGTATGAAGGCGACTATGAGCGGGCCAGGACCGCGTTCGTCGCGTGTCTGCCCGGTCTGCGTGTGCAGGGTGGGCGATCGTTCTTCGCCGACGGAGTGGTCAGACTGGCGGATGTGGCCCGCGAGCAGGGAGACTATGGGGAAGCCACTACGCTCTACGCGGAGGGTCTGGCAGTCTATCGCGAACTCGGGGACCAGTGGTTGCCCGCCATTGCCTGGGTGCTCTCGCGTCTGGCCGCCATCGCCCTCGAGCAGGGTGAGTGGACGGCGGCGCACGACCACCTGGTCGAGAGCCTGGACATCGCGCTGGCCACCGGCCACGTCGGCGCTCCTGAGCGAGCGCCTGAGCTCGCGAGCGCGCTGGAAGTGGGGGCCGCGCTGGCGGCGGTCTTGAGTGCGCCGGACCGGGCCGTGCGGTTGGCGGGCGCCGCGGCAGCCCTGCGTGCGCACCTCAACTGGCCTGCTGCGGCAGCAGCGCAGGCCACTCTGGAGCGAAGACTGACACCCGCCCGGCAGGCCCTGAGCACATCCGAACAGGCGACAGCCTGGGCCGAAGGGCAGGTGATGACGCCGGAGCAGGCCATCGCCTACGCCCTGGCTGGGCTGCCTGCCGCGCACGGTACAGCCCCTCGCCTTGCGGGCGCCGACGAGGACGATGCAGGCAGGGAGCAGGCGCTCCGCACCCCACAGAGCGCACCGCCTGGTACGGTAGATCCAGAGAATGCCCCGCCTCCACCTAGGGTCGTGACCGCCGCAGCGTCCGGCCCACACCTGTCGCGGACCCAACGACAGGCGTGGGCGGTGGCGCACCTCCGCGCGGCCGGCCCGCTCAGCCCACGGGCATATGCCAGGGCGTTGGCCGTCTCGGTCGATACTGCGCTCCGTGACCTACAGGAGTTGGTGGACCGGGGCGTCGTCCAGGCGGCGGGCACCACCAGGGATCGCCGCTACGTGCTTGCGGGCGAGGATGTCAGGGCAGCCCTTCACCGCATAGCTCACTGATTCGCCGCAGGGCGGTAGATCTGGCATGCCTGCGGCGAATCACCCGGGGCTGGGCGCCCGTACCGGACGCGCTGTCCATACAATGGCGATCACAATGTGGTCACGCGGATGTTGCCCACCTCACCGCGTCGACCATTGTCGGCACATCCGCACCCAAGCGGTCCGACCGACGGGTGCCCAATGCACGATATGCGCCCATCTCAAGCGCCCATGTGTCATCTTGGTCGCTTTTTGGTTCTTGGGCACTCTCGATGAGGCCTGTTTCGCTGTCGTCACCAGAGATGGGCGAGACCACAATTGGCGTCGTTCCGACGAGCAGGTCGGCGACGTTCGCTCTCCCCCTTGCGGGCCTGGCATTACAGCCGTGCAAGCCGCGCGACCGGCATCATCGAGAGTGCCTATGACCCGCTTTTTGGCCCTATTCTTTGCTCGATCAGTGGCCCCATATGGCTGCCGTTTCACTAGACAGAATGGCTCTTCTGGGAAGTGAATCCTGCGTCTGCTTGTCCGCCCACGCGTGCGGAAGCCGGCTCGACGCCCTGGTATCGCGCCCTGTTCACTTCACGAAAGGTGATGGCTGCCACATCAACCCGATGCCGAGGGTGACCAAGGGCGTCATCGAAGTCGCGCGGGAGAGCGTGGTGATCGGGCCACTCTAAGGCGACGAACGGGCCGTAGATCTTCCAAGATTAGGGGCCAGAAAGCGGTTCTTGGGCACTCTCGATGAGGCCTGTTTCGCTGTCGTCACCAGAGATGGGCGAGACCACAATTGGCGTCGTTCCGACGAGCAGGTCGGCGACGTTCGCTCTCCCCCTTGCGGGCCTGGCATTACAGCCGTGCAAGCCGCGCGACCGGCATCATCGAGAGTGCCTATGACCCAGAAAGCGAGCAAAGTGACACCATCGCCGGGCTTCTGCACGCGCTCAACACGCTGCGCGCGGCGCGGATCGGCGTCCTGCTGGCGTTCCAGTCCCCCACGCAGATGAGCGACGCGTACGGCGTGGACGCGCCGGCCGCGTTCGAGGACGGCTGCAACAATCTGCTGTTCTTCGCGGGCGCGGGGCCGACGACAGCGCAATGGATGAGCGACACGCTTGGCACCCGTACCGTCGTCAGCGCCAGCGCGGGCGCGTCGCGTGAGCGGGAACGTGTCTTTACGCAAGGTGGCAGCACGGGCAAGAGCGAGACCGGCGCGCCGCTGATCGGTGCCGACGAGCTGCGCGCCTTGCCGAAAGGAACGCTCATCGTCAGCGCGGCCAACGAACGGCCCTTCATGGTCCGGGTCATCCGGTGGGACAAGACGCGCCTACGTCGCCGCGCGGGGTGTATGACTTCTCCCACACGTAGTAATAAGTGCACGACAGCGGCTCTCGTTGCGCCCGTCGCCGCGGCGATCCCCGCGCCTACCCCACCGGTGGAGGATACTCCGTCGGTAGAGGAGATGCCTGCACACGGTAACGACGAAGGCGCGGTCGCGGTCATGGTTGCCCCACCGGAAAAGGCCGCGACGCCACGGACAAAGACTGCGACGAAAAGCCGCAAGCCACCCGCCACGGTCCCCGATGAGGACCCCTTCGCCGCGGCGAGCAAGGATATATAGATATACTATCTTTCTCCCGAAAATCCCTGCGGTCGCCCGGCGTCAGGCTGCGGCAACCGGCGTCAGATCCACCTTGAAGCCGAGTTGCTCCAAGCGCCGGACATGATGACGTTCGATGTGCGTCGTGTCGAGCCGATCGAAGTAGTCGGCGCCGAGGTCTTGGAAAGGGCGCTTCTCACGCAAGACGTGATAGAGCGCGACGAGCATACTGTGTGCGACGGCCATGAGCGCCTTGTTCTTGCCACGTCGGCGGGCTAGACGATAGTAGTGCGCGCGGAAGTAGCTGTCTTTGGTGCGGATCGCGGCCCACGCTACTTCGCCCAATACCGCCCGCAGCCACGCGTTGCCCGGCGTCGTCTTCCCGCTTAAACGCCGGCCCCCGCTCTGCTTGTTTCCGGGGCAGACGCCTGCCCATGAAGCGAAGTGCCGATGCGTCGGAAACCGCGTCATGTCCGTGCCGATCTCGGCCAGGATCGTCGCCGCTGCGGTCGCCTTGATGCCCGGCAGCGTCTGCGCCAACGCGAGCTCCTCCTCATAGGGGCCGAGGCGTTGCGCGATCTCCTCCTGCAAGGCGGCGATCGTCTGCTCCAGGAAGTCAATGTGCGCCAGGATGTGCGCGAGCAGCGTCGCGTGGTGCGGCTGCATGCGGCCGGTCAACGCTTGGCGCAGCTCCGGCAGCTTGGCGCGTAGCCGTCCCCGCGCCAACTCCGCCAACACCTCCGGGTCCCGCTCCCCGGCGACCAACGCCTGGAGCATGTCACGCCCGCTCGCACCAAGCACGTCGCTGGCGACGACACCCAGCTTGATGTTGGCCCCTTCCAGCGTCTTCTGCAGCCGGTTGATCTCGGCCGTCCGCTCACGCAGCAACGTCGCCCGATAGCGCGTGAGCTCGCGCAACTCACGGATCGGCTGCGGCGGGATGA
>JAABUU010003243.1_pt1 | contig 20990 bp, 15 predicted proteins | sample 5559301 | NCBI WGS metagenome assembly JAABUU01 (sample SAMN10711884, study PRJNA513360) | rock metagenome | isolation source: Antarctica rocks | place: Antarctica: Victoria Land, Richard Nunatak white | reverse complement strand
AATTTACTGCAACTACATGCAGAATGATTGAACAAAATGATTATCAATGATAGAATTCAGCGAGAATTTCAATATCTTCTCGATCATCTCAATGACTTCATTCTACTTCAATAAGAATTTTCACTCATGAATGAGTTTTAATTCAGATACAACTGATTATGAAACTATTCGTGAGCGTCTTGAAGCTAGAAAAGCAAACAATATTATTATTTGAATGAAAGAGCTTCTTATCTTCAATCATCAGCAATTGAAAAAGATGAAGCAGATCATTGAAGCTCAGATCAATAAATATAGATGAGACGTCATTTATGAAGTAAATGACTGAATTTGATTATTCTTTAGAAATATAAAGACAACTAGATCATGTAAGAATTTGAAAGATAAACAGCTAAAATCTTATCAAATCACTGTCAAAGTTAAAATCTTCTATCATTTTCGTTTATTGATAAGCATGAAGCAGCTGCATTTGATGTTCAGTTTAAAGCTATTACGTTCTTGTCTTGATGATTTCTTATCAGAACAGCATTCAGAATCATCTAAATCTTTCACTATTGAAAACGATGAGTATTGAGAAATAGATGACATTTTGAACTTTAGACACTATTGAGATTGAATACAATACAAAGTCAAATGAATGAGACTAGATTGAAACAACAAATGATACTATGTCAATAAAGAAGAATTCAAGAACTTGAAAGAAGTTTTAATTGAATTTCATAAGCTTTATTCAGACAAGTCATACTAAATTGAAAAACAATGAAAAAATTTTGCGTTTCATTTATTCTATTTATGTGAACATGAATTTTCAAAGAGAGAAGTAATGTTACAAGCGTATCAAGATTGAACAAGGCTGAAGCTTTAATTAATTCGTAATGCATGTTAGTGAGTACTTTGCATAATGATTAGAACTAGTCAACAATCTAGTCGAGATCTGATTTAAATATGACTCAGATTTGACTTAAATATGACTCAGCATCTTTTTTCTTTTCTAGCATCTTCTAATCAGCTTCTATTGTCTTCTAGATAAACACACTTCTTTATGTTATGAATGATCAACAGATTTCTATGACAAACACATTTCTTTGTGTCATAAACATCTTTTAAATCAACATCTTTCTTGTGTTTCAACACGTCTTCTTTGAGACTAGTGTCAATCTGAGTAACTACTATATAAAGCATGTTCTTCTTGTCTTTTGTATCTTCTTTCTTCTATATTTTTAAAGTTTTAGTTATAACTATCTTTATTGATTAAAAATTCTAGTCACGCACGCACTCTGATTAGTTTCTAAACATGATCTCAACATTCAATAAACTCGACAGCGAGAAAATGTTAAATCATTGATGAGCTCAATTTTATGATTGTAGAAGCAATGAGAAAATAGTTTATTCAATTGAGCTTGATCAAAAACATTTAGAAACTCATGATATTTCAATGACAGCTTCGCTTTAATATCTTTCAAATTCTGAGTCATTTCATTGATTAAAAAGACGTTTAAAACGTTCAAATTATACTGAGTATTGTACGCGATTTTTCTATTGATGTTCATCATGAATAAAGCAAAGACTTTGATCTTGTTCTTTTTTAAATGATTTAACAGTGTTTTGAACAAAGCAACGTTTATACTTTGAATTAAGAATGACTCTTTCTGAACAGTGATTAAAATGAGTCGTTTGAGCATCATAAAAATCTTAGTCTGAGTGATTGAAAAAAGCGAAGTTGATTGCAATCAACTTAAATGCTTTGAATTGAGCGAAATCGAAAAAATCGAAATAGAAGTATTCAATTGATTCAAAAAAACAATGATGTTGTTTTGCATATTCAGTAATATTTCGTTTTTGTTCATTCAGAGCTTACTCAATATGACTTCATGATGATTGATATCAGCTATCAACATTGATACAGTCAATTTCTTATGACTTTCAATGATGAGATTGAATAGAATTTTATGAGTGATTGTCTTTTTAAATATCTTCTCATCATAATCTTTTATTAACTTCTCTTTTGTCAATGATATAAATTGAATTTTCAGTTTCTTGCATACTGATCAGCAATGAAACTTATCTGTACATGATGCTGACTATGAATTTACTGTCTAGCTACAGTAAAGTCTAGAGATTATCAAAAGTTTGAATGACATCGAAACGCTGCGTGATGATGAAGCGCTGTGCGTTAATCGCGTGCAGAGTTTTCGCAATCGCGCAGACTTCAATAATCTCAATGCACATGCTACAAGCAATTTACATGCAGATGAGAAAGTCAAATAGAACGCAGAACTACGAGAAAAATCGCTTATGAAAATCATTCAATTCAGTATCTTGTCATCGTGACAACAAGAACTGAGACAGAACACTCTTGTGTTTGATCTGTTGAGAATGATTAGCAGAAAGAACTTGAATCACGAACATTCTTTAAATTTATGTGCTAACTACGTATAAATCTTGTTAAGACTGCGTGTCAATTACTACGACATGAGCAACTCACAAGACTCGTTAAGTTCAACACAAGCAAACTCAAGAATCTCGTTAATATCATTTAACAGACGTTCAGACACAGACATTTTATACATGAGTGATACGCTGACGAGAAGACTTCGTTAAGAGAAGAGAAACACAAGCAAGTTAGTAAAGAATGATTGAACTACGCTGCCTGATTAGAAGTGTAACATATGAACATCTCTGCAAGACATGATCGATCTGCATGAGAGAGATCTCTACAGATAACGCGAAACAGATGAGTTGCACGTCTTACAAGCGAAGCGAGCATCTGTGAAACATGATATACAATGACGATGACTGTCAATCTTGAGAATCTCACTTCTTCACTGAGCTCTGACTCTTGAATGTCTTGATGATAGAATCAATCTCTAGTCAAAGACATTGTCTGTATAGCTCAAGAGAACAGTAGTGTGTGTTGATGTGATTAGAGAAGAAATCGACTGCGATACACATGTGTATCACAGATGAAACGTCTGCAACTTATGCTTAAGAAGTAAACTGTCGAAATCTGAACAGTGAGAGATTTTGTTCATCTTGAACTGTGAATCTGTCGTGAGAAAACTCTCTGTGTAATCTCTTGAATCTAAGAGAGAAATCAGCATAAAGATCATGCTTTATGTATGTTGCATGCAATGTATACAACATATTTTCGATAGACACTGCTTGAACTGATTGCATCTGCGATCAAGAATGCTACGAGACGTCAACTTCTTGAACTATCAAATAATCATCACTATCACGAAGAGTCTCAGAGCAGCTGCAAGAATGATGATGAAAACGAAGCTTCTAAAGCAATTTAAAGTGACTAAGTCACTCATTTTCTAACATGCAATCAACGTGAACTAATTTGATACAAAGTCTAATAACGATAGTTTTGACTGCGTGAAGCAGTCGTATAGACAGCGAGTGATTTTCTATCTCAGAGAGTTTTGTTCACTCGATATAAATAGCATAGAGTTTCTCATGAGTCGACTTAATCAATGTCACAAGAATGTATGAATTTATTATTATGTTTCTTGCATACTTTATCAACTAGATTAAAATGTATGATCATGTAAGCGACTGAATCATTGTTTATTAAAAGATGAAGACTGAAAGATCGTTTCTGAAAGATGAGACGAGCATCAATTAGAAACAACTTTTCAAAGTAATTTTCTTTCAATAGAATTTCATCTAGTTTGCACAAAGATATAATTTCTATCTCTTCAATGACTTTTGAAGAGATGACTAGTTTTTTAAATTGAAATTCAAATCAAAATCAAATCAATCATATTCTTTGTTCACTGCATTAATTTTAGTAAATTGATCAAAGCACTTCTTAAAACTATGATCTGATTTATGACATATAAAACAGCTTTTGACTAGAATGTCTGCTTCTTTGACGTTAGTTAAAATCGCGTCATGCAACTTTCAATGATCAAACTTTGAATGATCAACTAATTAAGTGATAACAATCACTTTATGAAAGATAGTCTTTGAAACATCATCAACGCGTTTGAGCTTGTTCTTGATCTCTTGAATGACTCGCTGATCATTATTCAAATGAATCAGATAGAAACGAATTTCTTTTAAAGAATCAAATTGAACTAGTTGATTTACTCAAATGAATTGAAAATGAAAATGTATTTTATTTTTCAGATTAATGATCAGTTGCTTTTCATGATAGTCTAGATAGAAAAATAGTCGTTGAAACTGAGTATAAAACTCGCTGAATTTCTTTGATTCTTGAATCAAGTTGTAGTATTTTCTACGAAAGTTGACTTTCTTATTTGAATTATTGAACAACTGAGCTAACTCTTTCAAAAGATCTTCGATGATTTTATAGAAATTGACACAATCACGTTTACATCTAGCTTGAGTGATCTTTGCTGCGTCATTGAATAATCTAGAATGTACATAGTTCAATTTGACTCATTCATTAGAAAAGAGATCAACGTTGATCTTTAGTTTATTCTGAATTTTTCTGTATTAATTCTTTCAAGTAAAGTTCTTTTCATCAATAAACAGCGAAGAATCAGGTATTTTTTAAGATTTAAAACGCTCAGAGTAAATGAAATCAGAAAAAGTGTTTTCTTTAACTTGAAGTTTAATCTTCAATTCTTTGATTTCATCTTCTTGTTGTTTATTTAACTCATAGAGTCAATTTGTTTCTTCATCAAGAGCTAGACTTTGAGTCTTTCAGATTTCATAGAACACGAGAAATATTATCATTTCAGTGAATGATTTGTCATCTTCATGAATGAATGACGCAGCACTTAATGATTTCATTCATGATTTCGATGAATCAGCATCAAAGATTTGAGAGAAATGATTTCAAAATTCTTCAGAATGCTCTTCAGTAAATAAATGACTAAACATGATGAGATTTGTTTGAAAAAGAGTTGAACAAATGACGATGCTTGATGATTGAAAAAGAAAGACGTATGAGATGATGTTTAATTTTCAACAAAGAAGATGAAATTTATTTGTTGATTGATTTAATTGATTCTCTAGCAAACAACAAAGATTCTTTATTGTTGAATTTATCGATTGATTTGATTCTTAAGCAATTCATGAAGATTCTTTATCGTGATTCTTGTAATCAAGTGAACTTTGCATACTTAATGAGCAATAAGTAGTCTAGCAATTCAAACAGTCTTGTCGTTGATTCTATTCAATCTTCTAATGTTGTTCTATCTTTTAATTATATCAATCATTAGATAAATAAATTTCTTTAGACTCATTCTGTCTAGATGAGTATGTTGAATGAGTAATGAGATCAATATCATGTAATTAACAAATTTCTAATATAATATCAGAATCATGTCTAAATGATACAATCAATGAAGATCAGAGTTGATAATGCTTGATCTTTAAAGATACTTATAACTGAATATTAAAAATACAGAAGAAGATTGATACAAAAGCTTTTATTTATGTAATGTTCAAAGACTGCGCTTGTTAAAGATCAATCTAGAGCAAGTCATAGAAATGTCATTTAACTAATAAATAAATGCTAAGAAAGAAAAGTATTTACAGAAAAGAACTTGATTCTTATATGTGTGTTTCTCAGTTCTGTGCTAAACTTGATTGAGTTAATGTCTTACACATATGATGCAGAGACTCAATGACATCACTTCTAGATCAAATTCTCGCTAGATTTAATTAAAATGAAATCAGACAAAGACTAGTTGAAGAATAGACGAAGACTAAAATCGTAACATTATTCTCTCTTCTTGACTATTCATGTTCACATGAATGTTGTTTCTTAGTGCGCTTTTCTTGAATATTTAATATGAAAGTCATCAATCATCTTTTGAGTGTTCATAAATTCGTCATCATCAGCGTTATATCAATTGAGATCATTGTCATAACTTTTTCATTTGACGCAATATTGAAGTCATCTTCTATAGCATTGAAAGTTCAATATATTATTAATTTTTCATTCGTCTTCATCGTTTATCACTATTAATTTCGAAGATTCATTCTTTTGATCAAACAGAGAGTCATTGACAACAGAACGAAGAAGTTCTGAATGAAATACATCATGTATATGCATAGTCTCTGATAGTTTCAACTTATAAAATAAGTTAATAGACTCAGTAATCTGAAATGAGTTGAGCATCTTGTCATTCAATTTTTTGAAAAATCTCGCTGTAATGATGTTTCGTTCATTTAGAAACATCTTTGATTCAATCTTGTAATTAATTTTCTTTCTATGTTTATTAGCTTAATTCATCATTTGTTTTCATGTTTTGATCAAAGCTTTACAAGCGAAAATCAATGTCTTGTTCATTTGTTTAGATATATTCTTGACTCGATTGATCTGCAAGCGTTCGTGAGTGCTTTCATACTCAATGATGTCAGAGTTGAAGCTCATACAAGAATGAAAGTTCTTGTTTATGAAGAAGAAGTTCAAGAAAATGATTGATGACAAGACGTTATTGTCAACAAACTTGATCATGAGTAGTCATTTAGATCAGTTATTCTGCATATATGAACAGAAGAATCAAAGATATCGCTTAACATTCTGATTGACTCATTCACTTTGATCGTTGATCTGAAAATGATAAATGATGAACAATCAAAGAGAAATGCTCAGTCATTTGCAAAGAAACTTTCAAAGAATGAAGATGAACTGAGAATCTCAATTGAATTCAATGAAGCTTGATAAATCGTGAGTTCAATATACTTATTGAAGCAACATTTCAGCTGTCTTTTCAACTGTGATGTCTTCATCATCGATGATGCAAGAAATATAATGTCTTTCTTTTAACAATCTGCAGATGACAGTCAGAATAGCGTTGTAGTCATATGAATCAGATAAATCAATAATGAAGTTTATGACTATGTTCTGTCATCGCTGTTCAGATATAAATAGAGATTGAAGCAAGTTGTTTGATTTATCTCTTGATGTCTTTGAACGTTGACATACATAGCAGTTTTGAATATATCGATCTATCGTTTTTTGCATAGAAGATCAATAGTAATTTCGCTTTATGATCTTCACTGTTCTAAGAATTTCAGAATGATCAATTGATGACTGATCATGTATTTCACGAATTAGATTCATTTGTAGAAGTTCATTGAACGAGATTTATAACTGACTATCATGAAACAAGATTTCATTCTGAGTTCAACAATTCTTCAATTTGATATCTTCATATTGTGCTTCGTCTCTTGCTATTGCTTCGCGAAGTAGTGTACAATTCTCATTAATTTCATTCACATCAAGAACTTGTTTATAGATTGATTGATCATTATTCTTCTTTAAATCAGCGATCTTTATTTAATTCAATGTCAGAATAGTAGTTCTTTGATATTAAACACGTTCATCATTGAGATCTCTAGATATGAAGTCAGCTCAACAAGTTAATGCATTAATCTTAATGTTTTGTTTATCAGATTAATACATTATCTTAAAGTTGAAGTCAGTTAACTTCTGAATTCAACACATTGATCATTGACTCAGCTTCTTGTCTTTCATCAATGAGATGAGCGCTTGATGATCAATGAACATCTTGATAGAAATGTTGATCAGCTTTAGTTTAAGTCATCAATGTTCAAAAACTTGAATTATGATCAGCAGTTTCTTATCATATATCTTGTAGTTGCATTCAGCAAAAGACATGTTCTTGTTATAGAAGACAATTGAATGTAGAACATTTTCATCATCATATTGAGACAGAACTTCATCGTTGACGTAGTTAAATGAGTTAATTTCAAGAATGAAATCGCAAATCTGATCAAAGTGACGAAGTATAAAAGTCTCAGTCATACTTCTCTTCATATGATTGAAGACAATCTGACAGATTTCATTTTATTCAAATATGATCTTCTTTTGAGTAAGTTGAATCATTGAATGAACAATCTTCAAAAAGTTCTTGATGAAGCGTTGATAAAAGTTGCAGAAGTCAATGAAGAACTGCATCTGAGTGAGATTATTAAGTGTAGATCAATCAACGACTGCTTGTATCTTTTGAGAATTCATCTTCAGTTCTTCAATTGACATCAAAAGTTCTAGAAAGATAATTTTCTAAACATGAAACTTGCACTTGTTGATGTCTATCTGTAGATCAACTTCTCGTAGTCTATTCAAGATTAATCATACATGTTGCTTGTGTTTCTTCAAGATCTTGCTGTAAATGATAATATCATCTAAATAAATCTGACAAAACTGATGTAGATATTCAAACAATACATCGTTCATATAATGTTGATAAAGCGTTGATTCGTTGATTAATTTAAAGAGCATTACATGATATTTGTATGAGTTGAAGAAGATAATGAAGATAGTCAAATCTTCGCTATCTGAGTGCATATGTAGTTTGTTGAACATGATAATGATGTTCAATTAAGTCAGATACTTGCTTTCTTGTATACGAGCGAGAATCTCGTCTATCAAAAGCAAAGAATAGCAATCTCGTTTAATCAAAGCATTGAACTTTCTGTAGTCAACGCAGAAGCGCAGACTTTCGTCTTTCTTTTCAGCGAACAAAATGAGCGAGATGTATGATGCGAAGCTGAAGAAAATGAACTCTTTGTTCAGATGTTCAATTAGATACTTCTTTATCTTCTGAAGCTTGTGATCAAACATCTGATATAATCTACTTCGTGAGAATGTTTCTTCATCAATCAACTCAATTTTGTGATCATAGAAACAATGCAATGATAGCTGATTGATCATTGCTCGATCGAAGATGTTTAGATAGTCGTGATATTCAGAGAAAAGCTTGATCTTGACTTGCTCAAGAGCTTCAGTATGAGAAAGCTCATGCAGATTCACTTCTTCAAACTTGTTTTCAACTGTAGTTATGAGTCAATTGATTTTCAAGATGATAACAGCAAAGATCTTGATATCTGATTGTTTGACTAACATTCTATATGCAACTGCTTCTATCATGAATATGTTGATTGAACTGAAAGCTGATTTCAGATTGAACGTTGATTTAGAATTAACGCTAGACGAAATTGCTTTAAGCGATTTTGACTGTTTAATCAATTTAATGAATTTCTTTTTTGACTGATCAAAAGAGAGTGATTTCTGACTGAGTTGAAAAATAACGAAAGTGAACAATCTTCTCAGTATATGAGTAGAAGTTAAGCTCTTCTGTTTCGTGATTGTTCTATGACTTGAGAGTAAAACAATCGATTTCTGACTAGAAGTGAAATTCGAAAATCAAAGAGAATTGATTTGCATATTTATTACTAGATTGATTTTGTTCATTCATGTTTTTTCAAGAATCATTTAATATTGATTTAATCGAGTGATCAACATAAAGACTGTGTCAATTGTATAATCTTGAACAGTCAGATTCAAATAGATGACATGAATAATGAGTTTCTTAGCATAATGATTATCAAATTCTCGAATTGACTTCGCTTTGATCAAAGTCAGAGACTTGATTTGCAACTGATCACAAATAATCTGCGCGATCACTTCATCAATGAATGAATAGTTCGCAGCTTTGATGTCAATCAATGACTTTAATGAGTAACTAATTTTATTGCTAGAAAGTACACATTCAATAGTCAAAGATTCAGAAGCAAAAGAATCATCTGACATGCTTATTGTTGAAGAAATTAACATCTCTTTCATCACATCTTTGATGAAAGTCTCTAGTTTTTTGTCTTGCTATCTTCAAAAGAAGACATTTTCTCATTCTCTTTATTTTTCAAAATTACAATTTCATGTAGACGAGAAATAAATGCACAAGATGCAGAAGTATTGATCTTGTTTTGAGAATAATTCTTGAATAAGTGATCTGAGATCTTGCAGATATAGCAGATAATAGATGATCTGACTGACTCAGAGATAGAAAAGATAGTAGACTTAACATAATTAATTATCGAAATCATCATGAGCAATGAAGTAGTAGCACATTTATTAGATACAACAGTGACTTTGATGATGACAATGCAAAGCTGACTGCGTAGCTGATAGTTGACTCGCTGTTTATTATTCACTTCTTGAAGAAAGCTTTTGAGATGATGAAGTGAAGCGAAGTCTTCAAGACATACTGACAGAGCATTCTACAAGCGATTATTGATCTTATTCTGAAAATCATTCATCAGAATGCAATCATCGTAGTCTAAATAGTTGAATAACTTCATAAAGTTGAAGTAGAAGACATTGAAAAGCTTATCTGCTTATTTCAGAGTGTTGTACTTGCAACGACACTTTCAATTCTTATTTTGATTCTCGTAGATTTCTTCTAGATGCTTAAGTAGCTTATAAATTGAGATGTAAGAATGCAAAGCATCATGATGATATCAAGCAAAAATATGCTCAGCAGCGTCATCTTCTAGTCTAAATATCACATAGACAATGCAGATAGTCTCATCAATGAAGTGATTGACATTTGTCTGAAGCTTGTTATCTATCTTAATTCTTCAGTTATTTCATGTTGATTCATCTTCATTAATGAATACAAGTGAGTTCAAAAACTTGAAAGACTTGTGATGATCATTATTGAATAAAGTGAACAACTTACATTGAGTATGATTCTCAATAGATTGATGAAGTAGAGATTTCATAGAAACTTGAGATTCAGTAGACTGATGAAATTGAAACTGATTCATTGAATGCTGTCTCTTTTTTAGACTCAAGACTTTCTCTTGTAGTTCAATGATAGTCTTTTCTTGAGTGTCTATTGTTGTTTGATTGATCTTTAACTCATTAAGTTTCTTGATGTGATTGACTTAAACATCAATTCATTGCTGATTGAGTTTCAAAGTCATGTTTTGTTGATCTCTTAACTCAATCAGCATCTTGATGATCTCATTTGAATGATTAATAGCTCATTGACGAAGTTGTTGACTCATGTTGATGTCTCATGAGATAGCGACATTCTGAAATCTCACTGAAGCATCAAAAGAAATAAAAGAAACTTATTTACTAGCAATGCTTTTAAGCAGACGAGCTGTTCGTGACTCGACTTATTTAGAGTTGCATGTCATTGTAAGAAATAAAAGATAAAGATAAATAAATTTGATTATGATAAGATTGAGTGATTGATTTGATAAATTTGAGTAAATTTGAGTAAATTTGAAGATGTATTTTGATGAAAGTAATTCAAAGAATCTCTTACGAATTTTCTAAATGAACGAAGTAGATTATTTCGTATCATTTACACGTTGATAGCAGAGTAGTTAATTAGCATTTATTTACTGTTAAAGATTGATTTAGAGCGAGTCATAGAAATGTCATTTAACTAATAGATAAATGTTAAGAAAGAAAAGTATTTACAGAAAAAAACTCAATTCTTATATATGTATTTCTCAGCTCTGTGCTAGATTTGATTGAGTTGACATCTTACACATATAATGCAGAGACTCAATGACATCACTTTTAAATCAGATTCTCACTAGACTTAATTAGAATGAAATCAGACGAAGACTAGTTGAAGAATAGTGTTAGAAATCTGTCTAGAGCGAGTCAGATAGAGATGTCATTTAACTAGAAGATAAATGCTAAGAAAGAAAGATAGCTACAGAAAAGAAGCTGACTACATATGTGTATTTCTCAGTCGACGCTAGACTCAATAGAGACTAGTCAAAATGACGAGACTAGAATAGATCTGACAAGACTAGAATCGTGACATTACTTTCTCTTCTTGACTATTCATGTTCGCATGAATGTTGTTTCTTAGTGCGCTTTTCTTGAATATTTGATATGAAAGTCGTCAATCATCTCTTGAGCATTCATAAATTCGTCGTCGTCAGCGTTATATCAGTTGAGATCGTTGTCATAGCTCTTTCATTTGACTCGATATTGAAGTCGTCTTCTATAGTGTTGAAAGTTCAGTATATCATCGATTTTTCATTCGTCTTCATCTTTTATCACTATTGATCTCGAAGATTCATTCTTTTGATCAGACAGAGAATTGTTGACGACAGAGCGAAGCAGGTCAGAATGAAATACATCATGAACATGCATAGACTCTGATAATTTCAGTTTATATGAAGAGTCGACGAGATCTAGATTGATGAAAGAATCAAGCATTTTGTCATTCAGCTTCTTGAAAGATCTCGCTGTAACGATGTTTCTTTCATTCAGAAACATCTTTGATTCGATCTTGTAATTGATCTTCTTTCTATGCTTGTTAGTCTGATTCATCATTTGTTTTCATGTTTTGATCAGAGCTTCGCGAGCGAAGATCAGTGTTCTATTCATGTGATCGAATATATTTTCGACTCGAGCGATCTGCAGACGTTCGCGAGTGCTTTCATACTCGATGATGTCAGAGTCGAAGCACATATAAGAATGAAAGTTCTTGTTCATGAAGAAGAGAATCAAGAAGATGACTGAAGACAAGATGTTATTGTCAACAAACTCGATCATGAGTAATCACTTGAATCAGTCGTTCTGCATGTATGAACAGAAGAAACGAAGATATCGCTCGACATTTTGATTGACTCGTTCGCTTTGATCGTTGATCTGAAGATGATAGACGATGAACAATCAAAGAGAAATGCTCAGTCATTTGCAAAGAAACTTTCAAAGAATGAAGGTGAACTGAGAATCTGAATCGAATACAATGAAGCTTGATAGATCGTGAGTTCAATATACTCATTGAAGCAACATTTCAGCTGTCTTTTCGACTGTGATATCTTCATCATCAATGATGCAAGAAATATAATGTCTTTCTTTTAACAATCTGCAGATGACAGTCAGAATAGCGTTGTAGTTGTACGAATCAGATAGATCGATAATGAAATTCATGACTATGTTCTGTCATCGCTGTTCAGATATTGATAGAAATTGAAGCAAGTCATTTGATTTATTTCTAGATGTCTTTGATCATTGACAAACATAGCAGTTTCGAATATATCAATCTACTGTCTTTCGCATGAATGATCAATAGTAGTTTCGTTTGATGATCTTTATCGTTCTAAGAATATCGAGATAATCTATTGAGAGTTGATCGTGCATCTCACGAATCAGATTCATTTGCAGAAGTTCATTGAACGAGACTCATAGCTGACTGTCTTTGTATAAGATTTCATTCTGAACTCGACAATTCTTCAGCTTGATGTCTTTGCATTGTGCTTCGTCTCTTTCTATTGCTTCGCGAAGTAGAGTACAATTCTCGTCGATTTCATTCACGTCAAGAACTTGTTTATAGATTGACTCGCTGACGTTCTTCTCTAGATCAGCAATCTTCATTCAATTCGACGTCAGAATAGTGATTCATTGATAGCGAACGCGTTCATCATCGAAATCTCTGAGCACGAAGTCAGCTCGACGAGTTAATGCATCAATCTTAATGTTCTGTTTGTCAGATCAATACATTATCTTGAAGTTGAAATCAACTAACTTCTGAACTCAGCGCATCTGACGTTTACTCAGCTCTTTATTCTTCATTAATGACGTCAGAGCTTGATGATCGATGAACATCTTGATTGATAGCTCAGTCAATTTCAGCTCAGATCGTCAATGCTTGAATGCTTGAATGATTGCTAGTAGCTTCTTGTCATAAATCTCATAATTGCACTCAGCGAGACTCAGATTCTTGCTGTAGTAGATCATTGAATGCAATGTTTCTTCGTCATCATACTGAGAAAGTATGTCATCATTGACATAGTCGAATGAGTCTGTTTCAAGAATAGTCTTTCTATTCTGATCAAAATGACAAAGAATAAATGATTCAGTCATTCATTTCTTCATATGATCAAAGATCGTTTGACAAGCGTGATTTCATTCAAATATCATTTCTTTTTGAGTGAGTTGAATCAGAAAATGAACAATCTTTGAAAAGTTCTTTATAAAACATCGATAGAAGTTGCAGAAGTCAATGAAGAACTGCATCTGAGTGAGATTTGTAGAAGTAAATCATTCAACTACTGCTTGTACTTTTCTGAGATTCATCTTTAGTTCTTTGATGAATAGCAATAGTTTCAGAAAGAAGATTTTCTGAACATGAAACTCGCACTTGTTTATATTCATCTGAAGATCAGTCTCTCGTAGTCTATGTAGAATTAATCATACGTGTTACTTATGTTTCTTCAGTGTTTTGCTGTAAATGATAATGTCATCTAGATAGATCTGACAAAACTGATGAAGATAGTCAAATAGCACGTCGTTCATATAGTGTTGATAGAAAGTCGAGTCGTTGATTAATTTGAAAGACATCACGTGATATTTGTAGAAATCAAAAGAAGTGATAAAGATAGTCAAATCTTCGCTATCTGAGTGCATTCGCAGTTTATTGAACGTGACAATGATGTTCAATCGAGTCAGATATTTGCTTTCTTGTATACGAGCGAGAGTCTCGTCTATTAAGAGTAGAGAATAGCGATCTCATTTGATCAAAGCATTGAGCTTTCTATAATCGACGCAGAAACGCAGACTATCATCTTTCTTTTCAATGAATAGTATGAGCGAAGTCTATGAAATCGAGCTAGAAGATATAAAGTTCTTATTCAGATGTTCAATCAGGTAATTCTTCATCTTTTGAAGCTTGTAATCAGACATATGATAGAGATGACTTCGAGAAGACGTTTTCTCGTCTGTCAACTCGATTTTATGATCGTAGAGACGATGAGAGAGTAGTTGATCAGTCATAGCTCAATCAAACACGTCGAGATAGTCATGATATTTCGAAGAAAGCTTAGCTTTGACTTTCTTCAAGATCTCTTCATGTGAAAGCTCTTGTAGATTTACGTCTTCTGATTTATTTCTAGCTGTTTTTAGAAGTCGATTGATTTTCGTGATGATGATCGCGAAAGTAGTCACATTCGATCGTTTGACTAGTGATTTATATGCTGCAGTCTCTATCATTGCTATGTTCATTGAATCGAAAGACGAAGCGAAGTTGACTGAATTAGATGATTTCACGATTTTACTGAATGAAGATGACTTCTCGCTGAGTCGAGTGATGACAGAAGAGATAGATCTTTTTAGTATTTGAGTAGAGATTGAACTCTTCTGTTCTATTGCAATTTTCTTGCTTGAAAGAACAGTTGAATGAGCTTTGATAGAAGCTTTAATATGAGCTTCGAAACTAGAAAATTGAAGATGATCATCTCTCATATTAATAGTCATCTTGATTTTGTTCATTCATGTTTTTTCAAGAATCATCTGATGCTGACTCAATTGAGTAATCAGCATAAAGACGAAACGTTTCATATGATCTTGAACAGTTAGATTCAAATAAATTGCATGAGTAATGAGCTTTTTTGCATAATGATCATCGAATTTTCTTATTAACTTGAGCTTGATTAAAGATAACAATTCAATTTGCAAATGATCATAAACATTCTGCGCGATTAATTCATCAATGAATGAATAGTCAGCTGCTTCAGTGTCAATCAATGACTTTAATGAGTAACTAATTTCATTGCTAGATAGTACACATTCAGTAGTCAAAGATTTCGAAGCAAAGAGATCATTTGAGCTGCTCATTGTTGAAGAAATTAACACATCTTTCATCACGTCTTTGATGAAAGTCACTAGTTTTTTGCCTCATTCTTCAATTTCTTTGTAAATAATTTCTTCTCTTCTTTCGACATGATGATCTCATTGAGACGAGAAGTGAATGCGCGAGATGTCAAAGTACTAGTCTTCAGCTGAGAATAATTCTTTGAAAGATAACTTGAAACTTTGCAGTTGAAGCAGATGATTGACATTCTTGATCATTCAGATTCGAGGGTGAAAAAAGTAGCGAGTCAAACATAGCTAGTAGTTGAGACTGAAGCTGATGTTGACGAAGAATTAAAACGTTTTTTTGAAGCTGCTATCGATTTGACTGTTTGTTGCTTGTCACGTAGCTGATAATTGACTTGTTGTTTGTTATTCACATCTTGAAGAAAGATCTTGAGCTTATCAAGCAAGCTAAACTCTATGAGGCAAACTGATAACACGTTTTGAAGACGATTGTTGATTTTATTCTGAATGTCGTTCATCAGAGTGATATCGTTGTAGTTCAGAAAGCTGAATATTCTAGTGAATTCTGAATAGAAAGAGCTGAAGAGCTTGTTGAGCTGCTTCAGAGCAACGTATTCATGATGACACTTTCAAATCAGATTCTGATCTTCGTAAATTTCTTTCAGATGTTTCAATAGCTCTGATAGTGATTGATAAAGTGAGAAAGCATCAACATGACGCTTTGCATAGATTTGCTGATCAGCATCATCTTCTAGTCTGAAAATCACATAGACAATATGAATCTTTTCAGTAGAGTAATGATTCGCGTTGACATTGAGCTTGTCAGCTATTTTGATGTTTCATGTCTCTCAAATAGAATCATTTATTTCGATGAAGATGAGTGAATTCGAAAGCTTGATGAACTTGTGATGATTGTTTTCGTTTTCATTATCAGATAGAGTAGAAGATTCTCGTTGAGAGTGAGCTTTGAAAGTTGAGCTTCGTTCAACTTTCTGATTGACTCGTTGTTCAGCTGACTGAGTATCTTGACGAGACATAGATCGATCGACTTGACGTTGTTTCGCTCTGAAGTTCAATCGCTCGTCTTGTAGCTGACTGATTTTTTTCTCTAGCTCATCGTTCTTATCAAAAGCAACTTCTAGTTGTTTCGCTCTTTTTTTGTGATCTTCTTGTACAAGAAGTCAGTGTTCATTGAGTTGTAGAGTCAAGTCTCGCTGACTTCGAAGCTCATTCAGCATATTGATGATTTCATCAAGTTGATTGTTGACTCAATGAAACAGTTGTTCTTCGATGTTTATGTTTCATGCAATGACAGCTTTCTCAGCTTCGACTGAAGCATCGATGAATAGAAGTGAAACTCTTCTACTGACAGTGCTTCTAAGCAGACGAGTTGTTCGAAACTCAACTGACTCGACGTCACATGTCATGATGAGAGAAGATAGAAGTTGTTGAGATAAGAGTAGATGAAAGATTGATGTTTTGAATTGATGTTTTTTGATGAGTGAAAATTCAAAGAATTTCTTGTGAATTTCAGATAATAATTGAGTGCTTTATTCAAAGAATTTCTTGCGAATAGAATGATGAAAATGAGTGTAGAATCGAAGAATTTCTTGCAATCTAAAATGATGATGCAAATTTGAAGAATTTCTTGCAAATTTTTCTTACTGAATAGATTGTTTCGTATCATCTATTCATCGATAGCAGAGTAGTAGATGATGAGCATTTATCTAATGTTAGAGATCTGTCTAGAGCGAGTCAGATAGAAGTGTCATTTAACTAGAAGATAAATGCTAAGAAAGAAAGATAGCTACAGAAAAGAAGCTGACTACATATGTGTGTTTCTCAGTCGACGCTAGACTCAATAGAGACTAGTCAAGATGACGAAGCGAGAATAAATCTGACAAGACTAGAAGACTGAGTCTGACAAGACTAGAATCATGACAATTCTGATCATTCTTGAGCAAGATGAGCAAGATGAGTATTATGCTCATCATGCTTACTGTGATCACTTCTGATTCAAGCGATCAGAGCAATCACTTTCAAGACTTTAATTATTCAATGATTATTTAATCTTTACTGTTATATAATTTCATGTAAGAGAGTTTTAACACTAGATTCTTTTTTAAGATTTTCGTCTTGAAAATCACTTTTTCTTCATGTCTTTTCATCACACAATCAAAAACTTTATCTTGCGTTGCAGAGATTTTCTTGAGCGTATAAATTCTGAATGTGCTGTCATGCATCTCTGTGAACACTGCAATCACTTGCAAAAGAAATGTCATGTTGACAATGAATTTGATCGTTGCATCAAGTGTATGCATCTCAATTGCAAATACAATCTTACTTTCTTAATGATGAAGTGAAAAAGAATAAAGACAGAACATGATCATGTTCTTGATGAGTTGCTGAATGCTCACAAGCAGATGCAAAAAATCTTTGCAAGAGTTATTCATTTGCAAAATCAATTTATGTTTCTGAAGAATAAAAAACAGATGATGATTGAATAAAAGTTTTGAAACATCATCAAGCTTGAGAAAGATGAGAGAAAGACTAGTGAATTATCATTGAATGATTTTCTTTTTGACGTGTCTTTCAAGCAGATTGAGATTTCATCAAACTTTGACTGACTGAGTTTCTCAACTGAAACTGTCACAGAAGCATTTGACAGTTCTTGAGATTTTTCTCTGATTTTCAAGTGTTCTCAATATGTTCATAATTTTTTCACTTGACTAATCAATAAAACTGACTTTTAATATTCTGTTGATTCAATATATTTTTTACTTTGTACTCAATATTCTGATTCTTTAAATCAATTTCTGAAAATTTTGTTTGAATTGATATATTTAAGTTTATAAACTTCAAAAGACAAATATGAAATATTAAATGTATTTTTTATAAATGTTGATAAATTTAACTTGTAGTTAATTGATTTTTTGATTTCTAGAATTTTATAAAATTTTAGCTTTGTATGATTTAATTTGTTACTTGATCTTTTTGTTTTGATATTTCATCTTAGTAAATATGCTTTGTTTCTCTTCTTAAAAGTAGATTCTTTATCTTTTTTCTTGTTTGCATACAGAGTCATGCACTTGCTGAGAAACTGTATGTTCTTCTGTAATTCTTTCTGTGACAGCTGCAATTGTTCTATTTATAGCGTAGCTTTTTGAACTAATTGTGCAAATTCACATGATTTCTTGAGAGTTTCTGACTCAAACTCATAATTTGCAAAGAATGATAACATGCTGATTACTTTTGTTGTTGCGCTATTAAAAGTCAACTGTACTACTGACAATAGCTGTATTCAATTGTTCTGTCTATAGTTAATATAACATCTGAGATACTGTTTCAATGTCTGATTCATTCTTTTCATTTATTCATCTGTTTTCAAATGATAAACTGTTGACAGCTTATGACAAATTTCTAACTGATTCATCAAGAATTTTCAGAATTTCGATGTGAAGAGCTTGTCTCTATTCAAAATTATATCATCTGATAGTTCATTATTTGTCACAATCATTCTCAAGAATGTGTAAGTTAAATCTTTCGCAAATGTTACTTTCTTGTATGACAAGAAGTATTCATACTTGATTAATTTGTTCATTATAATCAATATAAAGTCATACGTTGTTTCAATGACTTTTTTCTTTGACTTAAATAACTTGACTATGAAGTTCAAAGCTATGCTTTTTCATGCATGATTTGATGTGCTGAGACTTTTCAAAAGTTCATAAAGTTTATGTCAATTGTGTTTTGTACAAATACACACATTGCACTTTTTAATAATATCTTCTACTTGTTTTTTCATCTTTGAAAAATAGTAGATTCTAAATATTCTTTCAATGATTTTATTTGAACTCTGATGTTCATGTATCATTGACTTGTGATGATTGTCAGAATTGTGTTTAAATGATACAATCAATGAAGATCAGAGTTGATAGTGCTTGATCTTTAGAAATAGTTATAACTGAATATTAAGAATACAGAAGAAGATTGATACAAAAGCTTTTATTTATGTAATGTTCAAAGACTGCGCTAAACTTGAAAGAAATGTGTTTGTGACATGAAAAGAAAATGATGTAAATGAACAAGATGTTGATGAAAGAAAAGAGTGTTGAGAAAGAAAAAGAGTGTTGAATCATATCTGAGTCAAATCTGAGTCAGATTTAGATCAGATCTCGACTAGATTGTTGACTAGTTTTAATCATTATGCAAAGTACTTGCTAGCGTGCATTGTGAATTGATTAAAGCTTCAGTCTTGTTCAGTCTTATCAATTTTGTGTTGAGATCATGTCTAGAAACTAATCAGAATGCGTGCGTGACTAGAATGTTTAATCAATAGAGATAGTTATAACTAAGACTTTAAGAATACAAAAGAAAGAAAATACAAAAGACAAGAAGAACACGCTCTATATAGTAGTTATTCAGATCAACGCTAGTCTCAAAGAAGACGTGTTGAAACACAAGAAAGATGTTGATTCAAAAGATGTTTGTGACACAAAGAAATATGTTTGTCATAGAAATCTGTTGACTACTTGTAACACAAAGAAGTGTGTTTGTCTAGAAGATAATAGAAGCTGATTAGAATGTGCTAGAAAAGAAAAAAGATGCTGAGTCATATCTGAGTCAAATCTGAGTCAGATCTAGGTCAGATCTCGACTAGATTATTGACTAACTCTAATCATTATGCAAAGTACTCGCTAGCGTGCATTGCGAATTGATTAGAACTTCAGTCTTGTTCAGTCTTGTTCAGTCTTGATATGCTCATAACATTACTTTCTTCTTCAAAAATTTATGTTTGCATGAATAAAACAAAATGAAACACAAATTTTCACTGTTTTTCAATTTAGTGTGACATGTCTGAATAAAGCTTATGAAATTCAACTAAAACTTCTTTTGAGCTCTTGAATTCTTCTTTATCGACATAGTATCATTCGTTGTCTTGATTTAGTTTCATTCATTTGACTTTATATTGTATTCAATCTTGATAGCGTCTAGAGTTCAAAATGTCATCTATCTTTCAGTACTCATCATCTTCAATAGTGAGAAATCTAAATGATTCTGAATGCTGTTCTGATAAAAGATTATCAAGACAAGAACGTAATAGCTTTGAACTGAATATTGAATGCAACTGCTTTATGCTTATCAATAAATAAAGATGATAGAAGATTTCATCTTTGACAGTGATTTGATAAGATTTTAGCTGTTTATCTTTCAAATTCTTACATGATCTAGTTGTCTTTATGTTTCTAGAGAATAATCAAACTCAGTCATTTACTTCATAAATGACGTCTCATCTATATTTATTGATCTGAGCTTCAATGATCTGCTTCATCTTTTTCAATTGCTGATGATTGAAGATAAGAAGCTCTTTCATTCAAATAATAATATCGTTTGCTTTTCTAGCTTCAAGACGCTCATGAATAGTTTCATAATCAGTCGTATCTGAATCAAAACTCGTTCATGAGTGAAAATTCTTATTGAAGTAGAATGAAGTCATGAAGATGATCGAGAAGATATTGAAATTCTCGCTGAATTCTATCATTGATAATCATTTTGTTCAATCATTCTGCATGTAGTTGCAGTAAATTCTTAATTCACATTCAACATCTTGATTAGCTCATTTTGA
>JAABUU010003242.1_pt1 | contig 20994 bp, 21 predicted proteins | sample 5559301 | NCBI WGS metagenome assembly JAABUU01 (sample SAMN10711884, study PRJNA513360) | rock metagenome | isolation source: Antarctica rocks | place: Antarctica: Victoria Land, Richard Nunatak white | reverse complement strand
AGCCCTGGGTGGCTAGATGGTGCACATGGCTGGTGCACACGGAGACGACACGACGGGACACGCCGACGCGCCGATGCATGTCACCCTGACCACGGATCACGTCACGGCTGACGCCGCCGGCCCGCTCACCGACGCGCTGCACGCCGCCAGCGTCGCGGTCGAGTACCGCGCCTTCCTGCCCGTGCGCGGTGAGGAGCAGCACCCCTGGGGCGTGCTCTTGCTGGCCGCGTCCGGCCCGCCCCGGCCCCTGGCTCGGCTCGTCGGCCCCGCGACGGCCCCGGCTGGCGTCCCCCCGGCCCTCGCCGCCGCCCTTGGGGTTGAGGCGCGTTCGGCGCTGGCTATGCTCCAACTCAAGGCCGACGGCGTGTTCGTCTCCATCAGGGGCCGGGATATTATCGACATAACGCAGGCGCTTGACGCGCTCCCGACCCAGCTCGCGCGCCTGGATGCTCTGCTAGCCATACGCCCCCTACGCAGTGTCGTAGGACTCGGTCCCAGGGATAATTCGTTAGTGTGCAGAATTCCTGGGATACTATGTGAGCTTTTGGCTGGCCCATTCGTGGCAGCTTTGGTTGTAGACAGCCTCGACAGCCGATGGTATGGTTATCTTAACTTTCGCTAGTCATGAACCCCACAGCTAAAGCCGGGAGGGCTTGTCGTAGCCCTCCACCAGCCCCGCTGGCAGCAACCTCCAGGCGGCATGACGGCCGGGGATACTCCCGGCTCCCGAAGGACACAGTTCCAGACGAAAGGTAAAAATGTCCGATACGATTGCTATTCTGGGGACGCTCGACACCAAAAGGGCGGAGTTGCGCTACCTTCAGCAGCGTATCGCTGCGACCGGCGCGACGACTCTTGTCATCGACGTGGGCGTGCTGGGTGCCCCTGCTTTTGAGCCTGACGTCACCCGTGACGCGGTGGCGCACGCTGCGGGGGTGCGCATCGCCGATCTCGTAGCTGCGCACGATCGGGGCCGCGCCGTGACGCACATGGCTGCCGGCGCCGCCCACGTCCTCGCCGACCTTTTCGGGCAAGGGAAGATTGGCGGCGTCATCGGCATCGGGGGGTCGGGCAACGCGATGATTGCCTGCACGGCAATGCAGGCGCTGCCCATCGGGACGCCGAAGCTCATGGTGACCACGGTCGCGGCCGGTGATACTCGCCCCTACGTGGGGGCCACGGACATCACCATGATGTACTCGGTGGTCGACATCGCGGGCATCAATCGGCTCAGCCGGCGCATCCTGGACAATGCCGCGCGCGCGATCGGCGCGATGGTCATAGGGCGCGGCGCCGTCGATACCGCGCCAGAGGACGGGCGCCCGCTCGTAGGCGCATCCATGTTCGGCGTCACGACTCCGTGCGTCACCGCCACCCGTGAGTTGCTCGAAGCACGCGGGTACGAGGTGCTAGTCTTCCATGCGACGGGTGTGGGCGGGCGGTCGATGGAGGCGCTTATGCGGGACGGCTTTATCACGGGCGTCCTCGACCTCACGACGACGGAACTGGCCGATGAGGTCGCTGGCGGGACGTTGAGCGCGGGGCCGGATCGTCTGGAGGCGGCGGGGCGGGCCGGCATTCCGCAGGTCGTCTCGCTGGGCGCGCTAGACATGGCGAATTTCGGCCCCGTCGAGAGCGTGCCGGAGCGCTTCCGGCAGCGTCTCCTGTATCGGCATAATCCGGCCGTCACTCTCATGCGCACGACCGTTGACGAGAACGCGCGACTCGGCGCGCTCATCGCGGAGAAGTTGAACCGGGCGCGCGGGCCGGTGGCCGTGCTCGTGCCGCGCGGCGGCGTTTCGATGCTCGACGTGGAGGGCGAGCCCTTCTTCGATCCGGAGGCGGACAACGCGCTCTTCACGTCTCTGCGCCGCGGCTTGCAGCCCCACATTGACGTGATCGAGGTCGCGACCGCTATCAATGATCCCGTCTTCGCGGAAACAGCTAGCACAACGTTCGATCGTCTGTATCGGGGGTGGGAAAAGACGCGGGAACAGGGCGCCGCGGCCAACCCAGCATGACGCTACGACGAGTAAGGGCGAGTAAGAAGGAGTAACACTGGCATGGTACGCCTGACGATCCTCTACGGCCAACCAACAGACCCTGCGGCCTTCGACCACTACTACTGGAACGTCCATATGCCCTTGGCCAAGAAAATGAAGGGGTGGTCGCGCTGGACGGTCGAACCGGTGCGGGCCGCGCTCGGCGACGCGGCCTCGCCGTACCATATGGTCGTGGGCCTCTATGCCGCCAGCCGGGAAGAGATGGAGCGCATCCTGGCGACGCCAGAGGGGCAGGCGGCCGCCGCAGATGTGCCGCGCTTCGCCACGGGGGGCACCACATTTCTCGTCACCGAGGAGCATCAGATCGACATTTGACACTCCACACGGCTGAAGCCGTGGGTTTTACGCCGATTTCTAAAAGAGTACCTACGGGTCCGTGACAAGTCAGCGGGTACCATTGGGAGCGCGTCGTATCTGCTGGGAGCGTCGGCTTCCAGCCGGCAGACGGTCGCGGCCATCATGTTCGCCACCGTCGATGCGCTCGCCCTCACACGTTTGCCGGCTGGACAGTCAGCGGACTGACGCCGGCGCTCCCAGCAGATGCGACAAAGTGGCGCGCACCCGTCACATCGCCGCAGTTTCGGCCGGGTAGCCCTCGTTGTCCTGATCGGTCTGGGTAACTTCCTCAATCACCTGACGCAAGACCTGTGGCGCGGCGCGCAGATTGTCCAGGGACGCGTACTGAAACGAGAGCCGAATCCATGTGTGGCCTGGAGGCATGCCGTATAAGCTTCCCGGCTTGATCGCCAGTCCGGCGCGCAGGGCGGCGTGGAACAGCGCGGTACTGCTGACCGGGGCATGAACCTCGGCCCAGAGATGGAAGCCGCCCTGCGGCTGCACCCACTCCAGCAGGGGGCCAAAGTGCCGGTGCAAGCCGTCTTCGAGAATGTCGCGGCGCTCTTGTAAGGCGCGCGTGACGCGCGCGATGTGCGTGCGATGATGCCCCTGGTCGAGCCATTGGGCCGCGACCCATTGCGGTATGGCGCTACAGCCAAACTGCACCTGATACTTTGTCTCGGCCAGTCGCGTGACCAGATACGGCGGAGCGACGAGCCACCCCACGCGCAAACTGGGTGCCACGCTCTTGGAGATACTGCTCACATAGATGACCAAGCCATGCCGGTCCTGCGCATACAGTGGGGGTGAGGCGGCACCCGCGAAACCAAGTTCGCCATAGACGTCGTCTTCGACCAGAGGGACCTGATAGCGCTCGCAGAGATCCAGGATACGCGCGCGGCGGTTAGCCGCCAACAAAGATCCTGTTGGATTTTGATAAGACGGCGTCGTGAAAATCATGGCGACATGCCGTCGCGCCAGTAGCTCTTCTAAGCGGTCGACCATCAACCCATGCTGATCGAGCGGCGCGCGTAGCACGCGCAGGCCGGCGCTCCGCAGCACGTCGAGTGTGAGCAGGTACGATGGCGCTTCCACGACGACGGTATCGCCCGGTTGCAACAGCCCCCGGCAGATAATATACAAGCCCTGCTGCGCGCCGGCCAGGGTGAGAACGCCGCTCATATCGGTGGGCGCCCCCCGGTTCGTCATGTGCTGGGCAATCGCCTCGCGCAGGGGCCTGTAGCCATGCCGATCTTCGTAGCTCAGCGACGCCGCCGTGATGGGGGCGCTGTGGACAAGCTCCTGCATGACGGTCGTTGGCTTCAAGTCCGGCGCCAACTCGCCCTGAGCCAGCGGGATGATGTCGGGGTGGTCGCGCGCCCGCGCGACTTCCGCGGCCAGCGACTTATCGTGCACGTACGTTCCACGGTCGAGCATCTCGTGCCACTTGAACACTTTGCTCGCGCCGTCCGCCTCGCTATCCGGCGCAACGACGATCGTGCCGCCGCCCATGCGCCCCATCACCAAGCCGTCCGCTTGCAGTTCTTGATAGGCGGCGACGACCGTGCTGCGGTTCAGCCCAAACCGGGCGGCGAGCGCTCGTTGCGGAGGGAGCCGCGCGCCCGGCCGCAGCGCGCCTTTGACGATCTGGTCGCGTACATAGACCATCAATTGGCGATAGTATGGGATCGCGCTATTCTCGTCGGGCCGCCACGCAAAGTCGCCAAGCTCCATGTTGTCTCCTTTCGCCAGGCCACCAATCACTACCATCTGTACCATAGCAATCCGCTGGAAGGATGACAATCATCTGTTCTAGCCATTTTGTGGTTGGTCGGGCCGACATTGGTAGATTTGGTTGGAGACAAGACAACCAAAGAGTGGTAGGGTAGAACAAATAACAGTATGAGTGTGCGAGTGGAAGGAAGGCAATAACCATGCTATCCAGGGGCGATGTACTGGGGCGCATGCGCCAGACAGTTGCCAACGGGCAGCCGATTATCGGTGCCGGGGCCGGCACGGGGCTATCGGCCAAGTGCGCCGAACAGGGCGGGGCCGATCTCATCATCATCTACAACTCGGGCCGCTATCGCATGGCGGGCCGGGGGTCGTGGGCCGGCATGTTGCCGTATGGCGACGCCAATGCCATCGTCGTCGAGATGGCGGCGGAGGTGCTGCCGGTGGTGCGGCACACCCCCGTCCTGGCCGGCGTCAACGGCACGGACCCCTTCCGGCTGATGCCGCACTTCCTGCGCACGCTCCGCGACCTTGGCTTTAGCGGGGTGCAAAACTACCCCACGGTCGGTTTATTCGATGGCATCGTCCGTCAGCACCTGGAGGACACCGGGATGGGCTACGGCCTCGAAGTCGATATGATCCATCAGGCGCGTGAGCTGGATCTCCTCACCTGCGCGTATGTCTTCAACCCACGAGAGGCGGAGCAGATGGCGGCGGCGGGCGCCGATATCGTGGTCGCGCATATGGGTCTCACCACCAAGGGGATGATCGGCGCACAAACCGCGCTCACGCTACAGGAGTGTTGCGGGCGTATCCAGGCCATGCACGACGCGGCCAAGCGCGTCAACCCCGCTATCCTGGTCCTTTGCCATGGCGGACCGATCAGCGAACCGGAAGACGCGGCCATCGTACTCGCTGGAACCGAAGGCGTCGCAGGCTTTTTTGGTGCATCGAGTATCGAGCGCATCCCGGCCGAACGCGCCATCACCGCGCAAGTGGAAGCCTTCAAGAGCATCCCTGTCGGGTGCCCGACGGCAGAGACGCGTGCGGCGCACGCTCCACGCGCCGACGTCTCGACTTTCGCAACAGAGCACGCCGCACTGTCCTCCGCGAGAGGGGGCGATGTGCCGGCGGACGCGCGGACCGCGCCCACCGGGCACAGACGTGACAGAGACTGACGTCCCGTACACCAAAGAAACCGACGCTGAGTGCACTGAAACCCAGAGAAAGGATCACGATGTCTGACAAGACGCTGCGAATCGTCCAGGTTGGCGTGGCGCCAACCGGCATCGGCTCCGCATGGCTCTCGCTCATTCAGGAAGCCGCCGATTGGGAGCTGGCCGGCGTGGTCGACGTGGTACCCGCGAATCGCGCACACGCGGTCGAACAGGCCAGCCTCGGTGCCGATCGTGGCTTTAGCTCGATCGACGAGGTGGCGCGGTCGATCGACTTCGATGCCGTCGTTGTGGCGGCGCCGTCTCCGTTGCACGCGGACCTCTGTAGCCAGGCGCTGCGGGCGGGGAAGCATGTGATCGTGGAGAAGCCGTTCGCGGTCGATTTCGCTCAGGCGCGCGCCGTCGTCACCCTGGCCGAAGGGCGCGGTCTCCGTGTCATGGTCGACCAGAATTACCGCTACTTGCCCGACCTGCAAGCGCTACGACAGGCGATACAGGACGAGACCGCCGGCAGGCCGACCCACGTCGCGCTCACGTTCAATTACAACTGGCCCGCGCGTACCTACCAGTCGGCTATGTCCAATACCATGCTGCTGGAGATGGCCATCCACCATTTCGACGCGCTGCGCTTCGTGCTCGCCGACGACGCGCGGACCGCGCAAGGACAAACGTGGCGGCCGCCGTGGACGCAGTACAGCGGCGATACCTGGGTGACCTGCTCGTTCGAGTTCTCGCGCGAGGTGCGCGCGCTCTACAGTGGCAGCCTGGAGGCGCCGGGCGCGCAAGACCCCTGGCAGGGTGTCTGGCGCATCGACTGCGAGCGGGGTGCCCTGCACCTCGCTGATCTCGGGCGCGGCTACGGGCTCTATCTGAGCCGCTCCCCCGACACGTTCGACCTCCTTGAAGCATTTGGCGCGCCGCCATCGCCCGGATCGGGGATCCCAGGGACGCTGCGCGAGTTCGCGGCGGCGTTGCGCGAGGGACGCCAGCCACAAAGCGATGGCCGCGACAATCTGCGCACTCTGGCGATGGCCTTCGGGGTCAGCCGTTCCTCGGCGGACGGACGTGTCGTCGCCCTGGAGCGGGAGTTCTTCGTGGATCAGGGAGCGACAGGATCATGATCGCGGCAACAGCGCGTCACCCCAATAAACCATACCGCCGGAGTATCGTGAAGCACGAAGGGAGGTCCCACGTATGCCAATTGCCAAGCCAAGGGGCGAGAGCCCCATACCAGAGTGGAGCGAGATCATCCATTACGGCATCAATACGTTGAAGCCGGGTGATACCGTCGAACTCCACTACCATGACGCCAACGAGTACTGGGTGATCATCAGCGGCCGCGGGACCTGCGTGACCGATGGTGACACCTACGAGATTGGGCCAGGTGACATGGTCTTGACCAAGATGGGCGACGAGCATTCGCTTGTGGTCCATGAGCACATGGTCTCCGTCTATCTCTACGGCCCGCTCAAGCCAGACGGCGTTTTCGGCCATCTGCACCGCTAACCGGGTGTCCCCCCACGATTGTAATGGCGGGCGCCATGGGCCCTGGCCTTTTAAGGTCAGGCCCTGCCGCAAAGGATGCGCCTTTTGTGGAATGGAGAGGGCGTTTCCTAACCACCTTCTTGAGCGTAAAAGGAGGCTTTCGGAGAAGTTATGTCGAGCAGAATAGCTCACGTAGTACCAGTTTGGAGGCGAGGAGCCGACCTCGGCAAGCCCTTTGCGGCGCTACAGGCGCTCTTTATTCGACATAACTTCACGTTTTCGGCCCTCCAAGTGGGTTAGGAAACGCCCTCGAATGGACTCACAGGAGCCTGCGACCGCAATCGCAGGCCTCGTCCCATGATTGTAAGGTGTACCCGGCCAGGCCGCGTCTCCACAGCACGGTCAGTCACACCCGCAAGAATAATCGTCGCGACCCGACGGAATAGAAGCCAACGGCCAATTCAACTGATGAGGAGGACAGTGTCATGCGCGTTGCCGTTACCGGGGCTAGCGGGGAGCTTGGACGCTGCGTCGTCGCCGATGTGCTGGCGGCCGGCCACGAGGCGCGGGCGATCGACCGCGTCCTACCGGACGAACAGCGCTGCCCGTTCATCACGGCCGATATCCGCGACCTCGGTCAGATGTGCGGCGCGCTCTCCGGCTGCGACGCGATCGCGCATTTGGCCGCGATCCCCAGCCCCGGCGGCCACACGCCGGAGGAGTTATTTAGCGTCAACGTCCTGGGGACCTTCAACGTCCTGGAGGCCGCGCGCCTGCTCGGTATCAGGCGCGTCGTGACCATCTCGTCGGCCGCCGTGCTCGGCCACGCCTTCGCGCAACGCCAGCCGGTCCCCCTCCACGACTTTCCCATCGACGAAAAACACGACCTTGCCCCCGAGGACGTGTACGGACTCTCTAAGCTGGTTGGCGAGGAGATGTGCCAGACGTTTCACCGCCATACTGGCGGGGCCGCCGTCAGCCTGCGCTTCCCTATCCTGTGGAACAGCCGCACGCAGCCCGATCGTTTAGAGAAGCTGGCCGGCGAGGAGCAGCGTGGGCTGTTCACACTCTGGGGCTATATCGAGGTCAAAGACGCGGCCCGCGCGTGCCGCCTGGCCCTTGAAGCGCCACACCTCGGCGCCGAGGCGCTGTACGTGGGCGCGCCGGACACGTTCTCGCCCGTGCCGAGCGCCACCCTGGTACGCCGGTATTTCCCCACCGCGTCCATACACAACGGCGACGAGCAGGGGCATTGGTCGCTCCTTGACTGTAGCCGCGCCGAGCGTCTGATCGGATTTACCGCGCCTGCATACCACACGTCCGGCGCGCATGATAGGTAAACGCCATCCACGGGAGATTGCCGCCCGTCCGTCGTCTTAGCGGCGGTGTTTCAGCCACATATAGCAGTAGAAAGGGGGTGGAGATGTCATAGATCGCATGGGGATCGCCCCTTCTCGATGTATCATGAGCAGTACCGCCTGGTCCCCTGGGTCACCGTTTTAGGACCCTATCTCTCGAAGAGGAGGATTCATAATGATCACGTCATCGCGCCCAACAGGTCAGCCTTTGGCTTTCCCTTGCCACTCACGCTCACAGCCTCCAGTACATCGGCGCTTGGCGCGCCTCGTGTTCGGTCTCTCGGCCACCCTTGCGCTTGTCTGTGTCGGGCTACCCGGTGTCCATGCCGCCATACGCACTCCCGCCGCCAGCCTGCCGGCCCTGCAATTGCCCGTCTTGCAATCCACGTCCTTTGTGCGCAACTTCAACACGTTCAGTACCAATGCGCTCGACAACAAAGGGTCCATTTACGAGCCGCTCTATATCGTCACGTACGTTAATAACGGGAAGCAGACACCGTGGCTGGCGACCGCCTATCAGTGGAGCAAGGACCTCAAGACGCTCACGTTCACCATCCGTCAGGGGGTGAAGTGGTCCGACGGGCAGCCCCTGACCGCCAAGGACGTCTACTACACCATCATGCTGGCCAAGCAGAATCCGGCCTTCGATGCGGCCGGCCTCTGGACATCCCTCGGCGCTACCGGGGTCACCGCGGTCGGCGCGGACAAAATAGCCATCCGCTTCAAGACGGCCGACGTGACCCATTTCCCGCTGTTGGTGAACAATCTGTACATTCTGCCAGAGCATATTTGGTCCCATGAGCGGGACCCGCTGCACTGGACCAACCCGAATCCCGTGGGCAGCGGCCCCTTCACCCAAGTTGAGGACTTCTCGGGACAGAGCTTCGCGCTGGCCAAGAACCCCTACTACTGGAACAAGCAGGTCGTGGTACCCGCCCTGCGCTTTACCCAGGACACGACACAGGACGCTCTCACGCTGGCCCTCAAGGCCGGCCAAGGCGACTGGGTCCAGGCTGTCATCCCCCAAGCCGACAAGGTCTTTGTCGCCGCCAATCCGCGGTACAACCATTACGACTACGCCACGCCGGTCGCTGCCCTCGTGATGTATCCCAATATGACCAAGTACCCCTTTACGTTGCCGGTCTTCCGCAAGGCCCTCTCCCTGGCCATCAACCGCACGGCCGTATGGAAGAACGCCGAATTCGGCTACGAGCCTCCGTCCGATAGCACGGGACTCAGCGGCGCCTGGCCAAGCTGGGATATGGCGGGCAAGGGCCTCCCCAACACGCTGGCGCAATATAACCCCACCGCGGCAAAAAACATGCTCATGAAGGCCGGTTTCACGATGCGGAATGGGCGCCTCATGGACCCCAAAGGGCATCCCGTCTCGATTACGCTGCAGGTCACGTCAACCTGGTTTGACTGGGTGGCCGCGCAGCAGATCATGGCGCAGAACTTCAAGGATATCGGCATCGACGCCGGTGTCAAGCTGATGCAGTTCCCGCAGTGGCTTGACAATCTGCAAAAGGGCAATTTCGACCTCATGGAGTGTTGCGGCGGCACGTTCGCATCGCCCTATGCCTTCTATGACAGCATGTTCGGCAGCGAGTGGCTCCGGCCCATCGGCACGCTGGCGGGGAGCAACAATATCGGCCGCTACCAGAACGCGGCCATGGACGCCCTGTTCGCCGACTATCGCCGTACGCTGGACGCCAGCCAGCAGCACGCGCTCGTCGGCCAGATGCAGAAGCTATTTATTCAGCAACTTCCGGTCATCCCGCTCGTGTACGGCGCGTTGTGGGAGAATTACACCACACGGCACTACACGGGCTTCCCCGACAAGGGGAACTACTATGCCGATGGACGTGGCATAGCGCCTGATCGTCTCCTCGTGTTCGCCCACCTCAGGCCCACACAGTAGCCGCGTAGGCGCCAGGCGCCAGCGGGGTAAGCCGGCCACGCCGTTTACCCCGCTGGCACGCGCCATCGACGTCTCTGGAAGGAATAGAGTTTATGCGCTACCTCTACCGCCGTTTTGGCTTCTACATCGTGGCTCTGTGGGGAGCGATCACGCTGAACTTTGCCATTCCGCGGCTGATGCCCGGCAACCCGGCCGAAGCGGTTTATGCCGCGCACTACCAGCAACTACAGAACAATCCGGCCGCTCTGAATCAACTAGAGGCGGCACTCGGGATTTCGCACGACCCGCTGCCCCTACAGTACTGGCACTACCTGCTTGATCTGGCGCACGGGGATCTGGGCATCTCGTTCAGCTATTTCCCGACGCCGGTCATCACGGTGGTCCTGCAGAGCCTGCCCTGGACGCTAGGGTTGGTCGGCCTCGCCGCCATTATCTCGTTCTGTGTCGGGACGGGCATCGGCATCCTGGCGGCGTGGCGGCGCGGTGGCTTTGTGGATAACGTCCTGCCGCCGCTCACCCTGCTGGCGGGGAGCTTCCCGGCCTTTTTCCTGGCCCTGCTCCTGCTCTATTTTCTGGCGGCGGTGCTGGGGTGGTTCCCCATCGGGCATGGCTACACACCCGGCGCGCGCGCGAGCTTCTCGCCGAGCTTCATCCTCGACGTCGTCGATCACGCCATATTACCAGCCGCGACTGTGGTGATCTTCTCCGTGGGCGGCTGGCTGCTCGGCATGCGTAACGTCATGATCAACATCCTGTCCGAGGACTATATCAGCATGGCCGAGGCGCGCGGGCTCTCCGATGCGCGCATCATGTTGGGCTACGCGGCGCGCAATGCGCTGCTGCCTCAGCTGACCGGCTTCGCCATGAGCCTGGGTTTCCTCGTGGGGGGGCAGATCCTGATCGAGTACGTCTTCACCTATCCGGGCGTCGGGTCGCTCTTGGCCAACGCCATCGGTTCGGAAGACTATCCCCTCATCCAGGCGCTGCTCCTCATCATCACTGTCTGCGTGCTCCTGGCGAACCTGCTGATGGATCTGCTCTACGTGCGCCTCGATCCACGCACACGGGCGGCCTGATCGAAGGAGAGTTGAGAGGAAACCACCATGACCATGAATCCGTATCCCACCAGTGAGGCCTCCTCGGATCACGCCGAGACCGCCGATGCCGCGGCCGCCGCTCTCGCGGCCCCGCGTCGGCGTCGGCTCTGGGTCTCTCTGCCCCGCTGGCTGACCCTGCTGCTGTCCGATCGCCGGGCGGCCGTCGGCGTCGCCATCGTGCTGTTCTTTGTCCTCGTGGCTGTGATCGGTCCACTGATCTGGCCGGGCGACCCGGCACGGGCCGACTACACCAGTCCACCCACGCAGCCACCGTCAGCCACATACTGGCTGGGCACGGACCAGCAGAGCCACAATATCTTCCTGCAGATGGTCGATGGGACGCGCCCCGCCCTCTTCATCGGCTTTGCCGTGGGCTTCGTGGCAACGGCCCTCGCCATCGTCATCGGGATGAGCGCGGGCTACTTCGGCGGGTGGATCGACGATCTGTTGATGTTGCTGACCAACATTGTCCTGGTCATCCCGGGGCTGGCGCTGGTGATTGTGCTGGCTTCGTGGGTGCAATCCAAGAGCGATATCCCTCTCATCCTCATCCTGAGCTTCACCGGTTGGGCCTGGGGCGCGCGTGTCTTGCGCAGCCAGACGCTCTCGATGCGCCGCAAGGATTTCATTCAAGCGGCCATTGTGCGCGGCGAAACCGGCGGGCGCATCGTCCTGCGTGACATCCTGCCCAACATGATCAGCCTGGTGGTAAGTAACTTCATCGGGGCCACCATCTTCGGCATTGGCGTCAGCGCAGGGTTGCAGTTCCTGGGGTTGGGCAACCTCAGCGAGGTGAGTTGGTTCAGTATCCTGTATTGGGCGCAGAACAATTCCGCGTTGGAAACCGGGGCTTGGTGGACGTTCATCCCCCCCGGCCTCGCCATCGCGCTGCTCGTGACGGGGCTGGCCTTGATCAACTTCGGCATCGACGCGATCAGCAACCCGCGGCTGCGGAACGAGAAGATACCGGCGGCGCAACAGGCACGGATGCGCCGGCCGGCCCAGCCGCTCCCGGCCGAGGAGGTGGTCGCGCGATGATCCGCCCTCACACTGCGTTTCCGCACAACAGCGACCGTGCCCAGCGGGACACGCCGCGGATGGAGATGGGCGCGCCATTGCTCGAGGTGCATAACTTGCATGTCGAGTACATGACGCCGCGCGGCTCCGTCCATGCGGTGGATGACGTTTCCTTCACGCTCCACCGTGGCGAGGTGCTGGGCCTGGCGGGAGAATCGGGCTGCGGCAAGAGCACCGCCGCCAATGCGATCATGCGCCTCCTCAAGCCGCCGGCTTATATCACCGGCGGCACGATCCATTTCGACGGGCAGGACGTCCTGGCCCTGGCTCCCGCTGCGCTGCGCCAGTTCCGGTGGCGGCGCGTCAGCATGGTCAGCCAGAGCGCCATGAACGCGCTCAACCCGGTGATCACCATCGGCGCGCACTTCGTCGACACGCTGCGGGCGCACGCGGGGATGGGCAAGCGCGAGGCGTTGGAGCGGGGGGGCGAGCTGCTGCGCGTGGTGGGCATCGAGCGCGCGCGGCTCAAGAGCTACCCGCACGAGCTCTCCGGCGGCATGCGCCAGCGCGCCGTGATCGCCATGGCCCTGGCGCTCAACCCTGCCCTGATCATCATGGACGAGCCGACCACGGCGCTCGACGTGGTGGTGCAGAAAGAGATCTTGCAGCAGATCGAAGATCTGAAGGAGCAGTTCGGCTTCTCGATCCTGTTCATCACGCACGACATCTCGCTGCTGGTGGAGTTCAGCGATCGCATCGCCATCATGTACGCGGGCAAGCTTGCCGAGGTGGCACCGGCGCGCGCGCTGTTCCAAGCGCCGCGGCACCCCTATACCGTCGGGTTGATGAGCTCGTTCCCCGCCCTCGACGCCCCGGACGATGAGGTACTGGTGGGCATCCCCGGCGCGCCGCCCGATCTGGCGGCGCCTCCGCCGGGCTGTCGCTTCCACCCGCGCTGTCCGCATGCCATGCAGGTGTGTCGGAGTGCCGAGCCCGCCCTGATCGCGGTGAGTCCGGGACATCCGGTCGCCTGCCATCTGTATGACCGTCACCCCACGCCCGCCGTCCTAATGGGCGAGGATCTGGCGGATGCCCACGGAGGTCCACAACCCGCGGGCGCCGTAGGGCCCAAGCGCACCAGTCCGTAGTCAGGGACTTCATGAGGAGATATCGATGCAGCAGGACCAGAGACCAATCATGGAGGTGCAAGGGCTAAGCAAGCATTTCCACATGGGCGGCGGTGGACTCTTCGGCCTGGGCGGCGCGGCGCGCTACGTCCACGCCGTCGATGACGTGAGCTTCACACTGGAGAAAGGGCATATCCTGGCGCTGGTGGGCGAGAGCGGTAGCGGTAAGAGCACTATCGCCCGTCTGCTGGCCAAACTGTACCCGGCCACGACTGGGACCGTACGCCTCAAAGGACGAGACGCCTTGACACTCAAAGGCCGGCGTGCCGTCTTGCGCTACCGCGGTGACGTGCAGATGATCTTCCAGGACCCCTTCAGCTCGCTCAACCCCGTCCAAACGGTCGGCTACCAGATTGGGCGTCCCCTCACCATCCACAAAGGGGTACGTGGCGCCGAGCGCGAGCGGCGCATCCATGAGTTGTTGCGCACCGTCGGCCTCGTGCCGCCGGATGAGATGGCGCGCAAGTACCCGCACCAGCTCTCAGGCGGGCAGCGCCAGCGCGTAGCGATCGCCTGTGCGCTGGCGGCCGACCCGGAGGTGATTCTGGCCGACGAGCCAACCAGCATGCTCGACGTCTCCATACGCATGGGCGTCCTCAACCTGCTCAAGCAGTTGCGGGACGAGCGCGACCTCGCGTACCTGTACATCACGCACGATCTGGCCAGCGCGCGCTACATCGCGGACGAGACGATGGTGCTCTACGCCGGCCATCTGATGGAAAAGGCGCCGAGCAAGGCGTTGATGCGCGACCCGCAACATCCGTACACGCGCCTCCTGCTCTCGGCGGCACCGAACCCGGCACGAGCGAAGACGCGGGTGGAGGCGCGTGGAGAGATTCCCACGATCATCAATCCGAAGCCGGGCTGCCGCTTCGCGCCGCGCTGCCCGCTGGTCATGCCAATCTGCCGCGAACGCACGCCTGACGTGACCGAGGCGCGCCCCGGCCACCTGGTGCGCTGCTATGCCGCCCAACCCGCGCATGCCGCCACGTTTGCGCGGGCCTGAAGACTGGCCGTGGCTCGCGGGATAATCCCCGGGCCCTGGCTGACGGCCAGCAACCGCCGGCTGTTGGACGCGCCTACGGCAATCCTGTGCCGGCACCGACTTCCACGACAAAACCAATGCATACTCAGGAGGATCACGCGATGATGGAGCCATCTCGTTGGCCGCGGACCGAGAAAACAAGCGGGCACGCGCCCGCCACGATGACGAGAGTGGCGCTGGAGCCCTTCGAGTACGAGGGCGTTCGCCTGCTGCCCAGCAGGTTCCAAGAGCAGGCCGCGCAGGCGCGCGACGTCTACTACGGCGTGCCCAATGACGACATCCTGAAAGGATTCCGCCGGGACGCGGGACTGCCGGCCCCAGGCCACGACATGGGGGGATGGTGTTCCCGGACGAGTGGGGGGATCTTCGGCCAGTTGCTCAGCGGTATGGCCCGGATGTCCAAAGCAACCGGTGATGCGGACCTGCGCGTCAAGGCGATCACGCTGCTGGAGGGCTGGCGCGAAACGGTCGGTCCCGACGGCAATCTCAAGCTGGGCGCCTATCCCTGGGAGAAGCTGGTCTGCGGGCTCGTCGACCTGTACGTGTACGCGGACTATGAACCCGCCCTGCCGCTCTTAGAACGCGCGACGGACTGGGCGACCAGGGCGTTCGACCGCTCCCGCCCCCGTGCGAACGCGTTGGATTGGGATGGGCGACATCCCGGCGGGGCCGCGGAATGGTACACGCTGCCGGAGAACCTCTACCGGGCCTACCTCATCAGCGGGAATCCGCTGTTCAAGGATTTCGCCGACATCTGGCTGTACGAGGACTTCTGGCGTCAGTTTGAGCACACCTCCGCGCCGAAGGACGCGCACTCGGTGCATGCCTACAGCCACGTGAACTCATTCAGCAGCGCCGCCATGGCCTATGCGGTGACCGGCGACCGGCGATACCTCACCATCGCCACGAACGCCTACGACTACCTACAGAGAACCCAATGCTACGCCACCGGGGGGTATGGCCCCGCCGAGCGTTTGCTGCCGGCCGATGGCCGGTTGGGTCGGGCCCTTGAGTTGCATGCGGATGATGCCGAGATCCCCTGCGGGACGTGGGCGGGCTTCAAGGTAGCGCGCTACCTGATGACCTTCACCGGCGAGGCCCGTTACGGCGACTGGATCGAACGGCTGCTCTACAACGGTATCGGGGCCGCCCTACCGACGCAATCGAATGGGCAGACCTTCTACTACGCGGACTACCGTGTCGCCAGTGGCGAGAAGTTGTACTTCTGGGAAGCCTGGCCGTGTTGTTCGGGGACATACTGGCAAGCGGTGGCCGATTACCACAACATCATCTACTTCAGGACATCCCATGACCTATTCGTCAACCTGTTCGTCCCCTCCGAGGTGATCTGGTCCTGCGGAGACGAGACGGTGGTTGTGAGACAGGAGACCGCGTATCCGGAGTCGGATACCACCAGCCTACAGGTCAAGACGGAGCGCCCGATCCGGTTCGGCTTACATGTCCGCGTGCCCGTGTGGAGCAAAGGCGTGTCCGTCGAACTCAATGGGTCGCCGGTCGATGTCGCCAGCATACCGGGCGCGTGGGCCTCCATTGAGCGCGAGTGGTATTCGGGCGACCGGGTGACGATACGGATACCCATGGACGTGCGGTTGGTCCCCGTAGACGCGCACCACCCAAGGCGCGCGGCGGTCATGTACGGCCCCGTCGCCCTAGTGCAGGATGGCCGGTTCAAGCGGCCTTTCAGGCTGGGGACGGATGTGGACCTGGCCGGCCGGCTGGCCCCGGATGGGCCGGGGCTGCGCTTCAAGGCCGTGGATCACGAGCCCCAGGACATTCCCACCGGCTCCTTTCAGCCGTTCTACGCCACTCCGAAGCGCCTGCCGTACCGGATGTATGTCGATCTCGATGCTCCAAAGCTATACTAAGGAATGTGTAGGTGACGCGTCATAGCAGCCACGAAACACAGGATGAGCGTCTCATTGGGGCGATTCCGGGCACGGGGGAATCTACGGGCGCATGGCAGCGCGTTGCTGGTGATCGCCCTGTGGTCGGCTACCTATGTCCTCACAAAGATCGCGTTGGCGGAGATGGGGCCGATATCCCTGGCCCTGTTCCGCAACGGCGTCGCGACGATTGTCCTGGTGGTCTGGTTTCTCGCCACAAAGCCGGCGAAGCCGCTGCCCCGTAGGGCCGACTACCCTATCCTCTGCGGCCTCGGCGTGTGTGGCGTGGGATTCTTTTACATGCTGCAGAATATTGGGCTGCGCTACACAACGGCGACAGATACGGCGCTGTTGGTTACCGCGTCTCCGGCGATCGTCGCGGCGCTGGCCGTGTTCGTGCTCGGTGAGCCCTGCGGCTGGCGCCGCGCCCTTGGCATTGGACTGGCCTCGCTCGGCGTGGTGACACTCGTGGTCGGCGGCTCTACCGCGGCTCATACGGCGCTGAACGGGGGTGGACGGGCGTTCGGTGACGCGGTGATCGCGCTCACGGCGCTGGGCTGGGCGCTGTACACCGTGTACGGCAAGAGCTTGCTCGCGCGCTATTCGACGCTGGCGCTCACTACCTACACGACCGTGTTGGGTACCGTGGTGTTGATCCCGCTCGCCGCTATCGAAACCATCAATCACCCCAGCCGCCCCGTCAGCCTATTGCTTGTCGCCTGCGGCCTCTATCTCGGCGTGCTTGGCTCGGCGGTCGGCTACGTGCTCTGGAACCACGCCTTGCGCCTCTTGCCGGCAGGCACGGTGAGCGCCTACCTGTACATCCGCCCGCTGTTCACTGCCGTATTGGCCGCAGCCGTACTAAATGAGCACCCAACGTTAACTACCGGGGGCGGTGCCGCGCTCATCGTCGCCGGTGCCACGCTATCCTTCCCCCGTTAACTCGTTGAGGGATAGAACCGGTGGCGTGTACCCCATGATTGTGATGGTGATGGGTGCGCCCTTTAACGGGTTGTCAATGGTCGCGTTAATTTGCCCTCCGCCGTGCCCTGGCCCGCCAGACGCCCCTCCACGTTCCCGTCAACGTGCAGGACGAGCGCGCCCGCCTCGCCTGCCAGGCCCACGCCCTCCACGCCGCGCTGGGTCATCCGCACTCCCGCGTCGATCTCGCCGCCGCGACGGGCCTCCCCCGCGCCCGCGTGGACGCCCTCACCGCACCCTGCCCGCTCCCGTCCCCCTCGATCAGATCATGGGCGACGGCGAGACCACGACCCTGGGCGACCTCCCTTACATGGGTAGGTATTTTCAAGATGGCGTTGTCGTACGGGTGAGCGAACAGGCGTCGTTGCGTGCCTCCACGGGTAAAAAGCCCTGGCCCACCAAGAAACCTACCCATGTAAGGGCGACCTCCTCCCCGACCCTGACGCCGACCAGCCCGACGCTCTGGCCGAGGCCCACGCCCTAGCCGCCGCCGTGCGCGCCGCCCTCGCCACCCTGGACCCCCGCGCGCGGGCTATCCTCGTCGCCCGCCACGGCCTCGACGGAGCGCCCCCGCGCACCTTGCAGGACATCGGCCAGCAGCTCGGGCTCACCCGTGAGCGCGTGCGCCAGGTCGAGGCCAAAGCGCTCACGCGCCTGCGCGACCCCGCCCTGCGCCACTGGCTCGCCGACGACGCCACCCCCGCCGCCTCCTGACACGTCCCCCCTGACACGTCTCTACCTGCGATACTGTGGGCGAGGCCCTGCGCCGCCAGGGGACGCGTCGACGGCACGGTGCCGCGAACGGGATAGAAGCGCCAGGGGAGGGGCACATGACCGACACTCAGGCCCGCGCGCACGTCTGGACACTTTGCCTCGCCGCCCTCATCCTCTGCGCCCTCACCGGCCCCGTCGCCAGCCTCCTCACCCCGCTGGCCCATGCCTCCTCGCCCGCCCTCCATGTCGTGGCCACCGTCCTCGCCGCCGTCCTCGTCGGCGCGTACGTGGCCCTCACCGTCTTGTTCGCCCGCGCCGTCCTGCGCGTCGTGCGGCCCCGTCTGGACAGCCGCCACTAGCCCTCCTGGGAGCGTTACCGCAGCCCTTCGACGTGGCGCGAGCGGCCGTCCCACACCCTCAGATCGTAGCGCTACTGTAGCGCTATTAGGGCTCCAACGGGCCTCACATCATGGCGCTAGTCGTAGCGCTAGCCTGGATTATTCATGAAAACATTCATCGAATTGGATTGGCTACTGATCGGTCCTCCGTGGACTCTTATAGGCCACTTTTGGTGCCAAAATCGGCTCTGAGGCCCCTTCAGACGCCCTATATCGCGCGGCGTGCAACCGAATACTGTCGATCTGATTCGACAGAAACGCTCATGAATAATCCAGGCTAGCACTACAGCCATGGCGCTACGAAAGCGCTACGTTTTGAGCGTGAAAACGGGGGGTTGGCGCTACGATGGCGCTACTCTTTACCCTGGGCGCTACACCACCCGTAGCGCTAGTACCATCAGCGCGCTAGCGCCATCGTCGCGCTAGTACCAGCGTCGCGCCAGACGCCCGCGCAGACCGGGCGTGAGGCCGGCCCCGCGCGCAGCGACGGGGCACAGGGTACGGGCCAGGCGGCCGGGGTCAGAGGCGTTCGCGGACGGCGGCGAGGGACGCGTCGCCGGCGCACGAGGGACCGCCAGGCCGCCGGGATCGCCGGCGCCTGCGATACTGCGAGGGCGAGGGCGAGGGGCGGCGCGGCACCACCCGAGGCCACGGCGTGGGCAAGAAGCGAGAGCGGGGCGGGGAGCATGGCACGGACGACGGTCGAGTATTGGCAACACGTCGGCACCGGCGAGGTATTCGCCGTGCGGGTGGACGCCGACGGCCAGATCGTGAGCGCCCGCGGCCCCCTCTCCGCCGCCGACATCGGCGCCACGATCTTCGGCGATCCCGCGCGCGGCCCCGCGTTATGCGACCTGCCCACGCTCGCCAACGCGCCCGCCGACGAGGAGACCGGCGCCACCTCCCTGGACCATGTGCATGGTGCCACCCTCGACCGGGAGGCGGACTACATCATCCTCCCGCCCCGGCGCGCCGCCCGCCCGGCCACCGCACCCCACGACGACGACGGGGACGGCGCCTGATGGAGCCGCCGCGACCCGCCCTTTGTCCTGGGTGAGTCCCCACCCGTGGGCCTAGACCCAACGCGTGGCCGGCCCGCGCGACGCGCCGGGGCCGCAAGGGAGAGCACAGCGTGACGGGAGCGTGAGGACTGCCCTGCGGCGTGCAGGCTGTCGCCGGGCCAGGGACGGTACAATGCGTGAGACGAGAGGACGTGAGCGCACGGGAGACAAGGACCATGGACACGGGCACGGATAGGGAGAGGGAGAGGGATGCACCTCCCGTGTCAGCCAGCGATATCGAGTCGTACGTGTATTGCCACCGACAGTGGTGGTACAACGCCCAGGATCTCCCCTCGCTCTCGGCGCCGGCCCTGCGCCGCGGCAGTGCGGAGCACGAGCGCATCCAGCGCCAGGTCACAGTCGCGCGGCAGACCGCCCGCGCGCCACGCGGACGCGGCTGCGCCACGGCGCTCCTCGTCGCCGTCGCCCTCGTCGCCCTCGTCGCCGCCGTCCTGGTGTTCCCATGGTGACCATCCTCCTCGTCCTCCTGGCCGTGGCCCTCGTCGTCGTGGCGTGCGCGGCCCTCGCCCGGCACCGACGACACCGGCGGCTACCTCCCCTACCCCCCGTAGGCATCCCCTATCACCGCGCGATCTATCAGGATACGCGCGAGACGCCCGGCGCCCTCCTGTCGGCCCGGTCCCTCCCCCTGCGCGGGAAGCCGGACATCCTCATCGACGAAGGCCACGCGATCATCCCGGTCGAGCTCAAGACGGGGCGGACGCCCGCCGCCCCGTACCCCGGCCATGTCCTGCAAGTGCTCGCCTACTGCCTGCTCGTCGAGGAGCACTATCGCGTGCGCCCGCCCCACGGGATCATCCGCTACCCCGCGCGGGACGTCACCATTCCCTACACCGCCGCGGAGGAGCAGCGGCTCCGCGCCCTCGTGTGGGAGATGCGCGACGCGCAACGGGCCGGCGCGGAGCAGCACCGCAGCCATCGACAGTCGGGGCGCTGCGCCGCCTGTGGCTTCCGCGATCGCTGTCTGGAAGCCTTGCCCTCGCATCCCTCACGATAGCGCCGACGCCCGCCGCGCCGGCCTCGACCTCTTCCCGCCGCCCAGTCTGGGCGGGTGAGCGCGCGGGGCGACGCGCGCCGCCCCGGCCCCGTCGGCGGGGTGCGGAGAGGGGGTCATGGGCGTGCGGCGTGGGGCCATGTCCCCTATCCCCAGAGGACCATCAGGCGTGCGGGCCGGCCTGGTACGCTCTGTGTAGAGACCCCGGACCACCCAGGAGCCCGCATGATCCCGCCGCCCGCGCCCATCCCCGCTCCCCCCGTGCTCACCGCCGCCCAGGAGCGCGACTTGGCGCGCGCGATCCGCGGCGGCCGCCGCGCCCGCCTGCTGGCCCAGCGCCATCTCGCCACGCGCCTGCGCCGTGAGCTGTCCCCCACCATCTCTGCCCGCGCCACCGCCGCCGCCGTCCTCACCGCCCTCCTCCCGCGCCTGCCCCTCGCCCCGGCCGCCCTCCCCGCCGCCGTCGGCCCCCTCCTGCCCCGCGATCTCACCGCTGCCGCCCG
>JAABUU010003240.1_pt1 | contig 20995 bp, 21 predicted proteins | sample 5559301 | NCBI WGS metagenome assembly JAABUU01 (sample SAMN10711884, study PRJNA513360) | rock metagenome | isolation source: Antarctica rocks | place: Antarctica: Victoria Land, Richard Nunatak white | reverse complement strand
TGTCTGGTTGCGGAACATTGCTGGGACCCGGTTCGACTGGCTATCGTGGAGCAGACCTGGCGGTTCAGACGCTTGACCGCCATACCAGGACAGGGGTGACGCATGCTCCACATCCACCCGAACGCGCGCACCACCCCGCTCACCCGCGCCGAGATCGCCCGCTCCGACGAGCCCAGCAGCGTGCTGGCCAGGCGCTACGGCGTCAGCACCGAAACCGTCCGCAAGTGGCGCAAGCGTGGTGCCGCGGACTGCCTCGATCGCTCCGCCCGCCCGCACCACCTACCCTGGAAGGCGAACGAGGAGGAGCGCGCCATCGTCTGTGCCGTGCGGCGCGCAACCAACTTCGCCCTCGATGATCTCACCTTCGTGCTGCGCCATTTCCTGCCGCACCTCAACCGCGACAGTATCTGGCGCATCCTGCGGGCCGAGGGGTTGAGCCGCAGGCCCAAACCGCCGTCCGACCGGCCCGCCAAAGGTCAGGGCACCTTCCGCGACTACGACCTCGGCTTCGTTCACATGGACATCAAGCACCTGCCAAAACTGCAGACCAGCAATGGCGAGCGGCGCAAACGCTACCTCTTCGTCGCCATCGACCGCAGGTCCCGCTCCGTCCACCTCGCGGTCAAGGACGATGAGACCGAGGCCAGCGCCATCGCCTTTCTGCGCGAGGCAGCCCAGGCTTTCCCGTTCCGCCTCACCCACGTGCTGACCGACAATGGAAGCTGCTTCACTTCAGCCTTCGCGACAACCTGCGTTGAGCTGGGCGCCCAGTATCGCCACACCCGTCCCCGCACGCCCCAGACCAACGGCATGGTCGAACGCTTCAACGGCCGCATCGGCAGTGAGGTGCTCGGCATCAACGTCTATTCGCACCGTGCCCTGGAGCAGCTGCTGCGCGGTTTCAACGCCGCCTACAACGCCAGGCGTCAACGCGTTCTGGACGGCGAAACGCCAGACCAAGTTGTTGCCGAGCGCCTCGACGCCGAGCCCGGCCTCGCCCGTGCGGCACCGAACGGCCGCGCAGGCCCGTGCGACACCACCAAGGCTCGCTTCATCGCTGATCGCGCCAAGGAGGTTTCACAACCAGACATGCCCTCCGACCCTCCGTTTGCCTTCCGACTCTACATAATCGGCAGCTTACTTCTAGGGGGACAGGTCACAGGCGTGATCACCGCTCGGTACGGCCTTCATGGCGACACAGGCGTGCGCATCACAACTGGATAGTCCATGCGGGTCAGAGCATCCAGCGAGCCAAGTCCCAAGATGATAATTAGCCAGAATACTGCGACGGCGGCAATCATGCGGATCAGTCCTGGTCCTTCGCCTACATGCATGAATGTAGCAGCAACGATGCCTGCCATCAGTAGTCCAAAGAACGGCGCGGTGTTGCCCCAGCCGAACAGCCGGGTGGCGCACACCTCTGCCGCGAGCAGTATAAGCAATCCAATCCAGGCGAGGACCAAAGGCCGAAATGGGCCCGCAATGCTGGGTCGCTGGACGACGTTCATCCCCCAGCTCGACCGGCTAGGTAAATCAATGGGTAGAGCACCATCCATACCATGTCGACGAAACTCCAGTATAGGCCCACGACCTCGACCGGAGTCGTGTAGCTCGGCGAGAACGCCTGCTTGCGCGCCCTCCAAGCAATCCATCCCACAAGGGCTATGCCGACGGTCAGGTGTACGCCGTGCAACCCAGTGCCGATGTAGTAGAAGATCCAGAACAGTTCGGCCCCGCCATCATGGGAACCTCTGAACCTGAAGCTGGCACCGGGGACTTCTCCATCATGAATGTCGAGGTACCATTCCAGCACCTTGAGCCCTAGGAACAGCATGCCCAGCGCCATGGTCGCCAAGCTAGCCAGCAGAATGCGGCGGTTGTCGCCCCGGCGCGCGAATGCGACAGCGCAGGCGTATACAAAGCTGCTTGTGACCAGGACAACAGTATTAATCGTGCCGATTGTGAACTGGGTATCGCGTGTGGCATCTGCAAAGCCCAATGGATGCTGGTGGCGGTAGACGCACCAGGTTAGGAAGAGACCGCCGAAGAACAGCGCCTCGGAGGCGAGAAACAGCCACATTCCCGACAGCGCGGTGTCAGCTTGGAAGCGAGCGTCGTGGAACTGAAACTCGACGTCTGCGTCGGGCCGAGCGACTGCCTCAACTGACATGCTGCCGCTCCTCCGGTTTTGGATAGCTGTAGGGCGCCTGCGTCACCACCGGAGTGACCTGGAAGTTGTACTTCGGCGGCGGCGACGGCGTCTGCCACTCCAGCCCGGTGGCACGCCAGGGATTGGACGGGGCGCGAGGCCCGCGAAACAGCGACCATGTCAGGTAGAACAGCGGCATGAGGTAGGCGATCGCGAGCACCGAGGCGCCGGCAGAGGACAACACGTTGAGGATCTGGAACTCCGGCGCATAGTGCGCGTAGCGGCGCGGCATGCCGAAATAGCCGAGGATGTACTGCGGGAAGAAGGTCAGGTTGAAGCCGAAGAAGATCATCGCGGCGGCGATGCGCGCCCACATCTCCGGATACATCCTCCCGGTGATCTTCGGCCACCAGTAGTGCAGGCCGGCGAAGAACGCCGAGACCATCGCGCCGACCATGATGTAGTGGAAATGCGCGACGACGAAGTAGGTCTGCGTCAGGTGCACGTCGGCGGCCAGCGCCGCGGTGAACAGGCCGGACAGGCCGCCCATCGTGAACAGGCCTATGAAGCCGAGCACGTAGAGCATCGGCGCGTCGAAGCTGATGAAGCCCTTGTGCAGCGTGCCGAGCCAGTTGAACACCTTGATCGCGGAGGGCACGGCGACCGCATAGGACAGCAGCGAGAAGACGAGAGCCGAGTAGAGCGAGGTGCCAGCCACGAACATGTGGTGGCCCCAGACGAAGAATGAGATGACGGCGATCGACACCGATGACCAGGCAATGAACTTGTAGCCGAAGATGCCCTTCTGCGCGAAGGCGGTGATGACCTCGCTGACGACGGCGAAGCCGGGCAGGATCATGATGTAGACCGCGGGGTGCGAGTAGAACCAGAACAGGTGCTGGAACAGCAGGGGATCGCCACCCAGCGCCGGGTCAAAGATGCCAATGTGGAACACCCGCTCGAGCGCCAGAAGAGTGAGCACCATCGTCAGCACCGGAGTCGCAAGCACGTAGAGCACGCTGGTCGCGTAGAGCGACCAGATGAACAGCGGCAGGCGGTACCAGGTCATGCCCGGCGCGCGAAGGCGATGCGTGGTGATGATGAAGTTCAGACCGGTCGCGATCGAGGAGAAGCCGGACAGCGCGATGCCGATCGCGACCGAGACCACGTGGCTCTGGGTGAAGGACGTCGACAGCGGCGTGTAGAACGTCCAGCCCGTGTCCACCCCGCCCACGAACAGCGAGTAGGTGGCAAACAGGCCGCCGGCCATGAACAGGTACCAGCTCGCGAGGTTCAGGCGCGGGAAGGCGAGGTCACGGGCGCCGAGCATCAGAGGCACGACGAAGTTGCCGAGCGTGACCGGGATTGCCGGCACCAGGAAGAACCACACCATGATGACGCCGTGCATGGTAAACAGCCGGTTGTATGCCTCGGGGTTCACCAGCGCGCCCTCGGGCGTCAGCAGGTTCAGGCGCATCAGCGCGGCCGCGGCGCCGCCGAGGAAGAAGAACACGGTGATCGAGGCCATGTAGAGCAGGGCGATGCGCTTGTGGTCGGTGGTGAGCAGCCAGGACGCGAGGCCCTGCTCGTCGTCGAGGTAGGAGGGAGGGCGCGCGCGCAGCACGGCGCCGATGGGCGCACGCGCCGCCGGGTCCGGCCCGGGGCCCGCGCGGTCGCGCGTGGTGACGCTCATTCCTGACCCTCCGAGCCGAGCGACTTGATGAAGGCGATCACCTTGACGAGGTCCTCCTCGTCGATCTGCCCGGCGAAGGAGGGCATGACATTGGCGTAGCTGGCGACGACCTGCCTGCCCGGCTCGAGGATGGAGTCGCGGATGTAGAGGTCGTCGGCGATCGTGGTGGTGCCGTCCGACAGCGGCACCGGACTACCGTAGAGCCCGTTCAGCGAGGGGGCGCGCACCACGCCGGCGCCGCCGCCGCTCTCGACATGGTGGCAGCCGCTGCAGCCGTAGCGGGTGAACAGCGCCCTGCCCTGGGCCGCCAGGCTGACGGCGGAGCCGGTGGAGGCGAGCCAGCGCTGGAAGTCGGGGCGGGACAGCACGTCCACCTCGCCGACCATGTTCGAGTGGTCGGTGCCGCAGAGCTGGGTGCAGAACAGGTGGTAGGTGCCGGGTCTGGTCGCGGTGAACCAGATCGTCTCGTAGCGCCCGGGCAGCACGTCGTGCTTGAGGCGGAACGCCGGCACCGAGAAGTCGTGGATCACGTCCTCGGACGTCATCAGCAGCTGGATCGGGCGGCCCTCGGGGATGTGCAGGGCGTTGATCTCGCGCTGGCCGCCGGCATGCTCGGTCTTCCACATCCACTGCTTGCCGATGACGTAGATCTTGAGCGCGTCGGCGGGCGGGTGGAACTCGCGCACGTAGAGGTCGGCGCCCCACAGGAACAGGCCGAAGAACAGGACCAGCGTGGCCGTGGTCCAGCCGATCTCGATCCAGAAGGTCTCCTTGGCGATGGTGCCGCGGTGCAGGCTGCTGCCGGCGCGGAAGCGCACGACGTAGACCAGCATCAGGCCGAACACGAGCGCCAGCACCGCCGCGCTCGACAGCAGGAGCCCGGACAGCAGGGCGTCGGTCTCCGGCGCGTTCGCCGAGGCCTGCGGCAGGCTGAGGCTCATCGCCCGCCCTCCGGCGCGGCCGGTGCTGCCGGTGTCGCGCCGGCCGCGGACGCCCCGGGCGGCGGGGCGGCGGTCGGCCAGTCGGCGATGCCGTCGTGCGCCACCTTGCGCATCGCGTCGTCGATCGGGATGTGCACCGTCCCGCGGGCCCGGTCGACCCAGCCGGTGCCGTGGAGGTAGGCCATCTCCTCGACGAAGAACGCGGACATGTCGTTGCGATCGTTGGCCTGGAGCTGCGGGCTGGGGAAGGTCGGCACGGGCTCGCGGATCGTCTTGTCCTTCAGCGACGCCGGGTAGATCCACCACACCAGCAGGGCCGCCAGCACCAGCATCGCGGCGAACGCGGCCAGGAGCTGCAGCAGGATGGCGGGCGTGGCATCGGATTCCTCGTGCGCCGCCGGCGGCAGGCGGGGTTCCTCGGCGTAGTCAGACATGGCGCGCGCTCCGGTGTGGCGCACCGGCCCGCAGGGCGAGGCCGATGCCGCAGCCGCCGAACGCGAGCGCGCAGCCGACGTCGATCCAGCCGACGCCGCGCTGGGCAGCCGGCAGCACGGTCCACCAGCCGCGCAGCACCTCCATCGCGACGAGCAGCAGGGCGACCGCCTCGATGCCGCGCCGGCTCCGCTGCACGCGGGGGAACACCAGCAGCAGGAACGGCAGCAGGAAATGGCCGACCGCGAGGGCCGCCATCACCCAGCCCCAGCCGCCGTGGGCGCGGCGGACGTACCAGGAGGCGTCGCTGGCGAGGTCGGACTCCCACACAATCAGGTACTGCATGAAGTCGAGGTAGGCCCAGAGCACCACCAGCGAGAGCAGCATCTTGCCGATGTCGGCGAGCGTGTCGGGTTTTGCCACAGCCGCCGCGGGCAGCGCCGCGATGGACAGGGCGAACAGAGCCGCGCCCGCGCCCTGGATCATGCCGTACGCGGAGGAGTTGAAGGACGGGTCGAGCGACATGGTCAGGTCGATGACCGCGAAGGTGAAAGTGATCGCGAGCAGCACCAGCCCGGGCGGGGCGAGACGCTCGCCCGCGCCGCGCAGGGTCAGCAAAGCCAGGACGGACCAGACCACGAGGTAGGCGACGCCGCGGGCATAGAAGAACGGCGGGTTGAGGTAGAAATGGTTGGCGAGGTGCGCCGCCTCGTCCGGGCGTGCCCAGGCGTAGAGCGTGGACAAGCCGAGCAGCAGCGGCACCAGCGCCGGCAGCAGCAGCGGCAGGGTCGCGAGGCCGGCGCGCAGGCCGGGCCGCACCGCGTCGCCCCAGCGCCCGCCGGTCAGCACGTGGACGAGCAGCAGCGCCAGGCTGCCGAGCGGCCAGGACAGCCAGGTCGCCAGCGCCGCCAGCCAGGCGTACTGGAAGTCGCGGGGGTCGAGCAGCCAGCCGAGTGCCGCGACCGCGAGGCCCGCAAGCCCGCAGCCCCAGGCCAGCCGCTCGGGGCCGACCGGCCACTCGCCGCGGCGCGCGGTTCGGGGAGGTGTCGCGCCGGCAGCCGCGTGCGCGCTCATGGCAGGCTGCTCCGCTGCTCTGGCGAGAGGTCGGCGACTGTGGCCTCGCGGCTGGCCTGCAACGCGCGGATGTAGGCGGCGATGGCCCAGCGGTCCTCGGGCCGGATACGCTGTGCGAACGAGTACATCGCGCCGTAGCCGTTGGTGATCACGTCGAAGAAGTGCTGTGTCGGCGCCTCGCGCAGCCGGTCGATGTGGTAGGACGGCGGCGGCGAGAAGCCGCGTTGCACCACCATGCCGTGGCCGTCGCCCAGCTCGGAGTGGCAAGGCGTGCAGAACTGCTCGAACTCCGCTTGGCCGCGCCGTACCAGCGCCAGGCTGACCGGCGGGGGCGGCGCGGGATTGTCGCGGAACTCGACGGTATTTTTCGGAGGACGCGCGGGGTCGCCCGACTTCACCGACCAGGGGTTCTTCTTCGGCTGGTGGATCATGCTGTCGCAGCCGGCGACGCACAGCAGCGGCAGCAGGAGCACGGGCAGCATGGACCGGCGCCTGGCGGGCGGGGTCATGCCAGCTCCTCAAGGGTCAGCGGGTCGTGGCGCGCCAGCACGTCGCGTGCGCGGGGCGCTGCGGCCTCGTCGCGCAGGGTGAGCGAAAGGAACCAGTCGGCCCGGCTGGCCTGGCGGATGTGGCGGCTCTCGTCGATCGGGTCGTAGAGCCGCGGCATGCGGTTCGCAACGAGGTAGGCGACGAATCCGGTCGCCATGGCGGCGAGCACGCCGACCTCGAAGGCGTTGGTGACGTAGGCCGGCCAGGAGTTGTTCGGCCGGCCGCCGACGTCGATCGGGTAGGACGTCGCGGTGGCGTAGATCTGTAGCCACATCATGAAGCCGTATCCGCCCAGCCCGGCCGCCAGCATGAGCAGCGGGATCGGCGAGACGGCGGTGTCGGCGCCGTCGTCGGAGGGCTTGCCGGGGGTGTAGGTTTCGACGGTGCCGAGGCCGGCCTCGCGCACGGCGCGCACCGCTCCGGAAAGGCGTTCCCTGCTGTCGAAGCCCGCGACGATCACGACGGGCGCTCCAGCAGCTCGCGTAGCTCGTGCATGGCCACGATCGGCACCACGCGGATCGACACCAGGATGCCCACAAGGAACAGCCCGATCGTGCCGCCCATTACCGACCAGTCCCAGAACGAGCCGGAGAAGTCGCCCCAGGCGGAAGGCAGGTTGGGGCGGTGCAGGCTGGTGACGACGATCTCGAAGCGCTCGAACCACATGCCGACGATGATGCCGAGGCAGATCAGCACCAGCACCGCCTGGTTCATCCGCAGCCGGCAGAACCACAGCAGCTGCGGCAGGGTGACGTTGAACAGGATCGTCGACCAGTAGACGTACGAGTACTCGCCGAACATGCGCGCGGTGAACATCGTCTTCTCGGCCTGGTCGGGGCCGTAGAAGGTCGAGAACGCGTCCATCATGTAGGAGTAGCCCATCGCCAGGCTGCTCGCGACGATCAACCTGCCGAGCACGTCGACGTGCCGCCCGGTCATGTAGGACTGCAGGCCGAAGGCGGCGCGCGCCGGCAGCACCAGCAGCGTGACGGTTGCGAAGCCGGACAGGAACGCCCCGAACACGAAGAACGGCGGGAACTGCGTGGAGTGCCAGCCGGGAGACTCGCCGCCGGCGAAGTCGAGGCCGACGACGCTGTGCACCGAGACCACCAGCGGCGCCATGAGCGCGGCCATGGCGCCGTAGGTGGCGCGGAAGTGGCGCCACTGCCCCGCGGTGCCGCGGAAGCCCAGCGCCAGCACGCCGTAGAACTTCTGGCCGAGGGGGGATTTCGCTTGGTCGCGCACGGAGGCGAGGTCGGGGATCATGCCGATGTACCAGAAGATGACCGAGCTCAGCACGTAGGTGATGATCGCGAAGAAGTCCCACAGCAGCGGCGAGCGGAACTGCGGCCAGAGCGTCATCGTGTTCGGGTAGGGGAACAGCCAGTAGAAGAACCAGGGCCGGCCGAGGTGCAGGATCGGGTAGATGCCGGCGCATGCGGCGGCGAACAGCGTCATGGTCTCCGCGATGCGGTTGATGGAGGTGCGCCACTCGACGCGGACCAGGAAGAACAGCGCCGAGATGAAGGTGCCGCCCGAGGCGATCGCGATCCACCAGACGTAGTTGATCAGTGCGAAGCCCCAGACGACCGGCCAATCGATGCCCCACACGCCGACGCCCGCGTAGAACAGCCAGCCCACCGCGACGCAGCCCCAGCCGAGCAGCCCCGCCGCGGGCAGCAGGGCGATCCACCACCACAGGTGCACGCGCTCGCGCAGCAGCATGCCGACGATCTTGTCGGTCATCGCGCCGGGCGTGGGGTGGCCGACGCCGACCGGCTGCAGCGGCACGCCGCTCACGCCGACAGCGCCGAGTTCGGGTTGGTGATGCGGCCCTCGTAGGTCAGGCGGGGGCGGGTGTTCTTTTCCGGCAGCAGGACGTAGTCGAGCGGGCTGTGCTTGCGCCGGCGCACCTCGCTGTCGGGGTCGTTGAGGTCGCCGAACGAGAAGGCCCGGGTCGGGCAGGCGGCCTGGCAGGCGGTCTGCACCCGCTCCGGCGTGCCGTTGACGTCGTGCTCGATGCGCGCCTCGGCGATGCGCTGCACGCAGAAGGTGCATTTCTCCATCACGCCGCGAGAACGGACGCTGACGTCCGGGTTGCGCGCCGGCTCCGGGCGGTGCTCCTTGCGGGCGTAGTCGAAGTAGTTGAAGCGTCGCACCTTGTAGGGGCAGTTGTTGGAGCAGAAGCGGGTGCCGACGCAGCGGTTGTAGACCATCGCGTTCAGGCCCTCGCTGTCGTGCACCGTGGCGCCGACCGGGCAGACCACCTCGCAGGGCGCTTCCTCGCAATGGTGGCACAGCATCGGCTGGAAGAACGCGCCGGGGTCCTCGGCCTCGCCCTCGTAGTAGCGGTCGATGCGCAGCCAGTGCATCTCGCGCTGGTGGATCACCTGTTGCCGGCCGACTACGGGCACGTTGTTCTCCGACATGCAGGCGACCACGCAGCTGTTGCAGCCGATGCAGGAATTGAGGTCGACGCTCATGCCCCAGGCGACCGGGCCCTGCGGCTTCTGCTCGTAGAGCGTTTCGCCGTGCGCCTCGCCCTTCAGGAAGTCGGGGCGGCGGCGGAACTCCTCCAGCAGGCCGTGGCGCACGATCGGGTCGGTGTCCTCCGGCTTCACGTCGAGCGCGTTGTGGTGGTCGGTGCAGGCGACCAGCACGTTGAGGCCGGTCCTGCGCAGCGTGACGGCGCCGGCCCGGGCCTGCTCGCCCTGCAGCGGGAAGAAGTCGATGCCGGCGTCGCGCCCGACCTCGCCGACGGTGCGGCGGCCGTAGCCGAGCGTGGCGATCGCGACGGCGGCGGCCTGGCCGGGCACGATCCAGACCGGCGCCTTGCGGTTCTGCGGGCCGACGCCAAGCTCGACCTCGTCGCCGTTGGACAGGCCATGCGCCTTGCCCAGCGCGGGGGAGATCAGCAGGGGGTTGTCCCAGACCAGCTTGCTGTGCGGGCGCGGCAGCTCCTGCAGCCAGGCGTTGTTGGCGTTCCGGCCGTCGCGCAGGTAGGGGTCGGTGCGGAACAGCAGCTCGATCGCGACGGGCGCCGGCGGGGGCGGGGCGGCGCTCGCGGCCTCCGGGCGCAGCCGTGCGTCGGAGGGCTGGCTCGCGGTGCCGGCAATGACGCCGGCGGCCAGGGCCTCGCCCCAGCTGCGGTCGTCGCCGAGCCGGTCGTGCCACTGGCGGCGCACGGCGTCGAGCGGGGCGTCCGACTCCGGCCCGCGGAGCAGCGACAGCAGATCGAGCGCGGTGGTGCCGCCGTAGAGCGGCAGGGCCATCGGCTGGATGATGCTGGCGGTGCCGTCATGGGCGCGGGCGTCGCCCCAGGCCTCGAACAGGTGGGCCTCGGGCACGAACCAGGTGGCGGCGAGCGCGGTCTCGTCCAGCGACGGCGCAAGATGGAAGGTGGTGGCGACGCCGCGCATCGCGTCGGCGAAGCCGGGCGCGGTGAAGGCGGGGTTGCCGTCGAGGATGAGGAGCGCGGACACCCGGCCCGCCGCCATGTCGTTGATCAGCCCAGCTAGGCTGCCGGGGGGCGCCGCCGGCTGGTGCTCGACGCTGTCGATCACCTCGAGCGTCGCGCCGCGTGCGCCCAGCGCCTCGTTGACCGCGTGCACGAGGGCGTGGGCCTCGGGCGGCAGGTCCGGGCCGGCGTGCACCAGGGCACAGCCGTGCGCGGACTGCAGGTCGGCGGCCACGCCAGCGAGCCAGGGCGGCGCGTCCGCGGCGGTCATGCCGTGCAGTACCGCGGCGGCGAGGCCCGTGACGACGGAATGCATTGTCACCGCGTCGACGATGAAGCGGTGGTCCGCCTGGGTGCCGATCAGGGTGGGCGAGGGCTCGGCGGCATAGACGCGGCTCATCGCCGCCTGTCCGGTGGCAGGACGGGCCGGGTTGCGGCGGGAAGCGAAGTCACGGGCGTGGCGCACCCAGCCGGGCCCGGTGCTGATCAGGTCGCTGTCGAGCGCCAGGATCACGTCGGCCGCGGCGACCCGCGGCACGATGTCGACCGGCCGGCCGTAGGCGGCGGCGCCAGAGCGCACGGACTCGCGCGAGACGGCGTCCCAGCGGTGCAGCCGCGCCTCGGGGTAGTGCTGCAGCACCGCGTCGAGCGCCGCGCCGAGGGTGGGCGAGGTGGTGCCGGCGTGCAGGATGCGCAGGCCGCTGCCGTGCGTCGCGGCGAGCTGGCCGCGCAGGGAGGCGAGCGCCAGCAGCAGGTCCTGCCGGTCGGCCGGCTCGCCCGAGCGGAGCACGCCGCCGGCGCGGTCGGGGTCGTAGAAGTCGAGGATCAGCGCCTGGGCCAGTGCGTCGGTGGCGCCGAGGCTTGCGGGATGGTCCGGGTTGCCTTCCACCTTGATCGGGCGGCCCATCTGGTGGCTCACCGTGATACCGAGCGCGCTGCCGCCGGCGAAGCTGGTGGTGGCGTAGACGTTGGGCCGGCCCGCGACGATGCCGGGCGCCGCGACCGGCGCGGGGATCAGCAGGCCGTCGGGCTCGGACGGGTCGCAGCCGCCGAGCCCGCCGAGCGCCATGCTGGCGGCCATCAGCTTGAGCACGCGGCGACGGCTGTGCGGCTGGCTCAGCACCGGGGCCAGGGCGGGATACTCGCGCGCCATGCGCGCCGGGTCCTCCAGCAGGGTGCGCCACTGCGCGGCCTGCGGCAGGCCGTGGGGGCCGCTCAGCGGTGGCATATCGTGCACTCCGTCAGATTGCGGTTCGGAACGCCGTAGTGCTTCAGCATGGTCTCGGGCGAGGGCATGTCGGGGCTGCGCACCCATTCGGTGTTGTAGATCTCGCTTTCCGGACGAAGCTGGGGGCCCGGGTTGGTGTGGCAGTTCAGGCAGAACTGCATGGTCATCGATGCCGCCTTGTAGGTGAGCGGCATCTGCGCGATCTGGCCGTGGCAGGACGAGCAGCCCACGCCCTTGGCAATGTGGATGCTGTGGTTGAAGTAGACGTAGTCCGGCAGGTTGGTTACCCGGCCCCAGGCGATCGGCGTATTCTCGGCGAGGCTGCGCCGCACTGGCTCCAGCAGCGCCGCGTTGGTCCAGATCTGCGAATGACAGGTCATGCAGGTGTAGGTTGGCGGCATTCCGGCATTGGCCGAGTAGGTCACCGAGCTGTGGCACATCTGGCAATTGATGCCGAGGCCGGACACGTGGTGCTTGTGGCTGAACGGCACCGGCTGCTCGAAGGTGAACAGCTGGTGGCGGACGTATTCGGTGCGCGGCCAGAGCAGCCACCAGCCGATCGCTGCGGCCAGCAGCAGCGCCATGCCCAGCAGCACGCCCTTCGTCGCGCCGTTGGCGGCTGGCGTGAAGATGGCCGCCATCCGAATTCTCCCTCGAGTAGCGGCCGGTCACGACCCCGCTCAAGCCATGGCCGAGGTTGTGGGCCGCTGATACCCCACAAATCGGTGAACGGGCGTGGACGGCCCGCAGTGTTGCCCGGGAGCCAGCCTGCCGCCCACTGGATTGCGGCCTTGCCTCGGCGGCTGCGGGCGGCAATCGTCGGGGCGTTGCGGCGTGAAGGCGAGGACGATCAAGGCATGATCCTGGTGTTTGGTTCGATCAACGTCGACGTCTTCTACGACCTGCCGGGCTTCGTGGAGGCGGACGCGATCGCCATGATCCCGGACGCGCAGGTCTGGTCCGGAGGCAAGGGCGCCAACCAGGCCGTCGCCGCCGCCCGCGACGGCGCGAGGGTACGCTTCGCCGGCGCCGTCGGCGACGACGCGTTCGCGGCCGTGGCGCTGCGCGGGCTGGTCCAGGCCGGTGTCGACACGTCGCGCGTGGCCCGAACCGCCGCGCGAACGGGGCTCACTTCTATCCAGCGCAACCCGCGCCAGCAGACCAGGATCGTGACCGCGCTCGGCGCCAACCTGGGCGCCCGCCACGCACAGATCGAGGACGCTGCGCTCGGGCCCGGCACGCTGCTGCTGCTGCAAACGGACATGCACCCGGATGAGGTCGCAGCCCTGGTGCGCCGTGCGCGGTCCAGGGGCGCGTTCGTCATGCTCAACCTCTCGCCCTTCGCAATGATCAACGCCGACGTGCTGCGCCTGGTGGACGTGCTCCTGCTCGACGAAGGCGACTCCGGCGGGCTGGCCGAGCATCTCGGCACGGGCGTCGGCGCGGCCTCGCTGCAGGCCGCGCTGGGCTGCGACGTCGTGCGCACCATGGGCGTCATGGGAGTCGAATGCGCAACCGCGGCCGGCTACCTCCAGATCGACTCCCACACGGTGGACGAGGTCGACCGGACCGGAGCCCAGGACTGCTTGGCGGGCGTCCTGGCGGCGTGTCTGGACCGGGGAATTTCGCTGAGGGATGCCTTGTTCCGGGCGAACATCGCGGCCGCGCTGAGCTGCACGACGCTGGGGCTGCAGGCGAGCTTTCCCCGGTCGGACGGAATCAACCACGAGATAGAAGCGTCGCTGAGGAAAAGGCTGGTGGAGCTTCGCTGACCGCCCCGATCGTGCCTTGAACAGGACCGGGTACCAGCCATGAGGTCGCACCCGGGATGGGGAGCCATCATGCTTCTTGCGTGCATCTCGTGGCTGATCTTTCTCGGCCTGTACCTCCTCCTTGCCGGGCAGGTGAGTTTGACCGAGATCGTCGCCGGCGTTCCGGCCGCAGCTTTCGCCGCCTGCTTCACGGTCCTGCTGCACCGGGTGTCGGAGCGTCGGTTCCGTCTGGACGTGCCCTGGTGGCGCGTCGTTGGCCAGCCGCTGGCAGCGGTGATGCCCGATGCCATCTGCGTCGGCCGTGCCTTGCTGGGGGCCGTGCTGCGGCGGCCGCTCGGCCCGCTCGGCGCCCTGGCGCGCCAGCCGTTCCGCCAGGGTGGCGATGTCCCGCCCGACCCAACCCGGCGCGGCCTGGTGACGCTGGGCAGCTCGCTGGCGCCGAACGGCTTCGTGGTGTCGATCCCGCAAGGCCAGGACATCCTCCTGCTGCACCGTCTCGTGCCGGCGCCGCCGGACCCGGACCGGGAATGGCCGCTGTGACGGCCTGGATGCTGGCGGTGCTGGCACTCGTGCCGGCATTGGCGGTCCCGGTCCTGCACGCCTGCCGCGGCAGCACGGCGCAGCGGCTGGTCGCCCTGCAGCTCGCGACCGCGGTCACGACCCTGATCCTGATCCTGATGACCTTCGCCTTCGACCAGAGCGCCTTCGCGGACCTACTGTAGCGCGACAGGAGCGATGGCCGGTGCGCGACAGCTGGATGGCCGGTCGCTGCGCGGGCTGAGGATGCTGTGAGCGAGGCGGCGCGACAAGGGAGTGTGTCGCGCGTCAGGGTTTGGATGCCTTCTGCTGCTCGGGGGTATTGTCGCGGGCGGTGTTGCGCTGTGACGCGCCCTTGTGCCGAGGCCGCATGGTGGCGGCGCGTCGTCGATAGCTCTCGACGTTCATCTCCAGGATGGTGGCATGGTGGACGAGGCGGTCCACTGCGGCGACCGTCATAATCATAATTTTGTCAGGGAAGATCCTGTCCCAGGCAGCAAAGGGATGGTTGGACGTCACCAGCAGGCTGCGCCGCTCGTAGCGGGCGGCGATGAGTTCGAACAGGACCGAGGTCTCGGCCTGGTCACGTTGAACGTAGGACAGGTCATCGAGCACGAGCAGGTCGTAGCGGTCGAGCTTGCCGATCGCGGCCTCGAGCTGGAGTGCCTAGCGTGCGGACTGCAGGCGCTGGACGAGGTCGGTGGTTCGGGCGAACAGCACGCGATAGCCCTTCTCGACCAGGGCGCCCCCGAGCGCCGAGGCAAGGTGGGACTTGCCGCAGCCGCTCGGGCCGAACATCAGGACATTGGCGCCGCTGCCGAGCCATGCGTCCCCGGCGGCAAGGGCTGTGATCTGGGCACGGCTGAGCATGGGCACGGCGGCGAAGTCGAAGCTGTCGAGCGTTTTGCCGGGCAGCAGCCGGGCCTCGATCATGTGGCGCTGGATGCGCCGGCGCGCGCTCGGCCAGCTCGAGTTCTGCGAGGGTGGCGAGCAGGCGCGCGGCGGGCCAGGCCTCCCGGTCGGCCCGTTCGGTGAACTGCGGCCAGTGTGCCGCCACGGTGGGCAGGCGCAGCTCGCCGAGCAGGAGCGGCAGGCGGGCGACGTCGACGGCCACGGCCCCGCTCATGATGCGGCTCCGAGGCTGGGCAGCAGCACGTCGTAGCTGGCGATGGCTGTCAGATCGACCACGACGTGGGGCAGCGGCGAGGGAGGCGGGGTGGACCTGACGCGCAAGGCCGCCAGATCCGGCAGCCGCCCCTGGTCGAGCTGCTCGCGGAGCAGGACGGCAAGATCGCCCTCGCAGGCACGGTCGTGGGCCAGCGCCAGCAGCCCCACCATGGTCGTGCAGGCGAGATGCGCGTCGCCCGTGGCAATCAGGTGTTCCCAGGTCTGGCGGTAGGGCGAGCGGGGGAACAAGGCATCGCGGTAGACCAGGTTGAGCAGCGCCATGGGCTTGCGGCGCAAGCTGTGGATCACGTGGCGGTAGTCGACGACGTGGCCATGTCGGCCCTCGCGGGTTGGACGGCCGCGCGGCAGGGTGAATACCTGGCTCTGGCCGAGGAAGCCCTCCAGCCGGTCGTCATAGATACGCAGGCGCAGGCGGTAGCCGACCAGGCGCGAGGGAACCGTGTAGAAGACGCGGCGCAGCACGAACCCGCCGGAGGAGGTGACCACCACCACCGCCTCGTCGTGGTCGGTGGTGCGCCTTGGCGGCAGCGGCCTCAGATGAGGACGCTTCAGATCGAGGGCTTTCTGCCGGCGGGTGTTGCGTCGACCGAGCAGCTCGGACAGCCAGGAGCGGTAGGCCTCGAGGCTGTCGAAGTCGCGTGTGCCGCGAAGCAGCAAGGCCTGCTCGACAGCGCGCTTGAGATGGCCGTGGCTGGTCTCGACCGAGCCGTTCTCGTGCGCGACCCCTGGGTTGTTGCGAGTGCCGAGCATGCCGTAGTGCTGGCACAGCGCCTCGTAGCGCCGGGTCTGGTCCTCGGCCGCATCGCGGTCGAGGTTGCGGAACGCGGCCGACAGGCTGTCGCTGCGGTGTTCGGCCGGTGCGCCGCCCAGGGTCCACAGCGCGTTCTGCAGTCCCGTGGCCAAGGCGGTGAAGCTTTCGCCTCCCAGCACCACCTCGGCGTGCTCCCAGCCCGAACAGGCCAGGACGAAGTGGTAGAGCCGGTGCACAAGCGGCGTGCCCGCGACGCGGACGTCGAGGTCGGCCATGTCGGTGAAGTCGGACAAGCCCTGGCGCCCTGGCGGATGCACCTGGCGGAAGATGATCTCCTGCTCAGGGCCGTGGGCGGCGTGCCAGGCGCGAACGCGTCGCTCCAGGGTGCGGCGCAGCCGGGGCCAGTCATGGTCGGCATGCCTGCGCGTCATTTCCTCGAGCAGGGTGATGGGCCGCAGGCCGGGTCGGCTCTGCAGCAGCGGCAGGATGTCGCTCTCCCACAGCCCGGCCAGCGGGTCGGCGATCAAGCGCCGCGACGGGCTTGTGGAGGGTCGGTGGGAAGGAAGCTGCGGATCACGCTCGATCCTGCGGGCGGTGCGCTCGCTGAGCCCGGCTCTGGCGGCGGCAAGGCGCTGCGTGTCTCGGCGTCGATGGTCCATGTACAATCTCACCTGTTGGTCTGTGACGTGTCGTCCGGGCAAGGAAGGGCCTCGTCTTGGCAGTCGAGGTCCCAATCCTGCCCGCACACGCCGCGACCAAGGCGTGGGCCAAAGCCCACGCCACCGGTCAGGTCAGCCTACGGCCGGGCTACGCCCGCCCTGCGGCTAACCTGACCGGCCATCTGCTGCTGTCGCGCACCGGCCATCTGCGCTGTCGCGCCACAGTCCGACTACGTGCCGCGCGATGACCGGCTGGAGGCGCAGACCATGGTGCGGAAGGTGCTGGTGGAGGCGGAAGAAAGTTGTAGAGTTTAAGGTGTAAGGGTTTCTGTCACAGAAATCGACCTAATTAACCAGCATTATAACAATAAAATTAAGTAAAAGAGATCGGCATGTACGAAGCGTTTGATGATTTTCTTTTGACTGACACGTGGTACACCATACACCCTCTCGATATCAGGAGGTTCTACAAAGCACTTAATACAGTTGTGAGACAGGATGAATTTAACCCAGATAAAATGGGACAATATATGCGTCGGAAGCTTGGGATATCTGATGAAGAAACCGGTAACATAACTTTCTATAGTGCGGTTGACCGATACAGAGCCAACGCATGGGCAGTGAAAGACTATTTAGAGGCGATCAATTTTTAGTTGCTCGGTCAGGTAATTCGCAACCCGCACGCCATCCCTGCCAGTGCCGCAGCCGCCCGCACGTCCAGCTCATCCCCCTCCCCCGCCCTCGCCTTCAGCGCCCTTGGGGGTCTGGTAGACCACCCCAGCCTCGAGCATGGCTCCGCCCGGAGCCAACTTGCCCTGGGTGACCCAGAAACCGCCCGGAGCCGCCTGGGCCGCATCGAGGGCTCGCTGCAGGCCTTTGGCAGTCGGCTCGGCTGTCAGCTCGATGCCGTCGGGTGTGCGTATCCGCAAGAGGACACGAGACTTGGCGCTGCCCGGGGCGCCCTTGGGCGGAATGGCGGCGATCGGGAAATCTCCGTCCGCGACCGAGACGCTGACCTTGACGGAACGGGCGATCACATCGGTGGGTGTCATCAGTTCTTTTCCCTCTTAGACACGGCGGAAACGTAGCAGCGTAGCGGCGCCGCCTCGGACCAGCAGGAAATCTTGCTCACGCTTGCCCCTCCGGCGGTGACAGCAGCAACACCAACATGTCCCGCATCTTTGCGCCCTCAGCGCCGTCCCGCGCTGCTAGTCCCACCCGTCCGCCGTTCTTGACGATGTCAGCCAGCTCAAACAGCAGTTGCGCCGGGATTTCAGGCGGGGTGCCGAAGCTGTCCGGCAGAACCCAGATCCGATCGCCAACTCGCATCTCCGACCCGTCGCCCTGCGTCGGTGGTCTGCCATGGATGATCGCTTTGAAGGGCAGGGCCGCGTCCTGGGCAGCGGTGAAGGCGTCGGGGCCATCGCCCGCCAGGCGCATCCCATCGCCCGCGTAGAGGATGCCAGGGAAGGCCCGAGGCGGTCCGTAGGCTGTCACGCTGAACCGCTCGCCGTCGTCGGCGGAAAAGGCGGCCAGGCGCGGCGGGGTGACTGATCAAAGATGCTGGGGTCGGACATGATCGGTGTCTGAAGCAGGTGCGGCAGGGTTGCAACCGTACCCTCTCCGTCGCGGGTTTGACCCACTTTCCGGTTCTCCCGCACTTTGCGTGGATCATGTCGGTTTGACACCGACGTTTGTTGGCGACTGCCACGCTGCCCATAGAGCAGCGCATGAACAAGCTTTGTCCCATGCCGGGTTGCCGCGTCGACGCTATCACGCTGGACAGCCCTGACTTCCTCCACATTGCTGCACATGGAGTCCGGGCCGGCGGGCGCTGTCCTGATTGCGGTCGTGCAAGCCGGGCCGTGCACAGCCGCACCCGCAGGCACCCGGCCGACCTGCCCTCGTTCGGGCGTCAGGTCTGCGTCGGGTTGCAGGTGCGGCGGTTCTACTGCCGCAATCCGGCCTGCGCCCGGTGCACTTTTGCCGAGCGCCTGCCGGAGCTGGTGGCACCCCATGCGCGTCGCACCTGCCGGCTGAGCGAGGCTCAAAGTCGAGTTGGCGCGGTGCTTGGCGGCGAGGCGGGTGCCAGGCTGCTTCATCATCTGGCCATGCCGGTGAGCGCGGACACGGTGCTGCGCCTGATCCGGCGGCTGCCGCTGCCGAAGCTGGAGCCGCCACGGGTCGTGGCCGTGGACGACTGGGCGCTGCGCAAGGGGCGGACCTATGGCACGATCGTGCTCGATCTGGAACGGCAGCGCGTGGTCGACCTGTTGCCGGATCGCACGGCCGCGACGGTTGCGGCATGGCTGCAGCAGCGGCCCGGGATCGAGGTAGTGGCGCGCGACCGTTCGACCGAATACGCCCGCGCCGCCGCCCTGGGCGCGCCCAAGGCGGTCCAGGTCGCCGACCGCTGGCACCTGCTGGCCAACATGCGCCAGGCGGTCGAGTGTTGGCTGCACGGCGCCCATGCCCGGCTCCGGCGCTTGCCACTGCTGCCGGTTAGAAAAGGAGCCCCGCCGGTCTTGCCCCGCCGCGACCGCGCGTTCCCGCGCAACGGACCCGAGCGTGAGGCGAGGGCTGAAAGTCGCGCGCGGTGGCAGGCCCGCTACGATGAGGTGCGGCGCCGGCACCTGGCGGGCGAGCCGCTGCTGGCGATCGGGCGGGCGATGGGTCTTGCCCGAGCGAGCGTGCGCAACTTCGCCCGTGCCGAGAGCTTCCCGGCCCGCCTCCCGCACGGGCCTGGCCCGAGCATCCTCGATCCCTACCTTCCCTACCTGGAGCGACGTCTGGCCGAGGGATGCGAGAACGGTCTCGCGTTGTGGCGAGAGCTGTGCGCCATGGGCTTTCCTGGCGGGAACAAGCAGGTTCACCGCTGGCTCGCCGAACGGCGGACAGTGCCGGCCAAGGTCGGGCGACAGCGGAACCAAAAGCCGGACGACGCTCAAACCGCTGCGGCGCGCGACAAGGGACCGCCCCTGCCAGCGCCGCGGCAACTGGCTTGGGTGCTGGTCCAGTCCGTCGCAGTGCTGGGAGCAGCCGACGCTGCCGCGGTCTTGCGCGTCGAGCAGGACGGCGAAGCCCAGACCGTGGCAGGGTTGGCGCGCCGGTTCACCGCGCTTGTGCGCGCCTGCGGCGTCAGGAGCCGGCGGGAGGGTAGCGCCCCGGCCGAGCCGGTGGCCGAGTTGAAGATCTGGCTGGCCGAAGCCCGCGCGTGCGGCATCTCCGCCCTTGAGACGCTCGCCGTCGGGCTGGAGGCAGACGGTGCCGCAGTGCGCGCCGCCCTGACCGAGCCCTGGAGCAGCGGCCAAGCCGAAGGGCAGGTCAACCGGCTCAAGCTGCTGAAACGGCAAAGTTATGGCCGCGCCAGCTTCGACCTGCTGCGGCGCCGCGTTCTGCTGGCCACATGATCCACGCAAAGTGCGGGTGAGGTTCTCCCGCACTTTGCGTGCTGTCGTTGCGGTGTCATGCGGCGTGCAGGACGCGAGCCCGCAGGAGCTGAAAGCCGGCCCGGCCATACATCGTCCGCTTGATCATCTTGATGCGGTTGATCTGGCCTTCAGCGGGGCTTGTGGTCCGGGGCAGGTCGAGAGCTGCCTGCACCGCGGCCAGATCACGCCGCAGGTCCGCAACGAAACCGGCGAGCGGAGTGCCGGCCGCGCCATCGAGCACGGCGCCCAGGTTCTCCTGGCTCTTATGGCGCAACAGCAGGTTCAGCCGTTTCGCGACGGCGATGCCGTCCGCAAGGCCGGGAACCTGCGCCACGAGATGGCCGATCAACGCCCGCTCCGCTTCGGGCAGCGTCTCGGTGTCGGCCACGAGCATGCGGGCCACCTGCCGTGTGGATGGAAGGTGTCTGGCGGCAGCGGGCGTGGTCCGCTCCACGGTGGTTGCCAGGGCAGCCTTGCCTCGCTGCCCTGCCCACCTGCGCACGGTTCCGGCTCTGCCCGCGAAGCCGAGCGGGACGAGTTCACGCCAGAGCCGCGCGGCATTGTGGCAGCCCTCTGCCCAGCGGCGTTCAAGGTAAGCGAGATGGGCCGACAACACTCCGGCCCGTGGTGGCTTGCGCCAGAGAGAAGGGCCGCCGGCCCGAAGCCAGCGACGGATGGTCTTGCGCTCGGCGCCAAGCTGGAGGGCGATGCCCGAGATGGAACAGCCTGCCGCATGCAGCCGGGCCGCCTGCTCGTAGCGGCCCTGGCGTCGGGCCAGGCAAGCCTGGCTGCGCAAGGCCGCCGCACTCGGCCTGGCGAGGTCCGGCTCGGCCGTTTGCACGGGTTCAGGCGACTTGGCCAGCTGCTTGCTGACGCTCAGGGCAGCGCGCCGGACGGCTGCATGGTGGCGATCGACAACGGAGCGGACGACGTCGCCGAGGTTGCGCAGCAGATGCCAGCGATCTGCGACCTGGACCGCGTCGGGTGCGCCCTGGCGCACGCCGTCCGCATACGCACCGGCCCTGTCGCGTGCGACGATCTCGACCCCGGGATGCTGGCGAAGCCACACGGCCAGGGTCTCGGCCTGCCGATCGGGCAGAAGGTCGATCACGGCGTTGCGCTCGAGATCGACCA
>JAABUU010003237.1_pt1 | contig 21007 bp, 20 predicted proteins | sample 5559301 | NCBI WGS metagenome assembly JAABUU01 (sample SAMN10711884, study PRJNA513360) | rock metagenome | isolation source: Antarctica rocks | place: Antarctica: Victoria Land, Richard Nunatak white | reverse complement strand
CCGCCGGTCGGGCTACCGCCGGTCGGGCTACCGCCGGTCGGGCTACCGCCGGTCGGGCTACCGCCGGTCGGGCTACCGCCGGTCGGGCTACCGCCGGTCGGGCTACCGCCGGTCGGGCTACCGCCGGTCGGGCTACCGCCGGTCGGGCCGCCGGGGGTCGTGGCAGTCGTGCAGTGCGCGGCGGTGATCGTGTCGTTGATCAGGGTGACCGCGCCGTTGCGCGCCAGCGCGCGCCCGTTGAGCGTTACGCCGTCGTTCATCGAGATCGACGACAGCGCCAGGATGCTGCCGGCAAAGACAGAGGATGTCCCCAGCGTCGCGGAGCTGCCGATCTGCCAGAAGACGTTGCAGGACTGCGCGCCGCCGATGAGGTTCACGTGGCTGTTGACCGCGGTGGTCAGCGCCGAGCCGACCTGGAAGATAAAGACGGCGTTGGGATCGCCCTGACCGTCGAGCGTCAGCGTGCCGGTCACCCCCAGCGCGGGTGTGGCTCCCGTCTTGTAGACGCCCGGTGCGAGCGTCCTGCCGCCGACGTCGGCGGGCAGCGCTTGAGGCGGGGTGCGCCCAGCGGCATCGTTATACGCGGCGGTGAGGTCAGACTGTGCCTGGTTTGCGACCGAGTCGGTCGCGTGGACTGTCCCGTTGACCTTCCCGGGCGGAAAGCCAGTCAGCGCCGACCCCGGGCTCACCCCCAGGTCACCGTTGAGCGTCGAGAAGCCCGTGTTGGTCACCGTCGTGCCCGCAAGGGCAGCAAAGCTGTCGGCCGCACCCAGGCCGACCGGCAGCTGTCCGGCGAACGCGTCGCTTGTGAGCAACGCCAGCGCCACCAGGCAGCCGACCGCGAGCAGCCCCACGCGGCTCAACGCGTGCCCCCACGGGTCGAGGAGAGCGGCTGGCTGCGTGTCGTGGCGAGCATCGGTGAGACCTCCCTGGGTCTGACGCAAGAGGGTCTTCGTCCGCTCACGAAGTCATTGGGCATCGCAGAAGGTTCCCCACCCGCGATATTCAAGCAACATAGCATGAAAATGAAATCCTAGATGCTCTAATCTTGTGAAGATGGCTGAGAACACCGTCCCGAGCTGGGGGTTTCTGACCAACTACGCCCAGGTGCTCATCTGCATCGCCGACGACCCCGGCACCCGCCTACGCGACATCGGCGACCGCATCGGGATCACCGAACGCGCCGCGCACCGCATCGTCACCGAGCTCGCCACCGCTGGGTACATCACCCGCCAGCGCAACGGACGCCGCAACCACTACGCGGTCGATGAGCACATGCCGCTCTCAGATCCGATTGCCCGCGAGCAGAGCGTCGGACAGCTCCTGGAAGTCCTCACGGCCACGCGCACAAACGGCCGGGCGGATCGCAGGTAGACGACCCGGTGATCCGCTAGCCAGCCCGCTGGCGGCGTTTGGGCGCCTGCCGGCGTGACCGCCGCCCGTCGACTCATAGCCCAGCGTCGTCCTCACAGAACCAGCGCCCAACGCAGATTTGACGACGCTACCTTGCGGCTGGCGACACGGACCCGAGCACTGGGCCTGCAGGCCGCGCTCTCGCGGCGTCGAGTCACGTTTACGCTGAGGATCCGTCCGGGACCCCGCATAGAGTCACGTTTATCGACAAAAACGTGACTCACCGAGGAGGCTCCATGACCAGCGATGCGCCCGACAGCGCCCGGCAGCTCGCCGCTCGGCTCGCCGAGGGCCTTCGAACAGGACCGCGACCGCGCCGAGCAGATGAACGATGCCCAGCACCGTTTGCAGGAGGCCAACGGCCGGGCTGTGGGACGGGCTGCATCCCGACGCGCTCGGCGTGGCCTACGACGCCGCCGCCGCCGTAGGCGGCTCGCGGATCGCCAAGCTCGCCGGGGATCAGACCGCGCAGCTCGCCGCTTTGCAGCAGGCGCACTGGGCGATTCACCGCGCCTTCACCGAGTATCAGCGGATCGGCGAGGACCGCCGGCATCTGGCGGCCGACATCGGCGAGCTGATCGCCCGATTCGTCGACGAGCTGGTGGCGGACCGTCGCTCCGGCGAGCAGGCGCAGCAGCGTGGACTTGCCCGTCCCGTTGGCGCCCCGAACCTCCACCACAGCTCCGGGCGCAAGCGCCACGTCGACATCCCGCAGCACCCAAGGACCACGCCAGCGATAACGCTTGGCCGCCGCGCGCAGGCCCACCACCACCCCAGAGCCTCCCGGGCTGGTCTCGCGGCGGGGACTGACCGCCCTGGACGCCCATGCCCACAGGATGCCCGCCGCCACCCCTCGATCAGGTGCCCGGAATGGCGGCCAGGCTTGCCCAGCGTGCCCAGTCGCCGGCGCCTGCGCACCGCAGTGGTTGGCGGTGTGACGCTGTCCTATCCTCGATGTCTTGCCAGACGACGCAACAATCGCCGTCCGCGTTTCGGGGCTGTCGAAGCGCTACGGCGGCGTCGCTGCCGTAGATGATCTCTCGTTCGTCGTGCGCAGCGGCTCGGTGACCGGCTTTCTTGGGCCAAACGGCGCGGGCAAGACGACGACGCTGCGGATTCTGCTCGGCCTGGCGCGCCCGACCTCCGGCGAGGCGACGATCTTCGGCCAGCGCTATGAGACACTCGCCGACCCGGTCCGGAAGGTCGGCGCCGCCCTCGAGATCTCCGGCTTCCACCCGGGGCGCTCGGGCCGCAACCATCTGCGCTCGCTGGCCCGGCTGGCTTCGCTTCCACGGTCGCGGGTCAATGAGGTGCTCGGTCTCGTTGACCTGACCCAAGCGGCCGACCGGCGGGCCGGGGGCTATTCGATGGGGATGCGCCAGAGGCTCGCGCTCGCCGCCACGCTGCTCGGCGATCCGCGCCTGCTGGTGCTGGACGAGCCGGCCAACGGCCTCGATCCCCAGGGCATCCGCTGGCTGCGCGACTTCCTGCGCAGCCTCGCTGCCGAAGGTCGCACCGTGCTGATCTCGAGCCACGTTCTCGCCGAGGTGGCGCAGACGGTCGACAACGTGATCGTGATCCACCACGGGCGGCTCGTCGACGAAGGTCGCGTCGACAAACTGTCCGGTCCGCAGCGCGTCAGCGTTCGCTCCCCGCGCGCAGCCGAGCTCGCCGCCGCGGTGCGCGGCGCGGGGGGCGAGGTGAGCCCCATGGACGGCGATGGACTGCTCGTCTCGGGGATCGACGCAGCGCAGGTCGGCGAGCTCGCATTCGCGGCCGGCCTGCCGTTGCATGAGCTCGCGCGCCACGCCGCTTCGCTTGAAGACGTCTTCCTCGAGCTGACCACCGACAAGTACCCGGCGGCGCCGTGACCAACGTTCTTCGCGCCGAGCTGCTCAAGCTCCGAACGACGCGCACGGCGCTCGGATTCGCCGCGGCGGGCGTACTGCTGGTGCTGCTCGTCGTGCTCGTCAGCATCCTCGCCGGCGACCCGAGCACGAGCGACGACAAGCGCGCCGCGATCAGCATCGGCGGCGCGCTGTCCGTCGTGCTGCTGCTGTTCGGGGTCGTCGGCGCCACGGCGGAGTACCGCCACCGGACGGTCGCGCCGGCCGCGCTGATCGAGCCGGTACGAATGCGCCTGACCGTCGGAAGGATGCTCGCCTACGGGCTTGCCGGCCTCGCTGTCGGCGCGCTGATGCTCGTCGTCGCTCTGGCTATCGGGATCCCGCTGCTGGCCGGCACGCAGGGGCCATCCCTCGATGCCGGCGACTACGCCCAGGCCGCCGGCGGCAGCCTCCTGGCCTGCGGGTTCGGTGCGATGCTCGGAATCGGCCTCGGAGTGCTGATCCGAAACCAGGTGGCAGCGATCGTCGGGACGCTCGTCTTCCTGTTCGTCGCCGAGCCGCTGATCGGCGTGGCCAGCAGCGCCGTGCGTCCGTACCTGATCGGAAATGCACTGGGAGCCGTGGGCGACGGCAACGGAAGGGACCAGCTCACCTTCGCCGCGGCGGTTGCGGTCACCGTCGCTTGGACGGCGTTAGCCCTGGCGGCGGCCCTGATTGTCGACCGCCGCCGCGACATCACCTGATCGAGCCTCCGTCGCCGCAGCGCGGGCGATCGTCGAGAGGGGCCGCTACGGTTCGGGCGTGCTCGCTGCGATGGTCTCAGCGATCCTCGCCTTGACTGGCAGCGCTGCCAGGCCGGTGGCCGGCGGGCCGCTGCCAAGCGCCAGCGCTCTTCCCGGTTGGATGGCAGCGCCCCGGCCCCAATTCAGGCCGACGCTACGTACGCACTCACGAGCGCCCACGTTGCCGCTGGCCCCGCCCACGTTGCCGCTGGCCCCGCCCACGTTGCCGCTGGCCCCGCCCACGTCGCCGCTGGCCCCGCCCCCGTTGCCTCTGGCCCCGCCCCCGTTGCCTCTGGCCCCGCCCAGCGGTCAGAGGCCACCGAACTGCTTCCTGTCCCTGTCGAACGGAACGAGCTGCGTACCCGCGAGCCCCAACTGCATGATCGGGCCGGGCCGCTGCTCTAAGCATTGGCAGTTCATTCCCGTAGCCCGAATCGATCGCAGCGGCTAGATCCCGCGTTGACAGGGCTCCCACGGGCCTGACAGCCTGTCGGTGATGATGCCGCGTCTCGCCATCCTGACGGCCGTCGTGCTCGCTGCGATTCTCGCCGCGTCGGCGTCGGCGTCGGCGTCGGCTCAGCCGGGCACACCGGACCCGACCTTCGGGTCAGGCGGAACGGTGACCAGATCGTTTGGTGACACCTCGCGGGCCAACGGCATCTCGGTCGCCCCGGGCGCCGAGCTGGTGGCCGGCGGTGGATATGCGCCATCCGGCGCCCTGTGGGGATCGGCTGGTCGGCGACCTAAGACCCTGCGCAAGGCCACCCCACCCGGATTACGTCGTCGGATCGGCCGGCGGCTGCGAGACCCGCTACGCGCCGTCCCAGCGCCGGGCGCGGATCGTGTCGATCACGTGCATCGGGGCGACGTCGCGCAGATAGCGTCGGTGACCGCCAGCGTCGAGTGCCCGAGCGCGTCGCGGATCACGTTGATCGGGGTGCGCTCCCGCGCCAGCTCTGAGGCATAGGTGTGGGGGGTTGAGCGCAAACGTGACTCGACGGGGGAAGGGGCTCGGCGGCGATACGCTTTGCTGATCGCGATGCGCACGCTGCTTCCCGACCCGCCCCCGGCCGACTTCGAGCAGTTGCTCGAACGCCGGCGCCGGTGGGGGGCCGACACCCACGACGAGGTGTGGGAGGGTGTTCTGCACATGACCCCAGCTGCGCATCGTCGCCACGCGAAGATCCAAGCGCAGCTGTTGCGGCTGCTCGGTCCTCCAGCGGACGCTGCCGGGCTAGGGGTCATCGGCGAGTTCAACCTCGGCGAGCCCGACGACTACCGGGTGCCCGACGGAGGGCTGCACCGGCCTGGACCAGACGAGTTGTGGAACGCCACCGCTGCGCTGGTGGTCGAGATTCTCTCGCCCGGCGATGAGAGCTGGGAGAAGCTGCCCTTCTACGCCGAGCACCACGTCGATGAGCTGCTGATCGTCGACCCGGACGAGCGCGCCGTCCACTGGCTCGCGCTCGACGAGGTGCAAGGCGAGTACCGCGCTACCGACTGCAGCCGCCTGATCGACCTCGGCCCGGCCCAGCTCGCCGGACAGATCGACTGGCCGTAAGCCAGACGGCTCACGCCGCCGGCGGGCTCTGCGGTTCGTCGCCGGCAGCGAAGCTGGCCCGGAGACAGGCGCTTCGGCAAGCTTACGGCGGGCCTGGCGGCGGAGGCGAATGGCGCGGATCGGGCTGGCCTTAGGCCAGCGCGGTCAGCTCGTGCTCGAGCGCCAAGCGGCCACTGCGGTCCGCGAACCGCCGGACGCAGCAGGATCACGAGCTGGGTGAAGGCGACCGCCGTCAGCGCGAGCCACCCGGGCGGGGCACGCTCCAGCGGCCGACGCTCCCAAGAACGACGATCCCGAGCAGCTCGGAGGCGCACAGCCCAATCAGCACCAGGCGTGCCGTCAGCCGTCCACGACCCGCAGATAAACGCAGTGTGAGATGGCGATTGGAGCCGGGGGCTGGTGCGGTCGATCTCGGCGCGCTTGTCGGTCGCTTCGCTTGGCTTGTGGCAGGCAACGGGAGGCCTTGTGCTACGCTGTCGCATATGGAGATCGGCGTTCGCGACCTGCGTAATCGCACCGCACAGGTGATCGATGCGGTGAGGGCGGGCGAGCGAGTGACGCTTTCGGTTCGCAACGAGCCGGTCGCTGACATCGTCCCCCACGGTCGTCGTACGCGCTGGCTCTCGGGTGCGCACCTCCGCGAGCAGCTGGAGAACCGCGCCGCCGATCCGGTTCTCCGCTGCGAGCTCGACGAGATAGCAGGACAGACCCTGGACGAGCCTTGAGCACGCCCACGGCCGGGCTGCTTGACACGTCGGTCTTCATTGCCAGCGAGACCGAACGCCCGCTCGGCGATCTGCCCGAGCACGTCGCTGTCTCGGTGGTAACGATCGGTGAACTCCAACTCGGAGTTCTCAACGCCGGCGATGACGCGACGCGAGCGCGCCGCGCGGACACGCTTGCGCTCGCCAGAGCCGCCGACCCGATCCCGATCAGCGAGGCGGTCATGGTCAGTTGGGCTCGACTCGTCGCCGAGTGCAAGGCGGCCGGCGTGCACCGGAGCATCAAGCTCACAGACGCCCTGATCGCCGCCACCGCGATCGAGCACGGTCTACCGATCGTCACCCAGGACCAAGACTACGACCGGATGGCACGTGCGTGTCCAGTCCTCCAAGTCCTCAGCGTGTGACGTCGTTGCCCCAGCGGGCTCGTGGAGTGGAGTTGCGGCGCACCCCGCCGAAGCCCAGACGGGTGGGGCGAGATCCGCGACGAACAGGTCGGCACCGTTGCCGGCGGTCTAGCGTGTAGCGAATGGATGCAACTGGTCGCCTTGGTTACAAGGGCCCCGGCCACAGCGAGGGTCGAGGGCGGCTCGAGTCTCGTTGGGTGGCGACGAGCGGCCTCGTGGCAACGCTGGTGCTCCCTCCGCCCAGCGAACGCCGAGGCGCCGCTGTAGTCGTTCTCGGCGGGTCGCGGGGAGGACTGAACGAGCAGGACGCGATCGCGTTTGCCGACGCAGGGTTCATTGCCCTCGCGCTCGCCTACTTCGGGATCTTGTCGCTGCCGCGGGCGCTGTTGGAGCTGCCGCTTGAATACGTCCGGGTGGCTATCGAGTGGCTGCGCACCCAGCCAGAGGTGGGGCGGTCGACGGGTGGGGTTGGTAGGACGCTCGAAGGGCGGCGAGCTGGCCTTGCGAGTGGCAGCGACCTATCCCGAGGACGTCAGCGCCGTCGTCGGCTACACCCCCAGCCCTGTCGTCTGGCAGGGATTGCCGGCCGACCGCCGCGGCTGGCGGGAAAGCCCGAGGTCTTCCTGGAGCCTTGAGGGCAACCCGCTGCCGTTCCTGCCCTTTGCCATGCCCCGGGCTCGCGACCTGCCGCGCTTCGTGGGCTCCGCGCTCGCCGGAAGCATCGCTCTGCGGCCGGTGTACGAGCGGGCGTTAGCCGACGAGCAGGCCCGAGAGCGTGCCACCACGCCGCTGGAGCACATCGGGGGCCCAGTCCTGCTCATCTCAGGGTCCGACGACCAGATGTGGCCCGCACCCACCCTCTGCGACCTCGCGATTGCTCGACTCTCGAGCCACCACCACCCATTTGCAGACCAGCACATCCCCTACGAAGGCGCGGGCCACCTCATCGGCCCCCCTGGACAAGGGATGACCAAGCCGGGACGGTTCACCACCGGAGGCAAGCCAGCCGTCGACGCCCAAGCCAGCGAGGACGCGTGGCCGCGAGTCCTCGACTTCCTCGACCGCCACGCCTGAACCCACTGGATGCCGTCGACCCACACCGTTCTCAGCAAGCACGGAGGCGGTTCGGACGAGCCGCTCGCTCCGATACGGCATTGTCCCGCACGGACACTGGGTACGTCAGCCGGGCTGGGCGGCATCGCGCGCGAGCCCCGCGATGTCGAAGGCCGCGATCAGGCCTCGTGCACGCGGGCCCACGGCCTGCCTGTTGTCTGTAGTCCGAGCCGCTCATCGCCTGCCCGTATGGTCCCACCGCGGCCGGACGGTCACCCCAGAGAACTCCCTTTCTCCAGGGTCACCGCGCTCCGACGGGCGACTCCCGCGCCGCGCCGGGCGTCAGTCATTTGGCACTGGTCGCGACGTCGTGTCATTGAGCCAGACGGCTTGCGGCTGGGGCGAGTAGCGGCTGCGCGCCAGGAGTTTAGGCTGGCTTCAAGTTTGGGTTCAGAGGAGTACGCTCGGTCGCTGGCGGTCGGAGGTTGGGCCGTGAGGGGGCGTGCAGCGTTAGTGGCTGGGAGACGCCATGGGAGACGAGCCGCACCTTTCGACGGGCCGTCCGGCTCCGCGGCCTCGGCGTGGGGTGAGGGCCTGCGCGGGCCTTCGGGGCGGGCGGCGTGCGCGCCGCTTTGTCTGCGCGGGCTTGGTGATGGTGGGTGCTGGAGCGGTGGCGTTGGTGGTGGTGGTACCGGCGCTTGGGTCGGGTGCTGCGGTCGGGGGCGGGGTGGGGCCGTATGCGGCACCGGGTCAGGGGCCGCCGATCGACACGACGGCGGCTAACCGCCAGATCGGTGGGTTTGGGCCGACAGCGGACACGTCGACGCCGCAGGCGCGCAAGCAGCGCGTCCAGCGGCGCGAGATCTTCCGGGGCAAGGACGCCGACCAGGCGCTGGCGGCCGACCACGATGCCAACCCCGGACTGTTGGATCACCCGTTGTGGACGCGGCCGGAGACCCAGCGCGGCTTGCGGGTGGCGCGGTATCTCTCGCCGACCAATGCGCTGGTGGATTACGGGGCGGGGAAGCCGCGCGGGGTGGTGCAGAGCCCGGTGCCGCTGCTGGCCACCCCGGCGGGCGGTGAGGGTCTGTCGATAAATAACCTCGCAGGATGTGGGTTACTTGTGTAGAACGATTGGTGTGTGGTTGATGAGCATGCGATCGGTGAGCGGTTCAGGTCGATGGCGGGCGAGTTGAACGAGCGTCAGCGCCGGTTGTATGCGGCGACGGAAGCGCGGTCGGCGGGGCGGGGCGGGATTGCGGCTACGTCTCGGGCGACGGGGATCGCGGTTGACACGATCCGCAAGGGGATCGCCGAGCTCGAGTCCGGTCAGACGCTTGATCGTGGACGGGTACGGCGGGCTGGGGGTGGCCGCAAGCCGCTTGTCGAGGTTGATGTGACGTTGTTGGCAGATCTCGAGCGGGTGGTCGATGAGAGCTGCCGGGGTGACCCGGAGTCGGTGTTGCGGTGGACGTCGAAGAGCGTGCGTCATATCGCGTTGGCGTTGCGGGAGATGGGCCACGAGGTCCATTTCGCGACGGTCGCGAAGCTGCTGCGAGCGCTGGGGTATTCGCTGCAGGCCAACGTCAAGGCCCGGGAGGGCGCTCAGCACCCCGACCGCGACGCGCAGTTCAGGCATATCGACGCGGTCGCTAAGGCGCAGATCGCGGCGGGGCAGCCCGTGATCAGCGTCGATACCAAGAAGAAGGAGAACGTCGGGGATTTCAAGGCGGTGGGGCGGGAATACCGCCTGAAGGGCAAGCCCGAGCTGGTGCGCACCCACGACTTCCCTGATGAGGATCTGGGCAAGGCGATCCCCTACGGGATCTACGACTTGGCCAGCGATCAGGGATGGGTCAACGTCGGCATCGATCACGACACCGCACAGTTCGCGGTCGCCTCGATCGCGAGCTGGTGGCGGCACCTCGGCAAGCCGCGCTACGCCAAAGCGCACACGCTGACGATCACCGCCGACTGCGGCGGCTCCAACAGCTACCGCACCGGCTGTGGAAGGTCGAGCTGCAGAAGCTCGCCGACGAGACAGGCCTCGCGATCGAGGTATGTCATTTCCCGCCCGGCACCAGCAAGTGGAACAAAATCGAGCATCGCCTGTTCAGCTTCATCACGATGAACTGGCGCGGCAAACCGCTCGTCTCACTGCAGAGCGTCGTCAACCTCATCGCCGCCACCACGACCCGCACCGGGCTGGAGGTCTACGCCCGGCTCGACGAGGGCACCTACCCCGACAAGATCCGCGTCTCGGACGCCGAGATCAAGGCCGTCAACCTCCACGGACACGAGTTTCATCCGGAGTGGAACTACTGCATCAAACCACGATGTTAAGTATCTACAGGCCCTGACCACGCTGTGCCGACCGATTTCGCCCTGCGCAGAGACGGGGGCGGGTGGACGCCGCGTAACCCCAGCGTGGCGGTGCGTCTAAGCGACCGGGCCCCGGGCGGTTACCGGTTTGATGACGTTGGCGTCACGATGCGCCCGCTGGGCTTGGGTGACGGGATGTCGCGTGTGCTCAACGACAAGCTGGCGCTGCTCAACGCCGCAGCGGACACCGACGTATTGGCCGCGGGCATCCCTCAGGGCCTGGAGACCTTCACCACGCTGCGCAGCCCCGCGAGCCCGGAGTCGTTCTCGTGGCAGTTGGATCTGCCCCCGGGCGCTTCCTTGCGTGCGCGTCCGACCGGCGATCCCGCTAGCGTCGCGGCGGTCGACGTCGTCCGGGGTGGACGAGTGCTGCTGAGCGTGACCGCGCCGGCCGCCGCTGATGCCCAGGGTCGTTCGGTGCCCACGACAATGTCGTTTGCCGAAAACACCGTCACGATCGCGATCGCGCACCGCGACAAGGACTTCGCCTACCCGATCACCCTGGACCCGCAGGTGGTCGAGGGGTGGAGCTGGATCCGCGACCAGCACAACAACGGGTTCGGCTTCGCCCCCCAGTACGACTACCAGACCTGGGCCTTCGCTTCGACGAACTACGGCATCTTCCAATGGCAGGAGGGAAACCCGCAGGCCCCGGGGCTGTTTCAGTACCAAAACGGCGGCACGACCCAAGCCGGCGACTGGGAGGAGTTCTACACCAACGCCGGCCACCCCAACACCTACATCTACGAAGCGATCTTCGCCGACGTCAACCACTATGTGCAGGGCCCCAACTACTCGTTCCTGGTCGAGGGGCTGTGGGACATCGGCGCCGGGACCTGGCAGCACGGCATCTCGTCGTCATCGGGCGCGGCGACGGTGTGGGGCGACTGGGCCTCGCCCACCGCCGACGGCCAGACGGTATACGGCCAGAGCGTGACCCACTGCGCCACGCCGGCCTGCTCACCCGAGGACCAGCCCCCTTCGTGTGCGAACAACCCCAACCAGGTCTGTCAGAACTACGCCGTCTTGCAGGAGTACTACCCGTGGGGCGGAACCCAGGGGGGCGGCAACTACATGGGGTCAGTCGCCCTGTACATCGGCCAGAAGGCGCCCCCGACGACCGACCCCATCAACGCCCCAGGCGGCTGGCAGCGCGGGACCATCAACATCGGCGCCCACGCCCGCGACAACGGAGGACTCGGGCTGGCCTCACTGACCCTCAGCGGCAACACCGGCCAGCTCGCCCAGGCCGTCGCCCCGTGCATGTACGACAACTCCTACGCCCGCGGCAGCCACAACGACCCCTGCCCCCACGACCTCTACGGATTCTCGCTTGACACCACAACCATGCCCGACGGCTACCAGCCGCTGTATCTCAACGCCCAAAACGTCGCCGATCGAGCCGGTGGCCAACAGCAAGCGGCCATCCTCGTCGACAACAACCCACCCACGGCGACCATCACCCCAGCGCTGGCCCCCTTCGTCGGCCAGACCGTCAACATCGCCGGCACCGCCCAAGACAACGCCTCGGGCGTGGCCAACTGGACCGCCCAGGTCAACGGGCCCGGCACCAACGGCCAATGGCAAACCGTCTGCTCCACCACCACCAGCCAAAACAGCGCCTACTCCTGCCCATGGGACACCACCACCCTCCCCGACGGGGCCTACCAAGTCCAAGCCACCGGCACCGACAACGCCGGCAACCCCTACACCACCCCCATCCAGAACACCACGATCCACAACACGCCGCCGACGATTACGCTGACCGGGCAGATGATCGATAACCCACAACAGACCGTGACCGGCGTCAGCGACGTTGGTGTGTACGCCGCTGATAATCCTGACGACGACAGCGGACCTGGGATCGCGAGCGTTGAGCTCAAGATCGACGGTGCCGACTCCAACCCGGCACAGTATCTGGACACCCAGAGCTGTCCTAGCGGCGGGTGCACTCTCGACGACGGGTTCCCGATCGACGCGACGCAGCTGTCAAACGGCCAGCACACGATCCAGGTCGTGGCCGTCGACACGCTTAGCAATCCGAGCGCGCCGCAGACGCTCACGATTACCAGCAACAACGGACAGCCAGCGGATTACAGTTGCCCAAACGCGTCTGCGACCACAACCCCATCGGGAACCGTCGTCAGCTCCTCTGCCGCCACAACTCTGCTGCGAAACACATGGGCCTCGGTCGCCGGGCTCGGCTCCATCGTGTCTCAGGACGGGCTGAACGTGCTCCCGGTGCTTGACACGACCCAGAACCCGCCGGCCGTGACCGGCAACACCAGCGCCGTCACCATCGGCAACCAACAGCCGGCCTTTACGATGGGCAGCGGCACTGACAAGGTCTGCGCCTCGCGAGACACCACTACGAGCGATGCTCAGCCTGCGGGCATCGTGAGTTCGCCGGTGGTAGGCGGCCAGCCAGGGTCTCCGGTCGCCGAGCTATTTGCCAACACGTCGGCTTCGACCGACACCATTCTGCGCCCCACTCCGACCGGGGTGGAAAGCCTGGAGCAGATCCGCGACTCTCGGGCCCCGCAGACGTTTACATGGGACGTGGCGCTGCACGACGGCCAGCAGCTACAACAGCTGCCCAACGGGGACATCGCCGTGGTCAACGGGCCGGACACTCAGGCACCGCCGAGCAGCACGTGGACCCCGCCGGCGGGGGATCCCCCGCTGAACAGCGACGACACTTCGACCGCACCCGGTCCGGTCGCTGACTCCGAACCCGCCTCCGTGCAATCTGCGATGCAGACCACCCTGACGCAAGTGCCCGACATCGGCGCGCAGCTCGCCTACGGCGATGCGCATGCCTCGGAGGCGAGCGACTCGACCCAAGGCCAGGCGGTGGCCGTGCTCTCCGCCATGCCTGCCGTAGACGCCAACGGCACGCAAGTGCCAACGACACTCGCCGCGCAGGGCAACCAGATCATCGCAACCGTCTCTCACGTCGGCGGCGGCTACGCCTATCCGATCCTGTTCGATCCGACGGCGACATCCTCGAAGGCCGCTCGCACCAACGGCCTCGGCAGCAACCTTCCCGATACATTCACGCACCTGGGTGAGGCGCAACTCAACACCGGCGCCCTTGCGCCCCGGTACGCTCGCCGGATCGTCCCCTGGAACTACCAGTTCTCTCTGGACGGCACCCAAGCACCAGGCCAACCACCTAACGGCGATCAAGGGATCCGACTGTGGCTGCAGGCCGTCAAGGCGGCGGGAAAGATCCCCGTTCTGACGCTCGCGAACCCACAAGGGGGCAAGACGTTTCCGAGCGTTCCTCAGTATCAGAGCGCGTTCGCGTCGTGGCTTGGGTTCACCCATGACCAGCTCAACTTGCCTGTCGCCTACTGGGGAGTGTGGAACGAGCCCAATGGAGCCGGCGACCCTCTGGACACGGCCCCTGTCGGAGCGCAGACCGCTGCCGACTACTGGGGGGCCGCTGACCGCGCGTGTCGGCGCCTGCGTCGTGGCTGCACGACAGTGTTTGCGGGAGAGTTCGCCGGGGTGGCCTACGGGATCAAGCGCAAGAAAGCGGTGCCAGGCAAGCCACCGCCCGGACCAGGCGTTAAGGAATACATCGACGCATACGAAGCAGAGATTCTCGCCCGCGCGCATAGCAATCGGCTCCCGAACACGTGGTCGGTGCACACCTACACCGACTTGATCCACGTCAAGGATGGGCAGCCCAACGCCAACGGCTCTCTGCTGCGGCCCTTCGTCATGTCGCTGGGACGGAGCTTTCACCGGCCCACCGTTTGGGTGACCGAAACCGGCGTGCAGCTGCGCAGCGGCGGCAACCCCACAAAACGTCTACCGGGCAACAACGAGCTCCAGACTGATGCGGCAATGGACTTCCTCAACCTCAAGAAGACTCCCCAGACCGACAACCGCGTGACGCACGCGATCTACTACACCTACCTCGCCGACGCGCCGGGCAAGTTTTTTGACTCCGGGATGCTTTCCAGCTACCAGGGCAACGGGGAAGGCGATCCGTTCTGTCCCTTCCCGGCAAGCCGCCAGCAGCGCCCCGCCTACCCCGTGCTGGCCGGGCCTCCACCACCACCCAACCAGCAATGCACCCCCTAACGCGGCGGCTCGCGATGACGGCTGCGCTAAGCGCAGCCATCCTGTCGATGAGTGGATCAGCGCCAGCGGCCAAGCGAGCACCGAAGAAGCACACGAGGTCCGTCGGCTGTCGCGTGGCATTCCGGCTCGGAAAGACAGTCCTGGCCGACGCCCAGGCCGGCGTCTTCGCCCTCCAAGGCGACTACCTCGGATGCTGGTTTCCAAGCCCCCGGGTCGCTGTCGTACTCGGGCCTAGCAACAACTCCAACGTTAGCGGCCAGGGGGGCTTCAGGCTCAACGACTTCGCGGTCAATGGCTCGACCGCCGCGTACTTTAGCCTCTCCGAGAACGGGCTCGGCGACGCTTACCAGGTCGTCGTCGTCGACCTGCGACAACGACGCTTTCTGGCGCGTTTCCCCACCGGCCAGCTTTCTCAGAGCCAATTGGCCCCGCTGCCCGCGATGGGTGTATCGGTGATCGGCGTCGGACCAACCACCGGCGTCGTGGTGACCGCCAGCGGCGGGGTCGCCTGGATCGTCCACGACACCCAAGCGCCCGACGCTCCGACCTACCAGGTGTGGAAGGCCAATCGCGGCTCCGCGCCGACCATGCTTGCCGCGGGCAACGACATCGACCCCTCCTCCCTCGCGCTCGGCGGAGCCACGCTTTACTGGTCTCAGGGTGGCAGCGCCCACTCCAGCAGCCTGAGCTAGAGTTCGAGCGCGAGCTGTTCGGGCAGCGCACGCAGGCATGGGCGGCGGCCGCGAGGGCCTGCGGTCGTCGTGGTGGGGGTGGGGATCACTCCAGGCACGCCCGCGCTGGCCACGGCGATGGATGCGTCCGGGGACCACACGATGGCGGAGATCGGCTCGCGAGTTCGCCAGCACACGGCGAGCCGTGGTCGGTACACATGGCCTTGTCCGCCTGTGGGGCCGGAGGCGTCGCCTCCTACGACGCCTGCCCACAGGTACCCCCGACGCCGAGCGAAGAGCGCATACCCAGAGACCATTGAAGGGGTGGGAGATACTATGGCTCTGGTGCTGCAGGCCAGACGGCGCGGTCGCTTGGATCGTCCACGACACCGCAGCGCCTGACCCACCCACCTATCAAGTGATCAAAGCCAACGCCGGCCAGCCACGACCGTGCTGGCCACGGGCACCGACATCGATCCGGCGTCCCTCGCACTCGGCGGCACAGCCATCTATTGGGAACAGAACAACAGCCCCCACTCAGCCCAGCTGAGATAGCCCGAGACCACGGCGACCGTGGGGACAGACATGAATCCGCGCTTCCTCATTTGGTCGCGGAAAACCCTCGGTGCGCCGCGGAACCTCACGCCAGCACGCTTGACTAGTACCAGGGCCGTCGTGACGCGGGGCCCCTCGTACATGGTAGTCCCACTGAGCCAAAACCTTTACCCTTGAGAACTCCCTTTCTCCAGGGTCACTGAGCGCCGGCGCGCGACTCCCACGGGTGGCGAAGCACCCCATAGCGTAGTTCTCCAGGGGTGAAGTGAGCGCGAGCCCCGTTTCCGTCGATCAGGGTCCGTGTAGCTGCCCGGTCGGCGCGAAAGCCGCTGACGCCAGCGCCTTGGTTCGGCGTCGTCGCCGGGCGCGGGCCCGACCGCCCCTGACGGTGGCACGCCCGTTGGGCGTGCGCAGGGGAGCGGATCGGTCGCGCACCGGGCGGGGCCAGCGTCCACAAGGAGAAGCGCTCATGCCTAGCGCGACCGACAATGCGGTTGCGTGTCGTCATCGCCAGTGAGGACCACGCCACACGCGCGTTCCTGGCCGAGAACCTGCGTGCCGACGGCTACGCCGCCACCTGCACGGCCGACATCGACCAGGCCGAGATCGCCCTGGCCGACGCACCACACGCCGCGATCTGTGATCTGAACGGATCGACGCTGGCCCTGCTCGACGCCGTGCGCGACACCACCCCGCCGGCGCGCGTGGACCCGGCGCTGCCAATGCTGCTGCTCTCTGAGCGCTGCAGCGAACTGGAGCGCATCCGCGCCTATGACCGCGGGGCTGACGACGTGCTGGCCAAGCCGTTTAGCTACCCCGAGCTGCTGGCCCGCCTGCGGGCCTTGCTGCGGCGCTCCAGTCGCGCTGCGGGGCGGGCCCGCTGCGCATCGGACCGTTGAGTATCGACCGGCTCGCGCGAAACGTCAGCTTGGACGGCGAGCTGGTCGAGCTCTCCCTGAAGGAGTACGAGCTGCTCGTCGCGCTGGCCAGCGACCCCCAGCGGGTGTTCACCAAGCGCGAGCTGCTGCGCGACGTATGGGGATTCCGCACCGAGGGACGCACCCGGACGCTTGACTCCCACGCCTGCCGGCTGCGGCGCAAGCTCAGCCCCGGGGGCGAGCGGTTCGTCATCAACGTCTGGGCGGTGGGCTACCGCCTTCAGTAGCGGTCAGACCAGCTAGGGGTCACTCGGCGAGCGGTGTTCCGGGTGGCCGCGTGTGGGGCCGCCAGCCCGAGGGATGGTTCGGTAGTAGCGCAGCGGGCGCGACGGACCCGCCGCGAAGGTGATCCCCGCGGGGGGCGTAACGGCGGACACGCCGGTGCCGTTGGCCCAGCCGCCGGCCTGGAGGGGGAAGGTGAGCGCGTGGCGGGCGTTGCGCCAGTAGCCGCCCGATCGCCACGCCGGGCTGGCTCCGTGCCAGCCGTGGAGGCCGGGCGCGGTGGGGCGTAGGCGAGGGGTCACCCAGCCGCCGGCTCCCAGGTTGTCGATGTGGTAGGGCCGGCCGTCGAGTCCGACGCCGTCGCCCTCCATGGAGATGCCCGTCGCCGAGTAGAGCCAGTCGACCCGATGCCGGCCCGGGAGGCCCGGGGCCTTCACCTTGCGCCCGACGAACCAGCCCTCGGGCACCGGGAAGCACTCGGTGATGGTCACGGCGCGCAGCCGGGTGGGTCGGGTCAATCGCGCTAACAGCGAACGCGGACATGGCGGCCAAGGGTAGTCGGGACGGGCAGCGGGCCCAAACGAGACCGCCCTCTTCTCCACGAGTCGGTGGTCAGCCGGGTGCGCCCCTTCCGAGCAAGTGCCGGCATATCGGCGATCGGTGTCGGCGACCCCTCAGACCTCAGCTTCAGCCGGTGAACCTGGGCGGCTGCCTCGCCCTCCGGCGCGACCTATCCGCAGCGGGTGAAGTGCACGACGAACACCGTGGTCTTGCCGGCGGCGTCGGTGGCGATGATCTTGAGCGTGTGTGACCCGGCGCGCAGCCTTATGGCGAGCACGCGGGCAACGATGCGCTTGGCGTGGGTGTGCACGATGCGCCGGCCGTCGAGGACCACGTCGACGCGCTTTAGCTTCAGCGCGTCAGAGACGCTCACGTGGGCGCGGAAGTTGGCGCCGCGACAGCGAGAGCTGGCCACCCCGGCGATCGAGATGCGCGGCTCGCTGACCAGGAGCGCGTCGACCGCCACCATGCCGGGTTCCTTCGTGCCGGTGATGAAGCTCTGGTCGGCGCCCGACCCGTCGAGGTTTGACCGCCCGATCGTGTTGGTGTCGATGTTGGCCCAGTAGACGTGGGCGGCGTCGACCGCCACCCCGACGGGACCGTTCGCGCCGGTGATGAAGCTCTGGTTGGCCCCCGACCCGTTGAGGTTGGCCCGCCCGATCGTGCCGATGTCGGGGTTGGCCCAGTAGACGTGGGCGGCGTCGACCGCCACCCCCTGGGGGCTGCTCGCGCCGGTGATGAAGCGCTGGTTGGCGCCCGACCCGTTGAGGTTGGCCCGCCCGATCGTGCCGATGTCGGGGTTGGCCCAGTAGACGTGGGCGGCGTCGACCGCCACCCCGATGGGGACGCTCGCGCCGGTGATGAAGCTCTGGTTGGCCCCCGACCCGTCGAGGTTTGACCGGGCGATCGTGTTGGTGTTGTAGTTGGCCCAGTAGACGTGGGCGGCGTCGACCGCCACCCCCTCGGGGACGCTGGCGCCGGTGATGAAGCGCTGGTTGACCCCCGACCCGTCGAGGTTGGACCGCGCGATCGTGTCGGCGCCGGTGTTGTCCCGGCCGTCGCTGTTGGTCCTGTAGACGTGGGCGGCGTCGACCGCCACCCCCTCGGGGGCGCTCGCGCTGGTGATGAAGCGCTGGTTGACGCCCGACCCGTCGAGGTTGGCCCGCGCGATCGTGTTGGTGCCGTTGAGGTTGGTGGTCCAGTAGACGTAGGCTTGGGCGGCCTGGGAGACGACCAGCGAGACGACCAGCGCGCCGAGGACGGCCAACCCGAGGGCCCTGAGCCGCCGCCGGCTCCCCCTCGGGGCCTGCGCGCGTGCGCGCGCCGCAGACCGCGCCGCCGGTGCGACCGTGTCCAGCTGGAGCCTTCCCTCGCCCGAGCGCATGTGGGCCAGTCTAGGCGCCGGCGCAGCTGGGTCAGGCATGGACCAACTCCCGGCGCGGGCGCGGCGGGGCACCCGGCCGGCCCGCGAGAGAATCGGTCCCGTGGTGGGAGGGCGGGGCTTGACAGGCGTGCCCGCCCACCCATCTCGCCCCTGCGCCGCTCCCCAGCACCGGATACCGCCGGGCAGAGCCCCACTGAGCGACGGTGTTGGGCGGCGCCGTCCTGGACTCCTGGGTGGTGCTCGCCTGGCTACAGGGCTCCGAGCCGGCCCTCGAGCGAGTTGAGTCGTTGCTGCACGCGGCCAGCGCGCCGTTGATGAGCTCCGATCAACGCCTGCGAGGCGCCGGGTGGCGCCCGCAGCGGGTGAAGTGCACGACTCGCGCCGTGGTCTCGCCGGCGCTGTCGGTGGCGATGATCTTGATCGTGTGCGTTCCGGGGCGCAGCCTTGCGGCTGGGATGCGGGCGCCGACGTGCCTGCTGTTGGCGTGCACGATGCGCCGCCCGTCGAGGAGCACGTCGACGCGGTCTAGCTTCAGCGCGTCAGAGACGGTCAGGTGCGCGCCGAAGTTGGCGCGGCGACAGCGAGAGCTGGCCACCCCGGTGACCGAGATGCGCGGCGCCTTGACCAGGAGCGCGTCGACCGCCACCCCGGCGGGGACGCTCGCGCCGGTGATGAAGCTCTGGTCGGCGCTCGTGCCGTCGAGGTTGGCCCGCCCGATCGTGTAGGTGTCGCTACCGGGATTGGCCCAGTAGACGTGGGCGGCGTCGACGGCCATCCCCTGGGGGTCGCTGGCGCCGGTGATGAAGCTCTGGTTGGCTCTCGTGCCGTCGAGGTTTGACCGCCCGATGGTGGCGGTGCCCGTGTCGTTGTTGGCGTTGGCCCAGTAGACGTGGGCGGCGTCGACCGCCACCCCCCCAACGGGGCCGTTCGCGCCGGTGATGAAGCTCTGGTTGGCGCTCGTGCCGTCGAGGTTTGCCCGCGCGATCGTGGCGGTGCCCGTGTAGTTGAAGGGGTTGTTGGCCCAGTAGACGTGGGCGGCGTCGACCGCCACCCCGGAGGGGTTCGCGCCGGTGATGAAGCTCTGGTCGGCGCCCGTGCCGTCGAGGTTGGCCCGCCCGATCGAGCCGGTGTCGTTGTTGAGGTTGTCTTGGTTGGTCCAGTAGACGTGGGCGGCGTCGACGGCCACCCCGAAGGGCAAGTACGCGCCGGTGATGAAGCTCAGGTTGACCCCGGTGCCGTCGAGGTTTGCCCGCGCGATCGTGTTGGTGCCTTGGTTGGCCCAGTAGACGTGGGCGGCGTCGACGGCCACCCCGGCGGGGAACTTCGCGCCGGTGATGAAGCTCTGGTTGGCGCCCGACCCGTCGAGGTTTGCCCGCGCGATCGTGTCGCGGTTGGCCCAGTAGACGTAGGCTTGGGCGGCCTGGGTGACGACCAGCGAGACGAGCAGCGCGCCGAGGAGCGCCAAGCCAAGCGCCCGCAGCCGCCGCAGGCTTCCCGGGGCGGTCTGCGCGCGCGCGCCGGCCGCAGACCGCGCCGCCGGTGCGACCGTGTCCAGCCGGAGCCTTCCCTCGCCCGAGCGCATGTGGGCCACTCTAGACGCCGGCGCAGCTAGGTCAGGCATGGACCAACTTCCGGCGCGGGCGCGGCGGGGCACCCGGCCGGGCTGCGCGGCAGCATCCCGACGGCCGTCGAGACCGCCGAGCTGCTCAGGCGCAAGATCCGCCCCGAGCTCATCACCCCGTACTGGGACGAGCTGCTCCGACTCGCCGCGTCCCTCCGCCATGGACGGGCACCCGCCTCGCTCCTGCTCGCCCGACTCCAGGCCGGCAGGCGCCGCAACCCACTTGCCCAAGCCCTGCAGGAGTACGGGCGGCTGGTCAAGACGAACTTACGTGCTGCCTGGCTCGCCGACGAGGAACTCCGCAGCCGTGTCGGGCGCCAGCTCAACAAAGGAGAGGCGCACCCGTTTGACCGCACGAGTCGCCCTAACGGCCTGCGCCTTCTGAGAACGCCAGTCGCTCCCTCAGCGCCAGCGCCACAGACGCCGAACCGCGTCTGAGATGGACGCCGATGTCAAGGGTTGGCTGAGATTTTTGTGAGATGGGGTCTCCATCTAGATACCCTTAGGATGGGGACTGCGCGGCGCCAACTTGGTGGCGCCAGGGCAGCGTCGGGCGCCTGACACCGAGGCTGGGTGGGTCGCGAACGCTTCGTGGGTGCCGGCGGTGGCGCGGACCGGGTTCGTCGGGCCTTGCGTAGCTGCTTGTAGGTGATCGGCTCGCCGCCTACCGCGTGACGCAGCAGTGTGTGGAACAGCAGCCCGCGGCTGCGAGAGCGCCGCCGGTTGAATCGGAACACCCACTCGTCGAAGTAGGCCTGGATGTGCTCGGCGCTGACCGAGCCTTGCAGCGTGC
>JAABUU010003236.1_pt1 | contig 21011 bp, 16 predicted proteins | sample 5559301 | NCBI WGS metagenome assembly JAABUU01 (sample SAMN10711884, study PRJNA513360) | rock metagenome | isolation source: Antarctica rocks | place: Antarctica: Victoria Land, Richard Nunatak white | reverse complement strand
TGTACTTCACTTTATAAGAAAATAAGATGATGATTTTCTGACATTTTAAACTTCAGAATACTGATTCATTAATCATTTTAAATACATATTCTGATGTGAATCTTCTCAATTCAAGATTTTCTTCTCAGTCTGAATTCAAATACTTTAGCAATTTAAGTTGATTACTCAATTTATACTTAAGAATGATGTCTAGAATTCTTTATACATATTAAAACATCTGCTTTAAAGTTTTTCAATGTGTGTTGTTAGAGTTATGTGCAAACTGATTAAGAGTTGACATCATATATGTGATGTTGAGTTGAGTTTGTGTCATAATGTACATAAAAGATTTTATAATCTTCTAATATTGAGTTATTAACTCTGATTCAGCTGTTCTGATAGTCTTTATAAGATAAATTCTGAGTTTCATTGAAGTTATGACTGTCTTAACATTCTGTAGACTGAAGTCTTTAAGCATCTCTGTAAAATAGATTCTCTGTGACAGAATAAGAATTTGTAGAGTTCTGTTTTGTGTAACTAGCATTTTTAAGTAATGCTTACACATTCTGCAGTCAGTCATTTTGAAATGATTGCTTAATTTAATCTTAAGATTTAGAATTTTGTTCTTATCTGATCTGCATATAAGAATATCATCAACATATACAGCAATGAATAGAATATCATTTCTAAACACATTATTGTCTGTGTAAATTCATGTATATCTGAGACTGTCAAGAAATTGATGCATCATCTCATATCAAAGACAAGAGAACTGTTTTAATTCATATAAAGCTTTCTTCAATTTATACATCTTTTCTTTCTTCTTCTCATATTCATTAAGTTAAATCACATAGATTTCTTCTTTCAAATCATTGTGTAAGAAAGTCATTTTGATGTTTATTTATTTCAATTTGTAGTTGTAAAACACAGCTATGATAAAGATGACTTTATAAGTCATGAATTTGATAACTATTGCAAAGATCTCTTTGTAATTGATTTTAAATTGTTGTTTAAATTCTTTGACTACTCATTGAGCCTTATGCTGTAGAATTGAGTTGTTAAGTTCTCTTTTGTAATAATAAATTTATTTATTCTTTAAAGCTTGTCAATTAGATAACAACATCTCTAGAGTTCATGTAAAGTTAATCATTAACAAGTTATACTCACTATTCATTGCTTTCTTTCAGTCTTTCAACTTGTAACTTGCAATTATCTGTTTAAATATCTAAGATTTATCTCTGAAGTCTTCTTTCTTTTTTATGACATCAATGATCACATTAAACACAGCTAAATAGATTATGATTGCTTTAAGCTTTAGCTTTATAGAGAATTGTCTTTCTCTTTCAGAGTGTCAAGACTCAGCTGATACTGATCTGTTAATTGTAAAAGAAATATCTGTAACATCTTTTTTCTCTTTTTTCATTTCTTTTAACTGATTTGACAATATCAGTATGAGAGAATATGATGATACATACTTTGAAGATGATGACAATGATGAGAGTTAAGAAGAAGACAAAATAAATAGCTGCATATCTTTTTGTTCTGCACTAACAGTGTGAAGTTGAGTGACTTTAGAAATTGAGACTGCAACTTTGATGTCATAAATTGATGAATCTTTGTTAAACTGCACATCTCTTGTTCTGATTACTCAGTCTATCTTTTTCTTTTTAAAAAGCTATATTCTATATTGATTTCTTTCTTCATATTCAACAAGAATCTTCTTATTGCTCTAAGGTTCAAATTTAGTCTCTGTTGTTCAGATCTTCTTTGAAATATACACATATACTGTGCATTCAAAACACTAAAGATGTCTAAGATTGATGAGATTCACTGATCTATTCTTATTAAGAGATTTGAACAGTAGCTAAATTAAGATCTTGTTGTTCTTAAGAGCTGACATTGAGAGTTAATTAAGAAAATAGCATGCTGTTTTGACAGTCTCTGATCATAAAGTTTTAGAAACTTTGCTATTCAGAATCATAATTCTAGCTTTTGCTGCTAAAAGTTCATTACTTCTTTCTGTCATTCTGTTCTGCTTCAGTTCATAAGAAACTGTTGTTTCATAGATAATTCTGAGACTTCATAATCATTTAATGATGAGCTCACTCTCAAATTTCTTTTCATTATCAAGTCATATCTATGCAATTCATAGATTCATCTGAATAAAAAGCATATTAAGAAACTGTTCAATTTTGTCTTTTATCTGACCTTTCATTTTCATATTACAAATGTATCATCAGCAAATAAGATCATCTGTGAAGACTATATATTATAAGAACTCATCATATGCTTTTGATGTGATGAAATCAACAACATCAATGTAAATCAGTTTAGTCATCTTTGTGACTCATTTTTGTAATTTTCTTGAGATCTTCTTCTTTTGATTTGCTCTCATGCAGACATCATACAAGTATAATGATGTTTTTGTAAGTTCTTATAAGTTAAGCCTCACTATTCTGAGATTTTTTGACATATTATCAAGACTTAAATTCTCTATATAATCAAGATATCAATGTCAAGTAGTTCTTGAGATCTTGTTATCTTTAATGACTGACATGATCTTATTCTTGTTCACAGAATTTCTTGTTGTTAAAGTTTAAAGATAATATAGTTTGTCTTTGTGTACTGTATAATTAAGTATACTTTTTACTTTGTTCTTTAGATGTAGTAATTCATTCTTGATTTTAACTGATATTTTTTTCATTTTGATTATTTCAATTGAGAAGAGATTGAGCCCTATATTAGACATAAGATAAATGTCTGTCAAAATGATATTTTAAGTCTTTTCATTACTGTTTTTTAGCTATAAGTTGATCATTTCTATCTCTTGAGTGTGCATCACTTCAGACACTTTTCTTATAGAGAGTTCATTATTGAATGTTTTGATCAAGCTAAATGCAGAAAGATTACAGTACATATATTGTGTTGTGCTGAAGTCAGTTATTCATAACATTTTATTAATTACAAAACTATAGTTCTCTATCACAGTCAAGATCACTGAGTCCTTATTATACTGCTTGTCTTCAGAACTTAAGAATTTCTTCTTTTTTTTCTTTTTCTCTTTCTTCTTTTTAGTCTCTTGTTTCTTCTTTATCTCTTCAGACATCTTTTCTGAATGTAACTTTCAGCAATTGTTCTTGAAGTGAACTGCTTTCTTACAGTGAATGCACATCTCATTCTCATTCTTACTCTTATTAATGTTTTTCTTCTTATTCTTTTTCTTCTTATCTTTATGATTTCTCTTTTTACTCATTAAAGCAAGCTTCTCATTCTCTTCTTTGAGATGCTCTTCATCAATTAGTTTGATGATCAAGTTGTTAAGAAATAAGATCACATTATGAGTCTTAAAGCATTTTATCATCACTCATTGAGAGTAGAAGAATTCTAGATTTGATAGAAAAATAATGATCTTCAGAGTTTCATCAATGATGAGATTGAAGATCACAATTTTTTGTAAGAGTGTCTTATACTTTAGAGCATAAGCATTGACAGAGAAGTATTGATTAAGTTGACAGATGTATAGATTGTTAAATAGAATATATTTGAGATTAAATCTGTGAAATAGATAGAGATATACAAGATGATTTTACATTTCTTTTGCTGTTTTCATGTTGTCTATAACAACAGTGATCTTCAAGCTGACAATAAGAACAATGATAACTGTAATCTTGTTGTTTTGTGTGATTCAGTCAGCTCAAGTGACATTGACTGAGACTGTTGTTGTAGTTGTCATTGTTTTAGATATGAATTCTTTAGTCATTACTGACTAACTTGAAACATCTGACTTTGATAAAGTTTCAACATCATTCTTTACTATTAAATCTCATAATTCAGCACTCATCAAACTGTATTTAATCAATGTTCTTCATGACAGATAGTCTGTCAATTTCTTGAGTTTCATAACTTTTGAAAATGTGAGATTATATAACATTGTAGTCATTTTGTATGGTGAGAACATCTAAATTAATGACAGAGTTGTTTTCAATGTAAAGATCTGACTTTGAAATGATCATAAGAGTTTTAACTGTTTTATCTGTGAACTTATAATGATTTAGTGTGAATAACTTCTCATTATACATTGAATTCACTTTATCCCTTAAGGCTCTTTCTAGCATTCATGAAATAATGATGACAATGAGGTGTTTTTCTTTTATCATTTTGAATAGAAACAAATGACTTAATGAATGAATTTCAAAGAATATCAATATATATCTGAGCTCATAACCTGTCAAACATAGAAGAAGTGACTAGTGAAATGAACATGTAATCATAAGTGTCTAGCTACTCTATGAAAATGTAGCTCTATAAAAAGGTCTTCAATCAGCAAAAGAAAAAACTTTTATCTGTAGCAAACTGTTTGCCCTAGCAAACTCTGCATGTTCCTGAAACCTCTGTAGAGCTCTGAACCACTAAGGTAAGAAAACAAGGCTGAAAGTTTGACACCTAAGTCAGTGTGCTAAAGGTCAATAATACTGTACCTTAAGGTAGGTACCTTATATGTAGATACCTTAGCCAAAGCCAAAGCTTGTTGCCTGTGTGAGGAAGAAATTTGAGAAAATTGTTGAGAGAACTGGTATGTGAGTTCTGGTTTACATATTTTTCTGTAGGTACCTTAGCTGCAGCAAACAACCTTGGAACCCGCGAGGGTCAACTTACCGTCGTCATGCAAGAAGGGTACAATCTGCCTCTACCCGGTATTTTTGGTGGTTATTGGTACTGTAATTTATTTCGCTACACCCTTAGAAGGAACTTGGTCCTTACCTTACTGTAGGGGATTCTAAAATACTGTATATACGTGTGTAACTTACATGTAAGATACAAATCTCAATCGGGCTTCAATAATACCTTGGTCGGCCAATACAAACAATCCAATGAAAAGGCCGCGAAAGTAATACCTAAGGTACATACCAGGTACCTGGTCATGCTTATATAAGGTACCAGGTATGTTTTGCTGAAATCGAAACAGTTTATGAAGGTACACACCAAAAGTAATGGGAGTGCGCTAACGTAATCGCCACCCAGTCAAGCCAGCCACCCAGTCAAGCCACCTCACTGTCGCTTAATTAACTCTTGTCGAAACACCTTGAATTATTGAGATTACCACCTCCCTAGACTAACTACATGAAAACTGAATTATTCATGAGCATTTTCTTTCAGATCAGCTTCACAAATTCAACTTTACCTTTTAATGCATGATATCTAGCTGTTTTATCAGTCAATTCCTTCACCTTCTTCTCTGCCTTCTGCATCATAGCTCTATCCTTGTCAACAGTAAAGACTTAAGCATTTTCAACATTCTTTTGTGACTGCTTCTTCTGCTGTTGCTTCTGCTTGTCAAGCAGCTTCTGATTAGTTCACTGTAAAACTGTTCTATCTGTCACAGCTGTTCAATCTGTGAAGGTCACCCTCAAGCTGTCATAGTATTGATTCATTGAATTAGAGCATTCTTCTTATGCACTGACAGCCATTGTTGATCTGTCTGAAAGGCCTTTGCTGATTGTCTTTCTTTTCAACAAGCTTGTAGAATAGATCAAGATAGATCATAGATTCAAGCAATTTTGTGAAGAGAAACTGATGAATCATTGTTCAAATCAGCTAAGGCAAGGCTATATTGTGTGAAAATATCAGGAATTGACTTAATTGATTCATCTGAGGCCATTGTAGATGTGTGGTGACGATGAGGTGGATGACAATGTTGATGAGGATGTTTGTGGCTAATGGGGTGGCTTGACTGGGTGGCTGGCTCGACTGGGTGGCGATTACGTTAGCTACGGTAAGCTGCACACACAGCTTGTATGCAGAGTAGAGATCATATATATGGAGCTAGCAGTAATTTATTGATATTAATGAGATTTATGTTTCACTTTGTGTAATATATATTTATCTAAGGATTTTGTTAAAACTAATGATATTGCTTCAGATTTTTAGTCATTGGTGCTCTTAATGCACAGCTTTGAGATATTGTGAATTTTTAATGTTCTTACCACTTTAGCAAGATGTCTGAGCATAAGGTATACACCATACATGTAGCTCACCGTAGCTAGCGCAGTCCCATTATTTTTGGTGTGTACATTCATACAGCAGTCAAATACACTTGCTCTTTATTATTGTGAGCAAGTTCTTCTCTCATATATATAGGGCTGTGCACTCCCACAATCATATGTGCTCTACAAAGTACTACCACACAAAATTTTGCGATGCTCTGTGTCCACAATAACTTAATAACGATAACTCGAGAAAGGCTTCGAAGTGAGAGCCTGATTGTGCAAATCTGATAAGATAACAATTACTCCGTACAATTTACAGGTAGAATGACATCAGATACCTAGGTACATTCATATGTCATATGTCAGCCAATCAATGCTCTTAACATGGGTGAAGCTTCTCGATGTTGTGAGAAACCGGAAGAATCCGCACGCTCCTGCCATCAAGATTCACTCTGAGGCAGCCTTCCCTAAGGTAGGTAATTATCCTACATGAAGTGATTCACTGTATCATCGCTGATATAAAACCGACAATAAGCATTTTTGAACTTGATATCTGACTTCACTGTGACCTTTCACAGTACGCTTGTTGTAGACTGCTGTCATCGCTATTGCTACATCCATTGACCTACAGAGACTGCTCCGAAACCATACAGCAGTTGAAGGAACCAAACAGTCGCAACAATGACTTCTGGCATGAACTTCACCGACCGGGCGCAGAAGGCACTCCAAGACGCCCATGAACTAGCTCAACAATACTATCACTCCCAGATCCTACCTCTCCACCTCGCCGTCTCCTTGCTCGACCCACCGATCGACGAGTCCAAAGACCAACAAGTGAAAGTCGACGCCTCACATGCACACAGCTCTGCATCACTCTTTCGACAAGTTGTCGAACGAGCCCATGGAGATCCTCAGCTACTCGACCGCGCCATGAAGAAAGCTCTTGTCCGATTACCGAGTCAGGACCCACCACCAGAGCATGTATCCTTATCACCCCAGTTCATGAAGGTGTTGAGGTCAGCCAATGAGCTGCAAAAGACACAGAAAGACAGCTTCGTAGCTGTGGACCACATGATCACAGCCTTGGCGCAGGACGCTAGCATACAACGATGTCTTGCTGATGCAAACATCCCGAACAACAAACTCATCGACAACGCTATCCAGCAAATCCGCGGTACCAAGAGAGTCGACTCGAAAACAGCTGATGCAGAAGAGGAGAATGAGAACTTGAAGAAGTTCACGATCGACATGACTTCGTTGGCAAGGGAGGGCAAGATCGATCCAGTAATCGGGCGAGAGGAGGAGATCAGGAGGGTCATTCGAATCTTGTCACGGCGGACGAAGAACAATCCAGTACTCATCGGTGAACCCGGAGTAGGGAAGACCACGGTAGTCGAAGGCCTTGCGCAACGCATAGTCAACGCGGACGTCCCTGCAAATCTTGCGGCGTGTAAGCTTCTCTCACTCGACGTGGGTTCCCTGGTGGCAGGGAGCAAATATCGTGGAGAATTCGAGGAGCGGATGAAGGGTGTCTTGAAAGAGATTGAGAATTCGAAGGAGATGATCGTGCTCTTTGTCGATGAAATCCATTTACTCATGGGAGCCGGATCAAGCGGCGAAGGAGGCATGGACGCAGCAAATCTGCTGAAGCCAATGCTCGCAAGGGGACAGCTACATTGCATCGGTGCAACCACTCTTGCTGAGTACCGCAAATACATCGAGAAAGACGCCGCATTCGAGAGGCGGTTCCAACAAGTCTTGGTCAAGGAGCCTTCGATACCAGAAACTGTCTCCATCCTGCGAGGCTTGAAGGAAAGGTACGAGGTACATCACGGAGTCAACATCCTTGACGGGGCGATTGTTGCGGCGGCTACGCTTGCGGCAAGATACCTCACTGCCCGAAGGCTGCCTGACTCGGCGGTTGACCTGATCGACGAAGCCGCGGCTGCGGTCAGAGTTGAGCGAGAATCTCAACCAGAAGCACTCGATACCATGGAACGCAAGCTACGTCAGCTGCAGATCGAGATGCATGCCCTTGAAAGAGAGAAAGACGAAGCTTCACAGGCCCGACTCGCCACAGCCCGCGCGGAAGCTGCGAATGTGGAGGAGGAGCTGAAGCCTCTGCGAGAAAAGTATGAAAGTGAGAAGGAGCGAAGCAAAGAAATCCAAGCAGCGAAAATGAAGCTCGACTCGCTCAAGACCAAAAAAGAAGAGGCGGAACGAACCAAAGATCTCCAAATCGCCTCTGACCTTCTGTACCACGCTATCCCCAACGTCAAAGCGCGAATCGAACAACTTGAGGCAGAGAGGACCAAGGCCGATGCGGATATGTATGCGCGAGGAGGCTCTGCAGGCGGAGAACCTCTTATCACAGACTCGGTCGGACCGGGGCAGATTCAAGAGATTGTGGCTCGATGGACCGGTATACCTGTGACTAGGCTCAAGACATCGGAGAAAGACAAGCTTCTGACAATGGAGGGTCATTTGGGAAAGGTCGTTGTTGGCCAGAAAGAAGCTGTAACCTCCGTCTCTAACGCTATTCGCCTGCAACGGTCCGGTCTTAGTAACCCAAACCAACCACCCAGCTTCCTGTTCTGCGGCCCTTCGGGTACCGGGAAGACTCTTCTCACGAAGGCATTGGCAGAGTTTCTCTTCGATGATTCAAAGGCAATGATACGATTCGACATGTCCGAGTATCAGGAGAGGCATTCTCTGAGTCGAATGATCGGAGCACCTCCCGGGTACGTTGGTCATGATGCCGGCGGACAGCTAACGGAGGCTCTGCGGCGAAGACCGTTTTCGATTCTACTCTTCGACGAGGTCGAGAAAGCGGCCAAGGAAGTGCTGACTGTTCTATTGCAACTGATGGATGACGGCCGTATTACGGATGGGCAAGGAAGGGTCATCGATGCAAGAAACTGCATTGTGGTCATGACATCCAACCTGGGCGCGGAGTACCTGGCAAGGGATAATGCGCGAAATGGGCGCATCGACCCCACGACCAGGGAGATGGTCATGACAGCACTGCGCAACTACTTCCTTCCCGAATTTCTCAACCGGATTTCGAGCATCGTCATCTTCAATCGTCTTACACGGAAAGAAATACGCAAGATCGTTGATCTCCGGTTGGACGAGATACAGAAACGTCTCGCTGCGAATGACCGCAAAGTCAAGATTGAGTGCACAAATGAGGTGAAAGATTACCTCGGTAGTGCTGGATACTCGCCGGCTTACGGCGCTCGTCCGCTGGCAAGGCTCATTGAGAAGGAGGTGCTGAACCGTCTGGCTGTGTTGATCTTAAGGAATAGTATCAAGGACGGGGAGACTGCGCGGGTAGTAATGGAAGACGGCCGGATCACGGTACTGCCAAACCACCAGGACAGCGACGTGGAAGATGACGACGACATGGTTGATGAGGACGAGGCACTGGCGGAACTGGAAGACAATAATGCCGATATGGATCTCTACGATTAATGTTGATAATGATTTTCTTCCTTGGTTGTTATCAACAGCGGGATAGCTAAGAGTGATGTAAATAGAGCAAGGTTTTTTCACGAATACAGTTAGTTAGAAAAGTGTGAATTATTTACGCCTACCTTAAGATTTTGTCTGTTGTAGATGCGCCACATGGACAGGGCTTAAGGTACTGTAGGTTACGGTACCTTTCTGCACTCAAGGTATTTGTACCTACCTCTATATGTCTAACTATATCATGTGACTACGTGTCGCTTTGGGCTTATGGCGCGTTCAACCTTCAAAAATCCACAACTACCCTAAGAGGGCTGTGATAAGGTCAATATGTTTAGACCCTTTCAGCCACCTCTTCTCAAGAATCTTCCTCCTTCTCAGCAAAGACAAGCTCCTCCGGCCAAGCGGAGACGCTTGGACGATGAAGATGTCAGCATCGCAAGGCACGATAAGCTTCCCAGGGCCGAACAGCTCGACATACCGCGTAAGCCATTATTGGCGGTTACGAATCCCGCCGCTACTGTTGCCAGCAGAGACATTGGAAGACCTCAAGATGAAAGCGTGGAAGGCTACTATACTGTTCTTTGGTGCTCGCACCCAATCTTTGGTCTTCGGTGTCGGCTTCTGACTGACTCTGATGTACCAGGCGCAAACCCACCAACAAGAAGCACAAGACATGGGACGGTGACGGTTTAATCTCCGTCGTCGGTGGCTACGCCTACCTTCGAGACATCTCAGGCCGGGAGCTGGGCAGAGCAGCGTGCAACTCACCTCACTTGCCCGGATCAACGCTCTCCATAGGTGGGAAGGATGTCGAGGTCGACTGTGTCATCAACAAACAGAAATTTCTCTCACGCAATCTTACCCTACCCACGGCCTCCATAAAAAGGACGCCGTACAGCGGGGAGAAGGCTGTGAAGCAGGTAGCGGTTTCGGGGGCGCGCGAGGAGGTAGATACACAAGATGTGAGGAAGAGACTCAATGTCGCGGCCCCAAGGAGCACGGCTTCTAAGTCCGGATACAAGAACCCTATGCTGGCGAAAACGGCCGTGGTCAAGAAAGAGGGTGATAGGTCGGTAGGGCGCCACGACCCTAGTGCGCCTGGAGCCCTGGTCATGAAAAGACCACAGAGTGTGCCTCCTAGCAAGGAGATCGTTGATGTAGTCTTGGATCCGATTCTCGGTCAGCATCTACGCGAGCATCAGCGGGAAGGAGTAAAGTTCTTGTATGAGTGCGTGATGGGCATGCGGAACTTCGATGGCCAAGGCGCCATCTTGGCCGATGAGATGGGGTTGGGAAAGACGTTACAAACAATTGCGTTGCTGTGGACTTTGTTGAAGCAGAATCCAATACATGATGAGCCGCCGGTGATCAAAAAGGCCCTGATCGTCTGTCCGGTCACACTCATCAACAATTGGCGCAAAGAGTTTCGCAAATGGCTAGGGAACGAAAGGATAGGGGTCTTTGTTGCGGACGGGACGAAGACACGCTTGACGGACTTTACGATGGGCAAAATCTACAATGTTATGATTATCGGCTACGAAAAGCTACGAACGGTGCAGGAGGAGCTAAAGAAGGGGCCCGGGATAGATATCGTTATTGCGGACGAAGGACACCGTTTGAAAACAGCGCAAAACAAGAGCGCGCAGGCAATCAGGGCGCTAAACACTCCGAGAAGGATCATTCTGTCCGGAACGCCGATACAGAATGACCTTAGTGAGTTCTTTACAATGGTCGACTTCGTCAACCCGAGTCTGTTGGGGACGTTGAAGACCTTCATGAAAGACTTTGAAGGGCCGATTGTGAGAAGCAGGCAGCCTGGAGCTCCCCGGAAGGACGTCGAAAAGGGTGAAGCGCAAAGCGCGGAACTAGCGGAGTTGACAACGCCGTTTATCCTTCGTCGAACTGCTGAGATCTTGTCGAAATATCTCCCACCAAAGACGGAATATGTCCTTTTCTGCAAACCAACTAAAGCTCAGTCTTCTGTCTACCGTCATGTCCTGGCGTCCCCTGCGTTCCAATCGGCCCTCGGGAATCCAGAAGCGTCTTTGCAACTCATCACTCTTCTGAAGAAAGTCTGCAATAGCCCTTCACTCCTGAACCCTAGGAACTCAGAAGAAGCCCCCAGTAACCCAACCATCAAGACTCTTCTCTCCGCCATCCCAGCTTCTCTCCTCCAATCTCCCGCCGGTAGCGGCAAACTCCGCGTCCTCGACCAACTCCTACACAACCTCCACACCACGACCTCCGAGAAGATCGTCCTCGTCTCAAACTACACCTCGACCCTCGACCTAATCGGCGTCCTGCTCACCTCCCTCTCCTACCCATTCCTCCGCCTCGACGGCTCCACCCCCTCCTCCAAACGCCAAACCCTCGTCGACGAATTCAACCGCACCCCCGCCAGCACGTGCTTCGCCTTCCTGCTGTCCGCCAAATCCGGCGGCACAGGCCTGAACCTCATCGGCGCCAGCCGGCTCGTCCTCTTCGACGTCGACTGGAACCCCAGCACCGACCTGCAAGCCATGGCGCGCATCCACCGCGACGGCCAGCGCCGCGAATGCCGCATCTACCGCCTCCTGACCCAAGGCGCCCTCGACGAGAAGATCTTCCAGCGCCAGGTCACCAAGCTCGGCCTCGCGGATAGTGTCATGGACAGCAAAGCGTCCGTGGCGAGTTTCACGAGGGACGAGCTGAGGGATCTCTTCCGGCTGGATGAACAGGCACGATGTCAAACGCATGAGCTGCTGGGTTGTCCGTGCCGCGGCCGTGGCGTCCCTGTCGTCGTCGACGCGGCGGAAGGCTCTCGACGTCGAGGCGACGGCGACGAAGACACGGGCGAAGAAGATCCAGACGACGACCTCCCGGATATCCCGACTCTAGTCCAGGCCTCGAGGCTCGACATGGTCGCTCAGGAACGCCGGATCCGAGAAGCGGCGCAGGCGAGCAGACGGAAGGCAGGTGCGTCGAAGATGCAGTCGCTGATGCAGTATCTGCATATCGACACGTCGGGGTTCGCGGTAGACGAAGGGGCCGCCGGTGGTGGTGGTGGGGAGAGGGATGGGGAGTTGGAGGCTTTGGTGGATGATGAGGTGTTGCTGAGCCTGTTGAAGGGCGAGGGGTGTGGGGTGCGGTTCTTGTTGGCGAAGACGAGCTCGTGAGGTGTGGAGTCTGGGTGCTTGGCGGGCGGATTTGTGCTTGCTGCCGGAAGCTCAGGAGCTTGGGGGGCTTTGGGAGTTTGGCTCCGAGGGTGGCGGGTTGCTTGGTGGCGTGGCACTGGACGCCCGGGTAGAAAGGAGGATGTGGATCTGGCCGTGATAGAGAGTCATATCTGAAACCCTTTGCCATGTATTCAAGGTTCATGTACGACATCTCGAGCTTATAACTTCAGCCACACCGTTGGCCCATCAGCTCGGTACCTGAAACATCTTCAACAAACCAAAGACACTGATCGTATACGACTTTGCAAATAAGGCAGCAAACAGGCTTCGGTATCAGAGCGGTACAGACGCTATAGCTCTAGGAAGCCGCTCTTTCGGGTTCAAGCCGCACTCGAATTCCTTAGTGGGGTATGAGAGGCGGACGTCTGCGCCATCTCTGCTGGTGAGTGGGTCGGTGGGGTAAGGAGTGCCTTCGATGAGGGCGTTGGTTTGTCAGGGCGGGATCAGTCTTGACTGGGTTCACACCTGAGCACCTACGAGAGTGGAGATCACTCCCATCTCTGATGCTGGACTGCCCTACACGTGTTCTTTTTTATTTTGTATATAGATCTCTCACAGGTGGGAAGGCGGAGAGATGTAGAGCAATACGGAGCAATGCTATGCCTCAGAAATTTCCGAGCTGAGATGCGATGACTAGGAATGACTGGCTATTTGCTTTTCTGGGTTCACATATACGACATACCGATCTGCCACCTAAGTACATTGAAGCCAGTGTCCCTGCTGTATACCTGACCCCTACGTTCACACTACCTACGTAAGTTTCTGCTCTTGCGCCCTAAATGCCACTGTCGATCTGGTCAACCACATGCGATCGGCTCCACTCATCCCAGTCCTTGCACGTTTGCGCCATGACGTACGGAATCTCCATCTCGGTAATCTCCATCGGCCGCTCCAAGATGTTCATCGTGTAACCCATACTAGCGTGCCACGCAATATGGCAGTGATACGGCCACACGCCCGGATTGTCCGCATTGATCTGGACGACCAGGTGTCCATACCGACGGAGCATATGCGTGTCGCGGCGGATCGGGTTGGAGGGATTGATCAGCGTACGACCGTCCCAGTAGCCGGGTCCTTCGGCCAAGACGAACTGCAATCATGGGGCCGTCAGTATCTATGCCTAACGCGGACCCACGGCGGACGTAGCGACAAGGGGCTGCTCACGAAGTTGTGACCGTGGAAATGCATCGGGTGAGCGGATTGGTACTTGTTGTTCATGACGATGCGGATCGTCTTGTTGCTGCCGACGTTGTAGACGTTCCATTCCGGGTCGGGGTAGGAGAAGTTCTTCTGATTGGCGAGGAGCAGGATCGGGTCGTTGTAATCGGCTCGTTGGGTCTGGTTGTTCATGATCCAGACGTGGTGGCCGGTGCTGTTTGTCAGCAGGTCGATCTCGATCGTCTCGGTTGTGTCTGGGATGGGGTCTGCTGCGATGGGAAAGGCGGGGATGGTCTTCTCCAAGTCATCCTAGAAGGAAGTGAGCTCATCGTCCTGCGGTAGCGGTCTTTTCAAAGAAGTTAGAGATTATGGAACCTACATTCTTGCAGAGGTTATCCTTTCGGTCGGCCGTGATGACGGCAGTGCTGCTTGTGCTGTTTGGCTGCGTATAGTCGCCGGCTTTCTCGTATAGAACGACTCCTAGACCCCTCGGCGAGGTCGTAACAGAGCAATTGAGGGAGATTGTAGACCGCATCCAAAAGGAATCCGTAGGGTTTCCGGTGGCTTTGACTAAGACATCTGTCCGCTGGCCAACCCCTAATGTTATCACCTCCGTCTCGTAAGGCTTTAATGGTGTGAAGTCGTTTGCAATAACTTGTAGAGAATGTCCGTCGATGCTAAAGTGAACCAGGGCTGCGGCCCCCGCATTGATCAAGCGTAGACGGTGGCTCTTCCCACTTGTAAATCTAAACTTAGAGAGGCCGGCGTTCGAAATGCATGTGTTATTGCGAGTAGCCATGGAGCAATTATAATTGTTCTTGCCGTTAATCAAGCTGTTGTCAGAAGCGGGAACATAGACGGTGAAGTCTTGACTAGGTCCAGCAACATCTTCTAAAACGTCGAAATAGTCCCTATGGTAATAGTCTCCAAGAACGACAGGGCCTAAGTCAATATCGTATGGAGCATGCTTGGGTCCATGAATAACCATCGCACCATATACACCGGCGGTGTATTGCGCAGAGTAATGTGAATGGTACCAGGAAGTCCCGTACATGTCGGCCTTGAAGCGGTAGGTGAAAGAGGCACCAGGGGCTATAGGGCACTGTGAGATACTCGGGATGCCGTCGAACCATTGCGTCCCTTTTTGGAGGATACCATGCCAGTGCATAGACGTTCCGTCCTCAGGCCCAGTTATGTGATTGTGAACGGTGACCTCGATTGTGTCTCCCCAGTTGGCTTCGATCATAGGTCCAGGAAATTGGCCATTTATGAATATGCCGTTCTTGACTGTTCTGAAATGAGCGTCTAGAGTGTATGTGGACAGTAGATAAAAGACAGCTCATACCATATCCATCAGGAGCCATAACCCCTCGGGCAACAGTAAAGTCGTAATACCGCGTTACCCCTGTGCAGGGTACGTCTCTATACGGATTGCTGCTTTCCACATTCTTCCGGCCCCAGGGAGAGCCATCAGGCAGAGGCTGATTGATTCAGCTTGAGTTGCTCAGACAGGCGAGATAACATGTATAGGGCAAGCACAAGGAAATGACACCCACATTTGTGGTAAGAAAATCTGGCAAAGCTGGGTGGTCCAACGTGCCCAAGACTGACAAACTATGAAAGAGGTTAGCTCTTCTGATATGCCACAGCCTTGAAGAATTGAAGCTCAAAGATTTCGAGGCACGAGCAACAAGAGTAACAGCAGCGCAGCGTTGGACTAGAAGGGGAGTCTTGGGCAAACAGAGTATTATTTTTCATACAAAATCGATCGTACCCATTGGTCTGCTTTTGCGAAAGAGCCGATGTAATCCTATAGCACACATGGTGAGAATTTCTGGTCCCAGTATACTAATTTGTCGAAGGAGGAGCAACATACCCTACCAACGCCAACCCAACGGTGAATCTCTTAAGGAACATCATGATGAGTCAGCCTATGGTTATACAAGCACTAGCGCAGTGTGCGACTTACTGAAAAGACGTCGCATCTGACTGAGGAATATATATACACCCCAGCATCAAGATTCTGCACCGAGATCCCTTCTGCCTGCAGTGAAAATATGTGATGTCGGCGTGGGCGTCAACATCTTTCCATCGCCGTGTTTAGCAACAAAATGCCCTCATTCGTCCGCTAATCTCTCAATTCACCGCATCTGTGTCTCTCACCACATCGTGTCTGCCGCCCATGTGTCTCATACCACCGGTCTGGCCGGAGGCTGATATCTGATGAGTATGCCTTGACGGGAAGCTAAGAATTATAACTCAGTTCGTACCTTGCAGGACTGCATTGCTTCATCTAAAACAGGGCGCACTCGGCGAGAAGACTGCATGGCGTACACGGCAGAAAGCGATGCTGCATATACGGTAAGAAGGCTGCACTGCAATATAATTACGCGAATTGAGGGCCATATCACATACCTACACGGCTGAAAACTAAGGGATGGACATACGGACCCCAATGTGAGCATATCTTGCTGCCTGCTCCAGTCGCCCACCCTTCCTGGTGGCGCACAACTGTATGGCTAAGTGGAGAAGTGGGGATATGCCGTGCTAATGGGCACTCGCTCTAACATGCCTATTCGGTCCAAGTGGGCGAACCCTAATAACGACGATCAACGGCGATGCATGTTCCCCTGACGAACACCAGGAGAGAGATTTCCACGTGTTCGTATTCGCGTTAGGGCAACTGGCAACGACTGCAATCCAGACGGGCCTGCGAAGGGACTACGATGAAGTGGCAATCTCATCCTGGCAGACCCTACTCCTTTCTTTTGCCGCTGCTACCTGGAGCACAGAGCCTTGAAAGCAGGGAAGGTGGCTTGAGAGCCTCAGGGGCAAAGCAGATGGTATTTCTCCACTTGCTTGAAGCCCATTGTCGTGCTCATTTGATAAATCGTTGCTTTTGCGGGATTATGATCTGCGTGTACTCATCTCTATTATGTAAAAAGAATCCGGGTTTAAAATTACACTAACGTCTCGATAAATAAGAATTGAGTGGTGGACATTTTAGATAGCATGCTAGAAGACTTGTCCTCCTCTCCGATTGCCGCAGTCCAATTAGGCCTACCGCGTTCGAGTGCTCTGCCCCTATGCTGATGCCGCCAAGACAGCGTTCGCAGAATCTGCAAATCCTCGAACGTTGACAGGCTGGAGTTGGGCGAGCTGCCGCAATCTGTCTAGTTGATCTGTCGTCAAGACTTGGAGTCCCTCAGCGCTCGCTCGAGGGCGAACGAGCACTCCGGTCGGGTATTGAGGCTGAAATACTACGTTAGGGTCTTCCCAGTCCCATAGCTCCGACTTCTCGCGATAGTAATATGGTCGATCGTCGTGGTAGATGAGTTTGTGTGTATCGCGGACGTCCTTGACATGGACCGTCCGATAAGCCCCGTCGATGCCAACCGCAATTGTGCAGTGCCATGGTGTTCTGGGAAAGACACCTTTCTCGGCGGGAATCAGCGGAATAGAGAGTTTGACTCCGCCGCTGGATGGATGAATGGATAGGCGAACGTAGGCACTACACTTTGCCTGGATGAGTTTGGTGAAGGACTGTAATGACTCGTGTTAGTGTGCTGCTGCAAACAGTACGATGTTGAATGGTCATGGTAGAGCTATTACACGACTGGTCGTCTGCTATACGGAAAGAAAGCTGTCCATGTAACCTACCTCTGCCCGGATCATCATCCCCATAGCAACCTTCTTTACGCACTTTCTGAACTGTTGACCGCTCTGAGCCTTTTTCACAACGGGGCTGTACCTATCGTTCACACGGTGAGTTTAGAACAGTGTATGTGGCGCGGAGGATCTTACTTGAGATCCGTTTCCAAGAAGCGAATGAATCCACGGTAGGTCAACAAGGTGTCTTCATCAGTTTGAAGCATTTCCCGGACTTCTGCTTCGGACCTGCCGTATTGCTCTAATAGAGCCTTGCGAGATACGTCTGTCATTGACAGATACATATCTTTCGTCGTCGTTTCGCCAGCTGTCAATCCCAGGAGGTCCATGACTCGAAGCAACTTAAGGCTGGTTGAGCCTTCCCTGGCTGCCATCTCCATCAAGGATTCACTGTAAGCCCAGGTATCTTCATCCGGGATGCCCACGAGGTCTGTATTTCTGCGTTAGAAGGGTATCGTTTGCTCTGCATTGTCTGAAACCCACCATCAAACACCAACCCGTCGGTCGCAATGGTCAGTTCAGCTCCCTTGGGATACACTTTCTCGATATCCTTGCACAGACTATTGAGCCTCGCTAAGGCCAGCTCTTCACCCAGGTCAGGCAAACAGCCATTCACTTTCTCGGTCCTATTGATCTTGTGTGACGGTCAGCGAAGTGATCATAGAATATCCAATGACAATCCTACGCTTTTCCATGGGAAAGAGGGCATGATCATCTTGATGGGCTCATCAAGCTCCACTTGCTTCTCAACTCTTGCAACAAACATTGCTTTTCCGATCCAGGCCCCGCCGCTTGCTGCATCTGACCCAACATTGAGATGCTGTCCGTAGCCTTGAATTACATCCAGGATGTCATGAGCCAGTCGGGTTGCGGGCTTCTCCGGGAGTGGTGAAAGCTCCTCCAGCGGAATCTCTGGTATCAAAGAGTGTACGTGAGCTATACCGCTTCGGCTATCACGCAGTAATATATCGGGGTGTTGATACCTTTGACCTCAACCACTGGTGCTTTAGGCTCTGCCACCTGGAGAGACACGATCTCTTGTGCCGGTTCTAGAGCTTTGACGGATTCTGCTGGCGGGGTCGATGGTATGGGTGTGGCTGGGGCCGTCGGCTCCGCCGACGTCTCGAGCTTGACTGGCGATCCGTCCTTTCCCTCGGCGTCTTGATTGGGTCCTTCGTGACTGAAGAGCTCGTGGATTGTAGCTGAAGTAACAGTCGACAAAGAGCCAATGCCTTGCTGCCATTTGAGGAGAGCATGAAGATGATGCTCGAGAACAGAAAGTCGGGCCTCGAGCGCCGAGTTGTAGGAAAGGCTAGCCATGTCTAGAGAAGCACGGTTGACAGCAACATCTTCCAGCATGGCATGTAAGTCTTGAGCGTGTAGTAATGAGATTGAGCAGGTAGGGCAACGCGGGCTCGCTCTTTAAACAGCGACTAGGGCAAGATGACGCCAAGAGAATACAATAACCTTGCCCGGGGATCATTCTGTTGCCTGCTCTCTGTTGCAAGAAGGAGAACATACGAGGACTCGGGTTCCGCCGATGCAGAAACACGGAAAAGAAACGGTCAATGTCAGGGTCAGGCTTCTTAGCCCTACTTTTCATTATGCAGTCTGAGAAGACTCTGCCAGCTCCAGAACCGGAAGGGGAGATTGTACGCGAAGGAAAATGATCTGCCCGTTAGGTAAGGTAGCTGACTTTCGTGTTCGGCAGGGGACGCATTCAAACTACCGTGTTCCTGGAGCGGGCTGAAAGAAATACGGCGAGGCTTTCCTGCACGTAACCTGGTCTTCGATGCGCGCTCCACTTTTGAAAAAATTAAATTAAAACAACAGAGTTCGATCGTCGACGCAGTTGCATAAGAACTCGGTTACAGAAAGCGAAAGCTGTCTCTTCACCCTATAATGTATCCCTCAACGTGCGCGTGGCGCGCGGGATCAAGGATCAGCACTTGAGGAATACTGACTCTCGATATTACCATGTGGAGCTGATCTGGGCCGTCTATCGGAGGAGGGATTGTCAATGTTGCACAGAGAGCTGTATCAAAGTCCCGCATCCTGTGGAGTTGCGCTCAGAAAAAGTTACCCACCTCATTTAGAGACCGTTGCTACGCCCATTCATGGTCCTTACGTCTGCTGAATGTCATGACTCTTGATTGAAGTTACTATTTCCATCGAAAATTCCTCCACTCTTGTTAGAGTATACAGTCATGTCGTTGCAGTTACGCGGAGGCCAGCCAGTCCCGAAAGAGGATGATGAGGTTGAGATCTGCAACAACGTTGTTGAGGTCACCGAACCTGCGCCTGACGGTGGATTACTTGCCTGGTCCCAAGTGCTTGTCAGCCATCTGCTTGTTGTAAACGGCTTTGGCTATCTCTCTTCTTTCGGTCTCTTCGAGTCGTATTGGATCACAGAGCTCGATCGTTCTGCGTCCGCCGTCTCGTGGGTTGGTTCCATGCAAATGTTCCTTCTTTTCTTCATCGGTACACTCTCTGGTCGAGCCATGGACGCCGGATTCTTTCGCTCTCTCATCTACGCCGGATGTTCGCTGCAACTACTAGGCACCTTTACGACTTCGGCTTGCACGCAATACTGGCAGCTTTTTCTTTCCCAAGGGATCGTGCAAGGTCTTGGGAATGGCTTCCTGTTCACCCCAGCAGTGGCCCTAGTCTCAACGTACTTTGCGAGAAAGAGGGCGTTTGCATTGGGGTTTGCCGCGTGCGGTGCACCTGTCGGGGGAATGATATTTCCCGTCGTACGTTTGAGCTCGTCACACTCCCTCTTGCAGCTCCAAACATGTCCTCCGTCTCACATTCACACTCTGTATTTCAGAGACCAAGCTGACAAGTCTGGGAGGTTAGATTGCGCGCCAACTCGCGCCTACCGTTGGTTTTGCTTGGGCAACGCGCGTGATGGGTTTTGTGATGCTGTTCAATACTGCTATCATCGTAGCGCTGGCTCGACCACGTCCTGCGTCGCGGATCAAAGGACCGATAGTAGAGTGGAGCGCCTTCCGTGAACTACCTTATACCTTGTTTGCAATCGGCATTTTCCTCGCACTCTGGGGCGTCTATTTCGCCTACTATTACGTACGTACTGCTCTCCGATAGAGTAAGTCAGGACCGGAATACAGAACGCTGACCTAGGCGAATGAGAACCACAGGTCGCAACTTTTGGAAAGGATGTTATCCATGTCTCTTCCTCGACCTCACTGACACTTTTAATGATCTTAAATGGTGTCGGCATCCCGGGACGACTTATTCCAGCTTTCCTTGCGGACAGGTATTTTGGTCCGTTCAACATGCTGATTCCATTCGTATCGTGCGCTGGCATCCTCCTCCTCTGCTGGATTGGAATCACGACCTTTGGGGGGTTTGTGGCCTTCGTGATCGTGTATGGTATCTGCGCCAACGCCGTCCAAACTCTCTTTCCGTCTACTCTATCCAGTCTCACATCAGATTTGACGAAGATGGGCACCCGTGTTGGGATGGTGTTTACTATCGTCAGTGCTGCATGCCTGACAGGCCCGCCGAT
>JAABUU010003231.1_pt1 | contig 21023 bp, 16 predicted proteins | sample 5559301 | NCBI WGS metagenome assembly JAABUU01 (sample SAMN10711884, study PRJNA513360) | rock metagenome | isolation source: Antarctica rocks | place: Antarctica: Victoria Land, Richard Nunatak white | reverse complement strand
GATCCTTCAGCTGCCCGACGCCGCCTGGATCAACCCACCACTACTACCCGCAGAACCAGCCGCGTAACTCCCACTGGCCTCAACCGCCTTGACAAATACCGACCTCCTGATGGCCCCGAAACCGCGTCGACCTGTCGCCATCCTGTCCGCCTTTCGTGCAACATACGTGCAACAGTGGAGTGTCTCAGTGTCCTCTCGTGTCCATCTATGTCCACGACGAAAACCATTGTGCAGCAATAGTACTCGTCGATTTTGCGCTCCGCTACGCACGGCCGAAAATCACGCTGTAGACAGTTTCGAATCCTGCCGGGGGCACCACGACGCACGCACCCAAGGAATGCGTGGGAGCCCGGAGAACTTGACGCCGAGTCAAGTGCCTTGACTCCCCTTCCCGTGCACACCGACCCCGGAAAACTTGACGCCGAGTCAAGGCATCCGACTCCCCGTGCACATCGAGTCAGGTGCCTTGACTCCGGGTTCAAGTGCCTGACTTCCCTTCCCGTGCACACCGAGCCCGGAGAACTTGACGCCGAGTCAAGGCACCCGACGCCCGGTGCACATCGAGCCCGGAGAGCTTGACGCCGAGTCAAGGCACCCGACGCCCGGTGCACACCGAGTCAGGTGCCTTGACTCCGGGTCAGGCCGCCGGCTTGGTCGGGGGTAGGCGCGCCGATGCCTGGTTGGGCTGCGGTCTCACGCGGACCGGATGGCGGCGCCCGCGTCCGTCACCGCGGCCAGCTTCTGGAAACCGCTCGATGAAGGCTTCGACTTCGCTCTCGAGGGCCAGGACGTGGACCGGCGGGGTTGGGAGGTGCGACTCCTTGACTCGCGGGCCGACCTCGGGTCGAAGCTCGTCGCCGCGTCGGCGCCGTTCGACCCGCCTGGTGTCGACGTCGTCATGCTACTCAGTCAGGTGCTGGTCAACACGAAGCCCTGGCCTCGGTCGACAGCGCGCGGCGGCAGGTAACGCTCTACTGGGTCGCAGAGAGGTTGCGCTGTCGCCATCACTGATAGCACAAGCTGATCGTGCCACCGGAGTGATGATCCATGCAGCAGGCCGATTTCAGCGCTGGCTGGCGTCGGTCACCTCTCCGACGAGCTCCTCGAGGACGTCCTCGAGGAAGACGACCCCGCTCACGTTGCCGTCGCTGGCGACCACGCGGGCCAGGTGCGCACCGGTGCGTTGCATCGAGGCCAGCACGTCCTCGACCTCGTCGTGCGGGGAGACGGTCGCCAGCCGGCGCACCCGCTTGAGCGGCACGGGCAGGTCGTGGCGCTCGTCGTCCGCGTAGAGAATGTCCTTGAGGTGCAGGTAGCCCGCAACCTCACCGTCCGCGTCACACACGGGGTAACGGGAGAAGCCGCGCTTCGCGACGAGCCGCTCGATGTCTGCCGGCGTCGCTCCCATGGTCACGGTGACGAGGTTCTCGACCGGCACCGCCACGTCGGAGGCGACCTTGTCGCTGAACTCCAGGGCGCTGCGGACCAGTCCCTGGAGGTCCTGCTCGAGCAGCCCCTCGGCGTGGCTCTCCGCGACGATGTGGGCCACCTCCTCGGCGGTGAAGGCACTCGCGATCTCGTCCTTGGGCTCGACCCCGCAGAGCCGGACCAGACCCTTGGCGACCCACTCCATGACTCGCACGACCGGTCGCAGGGACCGGGCCACGAAGAGCAGCGGTGGCACGAGGAGCACTGCGGCGCGGTCGGGGCCGGCGATGGCGAGGTTCTTGGGGATCATCTCGCCGACGACAACGTGGAGGTAGACGACGACGAGCAGCGCGAGGACGAGCGCGATCGGGCCGGTCCACACGTCGGTCAGGCCGAAGCGCTGCTCGAGCTGCCAGGAGTCGAACAGGCCCTCGAGGATCTCGTCGATCGCCACCTCGGCCAGGGCGCCCAGGCCAACGGGGCACACGGTGATGCCCAGCTGGGCGGTGGCGAGCAGGGAGCCCATCTGCTCGAGGGCTTGGAGACAGATCCGGGCGCGGGCGCTACCGGCCGCGGCCAGTGGCTCCAGGGTCGACCGGCGCGCGGCCATGGCGGCGAACTCGGCGCCGACGAAGAAGGCGTTGCCGAGGAGCAGGACCAGGGAGACCCAGAGCGCGACGGAATGGCTCACTGCTCGGTCCCGTCAGGAATGTCAGTTCGATCGTCGGTCGGGGCCGTGGGGACGAACCGGATCCGGTCGACGCGCCGGCCGTCCATGCGGGACACCCGTAGCGTCCAGCCCGGTATGGCCAGCTCGTCGCCGGCCTCGGGAACCCGCCCGAGGGCGGCCATGACGAAGCCGCCCGTCGTCTCGTAGGTCGGGCCGTCGGGGATCACCGCAGTGAGCTGGTCGCGCACCTCGTCGGGCCGCCACAGGCCGGGCACCGTCCACGACCCGTCGGTGAGCCGCTGGCCGCTGCTGCGCGACCGGTCGTGCTCGTCGCTGACCTCCCCGACGATCTCCTCGACGACGTCCTCGAGGGTGACCACTCCCGACGTGCCGCCGTACTCGTCGACGACGACGGCCATCTGGAGCCCGGCGGCTCGCAGCAGCAGCAGCAGCGGGTCGAGCCGGATCGTCTCGGGCACCAGGACCTGCGGGACCATCAGGGCGCTGACGCGGACCTCGGCCCGCCGCTCGTGGGGCACCGCGATGGCCTTCTTCACGTGGACCAGGCCGTCGATGTCGTCCCAGTCGTCGCCGACGACCGGGAAGCGCGAGTGCCCGGTCTGGCGGGCCAGCCGGATGACGTCCTCCGCGGTGGCCGTCCGCTCAACCGCGGTCCCCTGCACCCGCGGGGTCATGACGTCGGACGCCGTGCGGTCCCCGAAGTCCAGGGACCGGGTCAGCCTCCGGGCCGTGGTCGCCTCCAGCGTCCCCTGCTGCGCGGAGCGGCGCACGAGGCTGGAGAGCTCCTGCGGGGTCCGCGCTCCGGACAGCTCCTCCTGCGGCGTGATGCCCAACGCCCTGAGGAAGCGGTTGGCGGAACCGTTGAGGACGGTGATGAGTGGCTTGACGACCACGGCGAACACCCGGACGGGCAGCGCCACCACCTTCGCCGTCGCCAGCGGCGCCGAGATCCCCATGAACTGGGGCAGCAGCTCGCCGAAGATCATCGAGAACACCGTCACGACGACGAGGGAGAGGGTGGTCGCCACCGGCTCCGCGGCTCCGTCCGGCAGGCCAACCGCCCTGAGCGCCGGATGCAGGAGGGCGCCAACCGACGGCTGGGCGAGGTAGCCGACGATGATGGTCGTCAGGGTGATGCCGACCTGGGCGGCTGAGAGCTGGGTGGAGAGCTGGCGCAGGGAGCGCAGCACCAGCCGGGCGCGGCCGTCCCCTCCGTCGATGGCCCGCTGGACGGTCGGGCGGTCGAGCGCCACGAGCGAGAACTCCGCCGCCACGAACAGTGCCGTTCCCGCCGTCAGGACCACGGCGACGAGTACGAGGAACCATTCAGCCATAGTGCGTCCATCCTAGGGACGGACCGGCGCGCGGCCGCACCACGACCCGTGCGAGCACGGGCCGCGACCGGTGCGAGCACAAGCCGTGGTCAGGGTCGTCCCTGACCTTCCCCTGACGACCGCCGATTTCCTCCCTGAGGTGGAGGGACGTGTCGGCCTGCGCTGCTTGGATGGGGCCATGAACCACATCGGGGAGACCACATGGGTGCACCAGTGACCGCCACGGGCGCGCGCATCGAGGTGCGCGGCCTGACCAAACGCTTCGGCAGCCTCACTGCCGTCGACCACCTCGACTTCGCCGTCGAGCCGGGTCGGATCACCGGCTTCCTCGGCCCGAACGGCGCCGGAAAGACGACGACCCTGCGGATGCTGCTCGGGCTGATCCGGCCGACCGAGGGCACCGCGACGATCGACGGCCAGCACTACCACGACATCGCCAACCCGTTGCAGGAGGTGGGTTCGGCACTGGAGTCGACGAACTTCCACCCGGGCCGGACCGGACGCGACCACCTGAGGGTACTGGCCGCGGTCAGCGGGATCGAGGACCGTCGGGTCGACCAGATGCTCGAGCTGGTCGGCATCCCGGCCGCGGCGAACAAGCGCGCCGGCGGCTACTCCATGGGCATGCGCCAGCGGCTCGGCCTCGCGGCCGCACTGCTCGGGGACCCCAGGGTGGTCATCCTCGACGAGCCCGCCAACGGACTGGACCCGGAAGGGATCCGCTGGCTGCGCGGCTTCCTGCGCCGGCTGTCCGGTGAGGGCAAGACGATCCTCATCTCGAGCCACATGCTCCAGGAGGTCGAACAGACCGTCGACGACGTCGTCATCATCGCCAACGGCCGCAGCGTGGCCCAAGGGCCGATCACCGAGCTCCAGGGCGAGCCCACGGTGCTGGTGCGAACCGCGGACCCGGCCGACCTCTCGAGCGCGCTGCTGGCCGGCGGCCTCGTCTCGCAGCCGGACCCCGACGGCACGCTCCGGGTGCGCACCCACGAGCTGGTCCGCGTGGGGGACATCGCCCACCACTCCGGCCACCCGGTCCACGAGCTGCGCCGGCTCGACACCGACCTGGAGGCGCTCTACTTCCGGCTGACCACCAGCGAGGACAACCGCAACCGCAACCTCGGCGCCGCGCCCGCCGCGCCCGCCGCGCCTGCCGAGCCCGCCGCGCCTGCCGAGCCCGCCGCGCCTGCCGAGCCCGCCGCGCTCGCCGAGCAGGACGCGCTGGCCGGCCACGAAGGAGCGAGCCCCCGATGAACCGAGCCATCAGCGCAGAGTTCCGCAAGTTCTTCACCACCCGGATGTGGTGGGGCATGGGCATCGGCGTCTTCGCCCTCGGAGCGGGCCTGGCCGCGCTCACGGCGCTGCTCGGTGCCGGAGGTCCGCCCGACTCCGGCCGGCCCGCCGTGACCCTCGCCGATCCGGCCCTGGTCCGTTCGGTCTACACCGGGGGCCTCAGCGTCGCCTACCTCCTGACCCTCGCCATCGGGGTGATGACCATCGGGTCGGAGTACCGGCACAAGACGATCACGAGCACGTTCCTCACCAACCCGCGCCGGGTGCAGGTGATGGTCGCCAAGATCATCTCCCTGCTCGGCATCGGCGTCCTCTACGGCGCAGTCTCGCTCATCGGGTCGGTCGGCGTCGGCGCGACCATCATCAAGGCCAAGGGGTTCGCGCCCTTCCCTGACGCCTCCATCTGGCGGACGCTGGCCCTCAGCCTGCTCGTCCTCGGCCTGTGGGCCCTCATCGGCCTCGGCGCCGGCATCCTCATCCCCAACCAGGTGGCGGCCCTGCTCATCACCGTCGGGGTGGCCTTCATCGTCGAGCCCATCGTGGCGCTGGTCTTCTCCTTCCAGTCCTGGGGCGCCAGCATCGCGCCGTACTTCCCGAGCCGGGCGACGTCGGCCATCACGGCAGGGGTGTCGCAGGGTGGCAGCTCCCACCAGCTCTCGTGGTGGGCCGGGGCGCTCGTGCTTGCCGCGTATGCCGCGGTGATGGCGGGCATCGGCTCCCTCCTGACCGTGCGCAGGGACATCAGCTGAGGATGCTGGCGAGCAGACGACGGGGGTCGTGACGTCCAGCGGCAGGAGGCACCCGGCATACCGGGGCGGGCGACCCTCAGCGCACGGGGCTAGGCTGGCGTGGCCAGTCGTGCTCAGCACCGCCATGGCGAGGCTGGGTGTGGCCGGCAACCTCGACGCTATGAAAGAGGCGTATTCGCCGTGCCTGACCAGTCCCGGACCAACGACCCGATCTCGGCCTTCGGTCCGAATGAGTGGCTCGTGGACGAGCTCTACCAGCAGTACCTCACCGACAAGGACTCCGTGGACCATGCGTGGGGGGAGTTCTTCGCCGAGTACCAGCCCAGCCCCGGCAGCCCCGTGAACGGCAGCCCGAACGGCGCGGCCTCCCGCGCGACGGTGCCCGCGGCTGCTCCAGCAGCCCCCGCCGCGCCCCAGCCGGCCCGGCCAGCCGCCGCGCCGGAACCCGCCACGCAGCAGCCGGAGCCGGCAGAACAGCTCGCCGAGCAGCCGACCGAGGCTGAGAGCAAGACCCCACCGAAGCCGCGGGACATCCCCGCGGTCAAGGACACCGGCCCGGTCAACGAGAACCAGGTCAAGCCGTTGCGGGGTCCGGCGGCCAGGGTCGTCACGAACATGGAGAGCTCGCTCGGCGTGCCGACGGCAACGAGCGTGCGGGCCGTCCCGGCCAAGCTGCTCATCGACAACCGCGTCGTCATCAACAACCACCTCGCCCGATCCCGCGGTGGCAAGGTCTCGTTCACGCACATCATCGGCTACGCCCTCGTCAAGGCGCTGGGCCGGATGCCCGAGATGAACAACGGCTTCGGCGAGCGCGACGGCAAGCCGGTGCTCGTCCGGCCGGCGCACGTCAACCTCGGCCTGGCCATCGACGTCACCAAGGCCGACGGCTCCCGCCAGCTCCTCGTGCCGAGCATCAAGTCGGCCGAGTCGATGGACTTCGTCCACTTCTGGAGCGCCTACGAGGACGTCGTGCACAAGGCGCGCAGCAACAAGCTCACCGTCGAGGACTTCCAGGGCACGACGATCTCGCTGACCAACCCCGGCACCATCGGGACGGTTCACTCCGTCCCCCGTCTCATGGCCGGCCAGGGCACCATCATCGGCGTGGGCGCCCTGGAGTACCCCGCCGAGTGGCAGGGCGCCAGCGAGGAGATCCTCACCCGCAACGCCGTGAGCAAGATCCTCACCGTGACCAGCACCTACGACCACCGGATCATCCAGGGCGCCCAGAGCGGTGACTTCCTGCGCACCCTCCACCAGCTGCTCCTCGGCGAGAACGGCTTCTACGACGAGATCTTCGAGTCGCTGCGCATCCCCTACGAGCCGATCCGCTGGGTGCAGGACATCTCCGCGACGCACGACGACGACATCAACAAGGTCGCGCGCGTCCAGGAGCTCATCCATGCCTACCGCGTGCGCGGCCACCTCATGGCGGACACGGACCCGCTCGAGTACCGCCAGCGTCGCCACCCCGACCTCGACGTCACGAACCACGGCCTGACCCTCTGGGACCTCGACCGGTCTTTCGCCACCGGCGGTTTCGGCGGCGAGCCGTTCCTCAAGCTGCGGCGCATCCTCGGCGTCCTGCGTGACTCCTACTGCCGCACCGTCGGCATCGAGTTCATGCACATCCAGGACCCCGAACAGCGCCGGTGGATCCAGTCGAAGGTCGAGGTCCCCTACGCCCGAACCTCGAGCGACGAGCAGATGCGGATCCTGCGGCGGCTCAATGCTGCCGAGGCGTTCGAGACGTTCCTCCAGACGAAGTTCGTCGGCCAGAAGCGCTTCTCGCTCGAGGGAGGCGAGTCGGTCATCGCACTGCTCGACCGGATCCTCTGCCGCGCCGCCGGCGAGGGCCTGGACGAGGTCTGCATCGGTATGCCGCACCGGGGGCGGCTCAACGTCCTCGCCAACATCGCCGGCAAGTCCTACGGCCAGATCTTCCGCGAGTTCGAGGGCCAGCAGGACCCCAGGTCGGTCCAGGGCTCGGGCGACGTCAAGTACCACCTCGGCACCGAGGGAAGGTTCGTCGCCGAGGACGGCGCCCAGACCAAGGTCTACCTCGCGGCCAACCCGTCCCACCTCGAGGCGGTCGACCCGGTCCTCGAGGGCATCGTGCGCGCCAAGCAGGACCGCCTCAACCTCGCCGGCGAGGCCTTCACCGTCCTTCCCGTGCTGATGCACGGCGACGCCGCCTTCGCCGGGCAGGGGATCGTCGCAGAGACGCTCAACCTGTCCCAGCTGCGCGGCTACCGCACCGGCGGCACCATCCACGTCGTCGTCAACAACCAGGTTGGCTTCACGACGTCGCCGTCGTCGTCGCGCTCCTCGGTCTACTCGACCGACGTGGCGCGGATGATCCAGGCGCCGATCTTCCACGTCAACAGCGACGACCCGGAGGCGTGTGTCCGGGTCGCCGAGATCGCCTACGAGTACCGTCAGGCGTTCAACAAGGACGTCGTCATCGACCTCGTATGTTACCGGCGCCGCGGTCACAACGAGGGCGACGACCCATCGATGACCCAGCCGTTGATGTACAACCTCATCGAGGCCAAGCGGTCGGTCCGCAAGCTCTACACCGAGTCGCTGATCGGTCGCGGGGACATCTCGGTCGAGGAGGCCGAGGCAGCGCTGCGCGACTACCAGCAGCAGCTCGAGCGGGTCTTCGTGGAGACCAAGGAAGCCATGAAGACGCCCGCGGCCCCACCGACCGACACCTCGCCGCGCCAGGACGACAAGGGCTCGGACGTCGAGGGCCACCGGGGCCTCGAGAAGCCGACGGCCCAGGTGGACGACGATGCCTCGACGCCGCGCCAGTCCGACGTCACGGCGATCTCCCGGACGGAGCTCGAGTACCTCGGCGACGCCTTCGTCAACTTCCCCGACGGCTTCACGATCCACCCGAAGCTCAAGCAGCTCATGCAGAAGCGGGCCGCGATGGTGCGCGAGGGTGGCATCGACTGGGCCATGGGTGAGCTGCTCGCCTTCGGTTCCCTCCTCAAGGAGGGCACCCCGGTGCGGCTCGCCGGGCAGGACAGCCGACGCGGGACCTTCGTCCAGCGCCACGCCGTGCTCATCGACAAGGTCACTGCCGAGGAGTGGACCCCGCTGCTCTACCTGGGTGAGGGGCAGGCCCGGTTCTGGGTCTACGACTCCCTGCTGAGCGAGTTCGCGGCGATGGGCTTCGAGTACGGCTACTCCGTCGAGCGTCCCGACGCACTCGTCCTCTGGGAGGCTCAGTTCGGCGACTTCGCCAACGGCGCCCAGTCGATCGTCGACGAGTTCATCTCGGCCTCGGAGCAGAAGTGGAGCCAACGCTCGTCGGTCGTCCTCCTGCTGCCGCACGGCTACGAGGGCCAGGGCCCGGACCACTCCTCGGCCCGGATCGAGCGCTACCTCCAGCAGTGCGCCGAGGACAACATGACGGTGGCCCACCCGTCGACGCCGGCGTCGTACTTCCACCTGCTGCGTCGTCAGGCCTACGACCGGCCGCGCCGGCCGCTCATCGTCTTCACGCCGAAGTCGATGCTGCGGCTGAAGGCCGCCGCAAGCTCGGTGGAGGACTTCACCACCGGAGGGTTCCGGCCGGTGATCAGTGACCGGGCCGAGCTCGACGGCGTGACCCGCGTCGTCCTGGCGACGGGCAAGATCGTGCACGACCTCGAGGCGGAGCGCACGAAGCGCAAGGACACGGCGACGGCGATCCTCCGCGTCGAGCAGCTCGCCCCCCTTCCCGGGGCCGAGATCGCCGAGGCCCTGCAGGCATACCCCGACGCGGAGGTCGTCTGGGTCCAGGACGAGCCGCGCAACCAGGGTGCCTGGCCGTTCATGGCACTGAACCTGCCGGAGGCGCTCGCTGGGCTCGGGGAGCGCCGAAGCCTGCGAGTCGTCTCGCGCACGGCATCGGCGTCCCCGGCGACCGGGTCGCACAAGAAGCACGAGCAGGAGCAGGCCGCGATCATGGCCGGCGCGTTCGAGCGCTGATCCCGCGATAACCTCCGGGGGTGTACTTCACCGACCGAGGCATCGAGGAGCTCGTGGCCCGGCGCGGTGAGGAAGAGGTCTCTGTCGAGTGGCTCGCCGAGCAGCTGCGGACCTTCGTCGACCTCTTCCCCGAGTTCGAGATGCCGGTCGAGCGCCTCGCGACGTGGCTGGCGCGACTCGACGACGACGAGTAGCGGAGCGAGACGAGACGGCTGGCGGACGAGACGAGACCGAGTGACGACGTGACGACCGACAAGGGACCGACGTGAGCGAGTTCGACACCGACGCCGCAGGGCCGGCCTACCCGAGCGCCGACAGCGAGGACCCGGGCCGGACGGCGTTCAACACGAGCGCCGAGTTCGCCCTCGCCGAAGGCCGGCGCGACGTCGGCCTGTGCTTCGTCGGTGCCTCGATGACCACCGGCTACGGCGACCCCAAGGGTCTCGGCTGGGTGGGCCGCGTCGTCAGCCGAACCCACCACCCCGACCTCGACCTCACGGCATACAACCTCGGGGTGCGCGGCGACACCTCCGCCGACGTCATGGCGCGCTGGCGCCAGGAGTGTGCGCCGCGCTGGGCCTCTCGCGTCGAGAAGCGTCTCGTCATCTCGGCCGGGGCCGGCGACCTCCTGGCAGACGTCTCCATGGCCAGGTCGCGGCTCAACCTCGCGAACATCCTCGACGAGGCCTCTTCGAGCGGTGTCGCGGCCTTCGTCGTCGGGCTGGCACCGACGCTCGACGCCGAGCTCAACCCGCGCATCGAGGCGCTGGCCGAGGCCCAGGCCGACGTCTGCGCGCGGCGCTCGGTGACCTACGTCGACTGCTTTCGCCCGCTCGTCGGGCACGACCAGTGGCTCTCCGACCTCACGTCCGGGCCGGACCGGGTCCACCCGGGCCAGGCAGGTTACGGGCTGATCGCCTGGCTGGTGCTGCACAACGGCTGGTACGACTGGATGCACCTCACCTCCTGAGGCCTACCGCGTCCCCGGCGGTCACGGGTGCTTGCGCCGCGCGCATACGCGATATAGCGTGTTTCACCAGACACGATATATCTCGTATGCCGCCTCGCTGGCCCGCGCGCAGGCACCGACCACAGGAGTGGACATGGCACAGGAATGGCAGATCGAGGCACCGAAGGTCCTCGACATCGGGGACGAGAACGAGCGGGTCACGCAGCTCAAGGTCGGCATCGTCGGCGGCCGGGTCGACGTCGTCACCCACGACGACTCCCCCACCGCGCGGATCGAGGTCACCGACATCGAGGGTCTTCCGCTGCTCGTCAGGTGGGACGACGGCGCCCTGGCGGTGACCCACGGCAAGGACTCCGACAAGAACTTCCTCGACATGGTCAAGCGGACCGCCCAGAGTTTCAGCCGCAACCGGGTCGTGCTCAGCATCTCGGTGCCGGTCGAGACGCGGACCAACGTCGCCACCGTCAGCGCCGAGGCCCTCGTCTCGGGGATCCGGGGCACGGTCAAGGCCAACACCGTCTCGGGCACGCTCACGCTGAGCGACCTCGCGGGTGACCTCGACCTCAACACCGTCAGCGGCAACGTCGAGTACAACGAGCTGGCCTGGCCCCTCAACGTCAACGCCGTCTCCGGAGCGGTCACCGTGCAGGGCAGCGACCTTCCCAAGGTCAGGATCAATACCGTCAGCGGCGACATCGCCCTCGACCTGACCAATCCCCGTTCGCAGGTGAAGTCCAACTCCGTCTCCGGCGACGTGACGGTGCGGGCGCCGCTGACCGGCTTCGACGTGGAGGGCAACACCGCGAGCGGCCAGGTCGTCGTCGACGGCCGCCAGGTCTCGCGCGGGCGGCACGGGCACGACAAGGGTGGCCGGCTGCGTGAGGGTGACGGAGCGCTCGCGATCAAGGCCAACGCCGTCTCGGGCAACATCGTCGTCCTGCGTGCCGAGGCCCGCGGCGTCGACGCGACCGCGCCACAGGACAGCCCGCAGGACAGCCCGCAGGACAGCCCGCCCGGGCAGCACCCGGACGACCGCTCGGGCGAGTCGTCGCCCTGGGGTGACGACCGGCCGGCGGTGGGGCCGAGATGAGTCCCGTCTTCGCCCACGGCCAGCTACGGCTCTACCTCCTCACGCTGCTCAACGAGGGGCCGCGTCACGGATACGAGGTCATCCAGGACCTCGAGCAGCGGTTCAACGGGCTCTACTCCCCCAGCGCCGGCACGGTCTATCCCCGGCTCGCCAGGCTGGAGGAGGAGGGCCTCGTCGAGCGCACCGACGAGGGGCGCAAGACGACCTACCGGATCACCGACGCCGGTCGCGCCGAGGTGACCGCTCGAGAGGGTGACGTGGAGGACCTGCACATCGACCTCGACCAGTCGGTGCGCCATCTCGCCGAGGAGGTCCGCGACCGGGTCCGGCACCAGTCCCGCGACCTGCGCACCGAGCTGGCCAACGCGGCTCGCGAGGCCCGGGCCACGGCCACGCCGGTCGGCGGGCACGACACCTCCTGGAGCCACGGCAACGTCGGGTCGATCGCTGACCTCGAGCGGGCCGTGAACGAGTTCCGCACCGAGGCCCGCCAGGCGTGGCGCAAGCGTGGGCTCACCCCGGAGCAGACCCGCGAGATCGTCGCCATCCTCACCGAGGCGGGAATGCGGATCCGCTCGGTCATCCAGGGCCGATGAGGGCCGTCCACACGTCCTCAGGGTGAGGGTCTGCGAACCGGTCCCGACGAGCTGGACGTCCACAACTCCTTAGGTGGGGAAGGAGGTAGGAGCATGTATGACCCCGTCATCCAGGAGCTGGCCCGCCGCCCCACCGGGCACGGGGCAGAAACTGGTCTCCGCACCCTTGCTCACTAGGCTCCTGCCATGCCGGAGCCGACGCGACACCCGCGTGACAGCGACCTGCCCATCGACCCGGACGCGGCCGGAGTCGATGACCGGGCCGGACGCACGGCGGCACCGACGCCGCGCATCCTTGCCGTCATCGCACTCGGTGGGGTGGTCGGCACCCTGGCCCGGAACGGGCTCGCGCAGGCACTGCCCACGGCATACGGGCACCTGCCGTGGTCGACGTTTCTCGTCAACGTCAGTGGCAGCCTTCTCCTCGGGCTGCTCATGGTCCTCCTCGAAGCAGCGCTGGCGCCGAGCCGCTACCTGCGACCGTTCCTGGGCGTCGGCGTCCTCGGCGGCTACACGACCTTCTCCACCTACACCTCCGACGTGCGTGCCCTTCTCGCGGGCGGGCACGCGCCGGTAGCCCTCGCCTATCTCTTCGGCACGGTGGCCGCCTGCCTGCTCGCAACCCTGGCCGGCATCGCCCTGGGCCGACTCATCGAGGCGCGCCGGGCGTGACCGGCCTGCTCCTCCTGGCCCTCGGCGCAGCGGTCGGCGCGCCGAGCCGATGGCTCCTCGACCGTGCCCTGAGCGCCCGCTGGCCCGGAAGCTTTCCCTGGGGCACGCTCGCGGTGAACCTCCTCGGCTCGTTCATCCTCGGCGTGGTCCTGGGCACGTCGAGCCACGTCGCGTCCGGGCCGCAGCTGACGCTCCTGCTCGGCACCGGGTTCTGTGGCGCGTTCACGACCTTCAGCACCTTCTCCTTCGAGTCGGTGCGCCTCGCCGAAGCCGGCAGGACCTGGTATGCCGTGGCCAACGTCCTGCTCAGCCTGCTCCTCGGGTGCCTGCTCGCCCTCGGCGGCTGGTCGCTCGGCACACTGGTGTCGGCCTGAGCCACGTCAGCCGGGGTCGCGGTTCGTGGGGACCCGGCCGGCGAGCGCCGCGAGGATCGTCGGCACGAGGACCACGACGAGGAGGATCCCGAGCAGGAGCTGTCCGGCCTGGACGACGCTGAGGGCGACCGGGACGAGCAGGAGGTTCCAGAGGACGGTCGGGGTCGTGGCCCACGTCGAACCGCTCCACCAGAGCCGCGCCAGGAGCGCCAGAGCTGCGGCGACGACGAGGATGAGGACGGCCGAGACGAGGACGCGGGCCTGGTCGCTGCCCGCACCGGCGAACAGCTCGACCAGGTAGAAGACGGCGAGACCCACCAGGACCAGGGCCTGGACGAGACACAACCCGCCCGCCACGGCACGCGCCCGCCTGCGGGTACGCGGCTGCTCAGGGCTCTGGCGGCCCTCCCGGTCCGCGCGGTCCTCGGGAGCAGTCGGCGTCACCCGTCGAGCGTAGCGACGGCCCTGCTGTGACCGATCCCGCACCGCGATCGGCGCCCGCCCGACATGTTCCGACGTCGAAAGTGTTGCCTGCGGACCCCCCGCCCGTCAGACTGTTCGACGGCCTCGGAACATTGGCCGCCCACTTTGCGTTGGCCGGATGTGCCTGGTGTGCCAGACAACGACGTCGGCTCGCGCAACCGGGCCTGCCTTGCGGCCCTTTGTGCGTGACCTCGAGGCGCCGCATCGACGAGCTGACCACCGAGCGTGTGACTCATCCGAGACCCAAAGCCTGACAAGGAGCACGATCCTCATGGACTGGCGCGACCGCGCTGCCTGCCTGGACGAAGATCCCGAGCTGTTCTTCCCGATCGGGAACACCGGCCCGGCGATCCTCCAGATCGAAGAGGCGAAAGCCGTCTGCCGCCGTTGCGAGGTCATCGACACGTGCCTGAAATGGGCCCTGGAGTCCGGTCAGGACGCCGGGGTCTGGGGCGGGCTCTCCGAGGACGAGCGCCGCGCGCTCAAGCGCCGCAACGCCCGTGCGCGCCGCGCCGGCTGAGCCGACCCGCCGGGCTGAGCCAGCCGCCTCAGCAGGTCGCACCGCCTCAGCAGGTCGCACCGCCGAGTCGCACCGCCTCACCGAGTCGCACCGGAAACCGCCGTCGAGCCGCCGCCATCGGCCGGCAGCGGTCGTAGCCGGGCCGTGAACCGGACCCGGGTCCCGCGCGGCTGCGCGTCGGCCCAGGTGATGCTCCCCTGCAGGTCCTGCACGAGGGACGTGACGATCTGCGTGCCGAGACCCGACCCCGGACGCCGGCCCTGCGGCATACCCGCGCCGTTGTCCTCGATGGTCACGGTCAGCAGGTCCGGTCCCCAGTCGTGGGCGACCCGGCGTACGTCGACGGCCACGGTGCCGCCCCGCTCGGAGAGCCCGTGCTCGACAGCGTTCTGCACCAGCTCGCTGAGGATCATCGCCAACGACGTCGCGTCCTCGGCCCGGAGCCGACCGAACCGGTCGCCGGTGCGCAGCCGCTTGATGGGCATCTCGTAGGCGGTCACCTCGACGACCGCCCGGAAGCCGCGCTCGGCGATGTCATCGAAGTCGACGGTCTCGTCGAACCCACGGCTCAGCGTCTCGTGGACGAGGGCGATCATGCCGACCCGGCGGACAGCCTCCTCGAGCGCCGCCCTGCTCGGCTCGTCGGCGCTGCGTCGGGCCTGGAGCCGCAGGAGGGCGGCGACCGACTGGAGGTTGTTCTTGACCCGGTGGTGAATCTCACGGATCGTCGCGTCCTTGGTCAGCAGCTCCTGCTCGCGGCGGCGCAGCTCGCTGACGTCGCGCAGCAGCAGGATCGCGCCGAACCGCCGGCCCGCCTCGGTGAGCGGGATCGCCCGCATGGTGATCACCGCCCCGCGGCTGTCGACCTCCGTGCGCCACGGCTGGCGGCCGGTGAGGACGAGGGGCAGCCCCTCGTCCACCGGGGAGCTGTCGCGCAGCACCGTCGTGACGATCTGCGAGAGCGAGCCCCCGACGACGTCACCGACGTAGCCCATCCGGTGGATCGCCGAGACGGCGTTGGGGCTGGCAGCGCTGATGACGCCCTCGTAGTCCAGGCGCAGGACGCCGTCGCCGACGCGCGGGGCACCGCGTCGCAGCCCGGTCGGCGCCGAGGCGTGCGGAAACTCCCCGGCGGCCACCATCCGCGAGAGGGCGTCAGCGGTGGCGAGGTAGGTCAGCTCCAGGCGGCTGGGGGTGCGCATCGCCGAGAGGTTCGTATGCCGGGTGAGCACGGCGATGGAGCGTCCCTGGCGCACCACGGGGATGGACTCCTCCCGCACCGCGAGGTCGTCGCGCCACTCGGTGTCGCGCTCGCGGACGATGCGGCGCTCGGCGAAGGCCTGCTCCAGGGCATCCCTGCGGGGCCGGGTGGCCCGGATCCCCACCTGGTCCTCGAAGAAGACCAGCGGGCCGGTCGTCGGGCGGATGTGGGCGACGGCCTCCCACGTCGCCGTCGAGGCGCGAACCCACAGGACGAGGTCGGCAAAGGAGAGGTCGGACAGGAGCTGCCAGTCGCCCACCAGCAGGTGCAGCCACTCGACGTCGGCTGCCGTGAGTCCGGGGTGCTCGCGAAGGAGCTCGGCCAGCGTGGGCACAGGGTGAGCGTAGTGGCCGGATGCCCACCCGCCCGCACCTGCACAGCTGTGGGCGACCCGGGCGGGATCAGCGGGGCTGGCCGCCGCTGCGCAGGACTGCCCTCAGGGTGCGCAGGGCGACCGAGAGCGCGGCGATGCCGGCGTGCTCGAGGCGCTCGATGCCGCCGAGGGCCGTCCGGGCGCGGACGAGCGCGTCGTTGTTGGCAGCGGCCCAGGCCTCGAACCGCTCGGCCGGTGTCCCTCCCGGGTCGCTCGTGGCGAGCACCGACCTCGTGAGGGAGTCCAGCACGGCATACAGGTCGTCGCGCATGGCTCCGCGCGCGAGGGCATCCCACCGGTCGTCCCGCGGGAGCTGGCTGACTCGGGTCAGCATCGCGTCGATGCTGAACCTCTCGGACGAGTGGTAGTAGACGCCCACGACGTCCGCCACCGGCACCTGCATCTCCTCGGCGATCTCGATCACGTCGAGGAGTGAGAAGAGGTCGAGCAGACTCGCCGCCCGCAGCGCGAACTCCCTTGGCGCGCCGAGCTTCTCGAGCTCCTTCGCCCGGCGTTCGAGGCGCTTGCGCTCCGAACCCTGGAGCAGCCCGTGCACCTTGGGCGCGTAGTCAGCGACGTGGCGCTGGAAGCGCGCGACCTCGGCGCCGACGTCGATGGTCGACGGACGGGTCGTGAGGAACCAGCGCACGGCCCGGTCGAGCAGCCGGCGGAACTCGAGGTAGAGAGCCGTCTGCGTCCGCGTCGACACGACGTTGTCGAGCGCCTCGACGTCCGCGACGTAGGAGGCGAGGTCGAAGACCTCCCGGCAGACGACGAAGGCCCGGGCGACCAGCTCCGGAGTGGCGCCTGTCTCCTCGGCGGCGCGGAAGGCGAAGGTGATGCCCCCGCGGTTGACCATGGAGTTGACGACGGCGTTCGTGATGATCTCGCGGCGCAGGGGGTGGGCCTTGAGCTCCTCGGCGTAGGTCGAGCGGACGGGTTCGGGAAAGTAGTCGGCCAGGGTCTGCTGGAACCACGCGTCGTCGGGCAGGGCGGAGGGCAGCAGGTCGTCCTTGAGGGCGAGCTTGGCGTAGGCGACGAGGACGGAGAACTCCGGTGACCTCAGCCCCCGCCCGTCGGCGTGGCGCTTGCCGATCTCGGCGTCGCTGGGCAGGAACTCCAGGGCGCGGTCAAGGTCCCCGCGCTCCTCGAGCGAGTGGATCAGCCGTTGGTGCACCGGGAGCATCGAGTGCTCCTGGGCGCGGGCGTTGCCGAGCAGGACGTTCTGCTCGTAGTTGTCCCGCAGCACCTGGGCGGCGACCTCGTGCGTCATCGAGGCCAGCAGCCGGTTGCGCTGCTCGAGCGTCATGTCACCGGCCTGGGTCATCCCGGTGAGCAGGATCTTGATGTTGACCTCGTGGTCGCTCGTGTCGACCCCGGCCGAGTTGTCGATGGCGTCGGTGTTGATCCGCACGCCCGCGAGGGCCGCCTCGATCCGGCCGAGCTGGCTGCAGCCGAGGTTGCCTCCCTCGCCCACCACCTTGGCACGCAGGGCGTCGCCGTCGACCCGGATCGCGTCGTTGGCGCGGTCACCGATCTCGCTGTTGCCCTCGCTCGACGCCTTGACGTAGGTGCCGATGCCACCGTTCCAGAGCAGGTCGACGGGAGCGAGGAGGATCGCCTTCATCAGCTCGGCCGGAGTCATCGACCGCGTACCGGCCCGGATCCCCAGAGCGCTCGCCGCCTCCGGCGAGATCGGCACCGACTTCGCGGAGCGGTCGTAGACCCCCCCGCCGGTGCTGAGGAGCGAGGTGTCGTAGTCGGCCCACGAGGAGCGCGGCAGGTCGAACAGCCGCTGCCGCTCGGCGAAGGACGTGGCGGGCACCGGCGTCGGGTCGACGAAGATGCTGCGGTGGTCGAAGGCCGCGACAAGCCGGATGTGCTCCGACAGGAGCATCCCGTTGCCGAAGACGTCCCCGCTCATGTCGCCGACACCGACGACGGTGAACTCCTGCGTCTGCGTGTCGAGGCCCATCTCCCGGAAGTGCCGCTTGACCGACTCCCAGGCACCGCGGGCCGTGATGCCCATCGCCTTGTGGTCGTAGCCGGCCGACCCGCCCGAGGCGAAGGCGTCGTCGAGCCAGAAGCCGTAGTCGCGGGCCCTGGCGTTGGCGATGTCGGAGAAGGTGGCCGTGCCCTTGTCGGCGGCGACGACGAGGTAGGTGTCATCCGCGTCGTGACGCACGACGTGCGGCGGTGGCGTGGCCTGGCCGGAGACCAGGTTGTCGGTGACGTCGAGCAGACCGGAGATGAAGAGCTGGTAGGACTCGATGCCCTCGGCGAGCCAGGCGTCCCGGTCGACGCTCGGCTCGGGCAGCTGCTTGGGGAAGAAGCCACCCTTCGACCCGGTGGGGACGATGACGGCGTTCTTGACCGTCTGCGCCTTGACGAGACCGAGGATCTCCGTGCGGAAGTCCTCCCGTCGGTCGCTCCAGCGAAGGCCTCCTCGAGCGACCTTCCCGAACCGCAGGTGCACGCCCTCCACCCGCGGCCCGTAGACCCAGATCTCGAACATCGGCCGCGGCGCCGGCAGGTCGGGCAGCTTCTTGGGGTTCAGCTTGAGGCTGACGTAGGACTTTGGTCGGCCCTCGGCGTCCACCTGGTAGTAGTTCGTCCGCGTGCCGGCCCGGATGACGCTGAGCAGCGCCCGGACGATGCGGTCCTGGTCGAGGCTCTTGACGGCGTCGAGCCCCTCCTTGACCGCGTCGACGATCACCTTCTCGGCGTCGGCGCGCCGCTCGCCGGTCCTCCCGGCGAAGCGGCTCGGGTCGAACCTCGTCTCGAAGAGGTCGACGAGCTGGCGCGCGAGGGCGGCGTTGCTCACCAGCGCTGCCTGGACGTAGTCCTGGGAGAACGTTGACTGGCTCTGGCGGAGATACTTCGCCACGGCCCGCAGGATGACGACCTGGCGCCAGGTCAGCCCGGCGCCGAGAACGAGGGCGTTGAAGCCGTCTGACTCCGCCTGGCCGCCCCACACCGCCCGGACCGCGTCCTGGACCAGGGTCCGGCGGGCGTCTCCGTCGGTGCTCGTGCCCCAGTCGTCGGACGCCGGCGCCCGCAGGCCGAAGTCGTAGACGAAGAGCGTGACACCGTCACCGCGGGTCACCTCGTAGGGCCGCTCGTCGGTCACCTCGACCCCCATGTGGGTGAAGAGCGGGAGGATCTGGGTCAACGACAACGGCCCACGACGGTAGAGCTTGAAGCGCCGCTCGTTCGCGGGCGCACCGGGCTGCCGGTAGAGGTTGAGGTCGACCGACTCGTCCGCCTCCAGCGACTCCATCCGCTGGACGTCCGCCACCGCCACCCGGGGGTGGAAGTCCTCCTTGAACGCCTCGGGAAAGGCCTTGCCGTAGAGACCGACGAGGCGCGCGCCGGCCTCCTCACCGTGTGCGGCTCGCATCGCCTCGACGACATCCTCGTCCCACGTGCGGGTCGCGTCGATGATGTCGCGTTCGAGGGCCGCCGGGTCGACCTCGGGGATGGACGCCCCGCGCGGGACGCGGACGACGAAGTGCAGCCGGGCCAGCGTCGACTCGGCGACCCGCGTGGTGAAGTCGACGCTGGACGCCTGGAACGCGACGCGGAGGATGGCCTCCATCTTCAGCCGGACGGAGGTGTTGTAGCGGTCCCGTGGCAAAAAGACGAGGCACGACATGAAGCGCCCGTACACGTCCTTGCGGAGGAACAGCCGGGTCTTGCGCCGCTCCTGCAGCCGCATCACCGCGAGCGCGACGTCGAGCAGCTGCTCCGGGTCGGTCTGGAAGAGCTCGTCGCGCGGGTAGCTCTCCATCACCTCCAGGAGGTCCTTGCCGGAGTGGCTGTCAGGCGCGAAGCTGGCCCGGTCGAGGATGGCCTTCACCCGGTCGTCGAGAATCGGGATGTTGAGGACGGACTCGGTGTAGGCGCTGGAGGCGAAGAGCCCGAGGAAGCGCCGCTCCCCCGTCACCTCACCCGCGTCGTCGAAGGTTTTGACGCCGACGTAGTCGAGGTAGACCGACCGGTGGACCGTTGCCCTCGAGTTGGCCTTGGTGAGGATGAGCAGGTCCTTCTTCCGAGCCGCGACCTGTGCTGCGGGGCTCAGCCGGGCGAAGGCGTCGGAGCCGGGTCGGTCGTAACGCAGCAGCCCCAGGCCGGTGCTGGGGCTCGCGCGCAGGACGTCGTCGTCGCCCTCCCTGTCGAGGGTGTACTTCCGGTAGCCGAGGAAGGTGAAGTGGCCCGCGGCGAGCCACTCCAGGAACCGCGCCGTCGAGGACGCCTCGGCATGCGTGATGCCCTTGGGTGGGTCCTCGGTCAGCGACCCGGCGACCGAGACACAGTTGTCCCGCATCTTCTGCCAGTCCTCGACCGAGTCCCGGACGTTGCCGAGGACCGTGCGCAGACCGGTCGAGATCTCGGCGCGCTCCTCCTCCGAGCCGACCCGGTCGATCTCGAGATACATCCACGACTCGGTGACGACGCCGAACTCGCCCTGGGGGGCCTTGTCGACGTCGAGGACCTCTTCCAGGGTGCCGGCGGCATCGCGCCGGACGACGAGCTGGGGGTGCACGACGAGGTGGGTCCCACGGTCGTGGTTGTTCAGCCTCGCGGTCACCGAGTCGACGAGGAACGGCATGTCATCGATGACGATCTGGACGACGGTGTGTCCGCTCGTCCAACCCTGGGACTCGACACTCGGGTTCACGACCGACACCTTCACCGTGCCCACGGGGCGCTCGCGGGCCAGGTCCTCGTGGGTCAGGGCGGCGCCCAGCAGGTCGGCCGGCTGGCGGGCGAGCAGGTCCTCGGTCGCGACGTGTCGGTAGTACCGCCGCAGGAACGACTCGACCGACGTCCCGCGGCCGCGCTGCCCGAGGTCGGCCGCCGCGCGGAGCTGCTGGTTGCGTGACTGCTCGAGAGACGCTGACATCTGCGTGGCGATCCTCACCTGGTGGTCCTGGGCACGCTGCGTCGGGTGCCGGATCGAGCCTATCCTCCCTGCCCGGATGCTGGACACCGCCGCTGGGTGGACCACCCGGCATACGACGGGGTATGCCGGGTGGCCGGTGGAGAACTGCGGGAGCCAGCTCGGCGCGCCCGTAGGGTGGTCGCGTGACCCCGTCGTCCGGACCTGGCCGCAGCAGTCGTGCGTGCCGAGGTGGCACGTGGACCTCACCCGGCTGCCCGAAGCAGGGGACGACTTCGAGGCGCTGATCGGCCGAC
>JAABUU010003227.1_pt1 | contig 21039 bp, 26 predicted proteins | sample 5559301 | NCBI WGS metagenome assembly JAABUU01 (sample SAMN10711884, study PRJNA513360) | rock metagenome | isolation source: Antarctica rocks | place: Antarctica: Victoria Land, Richard Nunatak white | reverse complement strand
GGTGGAGAACGGCGTGGCGCTTGTGGCGGATGCTGAGGCGCGGGAAGCGGGCCAGCCAGGCGAAGCTGCGCTCCGCCACCCACCTGTGCCGGCCGAGACGGGCACTGCTCTCCACACCGCGCCGCGCGATCCGGGGCGTGATGCCACGAGCCCGGCACTCCCGGCGGCAGCGTCGGTGATCATACCCCTTGTCGGCGTGCAGCTTGTCCGGGCGCTTGCGTGGCCGACCGCGGTGCCTGGCCCGCACGCCCGGCACTGCGTCCAGCGTGGCTACCAGCATCATGCTGTCGTGCCGGTTGGCGCCGCTCAGCGCAACGCCGAGCGGCGTGCCGCGGGCATCCGTGACCAGGTGGCGTTTCGTGCCCGGCCTGCCGCGATCCGTCGGGTTCGCGCCGACCTCGGCACCCCCTTTTTTGCCGACAGGCTGGCGCTGTCGAGGGCGGCGCGGCTCCAGTCCAGCTGTCGCGCGTCCATTCAGGCGCTCCAACAGCGTCCGATGCAGTCCGGCCCAGACCCCGGCCGCGTGCCACCCGGCCAGCCTGCGCCAGCACGTCTTGCCGCAGCAGCCCAGCTCGGCCGGCACCTCGCGCCACTGGATGCCGGTGCGCAGCACGAACAGGATCCCGGCGAGCGCCGCACGGTCCGGCGCTCGCGGCCGCCCGCCCTTCGGCTTCGCCCGCTCGGGCGGCAGCAAAGGCTCGATCATCAGCCACAGGTCGTCAGGAACAAGAAGCACCATGCCACTCCGACCCTTCAAACTCGGTTTTGTCCCCTGCTCTAGCTACGCTGCCGGCATGAAGCGCCTCCTGCTCGCCGCCGTCCTGCTCGTCCTGCTCGTGCCAGCCGCCTGGCTGCTGGCGGAGTGGCGGTTCGAGGCCGCCGTGCAAGACTGGGCCGCCGCCCGCCGGACCGAGGGGTGGACCGTGCGCAGCGGTCCCGCTGCCTGGACGGGCTTCCCGTTCCGCGCCGCGCTCGTGCTGCCCGACGTCGCCCTGTCCAGCCCCGGCCCGGCCGCCACCACCCGTGGCGCCCACCCGGCCCTTGCGCCCGCCGCAGGGCCGGTACCCGGCGGGCTGGACTGGGCCGTGCCGCGCCTGGAGCTGGTGGTCTCTCCGCTGCACCCGCTCACCCTGGGACTGCGGCCGGCGGGGGCGGAGCGGCTGCGTGTCGCGATGCTGCCCCCGCTCGCCGTCGAGGTCGAGGACGCCCGCGTCACCGTGCCGCTCCGCACCGACCCCGGCGCCACGGGCGGCGTGCCCGCGATCACTGCGACCGTCGCGGCGTTGCGGCTGGCCGGGCCGGGGGGCGGCGCGGCCAGCACGGGCGCGCTGTCGCTGTTCCTTGCGCTGCACCCAGGCGCCGGGCGCGACGCCGCCGCGGTCACGGTGCAGTTCGCCGCCGCCGACGTGGCGCTGCCCGCGCTGCCGTTGCCGCTGCGCACGCTGTCGCTGGCCGGGGCGCTGGAAGGCCCGCTCGACCCGCGCCCCACCGCCGCCGCCACCGCCGCCGCCTGGCGCGACGGCGGCGGGCGGCTGCTGGTGCAGCGCTTCGCGGCGCAGTGGGGCGACCTCGCGGCCGACGGCAGCACCACGCTCACGCTCGACGGCGCGCTGCAGCCGGCCGCCAGCGCCACCGTGCGCCTCTCCGGCTACGACGCCGCGCTGGACGCGCTGGCCGCCGCCGGCACGATCGGGCCGGGCACCGCCACCGTGGCGCGCGCCGTGCTCGGGCTCATGGCGCAGCCGGGCGGCGAGGGGGGACGCAGCGTCGAGCTGCCGGTGACTTGGCGGGCGGGCGTGGTCTCGGCGGGGCAGATCCCGCTGCTGCGCACGCCGGCGGTGGCTTGGGGGCTGGAAGCGGACTGAAAGAAGCAAGGTTGAGGCTCTGCCTCAAACTCCGCCAAAGGCTCGCCTTTGGAATCCATTACTTAAAAGAAGCCGGTCCAGGGGGGGCTTCCCCCCTGGCGGGTCTGGGCAGAGCCCAGGCTTGCTTACTTCCCGCCCGCCCGGAACGCCGTCACGGTGTCCTGCACGCGGCGCAGCATCTCGCGCACGCCGAGGCCCGAGACGCCCGACATCACGAACACCTCCTGCCCCGACGCCTTTTCCAGCGCACGGCGGCGGCGCGAGAGTTCGGCCCCCGTCATCGCGTCGGCCTTGTTGAGCACGAGCAGCTCGGGCTTCTCCGCCAGGCCGTCGCCGTAGGACTCCAGCTCCGCGCGCACGGTGCGCCAGGCGCGGACCACCTGGCCGGCGGCGCCGTCGACCAGGTGCAGCAGCACGGCGCAGCGCTCGACGTGGCCGAGGAAGCGGTCGCCCAGGCCTGCGCCCTCGTGCGCGCCCTCGATCAGGCCGGGGATGTCGGCGAGCACGAACTCCTCGGAGTCCGAGAGGCGGATCACGCCGAGCTGGGGGTGCAGCGTGGTGAAGGGGTAGTCGGCGATCTTGGGGCGCGCGGCGGTGGTGGCGGCGAGGAAGGTGCTCTTGCCGGCGTTGGGCAGGCCGACCAGGCCGGCGTCGGCGATCAGCTTGAGGCGCAGCCAGATCCAGCGCTCCTCGCCGGGCCAGCCCTTGTCGGCGCGGCGCGGCGCGCGGTTGGTGCTGGTCTTGAAATGCGCGTTGCCGTGGCCGCCGTCGCCGCCGCGGCACAGCACGACGCGACGCCCCGGCGTGTCGAGGTCGGCGATCAGGGTCTCGTGGTCGTCGGCGATGATCTGGGTGCCGATCGGCACGCGGATCAGCACGTCCTCGGAGGCGGCGCCGGTGCGGTCGGAGCCGGAGCCGTTGCCGCCCTTGCGGGCGCGGAAATGCTGGGTGTAGCGGAAGTCGATCAGGGTGTTGAGGTTCTCCACCGCCTCGAACACGATGTCGCCGCCGCGCCCGCCGTTGCCGCCGTCGGGGCCGCCGAACTCGATGAACCGCTCGCGGCGGAAGGCGATGATGCCGTCGCCGCCGTCGCCGGAGCGGACGTAGATCTTGGCCTGGTCGAGAAACTTCATGGCAGGGGGCCTGGTGAAAAGTCAGGAAGCAAGGCTGGGCTCTGCCCAGACCCGCCAGGGGGGAAGCCCCCCCTGGACCGGCTTTTCTTAAGGAGTGGATTCCAAAGGCCTGCCTTTGGCGGAGTTTGAGGCAGAGCCTCAACCTTGCTTGCTATCCAAACGAAGCGGGGGCCGGCTTGCGCCGGCCCCCGCCCGTCGTCAGGCCACGGCGGGGCCGCTCACTCCGCGGCGATGGCGTCCGGCGTGGCCACGGCGTGCTCGACCGAGACGTGCACCCGGTCCTGGGCGCGGCGGGTGTATTTCACCACGCCCGCGATCAGCGCGAAGATCGTGTGGTCCTTGCCGAGGCCGACGTTGGCGCCGGGGATCCAGCGCGTGCCGCGCTGGCGGATGATGATGTTGCCGGCGATCACGGTCTCGCCGCCGAACTTCTTCAGGCCGAGGCGGCGCCCCGCGGTGTCGCGGCCGTTGCGGGACGAGCCGCCCGCCTTCTTGTGTGCCATGTCCGTGCTCCTTCAGGCTCGGGTGCGGTGTGTCGTCGTGCTCTGCGTCAGGCGTCGGGCGTGGCGTCGTGCTGGCTCATCGCGGCGGCGACGGGGTCGACGGCCGCGGGCACGCCCGGGCCCTCGCCCATCTGCTCGGCGACGGTGCCGTGCGCGGCGGCCTCGTGGCCGCCCATCTGCTCGGCGACCGTGGCGTGCCCGCTCGTGTCGTGCGCCGGTGCCGTGTCGCCGCCCATCTGCTGGGCCACGCTCTCGTGTCCGGGCGTGCCTGTCTCGGCCACGGGGACGCTCATCTGCTGCGCGACCGTCTCGTGGACATCCTGCTCCGCCGTGGCCGCGGGTGCTGTGGCCTCTGGTGCCGCGGGCTCGTGCGTCGCGGCGCCGGGCGTGGCAGAGGCATGGGGGCCGCCGCCGATCTCGCCGATGCGCAGCACGGTGACGTGCTGGCGGTGGCCGTTCTTGCGGCGGCTGTGCTGGCGGCGGCGCTTCTTGAAGATGATGATCTTGTCGAGCCGGTCCTGGGCCACGACCACCGCGCTCACCGAAGCGCCCGCCACCACCGGCGAGCCGATGGTCATGGCGCCCTCGCCGCCGACCGCAAGCACGTCGGTGAATGTGATGGTCGAGCCGGGCTCGGCCTCCAGCTTCTCCACCTTGACGAGCAGGTTGGGGGTGACGCGGTACTGCTTCCCGCCGGTGCGGATCACTGCGAACATCGCTCAACTCTCACTCTCTGCGGCCGGCCGGGGACGGCGCCGCGTGCATCGTGGCCTGGGATGGCGGCCGCCGTTCGCCGCCGGACCCTTCCCGGGCCGTGAACGACAAGCGGGCGGCGGGAGCGCCCGTCGCCGGATGTGGTGCCCTACCGCCCCGCACCCGCGCTGTCAACGCCGGGCAGCCCGGGGCAGCGGGTCAGCTTGCCCGGTGTCGGCGCAGGCAAGACGAGTCAGGAAGCAGGCAAGGTTGAGGCTCTGCCTCAAACTCCGCCAAAGGCAGGCCTTTGGAATTCCTTGCTTAAGTAGAGCCGGTCCAGGGGGGCTTCCCCCCTGGCGGGTCTGGGCAGAGCCCAGCCTTGCCTGCTGCCTGACAGCCATGAGCCGGTTTAAAACTGACCCGATATCCGGCTTGGCGGAGTTCTGGCCGCCCCACCCCAGCTTCAGGCACCTGGCGTCCGGAGACCGTCTTCTTGGGCGACGGACGCCAACGCTCCGGCCCCTGACGGGTGAGGCAGGACCTCGACCCTGTGCTGTCGTGTGCTGTCCGCCTTGCACGCGATGCTGCGCCCCGACTATAACCCGCGCCTGCGTCGGCGGCTCCGGCCGGACGGCGCTGCGGAGAGGTGCCAGAGTGGTCGATCGGGGCGGTCTCGAAAACCGTTGTGCCTTCGCGGGTACCGTGGGTTCGAATCCCACCCTCTCCGCCAGCAGTTTAGCATTTACAATGGTCTAATGGCGGTTTTTGTCTCCAGTATACGTTTGAGTATACACTTTGAACGCAAAAAGCGTCGCGCCAGCCCCTCACGGTATGGGGGCTGTTGATCCCCCGGCTGCAAGCGATGCGTGCCGACGCTTACGTTTCAGAAACCACAGCCGTGGTTAGATTCGGTGTCGGTCGGATGTCTCCGGAGCGCTCAAGATGCAGAGCTGATCGTGACGCTTGATTGATGCCTTGAGACTGCCGGGATCGCGTCAGGCAGTGACGAACCGGCAAGGCCTGTTAGCTTTACCCGCGGGCTCCGGCCCGCTAAGCAGCAGTGACGACTGTGGCGACGGAGGATGGACGTTCGGTCATGCCTTGGTCCCCCGCCCACCCTAACCATGCCATCGAGCGGGTCACCGTGCTGTTTCAGTTCGGAGAGAACGTTCCATCCAGGTTATGGGAGTCGATCCTGGCACAGGCCAGCGAGAGGTCGAGCGCCCTCGGATTCACCTCGGCCGTCGACGAGATGGAGATGAATTTTATGCCGTTGCCGGTCGGGCAACCGGCTCCAGGCGCGGTTTTTCCACAGATGTTTTTCGGCCACGGTGGAGGTAACCAGCCTGCCCAGACGCGCGCCGGGCGCACGTTCCAAGTTATCGAGGATGGGGTGGTGCGCGAGCAGCTTTCCTTGAGGAGGAACCTGTTTTTCTATTCGATCCCCACTTATACGAGTTGGATAGACCTGCGAGATCGCATTCAGAACCTTGTAAGCAGTTACCTGGACTCTGTGATGGCGAGCATTAGTCTTTCCACCATGAAGCTTGAGTACTGGGACCGTTTTGTGTTCGAAGGCGCCGAGGAGGGACTTTCCTACTCCGAACTCTTTCGGGAGGGGAGCCGCAATCTTCCCGCCTTCCCGTTCGGTCTGACAGACCTCTGGCACTCGCACGTTGGCTACTTCATCCCATCAAACAGCGCCGCGAGACGGCTCTTCAACCTTAATGTCGATATGGTTGAGGGTACTGAACCAGCCCAGGGCCTGATGCCTCCCACGCCCAGGAGGCGTTCTGCAGGATTATACTCGATGGTTCAGGATAGCTACGAGGCGCAGGCCGCTCCACCTAACTGGACGGCTATGTCGCTAATCCTCGACGAGATGCACGGTATCTTGAACGCTTCCGTATCTGATACCATCACTGATGGGATGGCTTCCATGATCAATCTGAACGCTCAAGGCGAGTCATGAACGGCATCACCTCGGCGGTTACGGCCGCGTGCATGGCTGCTGCGCCCACATGCCTAGCTTACGGGCTGACGGCTCATCTCGAGGCTGCCGGTATTGCTGACCCGGAGACGTCCACGCCTGGACCTATTCGGGTAGCTGAGAACGCTATCGAGCGCTCTTCCTATGCAGGCCAACCTTCCTGGCAACCCGAGTTCCAGGGTTCCAGCACACGCACCTGGACTGCAAGGCCCGCTGATCATGCCATTATTGTCGGGTCGTGGTTGGCGGAGGATACCCTCGCATTCGCCATAGCCGACTTGCGCCACCTTGAGAATGGGTGGGATGGAAGAGACGCGGCGCGCCCTGCCCCGGCTGCCATCAGTGAGGCAACCATTTTCGCTAGGCTGGCTGGTAAGTACGCGTCCCGTCTGGAGCCGACGGTGCATGCCGACGGTTCCGTTCTGCTAGAGATTGAGGACGGGTCGGAAGGCTCGTTCCGGTTCAGGGGCGACGGGACCGTCGTGTATGCGATTAATGCCGTTGGGGTTGGTGTCGTCGCACTTAATCGTCGGCAGGATGTTGCAGCAGTGGTTCGGAAAACGTTTAGCATCTAGTCAGTAAAGCAGTGATAGCTATCTGCGAGGAGTGCCGGTCTACTTTTGTTGCGCTTGAGCAGCTTGTCCCAAGCTCTTTTCGTGCGGAACGCCTCGACCGATTGCATCCATCCTGTGCCTGCCAATCTCACTCGGTAAGCGAGCATTCGGCCGGTAAGGTCGCCGGCACCGAAACTCTTATCCGCATCCTTGTCGTCCCTCAGCACATGGACAGAAAGGGGCGACCTAAGGCCGCATCCCTTTCCGACGCCGAGACGCACGGCTCCTCAATGCTGCGTGAGAGCGCTTCGGATGACGAAGTCCTTCTAGTGGCGACAGACCTGGTCACAAGGGCCCGAAGGAACAACGGGTTGAAAGCCGGAGTTCTTGGGGTGCTCAACGTTGTTTGTAGCTCAATCCGCCACTTTATCGCTGAAGGCCAAGACGCTCCTTGCTATTGTGTCTACGACACCGCACTCGCCAATCTTCCTTCCCACGCTGAGAGCTTTCAGCAGGTTGCAGATGTCGAGGTTCAGATCCGAGATCTCAGGCGACAGCAGCTATTTGCGTTGGTGAAACATGGCTTCGTCCCCGTCGCGCAGTTCCGCAACGGCCTACTCAGCGGGCTCGCTCCGCTCCTCTGAGACGTTGGTTAACCAGCTGCGAGCGCCAGGTCGAGCCCGACATCAGAAGCCGCCCGGCAGCATCTCGGAGGAGCCGACGCCGTGTCCGACGTTCAGCACCGGCAGCACCGAGCCGGCGGCAGTGATCGTCACCTCGCCGTCGTCGGGGGTCGCGGCCGGTGGGCGGGTGATCGCCTGGCTCACGGCGCACCCGTCCGGGAGGCAGCGAGCTGCTCCTCCCAGGATGGCTGAGCCCCGGGTCTGCAGCCCGACCCGATCGGGCGAGGTGTCCTGGACGCGGATCGTGCGCGGCTCCACCACTTCCTGCCCCGCCAGCCGGACGAACCCCCGCTCCGCGAGAAGTGCAGCTTCGTCCGGCGGCATGTCGAGGCTGCTGCCGGGCCCGTGCGTGCCCGCGTGCGTCGACACGTATCGCCCGCGCGCCACTACCACTGCGACCGTGTCGGGCATCGGCTTCACCCCTGGCTTCATGGCCATCATGCGTACCGGAAGGCAGGCACCGGCTGGTGCTCTGCGCCCCAGGTTCCGACCAGCAGGCCGGAGCCATCCGGTGCCGGCAGCCGGACTAGCGACGCCATCGAAAGCGGGTGGCCCGTGGGCGACGCAGTGAGAGAGCCGGCGGGGAACACCATCTGCGCCGCCGGCAGCCCCTGCCGTGCCGCAAGGGTCGCAGCGTGCTGCCGTGCCCGGTCGGCGGCTTGGCCGAGCCGCGCAATCTCAGCGATTGCCTCAGCGTGTTTGGCATATTTTGGCAGCACTGCCGCAAACGCCGCAGCTGCCGCTTCAGCCACCTCGTTGGCCTCCGTGAGGACCGCGACACCTCGCGCCTCGAGCATCTCGGCGAATGCCAGTTTCTCGCGCAGTGCCGGCTCCATGGCGGCCATCATCTCGAGATCGTCGGCCGCGGCCTTCATGGCCTTGTCTGCCTCGTTGACGTGCCAGGCTGCCCCAGCGACCAGTGCGGCGGTGCGATCGGCACGGGCCGCGACGGCGCGCCGTTCGCAGGCCACGCGTTCCTGGTGCAGAGCGTCGAGGGCGCCCTGCAGGTCGGCCACGCTGCGGCCGGCGGGGCGCAGGCGGGCCAGGGTGTCTGCGTCCATCAGATCCGGCCCATCTTCTTGTGGAGGGCGGCGACGCGCTCGCCGAGCGTCGAGGACGCCTTCCGGCGCTTCGGCTGCTCGGGCAGCGCGTCGACCGGATCGGGCACGGCCTCGCCCCGCGCCCGGAGCAACGCTCGGTGGCGCTCGCCGAGCGTGCGCGGCTTGGGCCTCGGAGCGGCGGGCGCGGGCTGCTCGGCGGCAGCGCGCAGGTGGGAGAAATCGCGCGTCGGCGGCATGGCTGAAACCTTCCTTGTTGCCTGGGATGTGCCCAGGCGCTGAACCACACGGGCGGAGGACCGAACCGCCGGCCGCTCGGTTGCGGCATCCATGAGGGCGAGGAACGCGTCGTCTGCCGCCATCACGGCATCGGCCAGGCCGGCGCGCACGGCATCGCGGCCCAGGAAGGTGCCGGCTTCGGTGCCGCGCACGTCGCGGGCCCGCAGTCCGCGGTTACGGGCCACCGTCGCAACGAACAGCTCGCCCATGGCGTCGATGTCCGCCTGCATCCGCTTCTGCGCCCCGCTGGTCAGGGGCGTGGTGGGCGCGCCATCCGCCTTGCGCGCGCCGAACTGCAGCGTGGTGACCTTGATCCCGGCCGCATCGAGGGCGCGGGTGATGTCGGCGTGGAACGCGACGACGCCGATCGAGCCCACCGTCCCGGTGCGGGGCACCAGGATGCGATCGGTGGCGCTGGCGATCCAGTACGCGGCCGAGCACGCCAACTCGTCCACAATGGCGTGGATCGGCTTGGCGCCGCGGGCCGCGTAGATGGCATCCGCGAGGTCAGCGCAGCCCGAAACCTCGCCGCCGGGGGAGTCGATGTGCAGCGCGATGGCGGAGACGGCGCGATCGTCCAGGGCCTCGGCCAGCAAGCGCCGGATCGTGGCGTAGGGGGTTTCGCCGTAGCCGAACCCGTATCCACTCCCGTGCACCAGGATACCGCTGACCGGGATGACGGCCACGCCGGCCACCACCTCGTTGTCGGGGTCCGTGCGTGTTGCCGGGCCGGGCCCGTCGCCGGGGTAGAGCACCGCCGGCCGGTAGCTGGGCAGCAGCGCCAGCGGCCGGTTGAGGAAGCGGTGCGCGAGCGCCTCGCGCATCATGCGCCTGCGCTTCTGGGCAGATTGCCGGCCTTGTCCTGTCCCTTTCCGCGGCGAGGATTTGCCCAGCCCTGGCACAGATGGCCGTCCTGCGGGACATGCCAGGGGAGGGAGACCGGCCGTCGCACGCCCACTGCTGGAGGCGTGTCATGGTGGCCGCGACCCGCAATCACGCGCGGCGGCGCCGAGGTGAGGTAGAGGCTCAGAGCTATCGGTGCTGCCGCATGCTTGTTCATCGCCGGCGAGGATGCCGGCCGGCTCGTGCAAAAGCCGCCGCTGATTTCTGCACGATCGCCGGCGGCGTGGCGGGCCGTCGCGGCCGGCGGCAACGGTTGCGCGCGCTATGCACAGAGTTACGCACCGGAAACGAGTAACGTCTTAACCCCGCGTTAATCATTTGCGCGCCGGTCGGCCGCGCAGGGACGCAGGGCCTCGAACACGGTTCGCGCGCCCAAAGGCTTGCCCTCGGTCAGCACTGCGACCCGGTGCAGCACCCGGTGGCGCTCGAAGGCACCAGGGGGCAACTCGGCATGGTGCTGCTGCTCGCACCATGCCGTGACCAGATAGCGCCCCAGCTCGGCCGCAATCCGGCCCGCAGCCCGGGTGCGCCGGTCCGTAGGCACCAGCACCACCCGAGCAGCACGCAGGGCCTCTGCCCGGGCCTCCAGGCGCCGACGGGCCACCTGCCAGGGCGCCTCGAGCTGGCGGGAGAGCCAGAGGGCGTCCGCAGAGGGCAGGACAGCCAGGACGGCCTCCAGGCGGGCGGGATCATCGGTCCGGGGCATCGGCTGCCAGCCCCTCCAGCTCGGCCCAGGACGTGCCCTCCAGCCACGGGGCGGTGAACAGCGGGTGGCTCGCCCAGGTGGCGTGTCCGGTGGGTGGCGGGACGTCCTCGGCCAGGCAGTCGACGGAAGCGGCGCGCATCCGTTCGTGCCAGGCGTCGACGTAGCCCGCGACGGTCTCACGGGGGTGGCCGAGCCGCAGCAGCAACGCCGCAACCTCCTGCGCACCACCGTCGACAAGGGCCGACAAACTGCAGCACTCGCTCGGCAGCAGCTCGGCCGCGGGTGCGGACAGCTCGACCAGGTTACCGCGGGCGGGGTGCGGACTGTCCGCACTGTCCGCACCCTTGCTCGCGGCGCGCCGGTTGCCTTCGCGCCATCCCGTGCCGGCCAGGCTCGCGGGCAGCAGCTTGCCCGGAAACATTGGGAGATGGCGGCTTTGGATAGCGTTCCGCACCCGCTTCTCGCTGCAGCCGTCGCGGCGCGCGAACTCGCGGATGCTGATCATCTCGGGCGGGGGTGCGGACACTGCGGACACCTTTTCGGGTCTGTGGCTGGTTTTGCATCGGGGTTCGAATTGCCCGTGAGCCCCGTTTTGGCTGGGAGGGACCCATGCCGGGAGGGGGGGCGAAAGGCCCCCCCGGGGGGTAGGAACTCCCCATCCGGGGGCCTGGAAGGCTCAGCGCCACCTTACCGCTTGGCCGTCGCCAGGGCCTCGGTGATGGCCGCGCTCACTGCGTGGGGCCAGCGCTTGCCGATCGACTCAGCGACGATGCCCTTCAGGTCGAAGATCGGGCTGTACTGCGGCGCCCCCAGCGAGAAGATCGCGACCGGCTCGACGACGCCCTTGGAGACCAGCCGCCAGATACCGATCGGCGCGCCATTCGCCATCGCGCGCGCGATGAAGTAGTTCGAGCGATGGCCGGTGGCAGCGACGGTCAGCTTCATCCTGTGCAGGCGGCGCGTGGTGGTGGCGCTGATGCTCTGCCCTGCGTCGTTCATCGAACTGAGCCGGCTCAGCATCTGGCCGATCTGGCCGCGCGACCAGTTGCCGTTGCCGTCGCGATCGGCGCCGCGCGCGGGGATGACGAACTCGGGAGAACCCACGGCCTGCGAGCCGATGCGGATCTCCATGCCTTTGAGCCGGCGCGGGCCGCCCTCGATGTTCGGCGCCAGATAGTTCGCGGCCGGCGTGCCCCTGCCGCCGGTGTTCGTCCGGGTGCCCACCCAGGCGGTCAGGTCAGCCTTGTTCGCCGGCTTCGCGTAAAAGGCATTGAGGGTGTAGGGCGTCGGGTTCCGGAAGGACTTCTTCATCCCGGCCTGGACGTCGCCGACGGCGGAGCGCGCGACCGATGTGAGGGCCCGCGCCAGGGCGAATGGGACCTGTCTGGACACCCCGTTAAGGGCGGCTTCCACGTCGCGGGTGTTGACGGCGAACTTGATGCTGATGGGCATGGTGGCGTCTCCGGTTGAGGGTGCGGTGTTTCAGTCAGGCGAGATGCCGGCGGGGTCGCGGCCGGCAGTCTCGGCGGCGGTCCAGCGTTCGACGCGTTCAACCACCTCGGCGTCGTTGAGGTCCGCCCAGCAGTCGAGCAGCTGCGTCAGGTTGCCGGGGAAGTGCGAGGCAGTGCCCCAGCCGAGGCACAGCGCCCGGACGTGGCCGCCGAGCACGCAAGGCGAGCACTCGTAGCCGGGGCGGGTCCACGGGTGGCGTTCGAGGAGGAGCGTCATGGAGTCACCTGCTGGGATGGGGTGCGTGCAGCTGCGGGGGTGCGATCGTCTGCCGGGGGAGGGGGGAGTGCCTGCCCGGCCGCTCGGACCATCCCGCGCGGGGGGGGAGGGGTCCGACAGTGTCGGGTCCCTCGACCTGCCGCCCGCCTTAACGGTTCGTTAACTATTCGCGGCGACGCTGCTGGCGTGAACCACCGGGAGGCGGCCATGCGCATGGGCAGCAACGTCAACGGGTATCGGGTGCTACCCCCCGTCATCCGACCCGAGCTGGACGCGGCAGCACTCCCGACACCGGACACGTCACACGCCAGCGCCGCCGCGGACGTGTCCGTCCCCGCCAGTCTCGCCTCGTTCCTGTCGGTCCGGTCGCACCTGGTGCGGCTGGCGGGCTGAGCGGCCAGCAAGGTTGAGGCAGACAGCTTCAAACCTGTTGCGAAGTCCGCATCGGCTTCGTTACGAATGTGCGGGTAAAACGGGAGCCCGCCATGCTCGACATCCTCGCGCTGCAGCCCGGCGATAGCGACACGCTCCGGCTCGACGACTGGCTTGGCCGTGCTCGACAGCGCAAGGGCCGAATGAAGTGTGCGCCCGCGGCAGACGAGACGACGCTGGCCTATGGGTCGTGCCAAGTCGGCGGCTGCCCCTGCGGGAAGTATAAGGGCACAGGCTGGGACTGCCTGTCGGCAGGCTGCGGGCACAAGTTTGCCGACCACAACTGAGCGGGGCGCACCCACCGGACCCATCATTGACGCTCTGCTTGGTCGAGCTACCAGCGCTGAACGCCAGCCAGTCGGCATAGCGTGGCGGTGACGCATGTGACGCACGGTGACGCATTTCCCATAGAGCGCGTCACGCCTCGCGCAGGGGGTGGTGACTACCCTTTTAAAACCCTATGGTCCCTCCATAGAAAGTGCGTCACCGTGCGTCACCCGTCACCAGCTTCGGCAGCCACGGGCGAGATGTTTTGGTTCGCGCCCCACGATCCCAGCCCATTCGCTCCAGGATCGCCGTAATCCGCCGCTGCTCGCTGGTCCCGAGCTTGGGCGTCTCAATGAACAGCGCCTCCTTGGCGACCTGGTGCACGGTCGTCTCGCGCCGGCTGTGCAGAAACTCGGCGACCAGCCCTTCCCAGGCATCAGCCTCGTATCGCGCCTCCTGCTGAGGCGCGATGTGCTCCGCCTCGAATGCTTGCGACGGCCACCACGCCCAGCCTTCGCGGTAGCGTTGCACGGCTTCGGCAAACATCTGGTCGCGGTCGCGCTGCAGGGCGTCGGTATCGACCTTGCCCACCTTCACCGGCCAGAAGCGCCGCCCGCCCGTCTCGTCGCGCAGGTACGCCGGCTTGTTGGTGGTACCGATGAACACGCACTGCCGGGGCTCGACCACTTCCTTGCGGCCGTAGCTTGGTCGGTAACGCTCGACGGCCCGGGTGATGAAAGCCTTGAGCGCCGCAGCCTCGGTCTTGTCGAGCGCCGACATTTCGGCCACCTCGACCAGCCAGCGGCCGTTGAGATGCTGGGCGACGTCCTTGCCAGCGCTGCGGATGTCGGGAAGGCTGTCCGAGAACCACTGCCCGCCAAGGATCGCGCAGGCTGTCGACTTGCGAACGCCCTGCGGCCCCTCCAGCACCATCATGTAGTCGGCTTTGCACCCGGGATCGAACACGCGGGCGACCATTGCCACGAGGAACATCGTGCCGATGCCCCTTGTGTAGGGCGTCACCTCGGCGCCGAGATAAGTCTGCAGCCACGTCCCGAGCCGTGGCGTGCCATCCCAGCGCAGATCGTCGAGGTAATCGCGCACGGGGTGAAAGCCCCGCTCATGCGCCCGCAAATCCACCGCCTGGTGCGTCGTGTCCTTGGATAGGCTCTCCAGGCCGGCGAGCTGCGCCCACTCCTGCAAGGCCGTCACGTCGGCGTCCTGAACGGGGCGCGGGGCGAAGGCCTCCACGCCAGCCTGCACCACCTTGCCGGGCACGGCCCGCATGAGCAGTGGGGTCCGGAGCATCTGGTCATAGGCGAAGAGGTTCGACACCATCGCGTCGTCGCGAAGGGCAAGCATGGCATTCGCGAGGTTCGGTCGCGGTCCATCCCCGTTCGTCGTGCGTTGGCACCGCTCCAGCCATGACGCCTGCGGCGTGATCTCGCTCGCGTTCTGCCAGATGCGCGAGATTTCCCGGCCGCCAGTCAGGCTCTTTTCGTGCGCCCACTCGGCCGTGTCCCGGTGGACGTGCAGGGCTTGCGCCATGTCGGCGAAGTCGAACCCGGCCCGCTTCAGCGCCGCGCCCAGGGCGAACGCACGGCCGCTGCGCGACTGGTCCGCCAGCCCGGTCCAATCCCCGCCCCAGCGACGCAACAGCGACCGATTGCAGGCTGTCTTGCGGTTAATGCGCTCGACAAGATCCCCAGCGTCGGGAGGAACCTGGTCGGGGTCCGGTAAGGACAGCTTCGGTTTGGGTGCCGCCTTGGTCTTCCCGGTTTTGGCGCCCTTGCCCGAGAAGGCCGGCCCGTCGACAAGGATCAGCTGCAGCAGCATCTCGGTTTCGACAAACCGAAGGTCCGCCGGCGCGCCGGCGATGTGCTGGTCAGTGACCGCGAAGAAGCGGTTTCCGAAATGAACCTCGATACCTGGCGGATGCTCGCCACCGCCGCGCTTCCAGAGCCGCGACCATTTTGTGTTCATGGCGCCGCGGATCTTCGAGAGATCGTCCTGCGCGTACAGGAAGAACACCTTCACGCCCGTCTGTGACGGCGAAACTTCGGTGTAGGAAGCCAAGCGGTCCGCGATTTCGGTTGCCCAGGGCTCGATTTCGCCGGTCGTCTTGTCACGGCAGGTGTCCAGGTCGACGCCGCCGACGGCACGTCCGTCAGCAAGGGACGTCAGCTCGAGGCCGACACCGCCAATGCCGTACGGGCGCGGCAGTGTGGCAGCGCGGGACTCCGCCAAGGCGCGGGTACCCCATGTCTTGGGAGCGTTGGCGAGGGCCTTGCTGCCGCTGGGAGCGTAGGGGATTTTTGTCGGCTTGCGATCGTCTGTGTCCTCGACTTGCCACGCTACCCAGAATGGCAGCGGTGCCAGAGAGGCGAGCGTGACCGGCAGAGGCGGCATCGCGTTCAATGCACCACCGCCGGGCGCACCGGGTGCACGCCCCCGCCCGGCGGCCGGTAGCCGATGCGCGGCAGCGGCGCGAGGAATGCACCCCAGGCGTCGACCAGGCGGGAAGTCGTCTCCACCAGCACCAGGCGCTCGACCAGCTCAGCCATCGCCACCGCGCCGCGGTAGTGCTCCGGCTCGCCGCTGGCTCCATGCACGACAGCGGCTGCCGCCCAGCCTTTCAGCTTGCCGGCGCAGCGCCAGCGGCCGGGCCCGAACGTCGGCTCGCCGAAGCCGGGATCGCCGCCCAGCACCACGACGGCCGGGCGTGTCAGCCGCGCGATCGTCTCGGCAGGCCAGGGCGTGCTCGGCGTCGTGATGCAGACCAGCGCGATCCGGCCCGCAGCGGCGGCGGCATAGATCGGGGCTTGCGCCGCTCCGATCTGCGCCAGCTTGTCGGCGACGGCCTGGATCACCTCGCGACTGCTGACCCGGAGGTCGGGACCGCTCATGCGGACACCCCGCCGCGCGCGTCGTGCGCCGCCCAGGACAGCGCCTCGCCGCGCTGGTGATTGCCGCGGGCCAACTCGACGTCGCTGGCAAGCTGCAGCTCGCGGGCCGTTAACGGCCGATCCGTCGTCGGCATCTGGGCAAAGCGATATTGTCGTGTGGAACGGGGTCCCGTTCCGAGTTGGTCGCGCATTTCGCGCTCCTGGTGGAGCAGCAAGCGTTGATTGAGCGGACCGGGTAGGCTACATCGTGGCTTGCCAGCTGCACGACGCGTTCCGATCAGCCCTGCCGACGCCCCTGCGTTGGTGGGGCTTTTCTTTTCTGGCGTGCGGCTATCAGGCGGCTTGGCGCGCCTCGTTGGCAGTGTTCTTGCTGCCCACCCTCGGCAGGCTGGCAAGATGACGCTCGACCGAATCGCGCACGATGAAAGTGCTGCGGCCGCGCTTCACGGCTTCGATGTCGCCGGCATTGATCGCGCGCCAGATCCCGGTGTGCGAGAACTTGTACTCGTGCTTCATTTCCTCGACCGTCAGCAGCCGAGACTTGACCTCATCCATCGTCGCGCTCCGATTCCCTGGAATGCCGGGAAGGACAGACTGACGCCTCCGAAATTCTCTGTCCAAATCTCCCGTGAGAATTGATCCGGAGAATTGGAGAATTGGCGGATCAGGACTTGGGGGACGGACCCTGCTTGCGCCGTTCGGGAAGCACGTACTGCTCGCGCAGTGACTCGATTGCATTGCGCCGCACGCCAGCAAAAACTTCCTGAGCGGCTATCCAGTCCTGAGCCAAAGGCGGGTGCCGTGGCGCGTCGGCGAACGAGTCTCTCCGTCCAATGAACCACCGCTCCACGTCACCCCGGGTGTAGGATGCGGCGGCCATTGGAGCAGGAGCTTCCGCCACGCCCTGCCGCACACGCACTTCACGTAGCGTCACCCGGCTCAGCACCAAAGTGGACTCCTCGAGCCTCAGAGTGCCTCGCGCCCACTCGCCAAGCTGTATGGAGCGCGTCACGCCGCCGGCTTCCTGCCCGGTGGCGACCAGCGTTCCGGCCTTCAGGGCAGCACCCAGCTGGCGTTCAAGCTGGTCGATCGCGTCGGCCGCCTGCGCGAGGGTAGGTTGCTCCGGTAGCGACAGCGCTGGTTGCGGGTGCTCCGCCATGCGCTCTTGCAGCGTTGGTTTCCCGTTCGTCCGGCGCTGCAGTGGCGGGGCGGCTGAGATAGGCTGGCCGAGTATGCCGAACGCCACAGCTCGCTGCGCCACCAGCGCGGCCTCGGCCGGTCCATAGGCCAGCGCCGCCGCCTTCAACGGCAATCCCACCAGGTCACGGATGCGGACAGCCCGGAACTCCATGTCCGGCTCGCTCAGGTGCCCCCGCCGCCAGCTGCCGAACCCCTTCTCGTAAGGCACGCGCAGCAGATCCCACGCTTCGGCAGGAATCTCGGTCCAGGGGCCACTCCGGCTGCCCAGCCGTCCCCATCCCTGCAGCTCGCCCGCAAGAAGCCGGCGGCCCAGATCGAGGCTGACCATGTAGAATGCGTTCTGCCGCTCGGCCTCGGCACGCACCTGCGGGTCGGCCTGCTGTTGCTCCCAGCTGCCCCATGCGTCACGCGGCGCACTGGCGGGCACAACAAACACTTCGTAGCGCCATGGCGTGCCAGGCACAGCGTCGCTGTAACTTGCGGAGCTGCGGGCGTGGGACGCGACCAGCTCCGCCTTCCACAAGTCCGGCGACACAAACGCCGAGCGCGCCCGCAGCAACGGCAGGCCATACTCCGCGGCAAGGTCAACCTGCTCCGCTTTCGCGTCGACCATCGCCGCCTCATGTCGGCCAGCCTCATGCACCAGAGCCAAGCGGCGCGGCGGATCGGGCATGAGGTCCCGACATTCGGTGGCCAGACCTAGCCGCGCCGTCGGGAACCGTAGCACGCCGCGGTCAGTCGGGCAGGCCTGATGCGGCGTCACGCGCCTGCCTCCATCAGGTCCTGGAGGAGCGAGGCCGCCAACACGTCGTGCCGCCGCGCCCGATCGCCGAAGACCCCCGCCATTGCCGCAGACTTGTCCACCGCCAGCACCGCCCTGCACACGGCCAGCTTCGCGCGCATGCCGCCCACGGTGTGCGCGCGCAGCCCCGATACCCGCTCCGCGGCCGCGTGCATGCTCGCCACGGCAGCCTCGAACACGTCGTCGTCGGCGTCGCGCTCGAGCTGGGCGACGTTCTGCTCGGCGCGGGCGAAGGCATCGCAGGCGGCGTGCAGCTCGGCATCGCGGTGCACCGGGAGCGGCGCCGTCGCGACGGCAACGGCAGGGGCTCGGCGAATCCATCGCCCGTCCACCGTGTAGCCCTTCGGCAGCGGGCCATACTCGGCCGCGCACCGTGCCAGGATCTCCGCCCGTGCCGGCGCCACCATGTCGCGCAACAGCCCCGCCAGCAGCGTCGCTCTGGCGTCGCCCTCCGCGTCGGAGTCGTCGTAGGCCTCGCGGTGCCAAGCCGCGAGGGCGAGGGCCTTGGCTGCCCACCCGGCCGGCGTCGTGGCGGGCGTCGTCTCGATCCACTCGAGGGTCGACCAGTCAGGGTCGGTGGCCTCGGCGTCGGCCAGGTAGTCGGGTGCGGTCACGTAGCGCCACCAGCTCCGCCACTCGGCCTCGGCGAAGTCGTGGCAGACCCGGACCAGCTCGGCGTCGGGTGCGGGCTCGGCCGAGGCTGCGGCGGTGGCGGCGCCGGCGAGCAGGACCGCGGCGGACCCGCGCAGCATGGCCCGGCGGCTGGCGACGAGGAGCTGTGCCATGTCAGGCAGCCCCCACCAGGTCGCGCACGATCGCGCCGATGAGCTGGCTGTTCCAGCACTCGTCATGCGTCCAGATTGGGTCCTTGTCCCAGCCGAGCAGTGTCCGGGCCCGGGCGATGTGGCCCTGCGGCGTGGTCGCCCGCAGATCGCAGATGCGCTCCAGGAGCGGGTCCTGCCGTCTGCACAACGGCTCGACGATCTGGTCCCGAGCACGCTCCAGAGCGATCTGCTCGGCGCTTGGCAGCGGGTCGGCGCCCTCGTCGAACAGCTCATCTATCTGCCGCTGCAGGGCGTCGCACTCGTCGCACAGGCGGATCAGCTCGGCATCCGGGCTGGTAGCCGTCGGGAACGCCTCGCCCCGGTCGGGCAGCACCACGGCGCCGGCGAAGGCAGCGCCGGACAGGGCGGCGAGGATTGAGCCGCCAAGCTGGCGACGCGAGGGCGCGACAACGCACCCCGTGATATGGGTGTGGGTAGCCTTGGGCATGGGAGTGACCTTTGCCTAGGGTTAGGCCGGGCGGGGTGTTCGAGCACCCCGGCCGGTCGCCTTGCGGGCCAGAAAACCGTATGTCATGTTTCTAGACATTGGCAAGTGGAATGTCATGAAACAGGACATAGCACCGGCGCAGCTCCGGGCAGCCCGCGCCTTGCTTGACTGGAGCCGCGATCAGCTGGCCGAAGCCGCCGCAACCACGACCCGCACTCTTGCGCGGCTTGAGGCTGGTGAAAATGCGCCTCGGTCAACTACCCTCACTGCCATCCGCACAGCCCTTGAAGCCGCTGGCGTCGAGTTCACAAACGGCGATGCGCCCGGCGTGAGGCTGCGGCCTGCCAGGGTCGCGAGCGGTGCAGAGCAGTGAGGCAGCCCCTCGCCCGCGGTCCACCCGCGCCAACGTCCAGGCTGCTTGGACCGCGATTGCTCGTGCTGCTGGCAGCATTCTGCGCGCTCTCCGGCTGCGGCCTGTTCGCGGCCCCCTGCCGGATTGCCTCGGCCGGCCTGAAGATCGTCCCTCTGGTCGGCCAGGTGGCGGCGGCGCCGACGGATGGCTGCGCGAACGTGATTGATCCGACCCCGACCAGGAGCTGAGCGCATGACCGTTGGCGTCGAGTTCATCGAGAAAAACGGGGGCGGGCCGGGGGTGCGCTTGAAGAGCCAATAAGGCCGTGCCTACCCTACGTTGCACGACTGCCAGTTAGGAGCACGCCAATGCCTGCAACCACTCGCCCCGTCTGCAAGGCCGTCGCCGGATTTGGATTGATCGCCCTCTCGGCGGTCCTGCTAGCAGGGTGCAACACGATCGCGGGTGCAGGCCAGGACCTTAGCTCCGCGGGACACGACGTCACCGGCGGTGCAACGGCGATGCAGCAGAGCATTCACCGCTCCACCGGTGCCGCTACTAACTGACGCGAAGAGCAATATGACCCAGGGCGAGAAGCCGAACGGGCCAGTCGTTGGTCACTGAGCCTGTGACCTACGGCGTCACCCGCAAGCCGAATGAGAGCTGGCGGCAGGTCATCGTGCGGATGGCCGAGCCGTCCGACCAAGTGCAGCCGTGCCTGAAGGCCTATCAGGCGCTGCTGCGCGAGTTCACCGACCCGGACGACGGCACCAAGGCCGATGCGGTGTGGGACGCCTTGCTGCTGGCCGGGTGTCTGGCAGGAGTTGGAGAAGCCTGATCCGGCTTGCCGACGCGGTCCGGGCCGGTGCTACGCTCCCGCAATGACCGATCCTGACAACGTCGTGCAGTTTCCCTTCATGGAGCGTGCCACCCCACCGGCGCCAGTCGCTGGAGACGCTGCGAACGACGGTGACGACCAGCCAGCTGCAGCCGTCGAGCACAATGGGGTTCTGTATCCGGCAGAGCTGCTGCTGAGGCAGCTTCCGCCCCACAGCATGCAGGAAGTCGGCGCCGCCGGGCCGCGGAACCTGCAGGCGTTCTGGGACGAGGTGGTGCGGCGCTGGCCGGCCATGGCGGATGAGATCGCGGCGCGGGTGGGCGGCCAGCTCGGGTAGGCGTCTGCGGACCAGCCCCCGGCCATGCGTCGGGGCAAGAGATGGCACCCTACGGACTAGCGGCTGACGCTACCCCAGTGGGCTCAGCTCCCATTCGGTCAGCGGACTGCCGTACCCGATGATGTGGCCGTCGCCGCCATGTGGAACAGGCGGATTGAGGCACACGACGACACGATCCGCTCCGTCGTCGCCCGCTTGCCCGAAATGGCCGAGCGTCTGACCTTCCGTTAGGCCATCCACCCGCCAACCGACGACAACGCCCGTCTCGTCGGTTTTGAAGCGCCGACGGACCCGGGCGCCAAGGGTAAGTTCCTCAGGTCTCATGTGTGTCACCATCCTTTCTCACTCGGGCAAAGTCCGCCCACGCTTCCATCAGCGCCCGCCGCTTCTCGAACAGGTCCCCGCGCCGATACGGTCGTGTCCCAGGGCGTGGTGTAGGAAGCGGCCACCGCGGTGAACCTGGGTAGGGTTGGTTTGCGAGACGCAACACTGACCCGAGGACCACCACGATGACCAACGACAAGATCGCTCTTCGCGA
>JAABUU010003224.1_pt1 | contig 21058 bp, 23 predicted proteins | sample 5559301 | NCBI WGS metagenome assembly JAABUU01 (sample SAMN10711884, study PRJNA513360) | rock metagenome | isolation source: Antarctica rocks | place: Antarctica: Victoria Land, Richard Nunatak white | reverse complement strand
ACGAAGTTGCAGCATGCTAGCGCGGCAACAGGTTGCAAGCGCACCCACACGTTCGTCAGCGATCCTTTCCATACATACATCGTCTGTCCAGTCATTCATTGTCTGTCCAGTCATTCATTGTCTGTCCAGTCATTCATTGTCTGTCCATGACAGAGCAGGCATGTCAAGGCTGGAGCAGGTCACTTCTCTGAGCTCAGCTGTGAGCTGCTACCAGTACACACTCTGTGGCATTCAGCTTGACCGAGCAGTGCCAGCAGCACATCTTTGCTAAAGAGTATTAGAACAAAAGTGCAACAGCAACACGACCGCAATGTGCCACTAGTCACAGTGAGAAAAGGGCAAGGCAGGTTGTGGAAGCAAGCCTTACAGAAACTGACAACTAGCAGACTCAACTTATAGCACAGTACATCAATAGCAGCGTTGTAGCTAGGGTGCTATATAGTGACATTGGTGCTGCACAGCACAGAGGTGTATGGCATGCATAAGATAGCTTGCAGGCGTCCTGTGCAGCAGCTCACCAGGATGGCAGCAAGTGCATATTCTGACAAAGGTGCATCAGCACTGCCGCTGCCATGCCTAGACAGGTCACCACTGCTCTTCTTATTTGGCAGGGCATTTGGGCTACATGCCCTCTGCACCCCAACAGCGTACCAATAGTCTCTCTGAGACTGCTGTTTAAGGTTACATATGTGACTAGGGCTGTCCCAAAAACTTAAGAGGGTTCCCACACTGCATCTGCATGTGTACCTGTGACTGCAGGCGTCGCTGTATGAAGCAAGGGGAGGCATCTGGATGTATTTGACCTGTCTATGCCGATGCAAATGCCTGACAGCCTCATTGCAATTGTTGTTGCATGCCAGCAGCTGAAACATGCCATGCTGCTGATGTTGACAGTACTCTGGCATTGGCACACTCATACCATGCTTTTGCAGTGGTTGCTGTTGCATTTGATGCGTAAAAGATTGATTCCTAGACAGAAGCTGCTGCTGCTGCTGCAGTTGCCATTATCATTATGCTGATATTGTCCCCCATCATTGCTGTGTCGCTGTGATGAGCATATGCAGCTGGGTTGCTACTGCCCCATTGCCACTCCCCTTGCTGATCCTTGTTGCGTGCTTGCAGTATTTGGTCTTGAGTGATGGACTGTGATGCAGCAGCATTCGAATTATGCTGATCAAATTTTGAGCATGAAAGGTGGGTGATCCTGCACAGCCTGCTGTTAATCTAGGCCATAGTCACGCTGGGCTGTAGCATTCCGCTGATACCCATATGGGTAGATCAGCTGTGGCAAGCTGCGCTCTTCCATGCTCTCTTGACTGCCCTGCCTCACATGGGGAGATGAGTGTGGATGTGGCGGGTGGAAACTAGGTTGAGTCAGACCCACCTCTTGACACAGCTGAGCATGGTCAGCCTTGTAGATTCCTTGCGACTGAATAATCTCTGCCAGGTATAAAGGTACAGCAAACGTGTATACTTGAGAACAGCCTGATGTGACTGGTGACCTGCACGCGACGCTGTAGCTGCTAAATGGCATGTACACTAGTTTGCTCAGCAGCACAGAAAAAACTCAAACTGCTGCAGCTCTCTGAGGCCGTGCAGTGTCCAATGCATTGTAGCACATTCGAATCCATGAGGCCAGACCCGAGGACTTGGATCCCGCTACAGGGCTTCTGTTGCACTGACACCCCTCTGAAGAACACTGCTGCTTTTGGTGTTTGTCCTGACGCCCCAACGGTGACAGCTAATCATTATATGTGGATGCAGCCGGAATGCTACTTGTCGTGAACTCAGCTGCTTCCCTGTGTTGCACATCAGGCAGAATGTGCAGCTGAGTCGGAAGTTGAGCTCAAATGCCACGCGTCACCAGATTTTCCTTCGGCTGCTTTTTTCGAGAATTTCTGAAATCCAGTCAAAGCACACAGGCTAACCCCTGCACGGAGTAGGCTAAGTCCGTAGCACGCGGGTTGTGGTGCTCCCAGCGCTTATCTGTGGTGGAGCACCTGTCGCTGGGCATAGGCTGATGACCATTCTATGAGAAACTTAGCCTTGCATCGACAGGAGGTTAGCTGCTTGGACAAGAGGCACTTTGGCAAGCCTAGGCGTCGTTTAGCTCACCGTGCTTGTAAGCCAATCACCAGACGGGCTCCTTGCCTAGGATTCCCCAACGGGCCAGGATTCAAGCAGGACTTGGAGACCATGCTGGACATGGCGAACTCCTTGCGGCACGATCCTGAGAAACCAGTGTTTCACGTGATGCCCCGGCACGGCTGGGTAATGCCTACACTTACAGCTCAGCATGATGACATGTCTTGACAACGCAAAAGAAGTCTGCTGTTGTCAAGTAGCTGTGTTCTTATCTGATGAGCAGTATATACTGCTTGCAGATTAATGACCCCAATGGACCTGTTTTCTATGAAGGCAAATATCATGTGTAAGTGCAACCCTCTTTGTACATTTACAACATGACTCATAGCAAGCCTCAAATGATAGTTTTGCTCTTGTCATCTGAAGCTGCCTGTACATACCTACACCAGCACACTGCATTACAGTCATGATACACTAGACAAGTTTGTCAATGCAGTATCAATAAGTGGACTTCCAGGACCCTGCGGATGCTACTCACAAGTGCATACAAGGATCAAGTCTCATGTCTGCGGTTTCTATAGGTTTTATCAGCACATCATCAATGGATGTGAATGGGATTTTGGCATTGTCTGGGGTCATGCTGCCAGCTCAGATCTTGTACACTGGGAGCACATGCCTCCAGCCCTGCTTCCCACCCCAGGAGGAGCAGATGCAGATGGCTGCTTCTCTGGCTGCTGCATCGTGGATGAAGACGGCACACCTATCATTCTGTATACTGGGGTCCGCTTGCGCAGTAACCCAGAGTGCGGACCCTTGCCACCTGCTGAATGTGATCTCAACCTGCCGTTTGTGGAGACACAGCTTGCTGCTGTTCCTGAAGGTCAGTCAATGCTCCTGACTCAATGATTGCAGCCTGGCAGCCAGCACTGTTGGTGGTGCTGCTGCTGCAGCCAGTTCAGCCATTGGACCTCATGATCATGATGCTTGCTGGACTTACACTGCATGAGAATCTTGCTTGCAGTCACTGCACATGCTCACAGCAGACCTTCTGTTGCTAGCTTCAGCCTGACAGTCATCAAAGCCCAAGTGAGTGCATGCGTTCTACTATTTCACTCCAGCTCGCAACTGGTCATGCTCGCCAATTGGTTTTGTTATCTCTGGTCGGCACACGAGAGCAGAACAAGCTGTGGCTCATCAGCTGTTTTTTTAGGGCCGTAGGCATCATTCAGTCACAGGATAGCCTGGTGTACTACAAGCTGCGTGTCAAGCATAGCTACAGCATGCACCCTCTGACATGTGTTTGTACCCTAGGTGATCCTACCCTAGCAATGTGGAGCAAGAGGGAAGAGCCAGTGCTTCCTATGCCTCCTCCAGACATGCCTTTAGTGGGCTGGCGAGACCCTTTCATCTTCGAGATCAAAGGCAAGCAAGGCAATGGACGTGAGTGGGGCATGTTGATGGGGAGTGGCCTAAAAGGGCAGGGCGGAGCCATCATGATTTACCGTTCCGAAAGTTTGTACGGGGGTAAGCTAGATTCTTGGTATGCCAGCTGGCTGTGCTACACTTGCTGTCATTCTACAGGCGCCAGTGTTGTAGCTGATGTAGCCAGCTGTCATGCGTGTTCTTGAGTCTGCTTGAATCGCTGCAACCCTGGTGCAACAGCACAGCTGGGCATGCACCAGAAACTTGCGTGACTGCATAGCAATTGTGGCAATGCTGCTTCTCACAAGGATCTACAGTGTTGAAGTGGTACATGGGTCTACGTCCAACAGAGAAGGCTCATCTTTGGGTGTCATCATCATGTTTACAACACCCTCGACAGCATCACGTTGTGGGTTTTTATAGCTAAACTTGACCTGACAAGGCTGAAACTGTGACCACAATACAGACCAGCAGCACAGTGGCACTGTTGTGGCCTCATTACATTCCTTCCCAGTTGTGTTGCTCGGAGTTGATTTTGTTTGCACTGGCAGGCTGGCGGTTCGATGGCATGCTGTGCGAAGCTGACAACACAGAGACTGGCGCCATGTGGGAGTGCCCATTGCTGCTGGAGCTCACTCAAACTCAGGCCGACCCCAAGGCCTCAGCACAAGCCACTGGTGGCATCCAGTCTATACACGACTCGCACACTCAGCTGCCCACACCCACCGGCAAGCCTGCATCCTTCAGGGAAGCTCGCAACCAGGGTGGCCAAACGGACAAGGCAGTAGAGTCTGAACCTGGCAATTTCCAGGAGTTGTTTGGGCGAATAGAGCCTCAGCCCATCGCCAGTACCAGTGGGAAAGCAGCAGGAGGCGTCTCCTTACTTAGTAGACAGATCAGTGATCTCAGTGTTGTCAGTCAAGACAGTGGTAGTGGGTCGGCACAGCAGCCCACGACACAGCAGCAGCGGCAGCAGCCTAGGCAGCATACACACTTCCTATGCATATCGCCAGATGCACCCACCAACCCTGTTCTGTACTGGCTGGGTGCATTCGACCAACAGAATACCAAGTTCATATTGGATGGGGCCAAAGGGCCGCTTAAGCTGGATCTGGGGGACATTCTTTATGCGCCAAACCTCATGATAGATGGCAAGGTCAGCGCTGCATCGAAAGCGCATGCTGAGCTGTCTGGCTGTTGCATACAAGACTCTGCATGGCTGCAGGCAGCATCCATGTCATGAAACAGTGGTACGGTTATATGCTCGGCACCGCACAGTCTATAATAGATCACAGCGATATGTCTGTGTTGTCTTGACCATCATGTGACATATTTAATAGATTATCAGCAAGACTGCACTCACACATGTTTGCTTACGTGCTCATGAGGTCTGCCAGCATCACATGCCGAGATAACCTCAGAGCCTGCAGCAATAAGCAGACCCAGATCATGCAGCGTCCAAGTGCTGATGTTCCCACTGCTGTGCCATCAGTGCTACATCACACCTATTCCAATCATCTTTGCTTTGTGATCTGCACAGGGACGGCATATACTGTGGGGTTGGTTGCAAGAGCGGCGCAAAGTGGGCTCGTACGATTATGCTGGCTGCCTCAGTGTCCCCAGGCTGCTTCATCTTCGTGGTGATCGTCTGATCCAGGAACCCGTGCCTGAGGTGTCCAACCTACGGCGTGGGCAATGCTGGAAGACACGGCATCTGTCTATTCAAGAAGAAGAGATGACGCCTTTGGAGGGCCTCAGAGGGTCATCTCTTGACATCGAGGTGGTTCTTGACAGGTCTGTCTCCCATCTGCTCCCCACCTACGCTAGCTGGGGTCATTGTATTGTGCACAGGCAGTGCTCCTGTCGTGAGCTTGATAGTGTGATGCATCATAGTGTCAGAGTCAGCTCATAAGCCATACTATGAGTCATGAGCTGAGGGAGTCAGGTTTCAAGTAAGGTCTTAAGTAAGCTCACAAGCAAATACTTGGTCAGTTTGACGCTACAGTGGTTGCCTAAATGTTTGTACAGCCTGGAGTCTGTGGCGTTGTAGGACCCATGTCTGAACACAGCGTCGAAGCTGCAGGACATGTCTACACTGATGTATTGTGATGCATCACATTGCATATGGTGTCTGCATCATACATCAGCAAACACTCATGCTTGGTCAAAGTGCTTCTACACTACACCGCATCAGCAAAGCAGCATATGTAAGCTTTGCCATGCTTCCATCTCCCAAGCTTTTGCATCTCAGGGAGTGCATCAGCGACAGGCGTCTTGCAAGCAGGGTTTGCAATCTGGAGGACATCTTCTGACACTCTCGTGGCAATGCAGAGGGGATGCATCAGCCGCTGGTTTGCTGTTCCAAGGCTGGGACGCAGCTGGTGAGGGAAGTGCAGCCATAGTGTATGACTGGGAGAGGTCAGTTCTAGAGGCCATCTACGAGGCCCCCCCTCGGGACATGGGGGCAACCCAAGACCCAGATGCTGAAGAAGATGACGGGCTTCGAAGGGTTGGGGGCCCAGTGGAGACAGATTCTGGTGATGTGCATATGCGCATCTTGCTAGATCACTCCTGTGTGGAAGTCTACCTGGGGACTGGAGAAGTTCTGAGTACTCGCATCTACAGGTTTGCACTGTTCCTGTCTGTCTGATGATTGCGTGTGCACCATGAGCCATGGCAATCACTGTCATGTTGCAGAAGCTTGGTGTCGCAAAGTTAAAGTGTCGCGGCTGTGCATGCTCACATATGTCATGCTCAGCATCCCAAATGCATTGCGTTGCCACCTGCAGACAATGGGATCTCATGTTGATGGCTGCAACTGACCTGTAGCAGCAATGCTGTGCAAAACTGTAAGCGCTGTTGTGAATGCGGGGGGCATGAGTGTTACACATATCCCCCAAGGCCAAGCTTACCGCGCAGGGGTTGTTGCATACCGTGCATGTAGTCCATTTGTCTTATAAGCTGCTTGAGATTCTATCTGGTGGACTTGCCTGTCTGTTTGCTGCAGAGGGCACCCGCCAGAAGATGCAGATGCAGGCATCTCATTTGTGTCCTATGGTGGCACAGCCAATGTGAAGAAGTGCAGCGCGTGGGCTGTCAAGTCAATCTGGAAACGAGACTTTCAGCCACATGAGCAGGCATCAGTGTTTGAGACTATTTACGAGGTCAGCTTATTTGTGATTGTACAAATACCACTGCCTGCGGACTGCATGTCTGGCTTGCACGCTGCATGGCCATGCCTGGGGTGCATAAATAGTACGCAAACATGGAAATTGCACCGTTGGAAAACTATAGCCTGGCTTCATGCTGTGGCCATCAAACGTCATGACAAGGTCATTGTATTGCTCAGGTAATGCACTGAGCAACTTTACTGACTTTGCGCTTGTTTTTATGTGCAGCCTGTCACAGCTGTGATGCCCATGGGCAGCCCAGTAGCAGCCTAAGCAGGCCTGCAATGTTTCCTGGCGGGAACTTCATTGTCCAATGAGGGTGGCTTGATAAAGGCTAGGAGCTGCAAGATGTATGCGGTTGAGAGATGATGTACTGGGACCGCCTCCAAGTCTATGGGCTCTTTGTGTCAAGAAGCCGAACCTGTTCTGAAGGCTAACCTGCTGAAACAGCATGGTTGCAGCTGGCATCTGTGCGTGCTGCAAGGCCAATCATCTAGTGCAGTGGACTTGGTGTTTTTTGAATTTCACGCAGCTGCAGCTGCTTTTGCAATAGAGCAGCCAAGCCCCTTGTCTGTGTGCTTGCTGTTAGATAGGCGTTCTGTCACGTGTTCAATATTTTTCCGGTAAGTTGAGTGACAGAAGAATGATGAACTACGTGTCTTTCACTATTGACACGGCATTAAACGCAAGGACGCTCGAGGTTGAAAGCAAAGGACTGCGGGTGTGACAAAACATGAAGCAGATACAATCCCAACAAACGCGCAAGACACCTGAGCACTTGCATCTTGTAGGACAACCGCTGATAAGATTCCATCGTCTTACGATCCTCTGTCAGAGAGAGGGAGACATGCATTATCTGTTCGTACCCCAATGCTGGGGCTTGATGCGTCCCCGCCCTGTTCCCCAGCTAAACGCTGAGGCACGACTTCATGCCCCATGAGTGTGATCGCACGCTCACCTACAGTGCAAATGTCGTCAACGTGTATCAAGACAAGCATGAGTGACATGTCCAAGTTGAATTGACATTTCGCGCCAGTCATGCTTTTAGAACTTCCGACATTACTGTCAGCCCTGGGGTCTCTTGCGACAACAGCCTTGCACAGCACGTTCATGCATTGTGGCATTAAGACAACATTGAACCCCAAAAAAAAGGTCTGAAATGTGATTGCTGCCGCTGTCGCCAAAATATGTCCAGCAGCAGGCACAGCAAGTATCTAGATGACCTCAAGCATCAGACGTCGAGTAAAGCAAGCACTGCAGAAGCCTTGGTGCGATGTCGATGAAGCTGATGATGCATCTTGTAATTTTGCTTCCTCCAGCTTCGTCAGCTGTGATAAGGTCCCCTTGGCTGCTCAGACACTAATATCTTGCAGGCAACCTCTTACTCACGCTCTATGCCAGGTAGCTCATATCCATATTCTAGCAGCTCAGTACCAAGATACTCTGCGAACACTGGACCGGATTTCAATGCCAGCCTGTTGAGGTGCAGCAGTTCAGCCTTTTTTGGTGCTTCACTGCTATAAAATTGCTGTTAGTTAACAAGCAAAGTTAGCAGTTTGGCTTCTGCAGAAGAAGCCTATCTGGGGCCTCAAGCACAGGTTCACCAATGTCAGCTACAGGTCACAGACCTGCAAGCAAGGTTCAGAGGACTGTCACGGACTCCAGGTATGATCAATACACTCTCTTCCTGCTGGTTGTTCCTTGCAGCAGCATGACATGTGGACATGCCTCGTCGCTTCAATGGACACTGCAGCCGGTACCATATGCAGTTCCCTAGAGCATCGACTGGCTGGGGATAAAGAGCGGCGTGCACTACCTGCCCGCCAACTAAGTCGCAGTCAAAGCGCTGTCAGAGGTTCATCATTTGCTGAGAATCGATCAACAAGTGCATCCAAGTCCAGGCCAAGTGCTGCTGCGACCAATGCCTACACAGGTGACCTGCTCAATTGTGCAGTGTTGAACCATGTGCAATCAAGTTGACAGTCTGATATACCTGCTTACCCGTGCACTGCAGAAAGCTACTTACAGTTGCAGTTCATGCAAAGTGCATCTCTTCTTTGCATGCTGTGAGTGCCCCACATACATTTTGTATGCTTTGGCAAAGGGTCTTCATTTGTGAGCAAGTGTGCGCAACTGTGAACATAACGCTGTGCATACTGTCAGGCACTATGCCATGGCAAATATGCGATCTGAGTACATCATCTGTACCTTGTCAGCAAACCTTGTAGTCAATTGCAGCTGGCAGCTCTTGGAGCAGCAGCAATGCAGCACCTCTGCAGAGCTTCTACAGCCTGCCACCAACAAGGACTCTTAGAAGCAGCACTGCAGCTGGCAGCCAACCACAGCCTTACTCCCAGCCTATTGTCGCCACCTCAGTGCTGCGTAGTAGCACCTCCCAAGCACCTCAGCTGCATGCTGCCCCAAGCACCAGCAGGCTTGATAAGCTCTATGCAGCATATAAGGAGCCTGCAGGCAAGCCAAGCAACAGCAGAAGTTCCAGTGTTGGCCGACGCAGCTCTGGTGACATTGCAGCGACTTCACTCAGATCGGTTAACTCAGGGATTGGTAGTCTTGGGGCAAGGCCACAACCTGTGAGAACAGCCAGGGCCGTCAGTGTGGACCGCCGGCCATCAAATGTCAGCATGATAGCAGGCAGTAGCCGCAATGGGGATACTCATGGGCCAGACTCTGGTCGGGTGCAGTCAAGGTATGGTCAGCAGCAGTCAGGCATACAGGTTATAGATAGGAGTCTGAGCAGGCGTGCATACCCTGATTCATCTTCTGGCAGCAGCGTGTCTGGTAGAAGCTCCCTGCTTGACGGCTGCAACCACACCAGCAGCTTTGAAGGAGCTGGCGCTGCAGCTAAGGCACAAGCTGCCCCTGCAGTCAGGGCTAGCTCTGGTCTGCTCTCCAGCATTGACCCACAGGCAAAACCCACGTCAGAGCACCAAGCTTTGTCCAGGTGGATTCCTTGTTTTGCCGGTAAAGACGCTGATGCAGCAATCAGCTGAGACTCTAACTTTATGGCTCTTTGCATACTAACATGCCAGATGGTGCCTATATGTAACTTACATGTGTTAACGCTGGATGTTGCCACAGCCTCACATCATCGAACCCTCACTGACCCATGGGTAACACCAGCCGCTTATGAGGTACCTTCACCTGCATGTTTGCTTCTTCACTTGAAGAACAAACAGAATGACTGGCTCCCAGTTGCAAGCTGGTAGCAGACAAACCAGTGTACTCATGATGCAGGCAAACCAGCAGTGTGAGCAGCAGCAACTACCAGACCAGCTACCAATCCGCCTACTCAGTCCCCTCAATTTCCTTCAAGTCCCTGTCTGTGAAGCACGATGCTCATGGGGACAGAGTGCTACCAGCCAGCCAGCAGGATCTCATACAGGTCTGCTCAGTGCCTGACTCTGTTCTGCCCCATCACCTTACTATGTTCTGCAGCTCAGCATGCAAGGGCTGTTGTTGCCTCTCACCAGACTGGCAATGCTGAATGTGCCAGCGTATCAGTCATTGCAGATCATGTTAAACAGAGCTGTTACCATGCGTCTGCTGGTCCAACTACATCTGGTATCATTGCACCCATGGGCCTGCAGTCATTTCCCATACCCTTGCTGGCACAAAGTTCATTGCAGCGTCACCATCATGCTGCTGTGCATGTCACACGGTGCATCTCTCACGGATGCAAAGTCACATGCAGGCTGTGCCATCAGGGTCTGGCAGACTGAGCCTGGGTGCCCTTCAGGAGCAGCAGCAGTCATTTGCTGTCAGTCATGCTACTCACCCCTCTGGCAAAGCTCTCATCACTGCTGCCCTCTCTGAGATGGGTTTTGCTATGCGATCTGGCAAGGTAGGCCAGCAGCACAAAGTTATGTGTGTCTCTCAAATGGGTCTTGCTCGCATGCACCCTGAGAATGTAAATCATTAGCATCTGTCTGTCACTGGCCCTGCCAAGCACTGCAAGGTGGATTGCACAAGCTGTGGGAAGTATAATCCATACGCCAGCATCATATTAGCTGACAATCTGTGTCGGACTGGTTCCGTAAGATACTAGGTCTTCGTCAGCAGAAGCTGTCAGTGCTACCATGCACGTTTCTGGCTGTGTCATGGCCTCTGTCTGTGGTTGAAATGAAGTCCTATAGAGACTTCATAAGCTTAGCTGGGGAGGTGATGTGGGCGCCTGATTGTGTAGGCACAATGCAAGCCCACAGTTCTGTCTGTCCTAAAGATCAGGCTTTCACCTGCAGTCAAGTTTCTCCAGGGCCATTGTCTGGTGTGTGTAGGCTTTTGTGGGTTTGGCCAATTTGGGCAATACCTGCTTTGCCAACTCCATCATGCAATGCTTAGTGGCCATCCCCGAGCTGGTGGCCTTCCTCACTGCCGCTGCTGAAGCAGGGCCTCAGCAGCCAACTGGCCTAGTCAGCAGGGCCTTCGGCAGCTTGATCCAGCAGCTGTGGCAATCATACAGCACCGCTGTTGACCCCTATGAGTAAGCACATCCTCGTGAGTTGTCGTGCATACAAGAGGGATTGCCTGGATGCTGGCCATCATGCTGGCTTTTGTGCCGAAACCTGTGTTTGTGACATTCACATTCTTGTGCATATGCAGGCATATCAGTGACGTGTTGGATGTGCTCATCCCCAGTGTTTTGCTGATCATGATCCCATACACCTCAGCATATGAAAACAGCATGTGGCCTTAGTGTGTGTGCGCCCCATGACTAGAGCAGTGCTCAAACCATTTGTATGACTGCTAGCATGCGCGGTGTCTTGGCTTGACTTGTGAGTGCTATTCAAGGCTGTGTTTCATACGCCAAAAAATAAGTCTTCTAGATAACCCAGACAACAATGGCTTTTCCAGTTTTTGCTCACCTAATTCATCCGTTGAGGCATTAAAATAGGATGAGCCACATCTAGCTTATTATCGATTTGTCAATCAATCAATCAATTTATGTTTTCTGTCTTTGGGACTCTTCAGTGGAGTCAACAGACAATACCTGGGACTTCTAAGACGTTCTAATGAGACAAACCTTTCAATGCTGTTCCGGATCACACCAAGGTCCAAGTTTTGTAGATCAAGTCAACATGCACCTAAACAAAGAAGAAGCCTAGCAAGGAATGCCTAGCATAACATGGAGGATAAATATGAAGTGCATGTGTGCAGCTTCATGAGGGCATGTGGATCACATGAGAAGCAATGGAAAGATGGGCGACAGCATGATGCGCAAGAGTACCTGCGAAGCATCCTAGAGGCAATGCAGGTCACCTGCCTTCCCATGCATTCACTGCCATCACTCACACTGTTGCACTAGCACTTGCCTTGTACTGCAGTACCATCTTTCCATGACAGCTGCTGGTGTCCTAGCATATTGCACTGCAGCGCAACTCACCATGACAGCTTTGTTATTTCATGCATTGAGCACATGTCTTCCTCTAGGGTCAGGTAGGTAAAGTTCTGACAGCTGGCAGGACATTGTGCTTGCACTGCAGCACTGGCATGTCACATTCAAAGCAGCAGCAGCGTGATTGCCCAGACATAGCATCAACAGAAATGCCATAAGTGCAGAAATCAGTTCTTGCACTTGCGCTACAAATGCAGTCAACAGTACCTTGTCAGGTGGACATCATGTGTGCACCCATCACCCTGCCTTTGCTGGTTCAACGCATTATATGCTGCATACCATATCCCACTATGAACCAGTGTACCCATCAAATCATGTTATGCTGCACAGACAGAGTTGAATAGAGTGCGAGGCAAGCCTGCCTACAAGGAGCTGAAAGGAGAAGGCACAGTAAGCCAGCAGGCAGAAGAAGCATGGGAGTATGCCCACAGCAGGAGTAATAGTGTCATCCAGGACATCTTTGCTGGGCAGTTGCAGAGCACCCTGGAGTGCCCAGCTTGCCATGCTCTGTCCCATACCTTTGATGAATTTATGGACCTCAGCCTGCCTCTGCCACAAAAGTCTGGCCACAGCCTACGAGGTGGCAAAACCTGCACCATTCAGGTGGCGAGTGTATAGGGCCATGCCATGCTGTGCTGTGCTGTGCCATGCTGTGCTGTGCTGAGAAGCTATGCTGTTTGCAAGTGTGCAAGCCTAGCCTCTTGCTGTGTAATCAGAATAAGATGAAGCATGACAAACTTGTGGGCATGCAGACGCATGTGGGGCGCTTGGGACGGTGACCCAAGGCAGCAGTCCTGATATTGTGTTTGGCTTTTCCAACTTATGGCGATTTTTACGAGCGATCCTGTACATTGTAAAGACCCTTGACATGCACATGTGTCCCATGTGCAAGCCAAGCAGGTCTTGATACGGCTTTGTCTGCAGGATTGCCTGGATGCCTTCACAGAGACAGAGACCTTGGAAGAGGATGAAGGGTATAACTGTCAGTCCTGTAAGCGTAAGGGTGTGTGCGCTACAAAGAAGCTGACACTGTACCGCTGCCCGCCAGTGCTTGTCCTGCACCTCAAGCGATTCAATGCAAACAATGGCGGCCTGAGCATCTTCAGCCGCTTCTCTGCCATGTCTAAGGTAAGCACTTGTTCAGGGACTCATACTTGTTGCAGATGCCCCAGCTGATGCTACAAATTTGACAGGTGTCTCCAACATTCAGTACAGATAAGCGCAAGGCACATGTTCCAAAAGGTCAGAGTGTGATTCTGGCATAACAGCAGAGCTTGCTGTACCTGAAGCTCTTTGCGTGCATGTCCAGTGTGTTAAATGCAGGCTGTCATCTGTGCACACTGTGCAAAGGGAAATGCAATACTGAGCAGCAATCAAGAACTGCGCAACTGGTGGCACATTTCTGCAGAGCATGCACCCACTGGCTAGCTCTGTTGCAGTAGGCAATTGCTTGCATCGGAGTATGTCATAGCCATTTGGACGGTATGTGATGTTTGCTTGGACATATGTACCGGTAATGCTGTAATGATCATATGGTTGTTCGTGCTCTGTTGCGTACAGTCTCGCTGCAAAGAAGCCTGCAATGTATGATGGGCGTAACAGGATCCTCTCATGTCTGCAGGACATAACTCCCATAGAGGTCGTGGCTGACAACCTGGACTTGTCGCCATATTGCAGCATGGCAGCAAGAAAGCAGGCACGCCGGCCAGTGTACAATTTGACTGCAGTCACAAACCATTCAGGCAGCATGTCTGGTGGTCACTACACTGCACAGTGCCGGTCTGCTCTAGATAACAGCTGGTATGACTGCAATGATTCGAGTGTCAGGCCAGACAAGTTTGTAGAGGGGCCTTCAAGCTCTGCCTATGTGTTGTTCTACCGGCTGCAAGATTAGGGCCTCCTTTCTGTTGTGCGCATTCATACGCTACTCAAACACAATTTGCTTTCTGTTGTATATGTGTACATTAGCATGTACACCTCGAGATTGATAACAGAGGGAAGTGAGTGTCTTGAACATCACTTGCACTCATGAGTTGATCAATTGCTCGGTGACTTTCAGAAGCTGATGTGACTAAGCAACATGCATTCTGCTGACCATGCTCTGACTGTCATTCGTGACCATAGGGAGGTGACATCTAACAGCCAGAAAATACTAGGCAAAATCGTAAAGGTTCAGAAAGCCAATAAAGGTTCAGAAAGCCAATAATGGTTCAGAAAGCCAGTCTCCAATTGAGACGCTTCACCAAGTCAATCCCCACCCTACATCTCGCCATCAAATCCATTCTGCAGTGTGCAACTTTCAAACTGCATTCTGATACATTATCAAGTACACTCCAAAAATGTCAAGTAACAATTTGAGCCGCTGTTCAGATCAAAAGGAGGACAGTAAAAAATGGCCTAGAACACAAAACAAATATATAAATATACTCAACAGACGTTGCTCAAAACCCACCCTACAATGCAAAAATGCTCAATGCATCTAATGATGCTCTTACTGAGTTTATGCCCAGCCCCTAACTCGTTTTGCCCTTTGTTTTCCGTGCAATGTATGCTGATGGTTACGCTCTGCCCATGCAAGCTAACTCTATCTTATTGTCGGTCTGCATTGGCGGTCACACTCTGCATGTCCATGCCAACACTTCCTTTCGGCGATTGTTATTCGTACATGGTGTGTGAATGACGAGGTGACCACGTCTTCACAGGGCTGATGAAGTGCCACCGTGCCACCTGGATACTGTCATCCTGCACCTGTAGGACTCTGTGCAGCTTTCCCATTTATTGCTGTGCAAGCCGCTGCCTCATCGCTTGTTCGCTCTGTGGCTTCGGTGTGAGGCTGCGCGCTCTCGCCATGGGATGAAGGCGTGCTGCCTGCATCACATGAAAGTCTGATTGGCACAGAAAGCAGCCTCACAACGCTCATGTGTTAGCTGGTGCAGCCTATGTAAGTTTGCTAGCAGCGAGTACGAAGCGACGACCACAGCACAGCCTCTTCTTGAGCCCAAGCAGCTTGAGAAGATGCAGCTGACAACACACAACTCAAGCTTGCCACCTGACAGCCTGTTGTTTACAACCGATGCCCACAAGTGAAATTACATGGAATGTGACCAGTGGAGCCTGATGAACTGACAGTCTGACCATTGCATGGCCCACAGTAACATACTTGCTGAGGATGGTGCATGCAAAGGATCCAGGCTGGTGCAGTGAGCAGGGCAAACCTGAGGACACTAAATTTGAGCCAGCAGAGCATACAGCTGCTGTGCATAAGCAGCAGCCTGCTGTTCACCGTCATGCTGCTGATGCTGTCTCTCATGATGTGACTCCTTCTGCCCATTGGGATTGCCCCTTAACGTTGGCACTCCCACTAGGGGTTCCCGATGCAGACACTCCCCATCTTGGCCTACATCACTCCCCCTCTGTCCTCTGACACTGTCATGCCTATTCAGCTTTGGCACCTTGGCTATCTCCTGAACAGGCTCGGATGCTGCTCTGCCAGATTGTTGCATCGCTCTGATGGGTTCATGGGGTGATCCTCTGGGGTCCACATTGGCTGACGGAGTGGAATTTGTACCACTGGAGACACCAGTCAGGGCACTAATCAAATTCAGCAGCTGAGGGTGGATCTGGTCAGATGGAATGCCTAGTTCTTGCAGCTGGGCTTGTAGAAGGGCTTCAGCAGCAGCTCTCACATGTGGCAACCCACAGGTCTCGGCATCAGTCTCAGGTCTTGACTGCACAGCATGGGCTGGGTGCGCTGGTTCTGGTGTGACCGGGGGAAGCTGCTTCTGTTGCAGAGGCAGAATCTAGGCAGAACCAGGACGGGAGTGAGCGAGCGAGCGAGCGAGCGAGTGAGTGAGTGAGTGAGTGAGTGAGTGAGTGAGTGAGTGAGTGAGTGAGTGAGTGAGTGAGTGAGTGAGTGAGTGAGTGAGTGAGCAAGCAGGTTAATTGGTGGGCGGGCATGCATGACAACAGCAGGGAGATATATAAAGATCTCAAGCAGTACTCACGGTCATGAATAAGATGTAACACAAATGTAGCCTTGTTGTGGTTTGACATGTGGTGGGTTGAAATGCATGTTCACATTGCATGACACAACACACAGCAACAGCAGAGCCTCCTTAAAGGGCTACACATAAGTCCACCAGATCTGGAGAGGTAGACCTCACTAAGCTCGTTTGTTAAAGCTGGTTTGTCACAGGTAGATCTAGATCTAGATGTAGATCTCAGAACTGAGATGCTAGAGTGATCTACCTTGGCATCATGCAGAGCGGAAGGCTGTGCGCGGGGATCCCGATTGGACTCAGAGCGGTGTCCCGGGGACCGCTGAGCCCGTGGCTTCACAACAGCATACTCTTCTGGTTGAACTTGCCTGCTAGCCTACACAGCGTATGTGAACTGATGAGCGTATGCATGATCAGAATGATGCTCATGACACTCGCCTTCATAGCACAGTACTCTTTGAGGAGTGTTGATGAAACACATTGAGTTCAAGGTCAATACAACAACAGGCTGGACACAGCCTTGATGTAACACATGCTATAACATGTGCAATTGCATGCAGGCAGGAAGGGTCGGCATTCTGCAGGTTGGAGTAAGCCATAATGTGCAAAACGCCTGCATTGCTGACCGTGACATCCACCAAGCATGCTACCTGTTTCAGACGCAGTAAGTGGGGCTAACCTGAGCTGTGATTTGCAGCTTGTGTTCACGTGAAGAGCCAGACACATCTTGGCAGGAGGATGCAAGCTGCACACTGTTGGACTGCAGATTTGGTCTGCCCTTCATGGGGTGCAAGGGCAGGGCAGAACCAGGACTGCCCCCAGCTGTGGACTGACTGCCTGATGGCGTCTCCTGTAATCTGTGTAGGCAACAGTTGGAGATGTCATGTTGAGTGGGGTCAACAGCAGAGCAACAGCGTCACTGCTGATCAGCGCATGGGAGGAACACAACATTGCAGACGATCACCTCTGCCTGATTGATCCAGTGTGCATGGATGACAGCATGGATCAAGGCTAAAATTTGCAGATCATCAGGTCTGCTGGCATGATGCCGTCTGATGACTGTGGTTGTTGCTGTCAGCGGGAAAGCCAACTCCATCAGGGCGGGAAATGCAAGACTGATCACACAGAAAGCAAAAGTGATCACAGATGAAGCAAGAGAGCCTGTGTTGGCAACACAGGAAGCAGACTTGCTCTCTGACCTGTGTGCCTCAAGTGAGCTTGGCTGTTCTGATTTGGCAGCAGTCTTGGCAGGCTGAAAGGAGTTACGAAAGGCTGCAGCAGTGCCTTCAAAGGGGCTATTCCTGCCCTTTGCAAAATGCTGCTGGCCAGTCTGACTGGGAGGCTGCCCTTTGTGCCGGGCCTGGCCCTTCCAGTCTGGCTTTAACAGCCCCTCAATGCGGCCCTGGATCTGGCTCACAGCCTCTGCCAGCTGCAGTGTAAAGTACCCAGTTGATTGTTGCCTAAAATTGGGACTGTCAATGAGCTGATGCAAACACTAACAGGTGACAATGACAGTAACAGTAACAGTAACAGGCATCGGTAACAAGAAGGTAGCAGGTAACAGTACAAAGAGACAGAAGTACTGATGGGACAAGTTACACAAACCGCAACAGCAGGTATGCAAGACCAATCAGCACTGTTAGCTAGAATGCTTGCTTGGACAAAGTCATCATAGCATACAGACAGACAGACAAAGTCTGGAAATGTGTCCAGAGTGGCTGAGCCTGTGTCTTGCCAGCAAACAATGCAAGGTTACCTTAGACTCATCTTGCTGCATGTGCTGGGCAAACCGGTGCCAAGGAACCAGGGCTGAGGCCAATTCCAGCAGCAAAACATTCCTGTTACTGGTAATGGCGCATATAATGCTCAACAATGTCTGCAAACGCCGCACTGGACGCTCCACGACCTGAACGCACTTTGCATTGCTCAGACAAGGCTCGAGAGTGACTGACAGCTCTGCAAGTCGGCTGTGGATGTGCTGTCAAGCGCAAGATCAAGGCTACTGAACAGAGAAGAAAGGAAAAGTTTACGCCATTCAGCATTGATTGGGACAGAAAAAGCCTGAAGGTGAGGTAACATCGGGATCCCATGTGAATTGAGACTGATGCTCATTACCTCAACATGGGCAATTGTCAAACCCTTCCGCATGAACCAGATCAACAACTATTCAACTGCAGTTGGAATGTTAAAACTGGCTACTACTGACCAACATGACCAAACATCAGGCTTCTAGTAATGACTGACATCTGCACAGACAGTCCAAAGGCTGATGTGTACACAAGGCTGTAGCTTACCAGCTCTACTTGCCCAGTCATCATGCCCTTGGGGGTGACCCCAGAGACCCCCTGGGCCACCAGCTGGGCCTGAGCCAGCTGCATGTCACCTGTCAGCTTGGCTCGACATGCTGACACTTCCAGCAGACACACAACATTCTGTTGGAGCTTGTCAAACAGCTCCAGCAGATCTTTGCTGGCAGGCTCCAGGGGCAACCTGCACCGCCAGACCCACAACTCGATACTGTCTGAACCGTGCACAAGCTATAGCTTTTGCTTTACTGACTCAAAAGAGGACTCACATATAGCTTTCATAGTATCACCTGCAACGGCATTGCAGTCATTGAAGGATGTAGCCAGCATGGGCAAAAGCTTGCAGGGGATCATTGTGTAACAACTTCCAGCTCATGCTTGCGGTAAGCTGCAAACGCACTGATTTGAGACACCAACTGCTGCAGCGTGACAGGGCAAAATGACTTGCTAACAAGAAGGGTATCACAAGGTGCCAACAAGGTGTAGCCAGTGTCAACAGGTGCTCACATCAGCATCCTCTGAAGCACAGCCTGCCGATCAGAGCTGATGGTTTGCAAGCGCTGGCTTTGCAGCCAGTACTCTCTGGTAGCTCTGTGATGCGCCTGCAGTGTCTCAACACGCTGCATAGCAGCCTGGCTGTGCACACTCACTGCTTCTTCAGCGTGGTGCAGCAACTGCTGACTGACTTCCATGTCTTTCAGGAGATCTTGAATCACTTCTAGAAGCTGCTCAGGACCGCCAGCGACAATGTTGAAGTCTCTGCTAGTGCTGTTGCAGATCCTGTGAGTAAGGATCCTGAGGACGTTCAGACGGCCAGTGCCAACCTCTATTGTGTGAAACAATCTGATAGGATCTGTGCCGTGTTGCTGAGCAAAGGCAAGATGCGTGGCATCAGAGGCCTGCTGTGCATGCTGTGCTGGCCTGACATGAACTGCTTCGGCAAATTCAAGTGCAGCCTGCACGCTGTCAGCTTCCATCTCAGGTAGTTCAAGTCGCTGAAGATCCCTGATGAGCTGAGGACTGATCTTGGCCTTGGGCTTTGTTGGTGCATACATGGCATCCAGTTGACTGGCATCACCCATCATGTTGTGCTGAGGCATGGGAGAAGGGGACTGCAGTGTCAACTGGGAAGGCCAAGGCTGCCCTTGCATGTTGTCCATTTGACAGGGTTCATCGGCCCTGACCGCTACAGATTTAAGGAGACGCCGCCTCACAAGCTGAGGGTTGCTGCTGCCATGGATGTGTGATGGACCATCTACCTCACTCTGGAGCTGCTGGCTCGAGCTGATTTGGTGAGTGGTCTCATGCCTCTGAGCAGCACTCAAGAGAGCTTGCAGAGCGTATTGGTTGCTGGAGTGTGGCAGCGTGCGAACCTGATGTGCTGTAGGTTGCTTTGACTGAGGGTGATGCTGCTGAAAGGCAGATTGAGATGAGTGTTGCTCATCCTCTGCTGTGTTTGGCACATCAGTATCTCTGAGCTCTTCCAGGGAGCGTTTCTTGCCTCTGACTGTGGCACCATTTATTTGCTGGCTGGGTGAACCTTCAAGCATGTAACATGATGTGAGTACCACACAACAACACAGGAAGGTCTTATGCCAAATAGACCAGTTGGCAGAGCGTGTCAAGTGAAGGCGTACCTGAGCAAGGCTTGCTGACTGTTCCAGAGCTCTCCTGACATGGAGCCAACTCACTCACGTTTGCCGCCGGTGTGCTGCCGACTGGAGGTGTGTCCAAGGCCTGCAAGTTCAGGGAGCATGTGGTTCCGGTAGTAAAGCACGCGTAATCTTGTTCAACGTCTTTCATTTGATCATCGTGCAGAACGACATGCGACTGGTGACCTGCGGCATATCATCGTGCGTCTCTTCTGAGGTGCTGCTCATAGACGCGACCACACTGTGGCACACTCAAGCACACTTATGAGCAAACGAGAGCGCGGGCTTCCAAGTATAGCTCGGCTAAAAAGCAACAAAGCGCGCAGGTCTGCGCAAAGAACCACCCTTTGGGGACCTGCGGGGTCATGAGACACACTGCAGCCAAATCTGCAAGACAACGCGAAAGCCGTTCAAGTGTCACGTCTGCGGCGAGTACAGACCCCTCTTCAACATGACAGTGTCGGATATCCAAGAGGGCGTGTGAGGCTGCATCCTCAGTGCAACACTACCGCAACCTGTTGTAGAGAAGCATACGGTACCTCGTGACGCCCGTCCGCTCTTTCTGGTTGCCTTGGAAACGGATGTCTGAAAATGGTGTGCTTCCTGAGAGCTCCCCTGCTTCTTAACCAAAGAGAGACACAGTTGCCCAACAGAAATATACAGGCCCAGATCCCACCAAAGGGACGGTTCCAAGAAGCGTTGCTGCTGATCACCCTATACAGGCACCAGGGCAGCACGAGCAGAAACCGCTAGTCTTGCAGCTCATGAAGCGCGTCTGCGCGGGGTAGACATCTCCATGCGCGAAGGCCTTACGACGCCGTTATCCACTTATGCCTTGCATCAGATCGAACCACTGCTCGGCAGGGGTGCGATAGCAGGCAGCGACATGGTCTCGTGAGACCTCAGGCTCACGTGCAGTGATTAATTTTCATCATCTTCATAATCCGCATAGAATCGTTCCCGCCAGCTAGCGTCAGCAGCGTGGCTTCATGTCGGGCTGAAGTCGTAGATA
>JAABUU010003219.1_pt1 | contig 21088 bp, 22 predicted proteins | sample 5559301 | NCBI WGS metagenome assembly JAABUU01 (sample SAMN10711884, study PRJNA513360) | rock metagenome | isolation source: Antarctica rocks | place: Antarctica: Victoria Land, Richard Nunatak white | reverse complement strand
GTTGGGGCCGCGAAGGCAAGCGTAGCGCCGCACGTACTACAGAAGCGTGCATTGGCGCCGACAGGCTGGTGACAGGCGTAACAGCGCATGTGGCCTCCCCTTCTTTAGAGTGGCGAGTGGCGAGTGGCGAGTGGTGAGTGGTGAGTGGCGAGGAGTTCTAGCGAGGCTCCGCCTCAGACCGACGAGACATGACGCGAAAACTTGACTCAATCGCACCATGTTTGCCTGTATTAGGAGTCTAGTCACTCGCCACTCGCCACTCGCCACTCAAACGGTGGTGGGCTTGTTACTATTTTCATCGCGCGGGACATCGCGGCGCTCGGCCAGGATGGTCTCGATGCGCTTGCGCGTTTCGCCGATGACGTCGCGGATCTCGCCGACTTGCCGGCTATCAGGCGTGTACGAGCGCACGGCCTCACGCAGCGAACGCGCCAACTCTCCGGCCTCGCGGCCGACCGAGCGGAACTCGTCGCGGAGACCATCGCCGCCCTCGCCCGCGCCCTCGGCCCAGGCGCGGCCGCGCGCGTCGTCGGTCCGCTTGGGGCGGTCCTCCATGAACGCGTAGCCGGCGTCGGTCAGCCGGTAGGTACGTTTGCCGTCGACTGTCGTCGAGGTGACGAGGCCCTGGTCCTCCAGCATCTGCAGCGTCGGGTAAATCGAGCCGGGGCTGGGGCTATATAGACCGCCCGAGCGCTTCTCCAGTTCCTTAATCATGTCATACCCGTGGCGCGGCCCCTCGCGCAACAGGTCGAGCAACACAAACTTCACATCGCCGCGATCAAAGCGGCGGCCATTCGGCTTCTCAAATCCGGGGAATCCATGTCCACCAAAACGAGGCATCGTACCCTCCTCCATCTCTTCAACGTTATCTTTCATAGGCGCGTCACGGCGGAGCGCGCGGTCATCGTCGTCCGCGCGGCTACGGCCCTTATCGCGCCGCTCCCAGGGACGAACGGCCATGAAACGTTGGCGCGCCGACGCGCCGTCGAATCCGCGCGCCACGGCGCCGGCCGTGGCGCCGACCGCGCCGACCGCCGCCACGTACTTCCAGGCGCCACGTAGACGCAGCAGTTTGAGCGGACCGACGGGGCTAAAGGGCCCAAAAGGGCCAAAAACGCCGAAAGGCCCGAACACGACGCGCTTGACAAGGCACCGCCGGCGCTTATTGCCCAACGCCGCACGCGCGCCCCAGGCGCCGGTGCGGTACATAAAATCGCCCCGCCGGCCCGACCGGCTTGGCTGCTTGAACGTATTTCTAGGCATTATCTTCCCCCGATACATCTCGATAGGTCACGATATATCGTGACCTATCGAGATGTATCATAATACGGCTGGCGCTGCTTGTCAAGAGGCGAGAGGCGAGAGGCGAGAGGCGAGAGGCGAGAGGCGAGAGGCGAGAGGCGAGAGGCGAGGGCCGAGGGGCGTGGGGCGAGGGGCGATAGTAAGGTGGTACGATGGGAGTAGGCGCCAAGTTGCTGACGACCATCGACCATCGACCATCGACCATCGACCATCGACCATCGACCATTAAGGGGGATAACATATGGCGCATGACCGGCCACTGCTGATCGACGTGCCGGAGCGATTGATAGGCGCACGGGTGGTCGTGCGCGCCTACGCGGACGCCGACGCTCAGACCGTGTACGATGCAGTGCGGGAGTCGGTCGAGCATATCCGCCCGTGGTTGCCCTGGTACAACACGCACGAGACCATCGACGACACGCGCGAGTTCATTCGTGGGACAGCCGCTCGGTGGGCGGCGCGCGATCGCTTCGACATGGGGGTCTTCGCGTGCGATGGCGATCAATTCCTGGGAGGCATTGGCCTGATCGTACGCGACTGGAAAGTCCCATCTTTCGAGATTGGCTATTGGCTACGGGAGTCGGCCGAGGGGCACGGCTACATGAGTGAAGCGGTACGCCTGCTCACGACATACGCCCTCGAGGGATTGGAGGCGCGACGCGTCGAGATCCACTGCGACGCACGCAACACGCGCAGTGCGCGCGTCGCGGAGCGCCAGGGCTATGTATTAGAGGGATGCCTGCGCCACGACAGGCGCGACCCCGCTGGTGAGCCGCGCGATACGCTCGTCTACGCCATGATCCCCGCCGACTACGAGCAGGCGCACGAGGCGTGGCCTCGGTCATAATCCGTGAGGGCCGCAGGCTACGTACCCCTATCCTGCCGGCCCACCACGACAGTCGAGCGCATCGTCGACCGTGCGCATTACACACGAACGGGGCCGGCAGGATGCCGGCGGTCCCAGGGGGGACGCCATTGCTACACCGTCGCCGTCTTCGGCCTCAACTGTGGGTAGCGCTACGCTTGCACCGACACGCCGGTTTCGCGGTCGACCAGCGCGCAGGCCTTGCTGGGGTCGGCGTCGGGCGCGGCGTCCTCATACGCGAAGGCCACGCTCTCGCGGTCGAACTTCTTGAAAAACGTCTCCCACGTCGTCTCGGAAACGTCTTTCTTGACCCACCCAGGGAAGTCGATGTAGAGGGCGCCGGCCTCGTCGCCGGAGAGCGTGTTGAGCACGAATGAGGGGATACCGCCGTGGGACTCGACCCATTGCCTGATCGTATCGTGGTCCGTCGTCGTCTGCCGTTCCGCCATCGCGATTATCCTCCCTACATCTAATCCGCGTGATACGCGTCGCGCGAACCCATAATTACAGGCCGCGACGACTTGTGTGCGGCTATATCGTACTGCACGGACTGTACCACAAGTTACCCGGACTGGGAGCAGGTAGATCAAGAGTGTCATGTAAGTTCGAGCAGCGGGAAGGCACGATGCGCGCGCGGCGGGCACAGGAAGTTCTGCCGCCGCGTCGCCGTCATGAACGGCTCGATGCCGTTGTGGCTCGGCGGCACGTAGCGCGGCGAGAGGTCCGGCGCCCCCGCGTTCAGCCGCGCCTTGGCGAAGTTCTGCGCCGAGGGCAGGAAGACGGAGAACTGTAGCTTCGGCTGGCGCGAGCCATCCGGCACGTCCATGGCGTCGAAGCCCGGCCCGTCGACGCGCTGCGGCACGATCGTGCCGTCAGGGGCGCGTGTGGCCCGCTGTAACGCCTGCAGGTGACCCAGGCGCGCGTTGGCGGTCGCGTCGTTTTGCGCGTCGCTCACGCCGTTCGTGCTGGGCACGACCATGTTCGGCAGCGCCGCCGGGCCGCCGCCGTCGCGGTACTGGTCGTCGGGGTCGCCCGTGCTGGGCGCCGGGTTGGAGCGGAACATGAGTTGCGCGCGCTCGGCGTAGGGCTTGTCGTCGGCGTACCACTGCCCCAGGTCCAGGATGTCGTGCGCCAACACCTGGATCGCGCCGTCGTAGAAGTAGTCGCTCGGCGCGGGGACGCTGCCCGTTTGGGGCATCACGGTGAATTGCGCCGAGCTGTTGCCCTGGAACGTGGCGATGTCGACCGGCCCGAACCCGTTGGCCTGCTGGCTGAAGAAACCCATCCACATCGGCGATTGGTGGTTGATCCGGCCCGCGTACGGCAGATCATAGCGGTGGGCGACCTTGCGCGGCAGCCCGATCTGGGTGAACATCACGCGCGTCGAGGTGAGGGTGAAGAGGCCGTTGAAGGCGGGGGAGGCCACCGCGTCGTCGCCCAGCCGGCCGCTCCCCTCCAGCCAGGCCACGACACGGGCCAGCTTGGCGAACGCATCGCCGCGCAGGGTCAGGAGGACGTCGTTCGCCTCGATCGCCACCGGGATGTTGAAGGTCTGCTTGCTGATGGCGGGGTTCAGAGGTGAAACGTCGGTGGGGCCAGGGACGGACTCTTGCAGCACCGCCGCCCCGGTCGCCTTGAACAGCGGCATGTAGGCTGCCACGAGCGCGCCCGGCAGCCGGTTGAAATAGGGCAGGCCGTAGGAGATGTGCGCGAAGACGCCGTTGGGACTGAAGGGATAGGCGGCCTCGATAGCGTCTAGGGCGGCGGCCAACACGCGCTGGTCGTCCTTGGAAGGCGTGCGCGTGAGCCGAGCCGTGATGAAGAGGGTGTAGACGGGCGGCAAGGCCATCAGGACACCGTCGATGGCGCGCGCGGGCGGCATGGACGGCCCGATGTCGAACTGGATGTTCGGGAGGTTCAGCGGCGCGGCGTGCGCCACGCGGTCGGGCGTCCAAGCCAGCGTATCGAGCGCGCCGACGGCGAACGCGGCCAGGCCGGCGGCGCCGAAGCCCTTGAGCGCGGCGCGCCGGCTGATACGCCGGTTCATGGGGTCGTGCGCGCGGTCATCGTGGGGCGATTGTCGAGTACGGTTGTCCATGCTGTCTCCTCCTATGCAGATGGCATCCATACCTATAAAGAACGTGGCGAGGATGGATTTTGGGGCGTGGCTTCAGGACGCATCGGACGCCCGATCCCGGTAGGGATAGGGATACGGCGCGCGGTAGCCACAGAGACGACCGAGGGGCGCGAGCAGCCCGAAGAGGACGCGCTGGACGAGGCGGGGCGGACGGGCGAGCACGATCTCGTGCCGGTAGTGGTGCAGCGCCACCGCCAGCTGCAACAGGTTCGGCAGGCCGGTACGCGGGTTCACCTTGCCGTCTTGTGCGAGACCGAAGTAGGTCTCGAAGAAGCCTTCCGACCGCAACGCCGGGCGGTCCTCGGCGCGGAACCGGGCCTCGTCAGGGCCGGCGTTGCCGAAGGTGTGGGGCGTGCCGGCAGGCACAACCACTTCCTGGCCCACTTGCGCCACGCGCTCCTGGCCGCCCACGATGAAGCGCATCGTGCCCGCGAGCACCGTGAAGCGCTCCTCCTGCCCCGGATGGATGTGCAGCGTTTCGAGGGGTGTGCCGGCCCTGATAGACGATTCCGTCTGCAACAGTGCGCCCCCGGTGTCGGCGGCCGTGCGCACAAAGGTCATGCGCTGGCCTGTGAGCGCGTGTTCGATCGTCATTCCTGCATGTGCCATTGGTCCATCCTCCTCAGTCAAAACTTGTTAGGCCGACCGGACAGGCCCCATGCCCTTACAACCAGCGGCGCACGGTGGCCTTGTAGCGCTCATAGTCAGGGCCGAAGGTCCGGTCGAGGTACCGCTCCTCGCGCGCGATGACGCCGCGCTGCATGATGCCCAGGACGGCTGGTAAAAAGAACATCGGCCAGCGGGTGTTGACGAGGCTGGCCACACCCACGTAGATCAGCGCAAAGGACGTATAGCTGGGATTGCGCGAGAGGCGGAATGGCCCGGTCGTGACCACCTGGCGCACAGGTTTTCGGGGGTCAATCGGGGTGTGGGCCCGCCTCACGGCGCCAACGAACCACGCGTTCAACGCGATGCCGCCGATCAGGAGGGGCCACCCAAGCGGACGGGCAAGGCGGCGCGGCAGCAGAGGGCGCGGACGAACCTTGTGTAGGAGCAGCCCAAGCAGAAGTGGTCCCCCATAAATCGCCGGAGGAGGGGCAATGACCCCTGCGTTATCTGGCGTCGTCTCGTTCATCTCATGCCTCCTTTGCCCTGTCGCCTCCGCGACATAAAGATCGTCATCTTGGACGAACCCCCTCATTTTACGTCCAATGGGTGGAAGGCGCGTCACCGTGAGGTCGATCATGACATAGTTCGGATCGTCCCGATCACTGCTTGCCGCACCGCCGCGTCGGAGCCAGCGCCGCCTTCCTGCACTGGTTCCATGTGCATGACGAGGCCGCCGTTGCCCGTCGAGTCGGACACGAGCTTGTAGCTCTGCGCGGACGCTATGGTGGTAATCATTTGCGTATACGCGGGCGGGATCGCTGCCTGTGACAATGCCTGCGCATGTGACGCCCGCGCCGCGGACGGGGATAGCAGCGCCGGTGAGCCAAGCAGGACCAGCGCGGCGATGGTCAGGACGAGCGGTCGAAATGTGGTGTTGTTCACGGTCATGTCCCTTCTCTTTTCTTCTGTGTTCTGCCGCCCGCCTGATCTGTCAGGCGGGCATAGCAGGGCGTTGCACCTAAAACGCGGCCGACGGGGCGAGGGCCGCAGGCTACCGGCGCAGGGTAGAGTTCGCCAGGATGATCCCATCGCCCGAGGCGTCGGTGAAGGCGACCGAGGTCGCCCCCTGCAGTGGGATGGTGATGGTCGTCGCGGGCTGCCCATACGTCTTGGTGATGTCTCTGACCTTCTTGCCGTCGACGGTGACCACTAACTCGCGCGTCGAGCCGGCGGCGACATCGTCGGGGACCCCTACCGCGACCGAGAAGGACGCGTAACCTGGGAACTTGTGTGCGAAGAGCACGATCTTCGAGCTGAAGAAGTTGAGCTCGATCGCGTGGGCGTAGCTGGCGCCCCCGACCGAGCCATGGGGCGCGTTCGCCGCGTTGGAGACGCCGCCGAAGTCAGCGAGCGTGAGGGCGCGCGGGCTGGACGCGCGGGTGTGCTGTGCGCTCGCAAGCAGGGTCGTCCCGGCCAGGGCGAGCGCGGCGATGATGCGTAGCGGGGTCATTGGCTTCATGGTCGTTTCCTTTTTTATTGTGCCGCCCGTCATATCAGATGAGCGGGTGTGGACTATGCGGACTATTCAGCCGCGAACGATGCGGGCTATGTGGATGATCAAATGCGCCACAAGCACGCCGCCTACTACCTTGCCCTGGCCGAGGAGGCGGAACCCGCGCTGACGGGGCCGGACCAGGGGCGGTGGTTGCAGCGCCTGGACCGGGAGTATGACAACCTACGGGCGGCGCTGCGCCGGATGCGAGATAGCGGGGAGCACGAGACGGGGCTGCGCCTGGCCGCGGCGCTGTGGCGGTTCTGGTACGTGCGCGGCCGGCAGCGTGAAGGGCGACAATGGTTGGAGGACCTGCTGGCCGTGAGCGGGGGCAGCGATAGCGCCCACAATCGCGCGCGCGGGCGCTCTATGGGGCCAGCGTCCTCGCGGCAGAACAGGGCGACTACCAGCGCGCCGCGGTCCTGTCCATGGAGAGCGTCACGTTGTTCGAGCGTTTCGACGACACGCTGGACCGTGCCCGCGCCCTCAACCTACGCGCCACCGTGACGCGCTACCAGGGCGACCATCGGCGCGCCGCGGCCCTATACGAGGAGAGCCTGGCCCTATTCCGCGCGCTCGGACACGGGCAGGCGACAGCCGTCGCGCTCAACAACCTGGGCGCCATGGCGGTAGACCAGGGCGACTACGCGCGCGCCGCCGCGCTCAACGAGGAAAGCCTGGCGATCAAACGCGCCCTGGGCGATGTCCGGGGCATCGCCCGCTCGCTCCTCAATCTCGGCGAGGTCGCGCGCTATCAGGGCGACCACGACCGCGCCAGGACGCTCTTCGAGGAAAGTTTGGCGCTCTCGCGAGAGTTGGAGGACGGACCAGGTATCGCCCTGGCCCTCAACAACATGAGCGATGTCGCGCATGCGCGGGGCGACGACGTGCGGGCCACGACGTTGTATACGGAGAGCGTCCAGCTGTTCCGGGACGCGGGCGACCAGCACTTTGTCGCGCTCGCGCTCAGCAACTTGGGCCATGTGGCGCACGATCAAGGCGACGACGGACGCGCGGCGGCGCTGTACCGCGAAAGCCTCATCCTCTATCGCGACGTGGGAGAGAAGTTAGGTCTGGCGGGGTGTCTTGAGGGGGTGGCGATGGTGGCCCATGCGCATGAGCGCGTCGCGCTGCTCTACGGAGCGGCCACCAGCTTGCGCACGGCCATCGGCGCGCCCCTACCGTCGGTCGACCGTACCGCGCACGACCACACTATCACGGCCCTACGAGCGGCGCTAGGTGACGACGCGTTCGCGGCGGCGTGGGCGGCGGGGCAGGCGTTGTCGCTGGAGCACGCCATCGCTACAGCCCTCGCCTACGACGCGCAGAAGCGGGTCACGACATCGTAGAGGCAGCGCGTGGCGAAAAGCAGGTCGTCGATGCTGGCGCGCTCGTCGTGGCCGTGCGCCTATTCTCTGCGGAGATGGGCTAACGGCTGGTATCGCGCGATGTCCAAACGCGCGGCGGGGCGCAGATTCGCCGTGAACACGATGAGATTATCGCCCAGGCGTGTCGCCGATAGCACGAGCATCGCCTCGGCGCCACGCTCAACCACGGCCCGCCCCAGTGCGTGGCCCACGTCGTAGTCCCGGTCGTTGAGCAACGCGTCTTCGGTCAGACCCAGTGCGGCGACATCGCGGCAATCGAGGACGGAAGCGAGATCGACCGCGATCTCGGTGCGGCGCATGCCCTTGACCGCGTCGATCAGGTCAGGGTCGATATAGCGCCATGCCTCCGCCAACGCGACATCGGCCGCTGTCGAGGTATATAGGGCCGCCCACTGCTCGTCCAGTGGGAAGGCGTCGGCCCCCTGGTTATAGCGACCCGACACGATGAGAGAACCGGCGGGGTCCGTGGCGACGTACTTGTGACGGTGGATGCGCCATACCGACCCGCGCCACGCCAGAAATGGCAACGCCGCCACGGCGTCCCACACCGTAGCGGCGTCCCATGAGCCGGGGCCACCCATCGCCTCTCCCCTACTGATACACTCCGGCGTCAATGACCTCCAAAGCGCCATCTACCCGATCGGGACGACCGACGCGCAAGGCATCGGCTGGCGTGAGTCCCCGCAGATAGCGATTGGGACGATGCAACCATTCCCGCGCCGCATCCCCTGTCGTAAATGTATCGTTGAGCCGATCCCGCAACGCCAGCAGGATGGCCAGGCGCACGCGCGTCTCTCTTTGGGGAATCGCCATGCCCTTCCGCCATCGTTCAACCGTGCGCGTGTTCACGTCGAAGGCGCGCGCCAAATCGTCCCCTGATAAGCCGAAGGCCTGCTCAAGTTCCGCGACGGCCCGCGCCGGAGCCTCCTCTGGCACATGTATATCGACCTGCATCACTCAACGCCTCCTATCGTGAGTGTAGGTGTTCCACTGCGTTTCGTCAACCAAATCGGCCCGATTGGTTGACAAAGTGCCCGACGACGGCAGGGGGAATTACGACACGCAGAAGCGGGTCACGACATCGTAGAGGCAGCGCGTGGCGAAGAGCAGGTCGTCGATGCTGGTGCGCTCGTCGTGGCCGTGCGCCAGGTTGCCCACGCGCGTGTCGTGGCGCGTGGGCATGAAGCCGTAGACCTTGATGCCGGGGAAGGCCCGCGCGTCGGTCCCACCTGTCACTAAATAGGGCAGCAGCGTCGAGCCGGGATCGGCCTCGCGCATCGTCGCGGCGATGGTGTCGAAAAAGGGCGACGCGGGGTCGGCGGAGATGCCATGCTCGCCCTCCAGCAGCGTCACCTCGACCTCGTCGCCGACCGCGTGTTGGACCTGCCGCACCCACTCGTCGGGCGCCTGTCCGGGCAAGATACGCCCGTCTACGTCGACGGAGACCTCGGACGGGATCACATTGATGCGGTGGCCTCCGCGCAGGATGGTGGGCACGGCGGTGTTATGCGTCGCCGCGCGCAGGCTGGCGCGCTGGTCGTCGGGGAGCGGGAGGGCGGCCAGCGCGGGCCACGTCGGGTTGAGCAGCAGCGTATCGACCCAGGCGTCGTCCAGCCCATAGGCGGGGGCCAGCGCGCGCAGCATGCGCTCGACCGGCTCGGTGATGATGGTGGGCGGCGCGAACTCATGCAACCGCACCAGCGCCTTGCCCAGGCGGTACATCGCCGAGTCGTCGACCGGGACCGAAGCGTGGCCGGGCGCGGCCTTGGCGGTGATGCGCATGCGCGCCTTGCCCTTCTCGCCCACCTCGACCGTGTAGAAGTGGCGGCCGTTAACCTCGACGAGGTCGCCGCCGCCCTCGTTGAGCCCATACTCGGCGTCGATCAGGTCGCAGCGATGCTCCCACAGCCAGCGCGCGCCAAGGTAGCTGCCAGCCTCCTCGTCGGCCGTCGCCGCCATGATCACATCACGCCCCAGGGCAACGCCCTCGCGCTTGAGCAGCAGCATGACCATCAGGTTCGCCGCGACCTGATTCTTCATGTCGACGGCCCCGCGGCCCCACACATAGCCGTCCGCGACCTCACCGCCAAACGGGTCGCGTGTCCAGCGTTCGCGCTCCACGCCCACCACGTCGGTGTGGCCGAGCAACACGACCGGCCGCCCCGCACCGCTCCCGCTCAGGCGGGCCACGAAGTTTTCGCGCTCGGGCGTCCCGGCCAACTCGCAGGGGATGCCGGCGTCGCGCGCCACGGTAGCCAGATAGGCGGCCGCCTCCGTCTCGTTGCCCGGCGGGTTCACCGTATTGATGCGCAGTAACGCCTGCAAATAACCCGTCACCTCATCGCGCACGCTCTCCCAATCGACGGCCATACTCTCCTCCTCATCTTATCTCCACCCTGTACGATGGGTGGTGTCTGTTGCATAGTATGCACGACACGCCAACGCCCCTTTGATCGTCTATTATTGGAAAAGGGTCTATGACTGGTTAATAGAGCCGGCGTCCGTCACGTTCGCTTGATAGTACGCGCACAGGTCGGTCAATACGCACTCGCCGCAGCGCGGACGGCCGCCGACGCAGACGCGCTGGCCGTGTAGCAGCAGGCTGTTGTGGTAGTCGTAGACGATGCGCGCGTCGGGCGGCAACAGCGCCTGCAAGAGGGCGTGCGCGGCCTCGTGGGTGACGCGCGGCGCGATCAAGCCGAGGCGGATGCTGACGCGATGCACATGCACGTCGACGGGAAGGACCGGCTCGCGGCACGCAAAGAGCATGACGCAGGCCGCGGTCTTCGGCCCGACACCAGTGAGTCCCAGCAGCCAGGCGACGGCCTCGTCCGCCGGCATCTCACAAAGGAAGTCGAGGCTGAGCGTCCCGCGCTCGACCGTCACTTGTCGTGCGATCTGCTGTAGGCGCGGCGCTTTAAGTTCCGGCCAGTTGACGTTGGCGATAGCCTCTTGCACCGTAGTGAGGGGCGCGTCGCGCATGGCTTCCCAGGAGGGGAAGCGCCGCTTGAGGGCAGCGTAGGCGGCGCCCGTCTGCGCGTCGCGCGTGCGTTGCGAGAGGATGGTCGCGATCAACACACCGAGCGGACCTTCGCGAGACCAATCGGGCTCGCCGTAGAGCGCGACCAACCGGCGCGTTACCTCCAGGGCCGTCGCGGCAAGGGCGGCGTGGTCGGTGGTCGGGTAGCCGGTGTTGTCCGCCCCGCGCGTCCGCCGCGCCCGTGTCGCCATGCGCTACCGCCTTACTCACTCGCTGACAGACCCGACAAACCGGGATCGGAGGCCGCTTCAAGGATTGGCGTGATGAGGTCAATCAGCGCGGGCGCATCACGAATCACGACGCCCCACACGATGTCGAGATCGACATTGTCGTAGCGATGGATGAGCGTGTTGCGCATACGCTTAATACGCATCCAGGGAATATCGGGATGGGCTTGCAAGAAATCCGGAGACAGGCGCGACACCGCTTCACCAATGATTAGTATCTGATGCTGGACAGCCGATTGAAGTAGGGCATCTTGCTTAAATGTTTCGAGATCAGTACCTTTGGTAAAATTAATCACACGCTGCGCGGCGAGCCGCATCTGCAGCAGCGTCCCCGGATTACGATTTTCAGGCCGCATAGTACGGCTCAACTGAGCGCAAAATCTCGCCGCGTATGATGTAGTTCGCGCTGTTCTCTACCCCTTGCCGCGTCGTCAGGTCAACCTTACGACTGAGGATCTCTTCGAGCTCGGCCTCCATGGTCCAGAACTCGAGTCCGGGTGTCTTGCCCGGCGCGAAATCCACCATGACGTCCACGTCGCTGTCGTCGGCAAAGTCGTCACGCAGCACAGAGCCGAAAAACGATAACTCCGTGACGTTCCAGCGACGGCAGAAGTCAGCGAGCTTATCGTGCGGGAGATTTATGTGGATCGGCACGCGGACGTCCCTCTAGTCTAACGCGACAAACGCGCCTATACAGCTACTCACATACTGCTTATTGATGTGGCATGGAAGATAAGCGGAGGCGCCACAAGCTTGTGGGCGCCTCAATTGCCCATCATCGGTATGTAGCTACTGGCCGGTATTTCATGGTTTCGCGTGCGCTGCCACTTTCCCACGTAGATGACCGAGCCGCGTTTTCGCGAGTGTGCGAGCAAGTGATGGTTTTACACCGGCACGCTTATATGTATGGGCAGCAGCCTGTTCCGCGCGGGCTTCATCCAGGATGCGTGCAAAGCCGGGGTTAGCCGCGATCGAGTCCGCGATCAACTCATCCAGCTCATCGTGATACATGGCGCCCTTCTCTCGCTTTACGTCTCATTTGCATATATCGGCACAATCTATATCAACGGTAGATCGCGCGAATCCACGTTACATCAGTATAGCTTACTCGTCGGATATGCCACATCCACGCCAGTCCGAAAGACGTTTCTCGGCTAGGTCAATATCGTCCGGGTCCGTCTTGCGCGTCTTTTTATCGAAGGCATGGACAGCAAGGCACACCTGATTGTAGCGCCCTTCCGTCGCGAACAGCACGCGATAAATCACATCTTTGCCCGTCACGCGCACCTCGTAAATGTCGCCCCGCACATGCCGCGCTGCCTTCTTACCTTCTTCGCGGACAATCTCCATTTCAGCAAAGATACGAGCTCTATCTTGTTCGGGACGGCTAAATATATTAATCATTGAACGATACAGTTAGATTACACTGCCTTTGCGCTTTCTCAATTATGGTCAAGTAAATGACTGGCTTTGCCCTGCATCTTGCGGCCTGATAGTTCGGTAAACCCCAAGATGTAGTAGCCAAACAAAAAGTGCAAAGAAAGATAGAGAGATTAGTTGCATATCCCAATATAGAGGGTAATGCGTGTAGCCCCAGAACTCACTGCGCGCCTCGTCGCACTTCCACATCCTTAAATGACGGGGACAATGATCTGCAGGGTCGGAAAGTTGGTCCGAAAGTCGCTCTCGTTGAAGGTGAGCAAGGCGTCTGCCTGGTGGAGCGCATGCGCCCCTATGACAAAATCCGCTAGGATACGTCGCGCGTCCAGGGGTGGACGTTGTGCGCGTCGACGTTGGGCATATGCCCCGTACGCTTGTCCAGCCTCGATTCAGATAGCGCGTGAGGGCATCCAATCAACCATCACACCTGTTTGTGCCAACATCGGGTCGATAATGGAAGGGCCGGAGCCTGGACCGGCGATTAGTTCGGCGTAGACGTGGGCGGAGATGCGCAAATCATGCGCGGCATTGTACCCATCGAGCACTGTCGCCAGCGTCTGTCCTCGCCCTGATGGGTCGCTGATAATCGGTCAGAGTACATTCGTGTCGAGGGCGATACGCATATGTCGCTCCCTTTGCTTGATATTCGGCTGCGACGGGTCTTTAAGAATGCTAATAGCCGCGCTGCTCACGCTCCTCGGCGACGATCTGCTCTATGGTCTTGCCCTCACTCGCGTTTCCCGCGACACCCACGAAATCGCGGAATGACGCGCGCTGCCGCACGCTCAAGCGGACCGTCCCTTGATCCTGGTCCGCGTCGAACACGAGGGTATCCCCCTCGTGGAGATGCAGCGATTCTTTGATCGCGGGAGGGATGACGACCGCTCCCTCTCGCACTATGGCCTCTACTTGCATCGTCATTCCCCTAACTCCTTGTGTCGAACGGCGGCCGTTGAGAGCGTATGCGATACACCCCTACCCGCACCCCCAGCTTGCTATATTCTACCGCGCGGCACGAGCCGGCCGGGCGCCCGACGCGAGAGGACCATGATCGCCAGCGCACCGGCGAGGAGGACCGGACCAATCAGGGTGTAGATATTGGAGAGGACCTCATCTATCAGATTCTTTAGGCCGGACGCGTGCCGCGGCAGGCGGGGTAGCGCGCGCAGCCCCAGAACTCGCCGCGCGCGCTGGTACGCTTGCGCATCGGTCCCTCGCACGCGGGGCAGCGCGGGCCGATCCGCGTCCCGCTCCCTGGCCCCGGCCCGGCGCCATCCTCGACGGGAGGCGGAGCCAGGGCCGCGGCGGCGAACGGCAGCGCGCGCGGCGCGATGGTCCGGTAGCGGGCCACGACGTCCCATCCCACAGCCGCCCCCGCCTGCTCCTTTTTCCGCCCCCGCGCCTGACCGCCGACGTCTGGCGCGCCCGACCACCGCTCGATACCCTCTTGTTCGACCTCGAACGGCGCGTCAGACCACACGGGCAGCCAGTACCACCGTCCTCTATAGAGGAACGCCGGAGCCGTGGCCGGGACGCTATGCAGCATGGCTGGGAGCGGGCGCGCCGGGATGTTCGCGGCCCACAACAGCGCGCACGCCAACTCCGCGGCCTCGGCGCAGCTCAACTCGTCGATAGATGTTATGTCGTGTAGCGGGCGTGTCGTGTTGGGCGCGGTCGACAGCGTGCGCCGCCGCAGCAGCCGCGCCACCACCGCTATCCGGTCCGTGGCGTCGGGCAGCGCCGCCACGAGCAACACCCCGGCGCGCTTGACGGACGCGGGCGCGTCGACGACGAGGCGGTGGGCGTCGCTCCGCGCGGCGCGCTGCCCCGAGGGTGGCGTCGGCGTGTCCCCGCCTGCCTCCACCACGTCGTCGTCGGGGCCGTCCGTCTGACCGCGCAGGACGCGTTCTACGGCATCGTCGTCGATGGCCGGCGCGGGGATTTCGACCGTCGTGGCGCGCCGCGCGTAGACCCATGCGTTGGGACCCGCCACCAGGGCAACGACCAACTCGGCCACGATATCGCGTGGACCGCTATCGCCCAGCTTATTGAGGGGGGCGAGAGGCAACGCGCGCAGGTCGGCGATCTCGGTCGAGGAGTAGACGGGCGCCCGTTGGCCGGCGACGCGGACGTGCGCGCGAACCGGCCGCCCCCTATACGCGACGCGCGCCATCAACTGTCCACCAACCGCGTCGAAGCGCGGCGCCCCCCGCGGACGCGTCGCGACGAGCGCCTGCCCCGCCGGATCGAGGTAGGGCTCTGCCGCCTTCAGGCTGCCGACGCCCGCGACGCGCAACCCGGCGTAGCGCTCGCCCACTTTGCGCTGCCGAGCGATATCCGACGGCACGGAGCGCCTGAGTATATCGAGCAGGCCGCCGGCCCCGCGGTCCGTCACGCCGTACTCCAGCGCCGCCGCCAGGTCGGCCGCCGCCACCATCACGTCGGGCGCGCCAGGCGCGCGCTCGTTGGCGCGGCGCGCCAGGAACAAGAGGTAGCGCGGCACTTCGCGCGCCACGGCGGCGCGCACCGATGGGGGGTTCTCGATCGGCAGCGCGTCGACCGGCAGGCCCGAGAGCAGGCACGCGGCGACGGCCAGGTAGTCGAGGCGGCCGCGCGCCCACTCGCGCAGCCGTTTGTCGCGCGCGGCGAGGGCACGGCGCAGGGTGTCGTCGGTCCCGCGGTCGGGCAACTCGTCGAACTCGACGGGCAGGCCGCAGGCGGCCATCAACAACTCCGTTTCGAGCGCGTCGGGGTCGACCGAGCGTGCGTGCTCCGTCGCGATGTGGCGTTCGAGCGCCGCGGCCGAGGCGACGCGGATCATCAGGTCGCTGGCGGCGACGCCAAGCGCGGTCGGGCTCAACGCGCCGTCGCGCGCCGTCACAAAGCCTTCGGCCAGGAGGTAGTTCAGCGGCTTGTCCAGGTCGGCCGGACGCGGCGCGACATGGCAGTGCAGCGTGCGGGCGTACCAGTCCGCGACATCGGCGCGCGAGCGCGCGAGCCCCAACGCGATTTCGGTGTTGATGTGCGTGGCGAGGTCGTCGCCGAGGCGGCTGCCGACGGGATGCCCGCCGAGCATGCCCTTGACGCGCGGCACGTCTTTCTCCGGCGCGATGACGTGGCAGTAGCCCTCCGTCTCCAGTCCCGGCCGGCCGGCGCGCCCCGCCATCTGTAATAGCCCTGACGCGCTGAGGTCCGAGGTACCGAGTTGCAGGTCGCGCACGACGACGGCGCGCGCGGGCAGGTTGACGCCGGCGGCGACGGTCGAGGTGGCGACGAGCGCCTTGATGTCGCCGCGGCGGAACAGGCGCTCGACGGCGGCGCGGTCCTCGCGCGTGAGCCCGGCGTGGTGGAAGCCGACCCCGCCGGCCAGGGCCTGCCGCAGCGGCCCACTCTCGACCGCCTGCTGGCGCGGCGGCGGGGACAGGCCCAGCGTGCGCGCGAGGGCGAGCGCGCAGCGCTCGACACCCTTGCGCGAGCCGCAGAAGACGAGCGCGGCGCCGCCGGCGGCGGCCGTGTCGCGCACGATGGCGGCGGCCTTGAGGGTGCGCGCCTCCTCATCTTGCTCCCACTGCCCTACGGGGTGATACGGCACGACCGCCAGGGAGAGCGTGACCGGACGCCAGCGCGACTCGTAGAGCGCGGCGTCGAGCCAGCGCGCGATCGCGGCGGCGTTGGCGAGGGTGCCGGACATGGCGATAAGACGCGCCGTCGGGAACAGACGCGGGACGCGCGCCAGCATAGCCTCCTGCCCCGCCCCACGCTGGCCCTCGTCGACGAGGTGTACTTCATCCATCACGATCAGGCCGATGCGCGCGACGAACTCCGGCGGGAGGGCGCGCCGGCCAATCGAATCCCACTTCTCAGGTGTGGCCACGATGATGTCGGCGGCGAGGGCGCGGGCGGGGTCGAAGGCGTCGTCCTCGCCGGTCGTCTTGTAGACGCGCAGGCCCGCCCGCTCCAGGCGCTGCCAGTCGTCGCGCTTCTCGGCGGCGATGGCGCGCATCGGAGCGAGGTAGACACCGGCGCGCCCGCGCTCGCGGCACTCTTGCAAGAGGGCGACCTCGGCCACGAGCGTCTTGCCCGAACCTGTCGGCGCGGCGATGACCACATTGCGGGTCGTGTCGAGGACAAGCGGGATGGCGGCAGCCTGCATCGGGTTGAGCGCGGCGACGGCGACGTAAGGCTGGATGCGCGCGGGGAGGACCGTCGCGGGGTCTACGCCCGCCGGTACGGACGCGTTGCCAGCGGGCGTTGTTGGGGTAGATCGCATCCCTGTAGTTTACGCGATGCCGCGACCGCTATCGACTCGACGGGCGGTGCGACTGACAACGGTTCCTTGTTATGTTATAGTCGAAAAAATTAACGATAACGTTTTCGAGATTAGGATATATAGACGTGGCCGAGAGCGCGCGAACGCGACGACGCTTGACGATCGCCGATATAGCCACTGCTGCCGGCGTCTCTATCCCCACCGTTTCGAAGGTGATCAACGGGCGAGCGGACGTGGCGACGGCGACGCGCGAGCGTGTACTTGGTGTCATCGATAAAACCGGCTACGTAACCGGACGAGCCGCGCGCGCGATGCGACATGGTCGGAGCGGGCTCATCGATCTCGTCGTCCCGGCGCTCGATAGTGAATACATCTACGAGATCATCCGCGGTGTCGAAGAGGCGCTCGCGCCAACCGGCTTACGCCTTGTCCTCTCATTGGCCGGCGCCGAGCTCCGCCATAAGCGGCGATGGCTCAACAAGGTGACGGACGGCTCGACGGATGGCGCGATCCTCGTGTTGGCGCGCGGGCAATCAAAGCAGTTGGATGAGTTGCGCCAGCATGGCATCCCCTTCGTCGTGGTCGATCATCGTGGCGAACTCGGCCCAGAGGTCCCCTCGGTCGGGGCGACCAACTTCACCGGTGGCCATGCCGCGACCGACTATCTCCTGTCCCTAGGACACCGCCGTATCGCCGTCATTGGCGGACCGGCGGACTTTCGCTGTAGCCAGGAGCGGATTAGCGGCTACCGCGCCGCCCTGGAAGCCGCGGACGTTCCCGTCGATGCTGCGCTGATCCGTCACGGCACGTTCCACTTCGAAGCGGGGGACGAGGAAGCCAGCTTCCTGCTCGCGCTCCCCGATCCGCCCACGGCTATCTTCGCGGGCAACGACCTACAGGCCCTCGGCGTGTACAATGCCTTGCGCGCGATAGGACTAGCGGCGCCGGAGGCGGTGAGCGTCGTCGGCTTCGACGATGTGCCGTCGGTCGCGCGCGTCAGCCCGCCGCTGACAACCGTCCGCCAGCCACTAGCCGAGATGGGACGGGTCGCGACGACCATGCTACAACGTCTTCTATCCGGTGAGCAACTCGACACCGCGCGCGTCGAGCTCTCCACGACCCTGATCACGCGCGCATCCTGCGCGCCCAGGCCGATCGATCCAGGTGTCGAGCGGCCCAACGGAGCGCGCATAGGAAAGTGAAAGGAGTTGGCGCGATGATGTGACGTGAGTAATCCTTGCGGCATGACCTAAAGATCACTAGAACCTTGTCACATGACTCAGCCATTGGGAGGTATAACGGTGAACATCCGCTCGATTCTACCGCGCTCGCTCGTCCTCGCGAGCCTCGCCACAACCGTCGCCCTGGCTCCGCTCTCGCTGCCCGCTGTTGGCGCGGCGTCCCATGCCGCCACGCCGGCGACGGTTACCATCTGGGATATTCAGACCGGCGCCGAGCAGGCAAACCTCAACGCGTTTGCCGATAACTTCAACAAGTCGCATTCGACTATTCATGTGCAGTACCAGTGGTTCCAGAACGATCCCTACAAGACCAAACTGGCCATCGCCGTCGGCGCCCACCGTGGCCCGGACATCTTCATGGGTTGGGGCGGTGGTATCCTGCAATCCTACGTCAATTCCGGCGCCGTCGCCGACCTCACCAGCGCGCTCAACGCCGACCAGTCCTGGCGCGACCGCTACCTGCCGATCGTCCTACGCCCGGCGACCTTCAGCAGTCACATCTACGGTGTGCCCTACAACAACACGCAGCCCGAGGTGGTCCTCTACAACAAAGCTATCTTCGCGCAATACCACCTCAGCATCCCCACGACCTGGCCGCAACTCCTGCGGATCGTCAAGACGCTGCAGAGCCACACCGTCTGTTCGTCGCGCCGGCCCTGCTGCTCTACGGCGTCTACATCCTCTATCCGGTCGTCATTTCCATCTGGTACTCCTTACTGCAGTGGAACGGTATCGGGGCGGCCCGCTTCATCGGACTCGACAACTGGGCGCGCCTCTTCCACGACGAGACCATCCTCGGCTCGCTGCGCAACACGCTGGTCATCCTGGTCGGGTCCTTCGTCTTCGAGATCCCGATCGGGCTCGGCGTGGCGCTGCTGCTGCAGCGCCTGGGCCGCCTGGGCACGATCCTCTCCAGCATCTATATCGTGCCCGTCCTGGTGTCCTCCGTGGCCATCGGCATCATCTGGGGCTTCCTCTATAACCCGCAGTTCGGCCCCCTCTACTACATCTACAATGCGTTCGGCCAGCAGGCGCCCGGGCTTCTCGGCAGCAGCACGTACGCTATCTTCGCCGTCACCGTCGTGATCGTGTGGCAGTTCATCCCCCTCTACGTGCTCCTGTTCAATGCCGGCCTGCTGGGTATCCCCGCGGAACTCTATGAAGCGGCCTCGATCGACGGGGCGAGCGGCTGGACACGCTTCCGCCATATCACGATCCCGCTCCTGCGGCGCACCTTCGTCACCGCGTCGGTGCTGATCGTCACGGGAGCGCTCGTCTACTTCGACCTCATCTACGTGATGACGGGCGGCGGGCCGGGCAACGCCTCCTACACCCTGGCGATGTACATCTACCGCGCCGCTTTCCAGAACCAGGATGTCGGCTACGGCTCGGCCATTGCCATGCTGCTGTTCATCATCTCGTTCATCATCTCGGGGCTCATCATCCGCTTTTCACGCCTGCTGCAGGAGCACTAAATGACACTCACATCGCCTCCCGCCGCGCCCACGGCACGCGACCGCCCTCGGCGCCCCCTCGCGGGCCTGGGCGGTCGCGCGCTCGCCGCGGTCGGCGCGCTCATCTGGCTAGCCATCGTGCTGATCCCGCTCGCGTACGCGGTGATCCAGACGCTCAAGCCGCAGCAGGATGAGCTCACGACGAGTCCTTGGACCGTCCCCCACCCCACTCTCGACAACTACGCGGGCGTGGTCACGCCTCAGTTTCTGCACTACGTCCTCAACAGCGTCGTGACGTCGGTCGGTGGGGTCCTGCTCTCCACCCTGCTCGGCTCGCTGGCCGCGTACGCGCTGGCGCGCGTGTCGGGCCGGATCAACGGAGCGTTGTATCTCCTCTTCGTGTCGGGGCTGGCCGTGCCTATCTACGCGGCCATCATCCCGATCTATCGCTTCTCGTCCGACGTCGGCCTGTATGACACGCTGCTCGGCCTGCTGCTGCCGTTCGCGGCGACGAGCCTGCCCATCACCGTTTTTATCCTGACGGCCTTCATGCGCGCTATCCCGGCCGAACTCGATCAAGCGATGAGCATCGACGGCGCGGGCTACCTGCGGCGCTATGCCCAATTGGCCTTGCCGTTGGCGCGTCCGGCCGTGGCCACCGTGGCCATCTACGCGTTCATCAACAACTGGAACAACTTCATCCTGCCGCTCGTGCTGACACAGAGCGACGTCAACCGCACATTGCCGCTGGCCATCTGGACCTATCAGGGCCAGTACGGCATGAACGTGCCGCTCGTGTTGACGGTCGTCGTGCTCTCGACCTTGCCCCTGCTCATCTTCTACATCTTGCAGCGGCGCAACTTCATTCAAGGCTTGACAGCCGGCGCGTTGAGCGCCACCTGAAGAGGCGGAGTAGGCCGTGCTCCTGACAAATGACGGCGTGCTCCCGCTCGCGCCCACGCCGCGGCGCGTCGCGGTCATCGGCCCTGGGGCTGATGATGAGCGGCTGCTGCAAGGCGACTACCATTATCCGTCGCACCTGGAGATCATCTACGCGGCCCCGCGCGACCTTGTAGCCGAGGGGGTTGATCTACTCCCTCAGGCCGGAGGAGCCTACGCGGCCGGTCCTTATTTCACCCCGCACGTCACGCCGCTCGCGGGCCTGAAAGCGGCGCTAGGCGCCGGGGCGGAGGTCCGTTACGCCCAGGGGTGTAACGTGCGGGGCGACGACAGGTCCGGCTTCGATGAGGCGATCCGGGTGGCCCGGGACGCTGAAGTCGCCGTGATCGTGGTGGCCGGCAAGAGCGGCCTGTTGCGGCCGGTAACCGTCGGCGAGGGCAACGACGCGACCCGCCTCGCGCTCACGGGCGTCCAACAAGAGCTTGTCGACGCGCTCGCGGACACCGGCACGCCGCTCGTCGTCGTCGTGCTCAGCGGACGCGTGCACGCGCTCGGTCCCGTCGTCGCGCGGGCAAACGCGGCCGTTTTTATGGTCCCGCCCGGCGAGGAGGGCGGCGCCGGGTTGGCCGACATCCTCACCGGAGCCGTCAACCCCAGCGGCCG
>JAABUU010003217.1_pt1 | contig 21107 bp, 20 predicted proteins | sample 5559301 | NCBI WGS metagenome assembly JAABUU01 (sample SAMN10711884, study PRJNA513360) | rock metagenome | isolation source: Antarctica rocks | place: Antarctica: Victoria Land, Richard Nunatak white | reverse complement strand
ACACGTGTGGGTATGTGTATCTTATATGTGAACGATAGAAACTACAACGGGAGATTGCACATGCTCGAAGCTTGGCTACGGAGCATGGCAGATTGTCAAACAGCGGCACACCTGCCAACGACGAGCGAGTGGTGACCGCCGAGAGAGCACGAGGTGGGCGAAGGGAACCGGACAGCTATAAATCTGGTAGCAGTGGTAAAAGAAAATACAGACGTCATCCAAAGGTCGGTTTCACACTTCATATGACAGAAGATCGGTGAGGCTGATCCGTGACTCAAGCCCGATGAGAATGCGCCGGAACGGCCGCCGTCAGCATATGTCATCTTCTCGAACAGTACGTCGGACCTCTAACATTGACGAATGGCAAGTTGTGGCACGTACTGACAAGGCCCCAGGAATAAGACTGATCTTGAAGGACGATCATCTATCCTTCACCGAGATTGCAAAGTGCGTTGGGGAACGATGGCAAACATTACCTCCGGAAGAGAAGGAGCCGTTTGAAAGCCAAGCTACAGCAGCCAAAGAAAAATACAACACCGAGATGGTAAGATACAAGATAACCGAGAGGTATAAGGAATATGTTCGATACCTAGCAGACTTCAAGTTGAAGAATCCAGGTCCCCAAGCAGGTGAGATCATTCCCATGACTCCGCGGAAGATGACCCTCCGTATGCAGTTCCGGGCCTGTTACTGAACATAACGTCATCGCGCAGAGAGGAAGCGTCCGCGATTTGACACCGCAAGCAGCGCGGAAAGCACTGCCAGTACGTCTAGCTTGATGGATACAGCCGGATCAGTCCAAGGGTCTCAAACCTCCAGTCGTAATCCTATAGCGGCGACCGGATCGACCAGCGCACCGACCGTTTCGGGCGGCTACCCATTGCCTATCAACACTACCATGCCCGTGTCGCAGATTGCATCCGTCAACGGCGCTATGCCTCTGCTCAGTAGTCCAACTAATTTCTCAGCTTCACCCACTCCAACCCCAGGCCGAAGGGAGCAGAGGTTCAGCCCCTCGGCTCGCCTCGGTGCACGAAGATCGCTTTCCACAGATGAAAGTAGTGAGTCCAACTTTGACTACGCGCCCGGAGACAGGCCAATTCTTCGTACAATCCCGGTCGAGGCCTCGGAAGAAAGACTCTTTGGGGGAGGTTTTCCCAGAGTTACACCGGAAGCCCCGCACCACGTAGATAGAAACAGCCTTCGAACGAACACTAGACGGTCTGATCGGGCGCCTGCGCCTTTCCTACATAATGATCCATCCATATCGTCAATGGGCTCGAACCTATCCTTCGCTACTAGCGCCTCATCTATGCATACACCGGCTACACCCATCGATGACCCTCGCGCACAGCGGTACATAGAGGCATCTTGGACCACTGCGACAAATCCACGGAGAGCTGGTGACCTGGATCAGCCTCCTCGACCTATACACCCACCTCTGCAGAGTCACTCCTCACCCTTGTATCCCACCTTCTCCGCATCTCGACCCATGACTGGAGCCGTGTCACCCGTGACTAATGTGACGAAAGAGTCATCGCAGGAAAGAACATTGCTCCGGAATCTGTCTCTCAAGGACTCGGGCCTTGTACGGAGAGAGTCACCACTTGATCCTCAAGGTCAATCTCAAGACTTTGAACATCTACGACAACCGAATCCGTATTTTCTCCCGCCCACAACTAAGTCGGGCCCAGAAAAAGCACCACCAGTCTGTTACGAGCATTTTAACGAAACCGATCCACTCTCAGTACTTGCATACGCAGGCCGTTTGCTCGACGAGGAGGCGCGAAAGCCGCCCTGATCCTGATCATGTCCGGTTTTATCTACTCGGCGTTCATTGGCGTACGCAAAATACCAAGGCTATGGTAGCCTTGTTCGAATTTATCTTGCAGATAGGGTTGCGAAAGGAGTACAAAGCTTCATACGAGCATGCGGACAAGGTCTTCATGTTTAGAGGTGCCGCTTGGTCATGATACCAGCGGAGACCTCACGATGTTACGTATCTATACGACACTGTTCAGGTCTAGCTCATCGTTCCATATCATGTAAGGTTACTAAGGTATATGTGTGAAAGGATCAACTTCGTCTAGGGGACTCTATTGACTCTAAGATTGTGTCAGTGAGACTCGGACACGGCTCCCCTTGCTCCTTCTCGCACCCTTGGGGTTCACATGCAGACGTCTCCTCCTCATCCCTCCCATCGAGCTCCGTCTAGTATGTTCGTGCCAGTCAAATACCCTCTGATGAAGTCCCCACAATAGTCTGTGACGACAGTCCTGGTCCTCGATCACGTCCATTCGATAGCTGAGGTATTTGTATCTGGGGAGGCCTCGGCCCCAGACTAAACCTGATTGGAAGAGGTTTACTCGAACGATCGTCGAACGTCTCCGCACCGGAGCACTCCTCAAGCAGGCCACTCACTCCACCCAGAGTCTGTGTCTGCTTCATCATAAGTCGGGCGCTCACCCGATCTGAATGGTTATTTCGATTGTTCGTCAAACGTCTCAGCGAGGGAGCACCCCCTTGGCCACTAAACTCCAAGAGTCTGGGGCCCTTCAGATCATCATCGTGCTCTCGTGATGAGATAGATGGCGGCACTCAGCCGCTCTGGACGTCTTTTCGGTTGTTGCTGAATGTTGCTTAACTATTAGTTTTCACCAGCACATAAATCTCACTATTTCCTCCTCCCAACAAGTCCCTCAATCAAACAACAGCCTCTGATTCAGACTTGATACTTGACAATCAAGAGCCTTTGCACCGGATTTTCTGCACTTCTCAGAGCTTCTCTCTCAGAATCATCTCCCCCAGAAGCCAGGAGCTCTCATCAACTTTGGCCTCCTCCACATCTGAAACTTTTGGTCAATTGTAGTCTCGACGACAATGGAAGCTCCAACACTTCAACTGCGGCAGAGCTTGCTGGCACTAAGCTCTATCACGACCCCTTGAATCCAACTCGCCGCATCGTCAACATCATCAGCACCGCTTCTGGCGCCCTCCCGCTCCACATTTCCCAACTCCCAACGCTCCGCTCTGTGCAGCGACGCTTTCCATACCACCATGCCAACCTTGGTATCGATCGCAGTGTGGCATCGCCACTCCGCGCTATCTTCACCCTCACCCTCGTCACTCAGCCTGGACCAAAAAGCAACAGCCTCACCCAGCACCTCGGTGCCTTCCAGCTGGCTGATGTCTGAGTGAAGCTGAAGGAGCGACTTCCGGGGACACCAGGGTGTGTGCCCTATCTTAACCGCACCAGCAGTGAAGATTGGTTGCTGTAGGACATACGGCATGTCGTCGAGAGGCCGGACGTCGCACCGCGGATGTTTCGAGCATCTCCAACGGCCATCGAACGCGGCGCTGAACCTCGGGAAGCATCGTGCTGTCGCCGTGCGGCCTTCGAGGTTGAGCGGCGAGGAAGCACTCCCGGCGGCCTCTTACCGTCTGCTTTTTCCAACCCTTGCATGGTGCGTCGGTCGAACAGAGTGATCTCCCTGCGGAGAAGCAATCCCATCCCCCCGACACCACATGGCCGCCTCAGCTTCCTTCTCTTAACCGCGCTGTACATGCACCAACCCACCTCCAAGGCCGGTCCTTCCTTCCTCGCTAGCCTAGGTTCGGAGTACGATACGATACGCCTCACGTGAAGGGAATTTGTGGGGAGGGATCTTGTATGGTGGGTTGTGACTGGGATTCCAAAGCGCTTTGAGAACGTCGAGGGAAGTCAAACCATCATACTCGAGTGCAGAACGACGGCGAGGTTGTCACATAGTAGTTACTTCTACGAGCTTGGTCTCAAGCTCCATCTTCATTTCGAAGGGTCACTGGTGCCGACCTGCAGACCTTTTTGATATCTCTCTTGAGTAGTTATGTGCAAATTTGCGATGCAGGGTGCACGGCCAGGCCTTCGAACAATGCTGTCATTCCAGGCCAATCCCATCGTAAAGCCGGCGCCACTACCGCAGTGGTCGAGATGCTCCTCCTGCTTTTGAGATCCCCCTTCAAGCAATGCAAGGACACGGCCGGACATGCAAATCCAGTCGCCCTCCCCACACCGTCAGCTCGTCTCGCTACAAAGCCATGCCAAACTCCACCCCTCCGTCACACCACGACTCACGACCGGCTGTTCACCGCCCTCAACCGAACCGTTTCTCCGTCCAATTCGGCCCATCACAATCCTTCCATCCACCTTCCTCCTGTTCACAACGAAATGCAACGCCCAGCCAACCGTTATTAGTCTTATGAGCCCCTAAAGAGAAACTGCATATCCTCAGGCGTCAACTTCTCCATGGCGACCTGGTCGTTGTTGATGGTGCCGTTGATCATGTTGGCCTTCTTCTCCTGGAGCAAGACCATGCGCGACTCGACCGAGTCCTCGATGCAGAGACGCGTGATGACGCACGGACGTTTCTGGCCGATTCGGTGACATCTGTTTCCAGTTCACCCGGATTAGCGTAAGTGTGTATGTGTTTAGTATGGGTGTGGACTGAGCGGTTTTAGAAGGAATGAGGGAGGTAAGGGAATGAAAGTAAAAGGGGAAAGTTGGAGGGTAGAGGAGGTCGGTACACGTACCTATCGGCACTTTGCCACTCGACACTCGGATTCCACCACGGATCGATGATGAAGACTGTAGAGGCCTCGGTCAGGTTCAAGGCCACGCCGCCGGCCTTGAGCGAGACGAGAAAGACCTCGACGTCGGTGTTGTTCATAAAGTACTCGATCGATTTCTGGCGCTGCGAGGGCGACATGCTGCCGTCCAGCATGACGGTGTTGAAGCCGGCGCGACGAAGCCGCCACTCGACGAGCTGCAGCATGGAGGTGAACTGCGAGAAGACAATGGACTTGTGCGTGCGCTTCTGACTGCGGAGTTTGTACAAGTCGTACACGAGCATTTCGATCTTCGTCGACGACGTCCAGTCTTCCATCTTGATCCGGTTGATGATCGAGTTCTTCTTCACGTGCTCTTGGTCCTGCTCGATGTCCGGCTGGTCGAAGTCGATGGAGAGCGGGATGTGGCAGCGTGGACAGTCCGGCTCGCCGTTGGTGCTGTCGCCGAACGAGCGGACGTAGTCTTTGGCGCATTTGCGGCAGAACTCGTGGTGGCAGCGAGAGCGGATTGCCTCTTCGGCGGGTTCGTCGCAGATGCTGCAGATCAACACGTTCTGGCCGCCCTCGGCGTGTTTCTTGAGGATCAGGTCGGGGTGGTTGGCGACCTGACGCATCTGCATGATCAGACCGAAGATGTTGGCGTAGTTGTTAAGCATCACTCCGCGGCTGACATACGTGTCGAACTGCCGATGCGTGTTCGTCATAATGCTGGATGAGAAGTCACGCTCGATCTCACCGAAAAATTCTTGGTGGATGATAACTTCCTTCGGAGGAAGCTCCATGGACGCGGTGTAATCGCGCTTCAGACGTCTCAACATGATCCTGTCGGTGATAAGTCGAAGCTTGTCGAGGGCCTCACGGCGAATCTCTGGAGTTTCCCCTTGTGTGATTGGCGTGAGAAGTTCCTGATTGAAGATGGAAACATGGTCGAAGCCTCGATGGTGACAGTGGGTGCACTTCATGTCCGCCGACTGCGACCAATGAAGTTCTGCGCATTTGCAGACTTTGCAGAAATAGCAGGCAAACGGCTTGACCTCCAGAAATCGCAAAAGAGAAAAGAACTCCCCGATACGGTTCTGTACTGGGGTGCCGGAGAGACACCATTTGTAGTCGGCCTTGAGGGCGAAACATGCTTTGGCAACACCCGTGGTTCGAGCTTTGATGCTGTGAGCCTCGTCAAGGATCAGTCTATGAAACTTGATGGAATGAATGACGCTATCCTCTTTCAGTATGCCGTCGTCTCGTTTCCAGCCTTTAGACTCCTTCCGGTACATGGACTCGAGGCCAGCGTAAGAGATCATTATTACGTCGTAGCCCCTGAGATCCTTCCTCTTGAGTGTTTTGACCTTAGGGTTCGAGTTGTGATGGATTAGAACCTTCAATTTGCCGTCTGTATACTCCTTGATTTCCGACTGCCACTGCATCAGGGCAACAGGGGGCACGACAACCAGGGTTGGTTCATTTGCTGGATAGTCGGACATAATAAGAGATACCGCCTGGATCGTCTTTCCCATCCCCATTTCGTCACCCAACAATCCGCCTTTCCACTGGGACTTCTCCTGCTGCATCATCCAGTCAAGGCCCTCAAGCTGGAAGGACTTGAGTTTGCGAGTAATGGCTTCAGGTTGCTTGGCTCGGATCGGGGATATTACGGGAACATTCTTGAGAGTATCCCACATGGTGTTGATCTCCGGATGCGCGCGCTCAAGTTTCATACGTTCTCTCAAAGCCTACGTGGGATGTTAGTGTCACGGTCAAATAGTAGTACATTGAATCTACTGACCCTGTTTGACATCCCAGGCCGAGAAGCCCGTCTTGATCTTACTGCAGAAGCCGTTGCTCGAGTAGTTGTTCTTCGACGGCGTCGAGGAGTAGCGACCGCCACAGTAACTTGATTCTCTGATACGGTTGGCACAATCTCGTCCTCGGACAATTCTTCGTCTTTTTCAGAATCTGATACGTCGGTCCGGAACTCGTCCGAGTCAAATCTGGTGAGGTCCGACTTCTCGGTATCGGAGATAGTGATGGTCGCCTTTTCCTTTATAGACTTCTTCGCACTATCGCGGGCAGCTCGAGTTGGTAGAGAAAATCGAGCAATGGTTTTCGTGTCACGGCGAGACGGGATGACAGCGTCATGGCTGGAAAGAGATAAAAGACTGTCACTCTCGTCCGACGAATTTTCGACTCCAAGCTCTCCTTGGTCGGCGAATTTGCTGCGCTTGAGACTACCACCCTGGTATTCCTCTTCCTGCAATGTGCGTGCAAGCCTGGCATCTGCTGTCTCATCCTCATCCTCCTCGATCATTTCCTCCTGTCTCTTGCGCTTCGAGGTGCTACTGTTCAGCGAAAGCTTGCTACTTCGTAGCTGCTGTGCTCTAATTGACGAATTGACTTTTGCAGGCGCTGGAGGAGAGGTTGACGTTGAATTGTTTAGAGATGCGAGAGATAAGCTGCGCTTGACTGCGGGCTCAGCTGGACTCGTACCTGGGGTGTCATATCCGCTAGACTGTTCTCTGACGCTTGAGCCAATCGACGAAAGCGATGAGGGGCTCGTTGTTGCTACACGTCGCCCAGGACGTAGAGAGCCGTCAATTTTCAATATACCCATAGGAATGGCTACCGCCTTGAGAATTTTGGTTGTTCTCTTGAGCCCGGTGAATTGCCCATCGATCAGAGGATCCTCGTCGAGGTCCATTTGATCTTCGCCTCTATTACCATCCTCTCCCGAATCGTTCAGATCAAGAATAGCTCTCCGCGAGCGAGGTAAGCTCTTATGAGTCATTGTCCGCTTCAGTCTAGAGGTCGCTGCACCCTTTGCGGCTACAGAGGTTTTAGCCATGCTCATTTGATGAGATAAATGAACATCAATGATCTGAACTTACAAGGCTCATGCGTGATTGAAGAGGCAGCAGTGGCTGTGGTGGGCAAGCTCTTGCGCTTAACCATTGTGTTTGAATGCCACCTGTTCTATGATTATATCTAACATCAGCTTGTTGGAGGATTAATTCACTATGGAGGTGGCAATAGGCGCGTAACTTCGCGGGCGCGTCCCTCGATCTTTGATCTCCTTACCTAATGTACCTCCTTAAGGTTAGCTTCAAATCGGTTAGTCAGCAATTACGGAGGTACCTTATAAGTTAGCACCCAAATCCCGCCCTGATCTGGCGGCAGAAAATCCAACTCAAATGGGTGTTCTTCTAAGTTACCTTGAAATTCCCGAACCTGAAAAATGATCTAGAGAAGCTTGTCATCCCTGACTTCAGAATTCACTATCGGGACTTCAAGCCCCTGGTGGACAATTCATTAACGTGCTTTGGGTTCTCTGATGTTATCGCTAGACTGGGCTCACTCATGGCCTGCGATATCTGCCGCTCCCAGTTTACCTAGTCAGCAGTGAAGAGCCAACCACGCTAGATCAGCCACGTTGTTCCACGACCACGAACAACCCTATGGTTGCCATGGCCTCCTCAGACTCTGTCTTCCCTCCTTTCTTCTCCCTTCATTGGAGTTTCGGTCCTTGATATCGCCGGATCGCGACTAATGTCACGATCAAACATGCTGCTCCTGCAGCCATCGTCACTCCTGCAAACACCTGGGCTGGAACAAAATGCGCCATACCGGCACCTGCCAATGCTTGAACTCATCCCTAAGCGGCTGCCTATTACGTCCAGGGACGGGGCCAACACTGGATGCGCCACTGCCACGGCCGGCGCCGCCGTTAGCACACCCGAAATGAAACCCCAGAGAACACAGAACGCGACGAAACCAGGGACTTTGTGGATGCCAATCCACACGAATAGGCCACAACCGCTGCGGACATGAAGAATATTAATGTTTGCATTGCTCCAATGCGCTGCCCCATGAGAGACGGTGCAGTTCGGCCAACACACGAGCCTGCGTTAGCTATGGCAAGCACGTAGAAAGAGAAGTCTTCACTCGCGTGGAGAGAGTGCAGCGCATAGGATGGAATGTAGAAAGGTGGGATATAAAATGCCAGTTCTCCAAAGAAAAGCGCAATAGCGAATAAGGCAAAAGGCAATTTCCGGAAAGCCCGGAGATCGGTGAGTGCACGCTTCCCTTTGGTGGCGAGTCTTCGATCTCTTCCTAGTATCATCAGCGCCACAGCACAGCCAATCAGGCTCGTGCCGGAATCGAAAGCGCACCTCGTCAACGTTCGTCCGTGGGAGACAATCGGCCGTCCGTTTGACGAAGGCTATGGCACGGACAGCCCAGCCAAATCCCATTTGAGGCTGCAATTTTCGGAACATGATGGGGAAGATGATGCCGCCTTATCGAGTCAGCTGCTGCCACGTTCTTTTTGTGGAAAACGTACCAATGCTCGAACCCTGCGGAAGCAAGGCCGATGGCAATCGGCCGTCTTGTTGTGAATTGGGTCGAAATAGCAGCAAGAGCAGGGACATAGACTAAGCCAGCGCCTAAACCGACGCAGAGGGCTTGAGCAAGAAAGACTTCGTGATATGACTTTGCCAGGCTAAGCATCATCACCCCGAACACGATCAAAAAGCAGCCAACGAACATCAAGGGTCGCAAGTAACCCTCGATCAAAAAGTGGGCCAGCGACGACTCCGACTATGACGACCAGGAAGGCCTGTATGCTGCCAATCCAGGATATGGCTGATGAGCTTTCGGAGGACAGGAGATCGCTCTTGTAATAATGCTGGAATGCTCCAAAGGCAGTTGTGAGACCCCTAAAACCCGATCAGCATGTGCGAGGGAGATTGGGACCATATTTGATGTGGAGCGCTTGGGGTTTGGAGGATGTGAACGCTTGAATTGGAGAGCTTGCCATGTGTTCACAAATATGAAATGACCAGCCAGGACGCGCAACCAAGCTTCGAGACCACCATTGGGAGGCAAAACCTCTTCCTCTGCCTGGCTATTGGCCAGTTCTTGATTCATGCATCCCGGAGACAGTTTCTCAACATCCACCCCTTGATCGTTGGTCTTCAGATCACCTAAATCTTCGACCTCCTTCTCTCAACTTGGCAACGTCATAATAGATATGATTACTGGAATACCAGCCGGGACGGCTTGGGAAGTATAACCGAAAAAGAGAACGAGTGAAAAGCTGTTTGTATCAAGTACAGCTATACAGCCTGGAAAAGATCGGACTAAAGTGATCTTGAGGAAAGCGAGAAACCTACGTGTGTGCTTACCTCTGATATATCTGGTGATCAACAAAATTTTCGGCGATTCACAAATTCATTTCGTCCTCGGACGAGACCTCCTCTGATTACTTCATGATTTTTTCTCACAGTGCAAGTACTCCAATTGATAAGCAGCTATGTTATATACCTGGTGACCAGAATCAGCGAATATGAGCAACCATTGAGGCGTTTTCCGGGCTTGGCAACTGCAACATGATTTGAGGGGATCGTCACGACTGCCTACCTTACTCCGGTTACAATTACATATACCGAGGGATCGCCGTACTCTTTCTGCTACCCTGGGTACAAAACCCTACGTCTCTGAGATTATTGAACGGTTGGAACTTTGGACTGTTGATATCTGGTCAGGGACACGGCATCTTTGCCCGTCGACCAACCTTCACCGGCTCAGAGGGTATCCTGGCGCCTTCCATAAAAGACTACTTACTGGGCTCCCGACTCTTGATGTCATTGAGAAGCCTATCTTTGGTGGAGCCTTCAGCTGTATGGCAGGCAAAGGGATGTTAATCGAACATATATACAGAGCCTATCCCATGTTTGCTCTCATGCACTCTCAGTCGAATGGACATTGACAAGCCTGCTGTTGCTCTATTCAGAGAGTATGAATGCTTTGCTTCGTGTCGTGGAGAGTACAACTTCGCAGTCGAGATTTGCTCCGCAGGAGTAAGAAAGGGGCCATTGCTGTTCTAACAAGGCGGCGGGAACATTCTGATACCTCTGCACCGGAACGTACAGGATCATGACCAATTTCGAGCGGCCAGGACGAGTTTTAAGCCTAGTGTTACTGTCTACTGTCAGAGCTCTGCTGAAGATTGGGAATATTGGACGAGACAGAGTGTCTGTTGTCAGAGCCTCCCACTCGAATATACTTTGTAGAGCGTTGCTATTACTTCAATCGCCTTGGCACAGCTATGTATGCCTTGATGGATTTTGCAACGCTGAAGGACGAGTTTGGCATGATACAATCGGTCTTGTGGTGCTATTTGCCTTTTATTTTTATGTTTGCTCATGTCTGTGGAGCAGTGGTCGATGCTACCGTCAGAACAGCCGAGGAGAGAGGCGAGGTCCTTGATCTGGACTTGACATTACAGAAGGTCATGTCTCGTGGCCATAGGAAACCCCGCTGAAGCTGTTAGCTTCGAGCAGCACACTGACAAGTCCCCTGGATGGTCAGTCGTTCCCCGTTGATAATTTTACATCACAGCGGTCTCCAGCCAAGTCTTCAATCTGGGGACGCCCTAAGTCAATCCATTGGGGGCCACGGTGACAAGGCCTTCCTCGGAATCTGCCTTTGGTGTTACCTATATTGTTAGCCACTCCATCTGGTCTGCCATATAGCCACGGAGACAACGTATTAACCTATTGCAGGATAGCAATCTCTATATTAGCATGGCAGAAGAGATTCTATAATCTATATCCATTTAGTATCATACTCTGAAAATAATGTACATGTATATTTAGGTATGAATGAGTGCCTGGACATGTTCGTGAGATTGCTCTAGAGGTTACTGTGGGGAAGGCAGCTACCCCACGTTGTTTTCTTTGCGGATGCGGGGTGACGTCTTGATCTCGAAGACAGGCTCATCATTTAACCTCCCTTTGAAATATACTGACATGCTCGTGACTTTATTCTGTACCTATCTACGATTATCATAAGCCCTCTCGATTACAAACTACCTGATGCGAGCTTTTTCCGCTGTCAAGCAACTGCTCTACCTCTCTTTAATCTGGATAGTCGATACTCTTCCCGCCACGCAGAGCCCGATAGTGAATACGCAGGGCGCGAATCGAAACATAAGCTTCAGACTGTTTGCAGAGCTCGAAGAGCTAGCACGGATCGTAGATATTTCGTACTGTGTCGGGTTAACAGGGATCCACAAACCGTTCGTTTGCGTCAGTCGATGTCAGGATTTCAAAGGCTTTGAGCTCGTGACGGTGCGCAGGCTTGTGTACTTTCGTACACCTTGCTTTGGATCCCGAAAGTGAATACGGCTGACCAATTTCGTTCTACCCTCTGCAGACATGGAACACAGGCCCTCTTCTTACCGACTCCTGTGGCTACGTTGCCCTCTCGCATCCATCACCTCGCCGAATCATCGTTGCCTTCCGAGGAACATACTCCATCGCCAGCGCCATCGTTGACCTTTCCACCATACCTCAGGATTATGTCCCGTACCCTACCGACGGAGACGATGGGGAATGTACGAACTGCACCGTGCACGCAGGGTTCCTGACTTCGTGGAAGTACACGCGTCCGCACATCAACCCTCATCTGGAGCGACTCGTGGCCAAGTATCCCGATTACCAGGTCACGCTCGTCGGACACTCACTCGGAGGAGCCGTTGCCGCACTGGCCGGGTTGGAGTTCGAAGGTCGTGGGTGGGAGCCTCAGGTCACGACTTTTGGAGAACCGCGGATCGGGAATCGGGCGCTGATGGAGTACATCGATGACAGATTTGAGCTTGGGACGGAGGTGGGTAATAGTAGTACATATAGGCGGGTCACGCACGTCGACGATCCGGTCCCGCTCTTGCCGCTGAAAGAGTGGGGATATCGGATGCATGCCGGAGAGGTGTACATCTCCAAGGCCGAGTTGTCACCGGCCGTGAGGGATCTCCAGCACTGTGTCGGCGATGAGGATCCTCGGTGCATCGCCGGTGGACGCTTGACATCTATGGTCCGTTGGACCGACTACGAGGATTTGTGGGAGATTCCGGCGCGGCATCGACCATGGGAATTGTTTTTGGCGCATCGCGATTACTTTTGGAGGCTGGGACTCTGCGTCCCTGGAGGAGATCCTTCCCATCGGTACGGGGAGGATCTGAATGGCATTTGAGCATTTCGCGGTATAGGTTCCGGGGTCAGGTGTTGGACATCTTGTGACACCATTTCCTGCGCCTGCCGAACCCGTCGTTCCTCAAGCACACATATCAAACAAGTCATTGACTATGGCAACGAGATTGCTTCGAACATGGACTGCCCAAGTCTGGATGAAAGCAGCGCCCACGTGTTCCGCATACCTTAGGTACTTTACTGTAGGCTAATTACGCCACACAGCTGCAGCTCATCTGCAAGGCACCAAACTCTCCATCAAACTCTCCATCAAACTCTCCATCAAACTCTCCATGGCACATACGCGGCTTAAGTTAAAGTATGTAAGTTACATGTACCTGGTATGGATGACTCTCCACAGTTCTTCGTGCTACAGTAGAACAAAGTCCGCGCGTGATAGACCACCGTACTATCCAATCAGACCACGAACCTCAGCCCTCCTTAATGATGCTCTAGGCACCCCTAGTTGCCCTCACCCTCTTTCTCTCCCTCTCCCTCTCCTTCTCAGTATTCTCCCTTCACCGCTCATCTGACCCTTTATCCCATACCAATGTCTGATAATGGTGTATCAAAAAACAGGTTGGTGGGGGATAATCTTCCATCATATAATTTACCCCTCCTCCCATGAAATGATTACCAGGTCTTGTGTGGTGTGTCAAAGACTCAAAACAGGTAACTTGGCCGATTTTGCTTTGATCTGTACTCGACTGGCTGATCTTTGGCCCAAGGGTCGCACCGTTCCAGTAGTCGCGGGGGGCCTTCCATGTATGTGTGAGGTAAAGGAAAGTCCTAAAGCTCCCAGCTCCATTTATATAAGATACCTTTTTGTACCGAATGGACCGAAGTAAGCGCCCTATCTGGAATTATAACCATCATCATTATCCGTCCCTATCACTATAATAATCACTACCGCACACTCTTAACTTATGCCTTGGCCAAAGCCCTTCGCTGTAACCACAACCGGACAATTGTCTCCATGAGGGGGACGGGTACCTGCAGTCTGCAGCCATCTCAGTCTGAGTTTACCTTAGAGTCTGAGTGTGCAGGACAAAGGAAACCGTTCTTCTTCCTATTCTCCACTTTTCCGTTCTCAGATGACTTAGGTTCCCACCCTCTCTCCTTATTTCTTTTTCCTTTTTCCTTTTTCTTTCTTCTTTTTCCCCTGGAACGACTACATACATAAGGTACCTGTTTTTGTGTCAGAATATGTATGATATAGTTGCTGGTAGTTGACGGTAGCACTCAGACTCTTATGAAATATCATAAGAATGAGAATAATAATAATAAGAATAAGAATATTCCACAGTTTCATACAGTGAATTGTTGTCTTGGTGATGCAGTACCGTAGAAGGGCATCTCATCTATTACTGTATCATTACGAATTACTGTTACCTCAAGGGACCCTCCAGGGGATCAATAATAAGGTGACTAACTTATGGATTAACCTTCTTACGCGAGGTCGGAACAAGGAACAAAGCCCAGGTGCTCACAGACACACAGACACTAACTCAACTTGCTTTGTGATTCGTTCAATCATCACTCCTCAAGTAAGGTACGATTTTCATTATTCATTATTCATTATTCATTGTTCATTATTCATTGGCTTCTGAAAGGGTTGCATTGCACCTTGACTCCACCATATCATCATCACTGGGAGTAATTGGAAGTGACTGGACTGGAAGTGTAGATACCTTACCTCGGGTCTTTCGCCAGCTTCAGCTTCAGGCTCTTGAGTTGCCCAGACGGCATGCTCCATGCTCCAAGATCTCTCGAGCTCGACTTGCATCACCGGCCCGGCGCTTACCTTAACTTACTTACCGCGATCTGGAAGGTAAGGCGATCAGGAGTTCGCCAAAGCTTCGCACTTCGAATTGGATGCTTCAAGGACGACACAATAAACTTACACCTCCCAGCGTCACCAGACCCCCTGACACCCTGATCGCAGGCTCCACTATCTAATATCCGCAAGGGCCGCAGAGGTGTGGTCAGTGCAAACAAGGGCCATGGACATCCATCGAAATCTTGATGGAGTCAAATCCTCTCCTGCACTGCAACCGCACAACGATTTTGCTCCCGCTTTAGTACCAAACGGTGACTCGTCCAAGACGACCTCCAACCAGGCTCTCCGCGATCCACTCGCTGGGCCCTCACGGCCCACCGACCTCCGCAGTACGCAACGCAAACCCACACCTAGCTCTTTGCAATCCAGTCAGACGTCGACGTTGTCGAAACCCGAGGGCAGTCACGCTTCATCCGTGCGAACACGACAGTATCCGTCCTCGAGCACACCTGCCAATCAACAACGCTCGCCCTTTCAAAGCTTGTCCGCGGAGGATCAGTCTCCCAAAGATCGCTTGGATGCACTGCTGGCGACAGAGGGTTCACTATACAGTACGGCGGGAAGTGGCGCAGATCTGCATTCGGTTGATGCTGCTGGAAGTCGAAAAGGGAGCCTCACCTCACCGAAGATCACGTCTTACGGTCAGCTGCGCAATGCTTCGTCGCCAATACCAATCCCCCAATCACAAGGAGATTCGCTTTCACTCACATCGACCATGATTACGAATTCGATGGGTACGCAAAGACCGGATCCGCATCCGATGCCGCGTACCTCGTCAATAGATTCCGCCATATCCTCCATATCTTCGACCACATCTCACACATACAAGCCGCCTCAAGACCCAGTCGCTGCAGATGGCAGCCAAGACGCCAATCTGCTCAAGGAGAAACAGCACTTTGCCGCCCAAAATGCTCAGCTGTGGAGGCTGGTGGACAAGCAGCGAAGTTTGGTCATCGGGCTGAACAAGGACCTGGAGCGGGCTCTCAAGGACAAGGAGCGGTACAGGAAAAAGTTAAAGGAGCATCTGGCCCAGGTGCCCCCAGTACCCAGTACCGCTGCCCCCAATGTATCAGAGCCGCCACGAAACAATAGCGAGTCGCCAGCGCCCAGTGACGTACTGGATGAGCCCAATCAAGCCAACAATGTCAGACATATAATAACTGGCGCGACAGTAGGGATACATGACATCCTGGAGAGAACTCCGCTCGCTCACGAGAGCCACTTGATCCAGCATCCTTCGGATAGGCCAATCGCTATTGAGCCATCAGCAACAGCTGCGACAGACATCGAGATGGAACCGCAGGATCATCCGAAACGACCGGAGCCGGAGACACCCCCTTCACAGCAAGGCGTCAAGGCCCTCGCCTCATTGGTTGCTCGCACACAAGTACCGGAAACCATGGGCAGTGCGCAATTTGCGTCACAAACTTCCCCACTGATGGAGAGCAAGGTCTCGCCGACTAGTTTTACCGCTAAACGCTCACTACCTCTGCTACAGAAGCCTCCCGACTACCCTTCCTTGGCCATCACCGAGGCGTCTCCTCTGGCCGAGAAGGCGAACAAATCACCGCCTCTGCTCAGAAAACCGCCTCCAGCTCCATTGAACCTCAACCATTTCGACCGTCCGAGTCCTCATTTACACCAGCTCAGTGCGGAAGAACATTCTGGCTCCGAATACGATGATATCCTTGAGGTTGACGAGATACCAGCTTTCGAAAGAGGTAGAAGGAAAACGCGTGAAGAGGATGATAGGGACCGGGGGGCTGCCGCTTTGAAAGCGCAGGAAAGTCGAAGTGTATCAAAGAAGAACAAAGGCGGGGCTTTAGACAAGCCCAAGCCGGAGAAGACCGAACCCGCTCAACCCACTCTTGAAGTGCCAGCACCGCAACCTGCCAAACAGATGGTGCCCCAATCTCCTCCTGAAAGTATGGCTGGCTTTCTCTCACCTCCAGGGTCTCTAGCTGCCGCTTTGAGCATCCCCTCCTCCGAAGCGTCTCTATCCATACAACAACGAATTCTCTCAGCACCGCCCATGAGTCCTGGACTTCCGCTCAGTCCGCGGCCTGGAGATCGGCCGATCAACTCGCCTCTTCCAAGAATGCCTCGTGGGGGGGCCAATCTGAACCTCGCTTCTCCACCCATGTCCCCTCGTGGAGGGTTCCCCGGGCTGCCACTTTCCCCTCGACAACCCAAGCAGCTGATACCGTATCCGCCTAACACTCCTGTCTCCATGATCTCACTTGAACCCTTAAAGACCGAGCCGTATCGCTCATGGTCGCCCACAACCTCTGTGCATTCTGGGGAGAGCAGAAATCGACTACCCCCAGAGATGAGCGAACCGCGAAATGCTCCAACACCCGAGCCTTCGATCACTTCGACTGTGAACCCAATTTGCCGCGATTTGGTATCTGAGGATCACCCTGACCTCCTGCTACCGCCAAACGCGCTTCCGTCCATCGAGATAAAGGTGTGCTCCTCACGTTTGAGACCGTCCCGGAACAGCTACGTGGTGTCCAAGAATCCCGAGGAGGGCCAATGCTTCACGTTGGGAGTGTATGCTCGATCTGGTGGTAGAGAGCTTTGGCGTGTAGAAAAGATCCTGATGGCTTTACCTCAATTGGACCATCAGCTAAAGCAATGCTCAACCTTTAATGCGCGACTTCCGGATCGAGCGTTGTTCAGCGGTCATGCTCCGGCACGGATTGACGCACGGAGCATTGCTTTGAACAGGTACTTTGAGATTATGCTCAATACTCCACTCACCGAGCGGGCTGCATTCGTGGTATGTAGTTTTCTGTCTACAGATACTATGGACTCTCAGAGCGAAGAGACAAGCACCATTGGGGACCCTGTACAGGGCAAAGTCACAACTACGGGCAGTATGGAAGGGAGAACAAGGAAGCAGGGATATCTTACCAAACGTGGCAAGAACTTCGGAGGGTGGAAAGCGAGATTCTTCGTGCTAGACGGGCCGGTCTTGCGTTACTACGAATCTCCTGGCGGACCTCACCTCGGAACAATCAAGCTGCTAGCCGCTCAAATTGGGAAACAGTCACATCAACAATCGAACCAGTCCCCATCACGTAGCGGCGACGACGTTGACAATCAGTACCGACATGCTTTTCTTATCCTGGAGCCTAAAAGGAAGGACTCGAACAGTCATGTTCGTCATGTCCTGTGCGCGGAAAGTGACTTTGAGCGCGATGAATGGGTTGAGGCGTTGTTACAGTACGTTGACTATCAATCGTCTGGAGATGAGCGTCCGAGCGTGCTGCCACGACATGGCTCAAGCGTGGGGAAGAAATCGAGTGCTCAGGTCAGGGGACTTGTAAGAAAGGATTCCAGTAATGCCAACAGCCCTGTTTTCGAGAACTCTGAGGCGCTGCACAGTCTCAGCTATGAACACACGGTGGCTGCGGACGCGCCCGTTTTGGGGTCGACATCTACTGGCCGACACCTCGAGACGCCTTCTCCGCCAATGACATCCACACAGCTCGGCCCAGGTATCGGGAGTACTGACTCTCAGTCACTCAAAAGTATCTCTGGGCCAACAAACGGTGGCCCGATCCAGGATGCTGGAGCTTGGGGGAACAAACCTCTCGCCGCCAACCGGGCCGCCAAAGAGAAAGAACACAAGAAGAGGAGCTTTTGGGGCTTCAAAGCACGGTCTTCAACCGACTTGGCAGTACAAGCGCAGTCGGATAGCACGAGTATCAGCTCAGCTCGTCCTCGTCCCATCGAACGAACAGGTTCCACCAGACCAGCCTTTGGGGCAACGCTTGCGGACGCTGTGGAAAATTGTCCACCTATCGACGTGGACGTGCATCTTCCGGCTGTCGTCTACCGCTGTATTGAGTATCTCGACGCCAAAGATGCAGCCAGTGAAGAGGGCATTTTCCGGTTGAGTGGATCGAACGTCCTTATCAAACAGCTTCGTGAGCGCTTCAACATCGAAGGCGACGTGGACTTTCTGGCCGAAGACCATTACTATGACGTTCACGCCGTCGCTTCGCTGCTCAAGCTCTATCTGCGGGAATTGCCAACGACGGTTCTTACTCGTGAGCTGCATCTAGATTTTCTGCAGGTGCTCGGTGAGTAATTGTGATCACTGCTAGTTGAAGCGGCGCTGACGGTCCTTAGAACTTGATGAAAAGGAGAAGAAGATTGCTGCTTACAGGGAGCTCGTACGTAAGCTACCGCAAGCAAACTGGTCTCTGTTGCGGGCCCTTTCCGCTTTTCTCCTCAGCATCGTCAGTAATTCTGATGTCAACAAGATGACAGTCCGCAATGGTAAGCATGGAATTTTCAGGACATGTGTGAGGGCACCACTAATCTAACTTAGTGGGCATCGTCTTCTCACCAACCCTTAACATTCCAGCTCCTGTCTTCTCCATGTTCCTGACAGATTTCGACGATATCTTTGGAGCGGAATTCGAAGGCGGCGCAACATCAACCGTGCAAATCTCAGTCACCGAGCCCCTCACTCCGGAAGAAATTCGCTCTCCTAGGCACCAGATGTTCTCTGAGATACCCTCACCGTCATACAAACAGGACGTTTTCCCACTCCAAGAACGCACCTACGAGCAAGTCCTACATGAATCCCGAGCGATCTACGACACAGGCTTCATTCCGTTGCAACCATCATACGAGCAACCTGGGCATGGACAAAGCCTCTTCTTCAGCCCACCACAAGAATTACACGTCACGGTGGCGGGTCCCGAATACGGATCCCTCAACGGAGCGTTAGCCGGCGCAGGTACACGAGACGCGAAAGCGCGTCGACGGGAAAGTTCGATGCTGCTCATGGGAATGGGACAGAGGAAGAGCTCCATGCCGAAGTTGGTTGAAGATCGAGGTTAGATCCATCACCTGTCCATGATCACTCGCTCAAAGGACTCAAAACTGACTCTCCATCCCAGGTATGATCGGAGAGGAAGATGCACCACCCATCTAATCGAATCTCTCGTGCATCAACAACAACAATCACAAATACCACACTCATCCGCATCACGACCTGGCATGTCCGACAACCCCGTTCAGAACCCCTGACCGAAATGTAATACTAATGTCTTTTCAATCCATCCTCTCGCCATTCACCGCTCCACGTCGCGGCCACCGAGCGATTCCGAATCATTCTTGGCGCCATTCCATACCATCCATCCCATCTTTGGTCACTTTCCGGCTCCGCGCGACTCACTGATTCCTGTTTTATTTTGACACGCTTGTTATTTCCATGATTCCCCCCAGGCTGGCCCTCTCCATTCGATACCTACCTTTATGATTTCGACGTTTTGCTTCTTCTTGCCTTGCCTTGCCTTTTGCTTTTTTCTCATCCTTCTTCACCGGGCGGGCCGGGTCAAAGCGATCGAACCCATCAACAGATCAAAATGAACTTAGCGTGCATTGGATCGGCTATCTGTCCGTTTTTCGTCCGTTCGTTCTTTCTTTCTTCTCAAAAATCTTGGTACTGGGTGTGGGCTTTGAGTGGAAGGGCTGGCAGGTGGAAGTGTGCGGGGAAGGGGTTGGGGCCCCCCTTTGCGGGGCTTCGTGATGGGAGGAGAGGGTTGATGTTGATGGGGCGATGGGTTCTGTTTTGCTTGTCGAGACTGTGAAGGCTCATTGCTGGATTGGGGGTTGATTGAGGGATGTGGAATGCTTGGTAGGTGTAGGTGTTGGTGTAGATAGCGAAGAGTATATCTACCTATCTAAGCATCTACCTATTTACCTACCTACGACTACAACTACCTACAATTCGCTCACCCCATCGAAGTAAGATCCCATCGTAAATGAAAGAAGAGTGAAATTCCTTCAAATGTGCCGTAGGTCATATTACATAGATGGCTACAGAACCAGGACGCCTCAACGGATCACAACAAAGTATGCCCAGCTCCGACCACCAAACACCGGCCGCAGGAAGGGCGTCAGCAGAGCGTGAACCGAGCCGAGCGCAGTGACTGTGTGCCTGCCTGACCCCTTCGAGGAACATGATGGTAGCCTGGTACATAAGTAGCAACGACGAAGATGAAGATGAAGATAAGACGAAGCCGATAACGAAGAAGCAGACGATGGCGAAGACGAAGACGAAGACGAAGACGAAGACGAAGAAGACGAAGCGTACTGCAACAGACTGTTCGCGAAGATGAAGACGCCACGGTGACCATACGACTGACGACCACTGACTGGTCCCAGATCAAAACGTGACCAACCAACACCCAACACCATTACGGACCAGGACGGGGTATGAACGATGCGCACCCCAACCGAATTGAATCCAACAATGCATCCCTACTCGGACCGCCTGAAACAAACACAACGCAACGCTGCTCTGAACGCATCATCCGTCCTTCCTTGCACGCATCCACAAAATTACTCTCACGGCGCAGGTGTGCACCATCCTCACCGATGCCCGCCTCCAACCGCGTCGCCCGTGACCGCCGAAGCACCTCCGCCGTCGCGCTCGCGCTCCCGCGCCTGCTCCTGTTCCCTAAACTCCCTCAGCTCTTTCTCCCGCCCCTCCTGCATCCAGCCCATAAAACGATCTTTCGGATCCGCGAGGCCATGCAGCTGCTTGCCAATCCGATCAGCCGCACCACCCCCGCCACCACCCCCGCCCCCGTCACCCCCTGCCCCTCGTCGTCGTC